>Ga0302319_10004357_pt1 | contig 29098 bp, 21 predicted proteins | sample Bog_T0_2_FD_203319 | JGI IMG/M metagenome (GOLD analysis project Ga0302319, IMG submission 203319) | Peat permafrost microbial communities from Stordalen Mire near Abisko, Sweden - Bog_T0_2 | ecosystem: Environmental > Terrestrial > Soil > Wetlands > Peat | place: Sweden: Abisko, Stordalen Mire... | reverse complement strand
ACAGAGAGGGTTTTTATGACAGTAGCTGCTCGCTATCCCGGCATTCGCATCACAGCAAACGGAAACCAGCTTGTCTCCTACCACACCGAGACGCGCATCGCCGACGCCGGCGTTTTCTACCCCATTACGCCCTCCACTGAGGGAGGCGAGCTGTTCCAGCAGGCCTATGCCGAAGGGCACTTGAACGTCTTTGGCCACAACACCATCGCTATCGAGACCGAAGGCGAGCATGCGGCCCAGGGCGGCGCAATCGCCCACTCCGTCTGCGGCAAACGCGTAGTCAACTTTACCTCCGGCCAGGGCATCGTCTACGGCGTCGAGCAGTATTACCACGCGCCCGGCAAGGGCTCCACCATGGTTCTCGAAGTGGGCGCGCGCGCGCTGACCAAGCACGCGCTGAATGTCCACTGCGGCCACGACGACATCTACGGTGCCCTCGACACCGGCTGGATCATGATCATGGGCAAGGACGCCCAGCAGGCCGCCGACCAGGCCCTCATCCTGCGCCGCGTTACCGAGCTCTCGTTGACCCCCGGCATGAACATCATGGATGGGTTCCTCACCACCCACCTCGAGCGCACCTTCTACAAGCACGAGTCGGACCTGATCCGCGAATACCTCGGCTCGCCCGAAGACATCATCGACTGCCCCACCCCCGCGCAGCGCACACTCTTCGGACCCACCCGCCGCCGCGTTCCCAAGATGATGGACCTCGCCAACCCCATCCTCCTCGGCCCCGTCCAGAACCAGGAACACTATATGAACGGCATCATCGCGCGCAGGAACAACTTCGCCGAGCCGATTCTGCAATTCCTGGAAGACGCCTACAAGGACTTCGCCGAGCTCACCGGACGCCACTACGGCCTCATCACCAAGTACAAGACGGACGACGCCGACACCGTCTTCGTCTCCCTGGGCTCCGCAGCGGAAAACATCGAAGCCGCCGTCGACTACCTCCGCGAGACCCGCGGAATTGCAGTCGGCTCCATCCACGTCAATGTGATTCGTCCCTTCCCTGAAGCAGCCATTGTTGAAGCGCTCAAGGGCAAGAAGAACGTCATCATATTGGAGCGCACCGACGAAGCTCTCTCGCCCGACAATCCGCTCGGCAAAGACATCCGCACCGCGATTTCAAAGGCCATCCAGACGGAAGGCCGCCCGGCGCAGGAAGGCCTGCCCACGCTCTCGCTGAGCGACGTGCCCCGGATCTTCGCCGGTACTTACGGCCTCGGCTCGAGAGACTTCCGCCCCGAGCACATCATCGGCGCGTACGAGTTTGCCACCGCCAACCGCGCCCGCAAAGACGGCAAGACCGCGGCCGACGGTGTCAGCTTCTTCGTCCTCGGCATCGACCACCCCTATGCGGTCGTCGGCGAAGAAACCCCGTCCCTGCTCCCCGAGGGCGCTGTCGCCGTCCGCTTCCACTCCATCGGCGGATGGGGCGCCATCACCACTGGCAAAAACCTCGGCGCCATTATCGGCGATCTCAACGATCTCCTCTACGAGCGGGATGGACTCAAGGACGACTACGGCAACCCCAAGGAAGTCATCCACGTCAGCGCCAACCCCAAGTACGGTTCTGAGAAAAAAGGTTCGCCCACCAGCTACTTTATGGTTGCCGCCAAAGACCGCATCCGCGTCAACTGCGACCTCCGCCACGTCACCGTCGTTCTCTGTTGCGATCCAAAGGCCTTCACCCACTGCAACCCGCTCGACGGCATGGCCCCCGGCGGCGCACTCATCTGGGAATCCGACGAAGAAGGCGAGCAGGCCTGGGAGCGGCTGCCCCTCTGGGCCCGCAAGCAAATCATCGATAACAACATCCGCGTCTTCACTCTTCCCGGCTTCAACATCGCCAAGAAGGCAACTGACCGCGGCGACCTCCAGCTTCGCATGCAGGGCAACGCCTTCCTCGGTAGTTTCTTCGCCGTCAGCAGCCTGCTTGAAGAATTCGGCATCACCCAGGAACAGTACCGCGACGTCGTCCACAAGCAGTACGTCAAGAAATTCGGCAAGCTCGGTGACGCCGTAGTCGCCTCCAATATGGAAGTCATGATTCAGGGCTTCGAGCAGGTGAAGGAAATCAAAATCGGTGTCCTCTCCGCCGCTGATCGCTCCACCCTTCGCGGCCAGGCTCTCCTGCCCATCCTTGAGCTCGCCACCGCCGGCGGATGCAGCACCGGCTGCCGTTCCACACCCGTGCCCGCAGGGCAAGGTCCGCGCGCACCCATCGATTCCATCACCGCCTTCGACGCCGAGTTCCGTTCGTCGTATGGTTATGACCAGCCCGCCACACCGCTCTCGGCAATGGGCGTCATCGCGGCCGCAACCGGCGATACGGCCTCCAAATACGTAGCCCGCCGTGAAACTCCGCTCTACATTCCAGAAAACTGCACCCAGTGCATGGAATGCATCAGCGTCTGCCCCGACACAGCGCTGCCAAACACTTCGCAGGACCTAAACACGCTGCTCACCACGGCTGTCTCGTATTACATTGCCGACCCCGTTGAGCGCACCAAGCTTCTCAAGGCACTTCCTGAAATCGAGAAGGCTGCCCGCCAGCGCATGGTGGCAGAGATCAAGACCGGAACCCCGCTGCCCACCATCCTTCGCGACGTAACCGACTCGATCGAAGGTTTCTCGCAGCAGTCCAAGCAGCAGTTCTTCGACATCATTGCCAAGGTGCCGATGGCTTATCAGAAGGTGAACGCGATCTTCTCCTCGCCGGAGCGTAAGTCGCCCGGCTCGGGCGGCATCTTCTCCATCTTCGTCAGCGATCTTTGCAAAGGCTGCGCGGCCTGTGTCACCGCCTGCGGCGATCACCAGGCTCTCCGCATGGTTGCCGAAACCGAAGAAGTCAACGCCGAGCACGAAACCGGCACCGGCTTCCTCAACCTGCTGCCTGACACATCGCAAAAGTATCTCGGCCTCTACAACTCAGCCAACCCGGCTGACTCCAAGACCGCGACCCTCCGCAACATGCTCATGGTCCGCACCAACTACGACGCCCTCGTAGCCGGTGACGGTGCCTGCGCAGGATGCGGAGAAAAGTCAGTCCTCCGTTCGATCGCGGCAGTCACCGAGGCCTACATGCGCCCCGTCTACCACGCCAAGAGCGATCGCTTCGTCGTCAAGGCCGGAGAGCTTGAGAAGAACGGCGTTTCCCGTCTTGCAGCTCTCAAGGCCCGCAACGAAGGCGAATACGCACTCCTCCGGCAGGCCATCGCGCACCTCATCCTCTCGCTCGGCGGCGAAGACGTAAAGGACACCAAGGCCCGCATCGCCGCATACGAAGCCGAGCACGGTGTCATCACCGATGCCCAGCTCATCGAAGCCATCGCCGCGGTGCTGCTCACTGAAGCCTTCAACCACAAGAGCCTCCAGCCCATCGACGGCCGCCTGGCAAACGGCATGTCCGTCATGGCCATGGCCGCCCACACCGGCTGCAACACGGTCTACGGTTCCACCTCGCCCAACAACCCCCACCCCTATCCGTGGATGAACTCGCTCTTCCAGGACGGCATCACCGTAGGCTGGCTCATGGGTGAAAGCTTCATCGTCGACCACGCCCGCCGCTCCGTCCTCCCCGAGCGTCTCGCCGACATCGTCCTCACCAAGGACGAGAACACCATCACCGACGAGACCTACTACCACTACACGCACTTCACTGACGCCCTCATGACCGATCAGGAAATCGTCGAGCTGCCCAAGGTATGGGTGGTCGGCGGTGACGGCGGCATGGGCGACATCGGCTACCAGAACATGTCCAAGGTCATCCTGCAGAACCGGCCCAACGTCAAGGCCCTCATGCTCGATACCCAGGTCTACTCCAACACCGGCGGTCAAAACTCGGACTCAACCCCCATGCTCGGTGGCGGCGACATGAACACCTTCGGCGCAGCCACGCAGGGGAAAAACACTGAGAAGAAAACAGTCGCGGAAACCTTCCTCGCCGGCCACGGTTCGCCGTTCGTCGCGCAGGTCTCCATGGCCAACGCTCCCAAGCTTTACCGCGCAATTCTCGACGGTCTGGAGTATCGCGGCACCTCGTTCCTGCAGTGCTTCACCACCTGCCAGCCCGAGCACGGCGTGCCCGACGACATGGCCCTTCACCAGGCACAGCGCGTTCGCGACTCCCGCGGCGCACCGGAGTTCGTCTTCAACCCCCGCCTCGGCGAAACCTATCAGGACGCCCTCGACCTCAAGGGCAACCCGTCAATCGATCTTGATTGGTATGAAACCAAGTCCAAGACCACCGGCGACATCGCGCGTTACACCGTTGCCCATTGGTGCACCACCGAAGCCCGCTTCCGCAACCACCTCCGCAAGCTCAAGCCCGAGGCGGCAGCCAAACTCGTTCATCTCGACAACATGCTGGTCCGCATCACCCAGCAGGACGTCGTTTACCGCCGCTATCTAACCCCCGGTCACCGCGCCTTCATTCCCGACTTCGGCGTGTACATCACCTGGGAAGAAAACGGCAAAACCGAGTACCGCGCACTTAGCCGCCAGTTAGTCATGTTCTGCGTAGAACGCCGCAAAGCATGGCGCATGCTGCAGTCCAAGGCCGGCATAGTCAACAAGGAATACGCCGCCCAGAAAGCAATCCTGGCCGACGTAGAAGCCGGCAAAATCCCCATGGCGGAATTCCTGGCCAACGCCCGCGAAATTCTGAACGAAAGAGTTAGCGGCGGCGTGTTAGCCAAGGCATAACCGGTGCGGTAGGCCGGGGATTCATCCCCGGCTCAAGCCGACCCATCCAACCCCGAACACACGAACGCGGACCGCAAGGTCCGCGTTCGTATTTGCATCGACCAAAGAATCTTCCGCCTAATCTTCAGAATAATGAATGTCTTTGCAGACGGAGCAGCTTTCACTTGGCAACTCCCGCATCAATCTCCGCGCAGCCCTCCGTCCCCGGGGCACACTGGCCAACCCAATCATGGAAAGAAAAAGCAACACACCCATCGAAACATTCTCCTTGCATCGATAAGTGGGTGTGCGCACAAAATTGTGACTGACCGCATAGTGAATTCCAAAAGAAACCCTGGTCCCAGCATGGGACCAGGGGAACCCCGCCAGCCTTCAAGAAATCCAAGCTACTGAACAGTCACAGTCAGCGCGATCGTCGCGGTTTGACTCACGGAACCAGACGTAGCCATAACAGTCACCTGAGAGGTTCCCGTGGGTGTAATGGGCGGCGGCGCCGACATCGGCGCCATTCCCCTGCAGCCCATCAGGACGCAGGCCGCTGCGAACGTAATGCCGCAGAGAACAAGCAATCCGAGCACACCGCTGCGGCCCATTAGGCGCCGGCGATAGAACACCACGACGGAGGCGAAGGGCAGCAGCAGAGCGGTTGCGATTCCCGCTGCGCCGTGTCCCGTCGACTCGAGCCGCGCCGCCGAGCTTCCCCTGGTTTGAATGGTCAGAGTCGACATGCCCGGTGCGGTGCCCGACGCGCTGATTTGCGCTGGCGAAAACGAACACGTCGTACCAAAGGGAAGCCCGCTACAGGCCAGACTCACCGTGCCAGTAAAGTTAAAGGTGGGAGCCACACTGACGGTCGTTTGCACTGACGAGCCGTCCGCAACTGTGAGTGCGCTGGTCGCGGCGCTGAACCCGTATGTAGGCGTGCCCGTGGCAGTGGTGCTGTTCGCGATACCCCCAAACAGCCCGTGTGCCTCTCCCGTAAGCCCGGCAGTGAAATACACCGTGCTCAGATCTCCGCCGCTGACTGAGGTCGTGCCCCCAACCGTAGTACCGCCCGGAAGCAATTCCCAGAGGGCGGGATAGCTGAGGGGTGTGCCCGTCCCGTCGGTGAGTTGACCCAGGTAGGCAAAGGTCGTCGGATTGTAAGCGTTGATAAGCCCATTGCCGAAGTTTCCAATCAGCAACGCGCCGCCGAAGATGCCAAAGTCGGCCGGAGCGATTGCCACGCCCCAGGGCGAATCGAGATTGCCTCCGGTTGCAGCCCGCGCCACGAAATTTCCGTTCGTGTCGAAGATGCTGACGATTCCGTTGCCCAAAGCATTGACAGGCCCAGCAGTGCCCTTCAGCGCGTAAGCAACGTAGATCTGATTGTTGATGACGTGGACCGAGAAGGGAGCGAAACCTGCGGGCAGCGTCGGATCGGTAAATGAGCCGCTAAGGGCTGTGGGTGCGAAGGTGTTGGTGTAGACCTCGATCTTGCTCGCGGTGCCGAAGTTGGGAGCGAGAATATAGCTCGCGGTCGCAGTGTTGAGAATCGCCAACCCTGGATAGGAAGCGCCGGCCGAGCCGTTATTGATCGCAATTTGAGTGACCGCATTTGCGGTTCCGAGCGCGATATTCCATCCGGAGATCGTTCCATCCAGAGTCGAGAACAGGAATAAAGCCTTGGTCCCGTCTGGAAGAATCATTCCGGTTGCCCCTGCCGTGGTAACCGAACCTGCGGGCAAGCCGGCGCCCGTACCTGAAGCCGGTGGCACAATGACCTTGAACTTGATGCTTCCAACCGGCGCGGTAGACCCAACCACATAGTTGAAACCTGTATTCGCCGTGCTGATCCACCAGGTCCCACTGTCGGAAATTCCCCAGGGATTGATGAAGCTTGGGTCGGTGAAGGCGGCAGGAACCGATCCATCGGAGATGAGGTTGGTGACTTGATACGCACCAGCGGTTTGCGCTGCCGTGTGCAGAGAGAAAACTGCAACGGACAGCGTGAAGGCAATGAATATCCGTGAGATGATCCGGATCGTTTTGCGAGACTTAACGATTCGGCCAATCAGCTCAGTGGGGCGTGCTGAGATGTTCATGGGGGCCTCATTTTCACTCTCTCCGCCAGGATGGCAGAGCGATTGCTGAACACAAAGAGTGCTCAGTCAAGCCCGAGAGTAGCGAAGCCGGGAAAGATAGTTGTCAGAATCTTGTCAACTAATTGTCTCTAGTTTTTGGTTCCTCGTACACTGATCGGAGAGAGGTAGGTCCGGGGTTCACCCGGACACAAGCCAATACAATCCTTCCCAAATCGACGACCGCGGACCGCAAATTCCGCGATCGCAAGTCTCCATTTTTCTCTCCTCTGATATCCTTCATGGGATTCCGAGACAACAGAAATGCACTCGCCTTGCCGTCAGATATTTCGCTCATACTTACTCATTCTGCCTGTTGCCCTTTTGGGCTTGGCATACCTGAATGCCCAGGACTCTACACCTGCCCCCGCCCATGTGCCTGCCGCTCAAAGCTATCGCGTAGGACTGAAGTCGATTGTTATTCCTTCGCCGTTGAGCGAAATGACGGAGATGGGCTCCGATTATCGAGTTGTTCTTGAGCCTCTGGCCCCGGCAACCAACCGGTTGGTGGCAGCATTCAACCGCCCCGAGGATCTCCATTAGATTCTCACTGGAGGAAGTGCACCTCTCACCCGGTCCGCCCTCGTTGAAGTGCCACGTCGCGCCGAGTTTTCCGACGTCGATCCCGCAGCCTTTAAGACGGTAGAGGATAGCATGGCTCAACAATTTGGCGGTGACCTCGACGCCCTTGTGAAAAAAGGCCAAGATTACATCAACCGGAACGTGAAGGAGTTGAACTCCGACGCTTCCTCAATCACCATGGCCAAGCCATTATCACTCGGCGCTCTCTTTTCAAAGCCAGATGTTGCGGCGTTCGGAATGATCGAATCTGTCTCTACGCAGGGACCAGAGACAAAAATGGCTGCGAGCATCATGATTTTGCACGTACAAAACCGAATCCTGTTTCTTTACCTTTATAGCGCGTACAAAGACGAGTCCACCGTCCAATGGATTCGCAGCTCAAGCGAGCAATGGGCAGATGCTGTCCTTGCAGCAAACAAGCAATAGGAGGGCACATACCGGTTGACCCAATTCCCGCTTTAGGGAATCGGGATGCCAAGAACCCCAACTACTTAACCTCTCCCGTCACGCCCTGCGCCGTAGGCGCAATGCTCGTTAGCCCCGCGTTTCAACGTGGGGTTCGCGTTCCCCCAAAAAACCCGGCAAGTCCCGTAGAGACGCTGGAAACCTAACCAAATACAAACTGCGGATCGAATTCAACACCGCAAACTCGCAGGAGCGTCGTAAACTCCTCCTCGAAACTATGTTTACGATGATGGGCATCCTGATTCGCGATGTACCTCTTAACCACCGGCACCTGCGATGGACTGACGCTAAAAGCGCCGTATCCCTCCTGCCAGGCGAAGCCCTTGCCCAGCCACCGCGATGAACTCCCCTTGAGCTTCTGAATCGCCGTCGCCAGGGACACCGCTGGCGGCAAAATAATCAGCAGGTGAACGTGATTCGCGGTCCCTCCAGCGGCCACCAGAGTGAATCCCTCGCTCCGAGCAATGCCACCCAGATAAGCATACAAATCCGCTATTCGGTCGGCGGCAAGAATCACCTTGCGTTCCTTGGTGCTGAAGATGCAATGAATGAAATTACTTGCGTATGTGTGAGCCATCGTGCACCGTCCCTACGGGACTTCCACTCTATTGCAGCGTCCTTCCCACGCTGAAAGCGCGAGGCCAGGCATCCCAGGTCCCGTTTCCGGGACCCGGGATACCCGGCCTTCTAGACAGTCCTGCCTATCACTGCCCCCACAACTGGGAAGCCGCTCTCTCATATCCCCGCCGGAATCCCTCGCGGTATTCGTGCCTGAACTCCTCTGGAACGCGAGGCTCGCGGTACTCATCCCGGTTTGAGACGTTTGGCCGGCGGTGGTTGTCAAAGTCGTGCCGCGCGCCTTCAGCGCCATCGTGGAATCCGCGCCGCTGCATCTCGCTGAAGTGCTCAGGAGGCGCCCATTGGCCAGGTGCGCCGTGGTTCTGCCATGTGGGTTCGCCAGAGAGCTGCGAGATGGTTGCCTCGTAACCGCGCATGAAGCCTTCGCGGAACTCATCCACCATCGGGGGCGGTACCGGTGGATTGCGAAATTCCATGTGCTCATCCGGATCGGGACGGCGCTGGAGGCTGAAATCCTTGCGCGCGTGTTCGGCGCCTTCGTGATAACCCTGCCGCTCCGCATCGCTTTGCAGGCCTCGCATGGCCCATGTTTCCCAACCCGGACGTTCGGGTGCGGGCGCCGCAACCGGCGGCGGGGGCGGTGGAGGCGGCGGAGCACCCCAGAGATGCGATACACCCACTTCGTAGCCCCTGCGGAATCCTGCCCTGTAAGCATCGCGGAACTCGCGCTCAAGCGGCGGGTTGCGGTACTCGTCGCGATTGTTTACGTCTGGCCGGCGATTGTTGCCAAAATCTTTCCGTGCCCCTTCCACCCCGTCGTGAAAGCCGCGGCGCTGGACCTCGTTGAATTCGCCTGGCGGAACCTGCCAGTCGCGATCCTGCCCGTATGGTTGGTGTTGTGGCGGAGGCGCGGCGAACACTCTGGCTGGTGCTGAGCCGCTGGCTGCGAGGATGATGGCGAGAGCTGGGATCAAAAATCTGTTCTGAGTCATTGTTTCTCCTTGCGAAACGACTGCAAGAATACTACTCGACTCAGCAAGGTCCGCCTCTGACCCTACGGTCTGCATGATCCATCTTTCAACGCAGGTGCCATTGCACAGCAAACAAAATCGCAATAAATAAAGCATTATCAGTAAGTTAAGCCACTAAATTATGCCAAATCATCGCGTTTTTGAAAAAGGCGGCTAATTCTAAACAACCCTTTCCCTCGTTAAGTTAAATTCTCTGTCACCGACCCACATCGAAAAGGCTGCCCGCAAGGTACATGTCTCCACGAGTCGCAACCTATCAAGCGACCATTTCGCATGTTTTGTAACCACTTGAGCCACCTTTTCAGCTATGTAGCGCAACCCTTTAAGCAGCCATTTCAAGCCATATTTCGCGCTTGGAGATTCCACGGAGGCACGCTCCGATGAAGGCGAACTTGGGGAACCCGCCCAACTGCCTCGGAGCTACTCGCGACTCAGCCGCGACGAAGTTTGGACGGATTTTTCCCACAGTTTCCGGAACACATCCCCTTCAGCAATGCTGCCCGCAAGCCGTTGCTGTTCTGAGACTTTTTGCTCGCGACGTAAGGCGCTCAATGCCGCGCGCAACACCTCGCTGGCGCTGTCATAGTGTCCACTGTCGATTCCGGTCTGGACCAGATCGTAGACATCGGGGGTAAGTCTAACCAAGCCATTCGACATCAGATTCTCCTCTAGATTTTGTATCGGCGTTGCCCGCCGGAATCATCTGCAAATTCCCGCAGAAAACCCCGCAGAATCGCGCAAATACACATCACGCAATTCGTTGATTCACCTAAATGTGGCTGATTGAAAGGGTTTGTGACATCAAGCGTCCTCAATTCGCAAGAACGCTACTGCTCTGCGATGTACAGCAGCGATTCAGTTCGTGGCCCGGAAACGGCTCTTCAGGCCCAACTGAACCCGCTCCTTTGCAAGGGGAGCGTGCGAATCCGCTTTCCCGTGGCCGCGAAGATGGCGTTGCTCACTGCCGGCAGTATCGGGGGAAGCGTGGGCTCGCCCAGCCCGGTTGGCGCATAGTCCGTCTTTCGCCAATAAACTTCGATGGGCGGGGTCTGACGCATTCGCAGAATCGCATGCTGGTGAAAATTGGTCTGCTGAATCTTGCCCTCGACGAGCGTAATTTCCTGGCCCATCTCGCTCATGCCATCGATGACGCCGCCGAAGCCCATGCTCTCGGCCGCCTGAGGATTGATGATCTGGCTTCCAACGTCTCCGGCCGCCCACACGTGGTGTACCGTGACCTTGTTGCTGGCGTCCACGCTTACGTCGGCCACTTCAGCGAAGTAGCCCAGGTGGCAGAACCATGCCGCAATTCCCATGCCGCGACCAGCCACTTTCGGGCGGTTTGCCCAGCCGGATTTCTCGGCCACAAGCTCAAGCACTCCCTTGAATCGTTCCGGAATCAAGACGGATGCTCCTGTCGGCTCGTGGTCACCGACCTCATCTTTGCCACTCGACTTCCATGGTGCCTGCTTGTTGCTTAACAATTCCAGTTGGAACTCCAAAGGATCGCGTCCCGCCTCGTGCGCCATCTCATCCAGGAAAGACTGCGACACCCAGCAATAGGCGTTGTCACCGGGGGCCCGCATCGCTCCGCAACGAAGCATGAGCGGCTGCGCGGATGTATAGAGTGCATAAGCCGGGGCAAAACCAGAAGGATATGTATCAGACCCAATCCCTCCGCCCGGCGCGTTGTTCTTTTCGTCGCCAAAGGTAACGAGGTGATGCCGCCAACCAGTCAGCTTGCCCTGCGCATCAAGACCTGCCTTCAGGCCAACCGTTCCCCCTGGCCGGAATGGGTCATGCGTCACGTCGTCTTCGCGCGACCAAAGCAGTTTCACCGGCGCATCAATGCGCTTTGCAATCCACGCGGCCTCAACTGCGTAATCGTTCTGCAGCCGACGGCCAAAACTGCCGCCTCCGCGCACCATATGTGTTGTGATGTCGCTTTCTTGAATGCCGAGCGTCTTTGCTACCAATCCGCGGCCGTCCACCGGCAAGGTGCTGGTGGTCCACATTTCGAGCTTGCCGTCTTTCCAGTGCGCCGTGCAGCCCTGCGGCTCCATGGTGGCGTGCGCGATGAAAGGATATTCATAGGTAGCCTCAACCACCTTGGCCGAAGACTTGAGCGCAGCGTCCACGTCGCCATACTTGCGCAGAGTCTTTGCAGGGGGAGCCTGGAGCAATTCTCCGGCACGCTTCCTGAAACCGTCACTGGTTTGCGCTGCCGCCGGGCCCAAATCCCAATCGACTTTCAACTGCTTACGGGCCTGCTGCGCCTGCCACCACGTATCGGCCACAATGGCGATACCTGGCTCCATGCCCGGTTCCCAGGGTGTGAAGGCTGCTGGAGTGATGCCCCCTTCAATGACCAGCACGTGGCGCACGCCTGGAAGCGCCTTCACCACGTCGAGATTGGCGGTCTTCACCTTTCCGGCGAACACCGGAGCCTTTTCAATGGATGCGTAAAGCATTCCCGGAAGCTTCAAATCAATGCCGAAGACGGGCTTCCCGGTGACGATGGAATGAGTGTCTACGCCCGCTTGCGAGTGCCCAATGATGCGGTAGTCCTTGGGGTCCTTCAGCTTCACGCTTTCCAGCGCAGGCGCTGGCAACGCTGCGGCTTTGGCGGCCAATTCGCCGTAGCCAGCCGAGCGGCCGGAACCCGCATGAATCACGCGTCCCGGCTGCGTGGTGCATTCCGTTGCTGGTACGTTCCATGTCTGCGCTGCTGCCGTGATGAGCAACTCGCGGCCGGCTGCGCCCACGCGCCGCATGGGTTCCCAGCCTGCGGGAGTATTCGCGGAGCCGCCGGAAAACTGAAGTCCATATTTCTTCTCGTTCAGGTCGGCCTGCTGCACGCGAACGTCTTTCCATTCGACGTCCAGTTCCTCGGCGATGAGCATGGGAAGCATGTTGCGCATACCCTGGCCGGTTTCCGATGCGCGCGCCATGATGGTGACGATGCCATCGGGCGCAATTTGGATAAAAGCCTGCGGCGTCAGGTCGGGCGGTTTTCCCGGGCCCTGCGCCGCGGCCTGCGGGGATTGATAGAGATTCAGCGCCAATCCGCCACCGGCAAGGGCACCCATTTGGAGGAACGATCTACGATTGATCTGCATTGGGCGACCCTCCTTCGCTTTGGGCTGCGGCGTGGGCACCCGCTGCCTCATGAATGGCCTGGCGAATCCGCGGATAGGTCCCGCAACGGCAGAGATTGCCACTCATTGCGGTGTCGATCTCCGCATCGGTGGGATGGGGCGTGCGCGCGAGCAACGCCGCGGCGGACATGATTTGCCCGGCCTGGCAGTAGCCGCATTGCGGCACATCGATCGCTTCCCAAGCCACCTGTAGCGGGTGCAGACCATCCGGGGAAAGGCCTTCAATCGTTGTGATTGCCCGGCCGACCGCGCCGCTGACCCGCGTCATGCAGGAACGCACTGCCTTGCCATCCAAAAGCACGGTGCAGGCGCCACAGAGCCCCATCCCGCATCCGTACTTGGTTCCCGTGTAATTCAGCACATCGCGCAGCACCCACAACAGCGGTGTGTCCGGCGAAACGTCAACCGTCGTGGTCACTTTGTTGACTGTCAGCGTCAGCGGCAAGGCAATTACCTCTCTGGATTCGACAAGAATCTCACCGGCGCGGGAACACAGTCAATGCATAAACGCAGCGGGCCGGAGTTTCTGACGCCGCCACGGGCTCCGGAAACTCCGGCCGCTGAATGGAATCAGCTAATTGCGCTCTGCTTGTGCTTACCGGCTAAAGCTTACGTACCTGCGTCCGGAGTAAAGCCTGTAGCCGCCTGCCGGATCCGCAGTAACTTGCAGCGGCGTGGGGCGTTTCAGCCCCGCGTCATCGCCCGTGGCAACCGTCAGGACGTCATGAGCGCCTACATCGGTCACCAAAAACTTGTTGTCCGCAACAAATCCCACGCCATACACGCCAGCACCAAGGCTTTGTCCGCCAATCTTGATGGGAACCTCGGTAATGAAATAGGCCTGGTACTTCGACGCCACGTCAGAGGAATACCCGCTGGTATCCACCATTGTTGCCAGCACCACGTACCCGTCGGCAAACTTCACGCCGCCGGAGTTCCTCAACTGCGTGGTGGCCGATTGTGCGCGATAAAAAACGCTCGCAGGCAACAGCTTCTGCGTATCTGCAGGTTTCAGAACTGTGTCCCCGCCCTGCGCCATCGCCGCCAAAGGCGCGGCCATCAATGCCACGGCCATCATCCCGGCCGCCGCCATCTTCAAAATTGCATTCTTGCGCATAGCAAAACCTCCACTTTCTCTTGCGAATCGGAGTATATCGCACCCTCCGCCGCTCGTGCTTCAATCAGATTGTGTACAGATCCACGTAATCGTTCACCGGCATCGCTGCGAGCTTTTCACCATCGAGCGACGTGGCGAGAATCCGCTGCTGCCGGTCGTTATCATAGCGGCGACGCAGGTTGGTCTTGAACTTCTCAATCAGCAGCGGCATGCCCTCTTCGCGCCGGCGCCGGTGGCCTATTGGATATTCAACTGTCTCTTCCAAAACGGTCCCATCGTTCAATTCCATGCGCAGGGAATTGGCGATGGAGCGCTTGTCCGGGTCGTGATAGTCGGCCGTGAATGCGGGTTCTTCCACGCACGTGATGCGCTCGCGTACGGCATCAATGCGCGGCCCCCACAGTGGATCGGCAGCCACCGCGTCTTCGTAGTCGCCTGCGGTAAGGCGGCCGAAGATCAGCGGGACCGCGATCATGTACTGTACGCAATGGTCGCGATCAGCGGGGTTCGCAAGCGGCCCTTTCTTGTCGATGATGCGCAGGCAAGCCTCATGGGTGCGCACCGTGATGGCCTTGATCGCCGACGCATTCAGCCCGCGCTCGGCCAGTTGCCGGTGCAGCTTCATCGCGGCTTCGACTGCAGTCTGCGCGTGAAACTCGGCCGGATAACTGATCTTGAACAGCACGTTCTCCATCACATAACTGCCATAACTCCGCTGAAAGCTGAACGGGAGCCCTTTGAATGACACATCATAGAAGCCCCACTTCTTCGCGGTGAGCACCGACGGATAGCCCATCTCGCCGGCCTGCGCTATCAGCGCCAGGCGCACTGCGCGGCTGGTCGCGTCGCCCGCGGCCCAGCTTTTGCGGGAGCCGGTGTTGGGCGCGTGGCGATAGGTCCGCAGGCTTTGCCCATCGACCCATGCGAGCGAAATTGCATTGATGGTCTGCTCACGCGTCAGGCCAAGCAACTGGCAAACCACAGCGGTGGAAGCGACTTTCACCAGCACCACGTGATCGAGGCCGACTTTGTTGAATGAGTTTTCGAGCGCAATACAGCCCTGAATCTCGTGCGCCTTAATCATCGCCGTCAGCACATCGCGCATCGTCAGCGGAGGCTGCCCGTTTGCCAGGCTTGTGCGGGAAAGCCAGTCCGCCGTCGCCAGAATGCCGCCCAGGTTGTCGGAGGGATGGCCCCACTCGGCCGCAAGCCAGGTATCGTTGAAGTCGAGCCAGCGAATCATGGCGCCAATGTTGAACGCAGCCTGTACGGGATCAAGCTGGTATGGCGTGCCCGGCACTTTTGCGCCATGCGGAACGGCAGTGCCGGGAACGATGGGGCCAAGCAACTTGGTGCATGCCGGATACTCCAGTGCCTCAAGCCCACAGCCTAGCGTATCCAGCAGGCAATAGTGGGCCGTCGAGTAGGCTAACTCGCTGCTAACTTCATAACTCAGAGCGTAGTCGGCGATATCGGTGAGAACCTGATCCGGCGCCGGGCGTTCATTGCTGATGTGCGATGACAAACGAACTCCTTTATGGCCGATTTTTCATCGGGACAAATGCTAGATTCTCCGGCCCCGTGTAATTCGCTGACGGCCGGATAATCTTTCCATCCTGGCGTTGCTCAATCACGTGAGCGCTCCAGCCCGCAGTCCGCGCAATCACAAACAGCGGCGTAAACAGGTCGATCGGTATCCCCATCTGGTGATACGCAACGGCCGAGTACCAATCGAGGTTGGGGAACATGCGCTTGACCTCGTGCATCACGGACTCAATCCGCTCTGCCACATCGAACAGCCGCGTATCTCCAGCAGCAACCGCCAGCCCCCGCGCCACTTCCTTCACAATGTCGCTACGCGGGTCGCTGATGGTGTAGACCGGATGCCCGAAGCCGATAATTACTTCGCGCTCAGCCACACGCCGCCGAATATCCGGCTCCGCCTCATCGGCAGTCTTATAACGCTGCTGAATCTCCAGCGCCACTTCATTCGCTCCGCCGTGCTTTGGCCCTTTGAGCGCGCCGATGGCCCCGACAATACATGAATAGATATCCGAGCCGGTCCCTGCAATCACGCGCGCCGTAAACGTGGACGCGTTGAACTCGTGCTCCGCATACAGAATGAGTGAAGCCTGCATCGCCGCAGTCCATTCCGCGCTTGGCGCCTCGTCATGCAGCAGATGCAAAAAATGCGCGGCGATGGAATCTTCGTCTCGTTCCACTTCAATGCGCCGCCCGTTACGCGCAAAGTGGTGCCAGTACAACAGCATCGATCCCAGCGACGCGAGCAACATATCGGCAATCCTGCACGCTCCCGCATCGTTATGGTCCGCGGCTTCGGGCAGCACGCAGCCCAGCACCGACACCCCGGTCCGCAGCACGTCCATGGAATGCGTGGTCGCCGGCAGCAACTCCAGCGCCTCCTTCACCGCCGCGGGCAAATTGCGCAGCGGCCGTAGGCTTGCCTTATACGCGGCCAGTTCTGCCGCATTGGGAAGCTTGCCGTGAATCAGCAGATGCGCCACTTCCTCATACTCGCAGTGCCGCGCCAGGTCCTTGATGTCGTATCCGCGATAGTGCAGATCGTTGCCACTGTGGCCCACTGTGCACAGCGCTGTGTTGCCTGCGGGCGTCCCTGACAACGCAACCGATTTTTTGGGTTTGAAAGCCGACGTTGTTTGCGATTGTGTATCGCTCATCTCAAGTCTCCGATAAAGGCCATGTCGCGTCGATACGATCACATTCAAATTCGCCATCAATAAAAGGGCTTGCTATCTCCGAGCCTTTGCCCTTCTTTTGAATCCTGCAAACACCGTAAACAAAAGCCAGGATATCCCTAGATAAAAAAATCCGTTGATGAACGCCGCTGGGACCAGCGAGCCAACCATAGCAGCACACAGGAGCCCCGGGAAGAGAAGCATCGTCAACACAAATTGTATGGCTGCGATCACCGGATTCGCTGACAACATTGCAAGCGGTCCTGCAGCGAAAGTCAGGCCACCCATCGACAGTCCGCATGCCGCCGCGAAAAAGTGTTTGGTCTCTTTCTGCGAATCCTCGATGAAAACATCCTCGTCGTTTGTTCCGTTCATCGCGAATCGCCTCCATGCGAGCATCATTTACTCTGAGTCTTTGCGCTTCGCAAACAGCTCATTCAGCTTCTGCTCATATGCGTGATAGTCGAGATACTTGTAGAGATCGGCCCTCGACTGCATCAGCGGCACCACGCTTTTCTGCGTACCCTCCGACCGAATCGCCTCATACACCTTAAGCGCCGCCGCATTCATCGCCCGATATGCGCCGCAGCAATACAAAACAATGTCCACGCCGGCGGTCCTGAGTTCGTCGCGCGTAAACAGCGGCGTCTGGCCGAACTCTGTAATGTTTGCCAGGATCGGCACACCCACAGCCTTGCGGAATTCGGTGTATTGCGCGAGTTCCGTCACCGCCTCGGCAAAGATCATGTCCGCGCCGGCGGCCACATACGCTTGCGCGCGCTCAATCGCAGCGACCATTCCCTCATTGGCCAGCGCATCCGTCCGTGCCATTAGGATGAATTGGTCATCCGTCCGCGCATCGACGGCCGCCTTGATGCGGTCGACCATCTCTTCGGCTGAGATCAGTTCTTTCCCGGGCCGATGCCCGCAGCGCTTCTGGCCTACCTGGTCTTCCATGTGCACCGCCGCCGCGCCAGCCTTGATCATGGAGCGAACGGTCCGAGCAATGTTGAACGCACCGCCCCACCCCGTGTCGATGTCTACAAGTAGGGGCAGAGTGGTAGCGTCGGTAATCCGCCGCACGTCGATCAGCACGTCTTCCATAGTGCTGATGCCAAGGTCGGGCATGCCGAGCGAATTGGCAGCCACGCCGCCGCCTGAAACATAGAGCGCGCGAAAGCCCGTCGCCTCCGCCATGCGAGCGGTGTAGGCATTGATTGCCCCAGCCACCTGCAACGGTTGTTCCTGTCGCACAGCCTCCCGGAAATGCGTTCCGGCGGAACCCGATTTCAATTGATCAACCATGCGTCTTCCTTCCGCCGCATCATAACAGCCGTCGCGGTCCGGTTTCCTAACCGGCCTGCGCAGTGCGACAATCATCCCGTCGGCACGTCCATTCCCTCAGGACTTCGCCCCAAAGGAGAAACATCGTCATGAAATCTCTTCTTGCCTGTACCGGGCTGCTCATTGCAGCAGCAACCCTCTCCGCTCAGACCCCCGCACCCAAACCCCCGCCCAAGAGCCCCGCCGCCATGGAATCCGCCACCATTGCCGGCAAGGCCATCGCCATCACATATAGTGCGCCGGGCGTCAAGGGCCGCGCCGGCCACCTCTTCGCCAAGGACGGCCAGATTGGCCACGATCCCACCTATCCCGTGTGGCGCGCCGGAGCCAACGCCGCCACCAAGCTGCACACCGACGGCGACCTGACTATCGGCAGCCTCTCCGTTCCTGCGGGTGATTACACTCTCTACGCAGACGTCTCGGATCCCGACAACTGGGTGCTGGTCGTCAATACCCAGACTGGGCAGTGGGGTACGGTCTACGACAAGACAAAAGACCTGGGTCGCGTGCCGATGACCATGACCAAGCCCGCCTCAACTATCGAGAACCTCAAGTACTCCCTCGCCGGCACAGGCGGCTCTGCGGGAACCTTGACGCTGTCCTGGGAGAACCACATCGCCACCGTCGCCCTCGCAGTCAAATAGCTCTCGAGCAACTACCTTGATTCTCGGCATGGGCGGCTTTGCAGAATATTCGCCGCCCAGCCGATACAATAGAACTGTAGTCACTTCGCCCGGGAGGCGGAAACACCTTGCCGTTGTACGCCTATCGCTGCACCCAGTGCGGCCATCGTTTTGAAAAAATCCAGAGCTTCGCTGCCACTCCGGAGTCGGTTTGCCCCAAATGCGGTGGCGTGCTCGAGCGGCCAATCACCGCGCCTGCGCTCAGCTTCAAGGGTGCCGGCTGGTACGTGAACGATTACGCCGGCAAAAGCTCTGCACCCGCCAGCGAGTCGACGACCGAATCGAAGAAGGATTCCCCTGCAACGGAATCTAAAACCGATTCCAGCAAGACCACCGCGCCCGCAGAGAGCAAATCATCTTCCAATTCGAGCGAAGGCTCGTCTGCGGCACCCGCCGCTGCGCCCAGTTCCACGCCGAGTTCAACAACCTAGCTCTGGAGCGCTTCGAAAGCTCCCTGCGCGCGGAATTTGGCCGCCAGCACGTCTGTGTATTTGTTTCCCGATCCAGTGTTGAAAAGGACTACCCGGTCCTGCGGCGTCAAAAACCCTGTCCCGAGGAGATGGTCATACGCGGCCGTGGCAGCCGCGCCCTCAGGAGACAAAAGCAGCCCCTCGCGCACCGCCCAATCCTTCAACGAAGCGAAAATCTCGTCATCGCTAAGCGCCAGCGCGGTTCCTCCGGATGCGCGAACGATTTCCAATATGATTGAGTCGCCATAGGGCTTGGGAACGCGCAGTCCCGAGGCAAAGGTATGCGCGTTCTGCCACATCTGGCTCATTGCCTCACCCCGGTCAAAGGCTCGCGCGACAGGGGCGCAGCCCGCTGCCTGGATGGCGATCATTTTGGGCCGTTTTCCCGTCACCCAGCCGAGCTGCTCCATCTCCTCGAAGGCCTTCCACATTCCGATCATGCCCACGCCGCCGCCGGTGGGATAGAACACCGCGTCGGGATATTCCCAGCCCAGTTGCTCCACCAGTTCGTACCCCATGGTCTTTTTGCCTTCTACGCGGAACGGCTCTTTCAGCGTGGATATATCGAACCAGCCTTCAGTAGCCCTGCGCTCCGCCACAATGCGCCCGCAATCCGAGATCAGCCCATCCACCAGCGTCAAATGCGCGCCGTAGGCCAGGCACTCCACCTGGTTCGCCATCGGCACGTCTTTCGGCATAAAGATGTGCGCTTCGATCCCTGCCGCCGCCGCATACGCAGCCAGTGCCCCACCCGCATTGCCCGCCGAAGGTGCGGCGAGCTTCTTTAATCCGTAATGCCGGGCCATTGTGACCGCAAGCGCAAGACCGCGCGCCTTGAAGGTTCCTGTGGGGTTCGCGCCCTCTTCCTTGAGCCAAACGTTCTGATATCGCCGGCTCTTCAGCATCGGCGTCCATCCTTCTCCCAGCGTCACTGGCTCCACGTTGGGAAGCACCTGCTTGTAGCGCCACATTCCATTCCAGCGGCCGTTCGCTGTGGTTTGCGCAATCAGGTCGCGCTTTGAAATTCCCATGGATTCGGAGAGATCGTAGCGAACGTAGAGAGTTCCGTTGCAGGCCGTGCAGACCGTCTGTGGAGTGGTGGGGTCGAGGTGCAGGTGGCAGCTGGAGCATTCGAGAAAAGCAACCTTGGGCATGTTCATAGGATAATGGGGATCTTGGAGCCCCCCGATCCATCTATGAATCGCAAACCCGAGTCGAGGTCGGTCCGCATTCCCATCCGCGTGCTTTCCGCGGCCGCCGCTGTCCTTTTCGCCTCGGGCGTTGCCGCAACTCTCTTTCACTGGCCGGCGCAGCTCGCAGCTTCCCTTCGCTGGATCGCCTTTGGCCTTTTCGTCCCTTACGCTCTCCAACGCCGGTCGTTGCTGGTTTGGACCTTCTTTGCCATGTTTGCCGGCGCAGAACTTGGCGTGGACGCTCCCCAAATCGCGACGCAAACCCACTTCCTCGGCGATATCTTCCTCCGCCTCATCCGCATGATCGTTGCGCCGCTCATTTTCGGCGGAATCGTCACCGGCACCGCGGGGCACAACCAGCTCAGCGGCGTGGGGCGGGTAGCCGCTAAGGCCCTCATCTTCTTTGAAGTCGTCACCACCTTCGGCCTCATCCTTGGCGCTGTCGCCATCGATATCACACAAGCCGGCGCCGGCGTCACACTTCCCGCCGTCATTCAGGCCGTTGCGCCCACCGCGCATCCCGAGGGCTGGCAACAGATTCTGCTCAACATTTTTCCGGAAAACATTGCCAAAGCCGTTGCCGAGAATCAGATCCTCCAGGTCGCCATTTTCGCGCTACTTTTCGGCACAGCGCTGGCCACGCTCCCTGAGGTGAAGCGCGCTCCACTCTTAAACGTGCTGCAATCGCTGACGGATACCATGTTCCGCCTAACCCGCATCATCATGGTCATGGCGCCCATCGCTGCCGGAGCAGCCCTCGCCTACACTGTTGGCAGTATGGGAGTGGCCACGTTGTTGCCGCTCGGCAAGCTGCTGGTCACCTGCTACGTTGCCCTACTGATCTTTACGGCTGTGCTTGCACTCATTTTGCTAATTGCGCGCATCCCCGTTCGGAAGTTCGCCGCCGCCGTTGCCGAGCCCGCTGCCCTCGGCTTCGCCACCACTTCGTCAGAAGCCGCACTGCCACTAGCGATGGAGCGCATGGAAGAATTCGGCGTGCCGCGCTGGATCGTCTCCTTCGTCATCCCCACCGGTTACAGCTTCAACATGACCGGCTCCAGCATTTATCTTTCCATGGCCGCACTATTCGCTGCGCAGGCAGCGGGGCTTCATCTTTCCGTCATGCAGCAGATCTTGCTTCTTGCCACGCTGATGCTCACCAGCAAGGGCATTGCTGGAGTTCCCCGCGCCACGCTTGTGATCCTGATGGCCATCGCCAGTTCGTTCCAGATCCCGGCTGCTGCAGTTCTCATGCTTCTCGGCATCGACACGTTAATGGACATGGGCCGCACCGCGATGAACGTCATCGGCAACTGCATGGCCGCTGCGGTTGTGGCGAGATGGGAAGGCGAACTGAAACCGATCGCATTGTCAGTCGAAAACTGAGGTTCACGACAAATGACACAAAAAAGCAACGCGCTGCTAAACGAGGCAATGCACCACAAAGTGCTCGTCAAGTTTTGGAGCCCATACGAAGAAGGGTCAACACAAGGCTACGTGTTGGACATTGGCCCACGATTCTTCCTGCTGGGGTTCGTTGATGACAACATCAGATTCAATGGCTTCCAATGCATGCGTCTCTCAGACATTCGACGTCTCCGCGTCCCCGACCCATATGCCGATTTCACTGTTGCGGCACTTCGCAAACGCGGCGAGACTCTTCGCAAGAAGCCGAGAGTTAGTCTCAACAGTCTCCCTGAGTTGCTAAAGTCGGCAAACAGACTCTTTCCCCTTGTGACGATTCAGCGAGAACGGGCGAAACCTGACACATGCGAGATTGGGCGCGTGGTCGAAATCACCAAGAGTCACGTGTCCTTGCTGGAAATAGGCCCGGATGCGATCTGGGATGATGAGCCGACGGAGATTCCATTGCGAGAAATCACACGCGTGGACTTTGGCGGTGCCTATGAAGACGCGTTGCATCTCATCGGCGGAAACTCTCCCAAATCGAAACTGAATCGCGATAGTAACCGGGGTGGCCCAGGGCCGGGGTGCCGCCGCACCCAGAAAAGACAAGAATAGGGGCAGCTCCGCCTGCGGGGCATCCAAAGGTCTTAGCCCTTGTTTTACTACAGATAATTATGCTCCCGTGGCGCATACTGGGAATTGAGTGAATGAACGCCCAATGACATGCGCGGAACTGCGGGCAATGTCTGCCTGCATGGGCGAACAAAAATCTACCGCGCGAGCCGAAAATGCGGCCTAACTCCTTTAGAAGTACATATCTGCAAAGAACTCCTTTAAAAGCACATACTTACGGCGCCCCTCATGCCCTAACCCATTGGAAACAAGATACTTCTTTACAGAGATAGGGGGGAGGGGTGCCGGTCTCAACCTCTAGGACAGGATCTAAGATAGTTGAGGTACATGCCGCTTCTCGATCCCATCCCGTCCCCGGTAGAACACGCCGACTACGCCACTCTCGAGTGGGAGCCGCTGCTTGCGCTTGTTGCCGGATTTTCCGCGTCGCCCGTGGGCCGCCAGGCAATTCTCGATCTGAGACCATCCACTGACGAAGCATGGATCGTCCACCAGCATCAGCTCACAGGCGAACTCCGCCTGGTTCTTGCCGAACAGATCTCCGTCCCTCTGGGCGGGCTGTTTGACCCCACACAGCACGCCGCCAAAGCGCAGATCCTTGGCGCAGCCCTTGAAGCCACTGAACTCCAAGCCGTTGCGCGGCTGGCCAACGACGTAGCCTCCTGGCAGGCACTTCTGCAATCGCCGCCGGCCCGCATCCTCGGCAGGCTCCCCGGCCTCAGCGCACTCTCAGCCGCCCTGACCACGAGCTTGCGCCCGTTAGCGGAGACCATCGAGCGCACCATCCAGCCGGACGGCACGCTGGCAGACAACGCTTCGCCGGAGTTGCACCGCGTTCGTCGCGAGCAGGAACGCCAGCAGAGGATTATTGAAGAATCCCTCCGCTCCGCACTGCGCAAGCTCTCCAGTGACGGCGCAACCCAGGAAGACCTCATCACCATCCGCGGCGACCGATTTGTGATCCCGGTTCGCGCAGAGCTGAAACGGCGTATCTCGGGCGTTGTCCACGGGGCCAGTTCCTCCGGCCAGACGGTCTATGTCGAGCCTCTCGAAACGATCGAGCAGAACAACGAGCTCGTTCGCCTGCTCGAAGAAGAGCAAGCAGAAATTCATAGGATCTTTGTCGCGCTCACTCGCCAGGTCGGTGCCCATTCCGTCGGTCTTGTGGAAGGCGCCCGCGTACTTGCGCTTGTAGACAGCTTGCAGGCGCGTGCTCGTTTCGCCCGCGACTATGATTGCGTTGCGCCTGCCATCACGCCGGCGCTGCTCCGCCTGGATGGGGCCCGTCATCCGCTCCTCGAAAAGCGGCTACGCGCGACCGGGGGGCGAATTGTTCCGTTGACCCTGGAGTTGACTTCCGAGTCTCGCCAGCTCATCATCAGCGGCCCCAACACCGGCGGCAAAACCGTCACCCTGAAAACCACCGCGTTGCTCGCCATGATGGCCCAGGCCGGCTTGCCTATCCCCGCCACGGCAGCCAGCTTCCCCGTCCTAACCGCGTTCCTTGCCGACATTGGCGACGCGCAATCCATCGAAGCCGCTCTCTCCACCTTCTCCGCGCACATAACCAATCTCGACCGCCTTTCGCGTCTCGCCGACGCACGCTCGCTAGTGCTCCTCGACGAATTGGGCTCCGCAACCGACCCCGAAGAGGGTTCCGCTCTCGCCGTCGCCATTGCCAGCCACTTCCTCACCGCAGGAGCGTGGTCGCTCATCTCCACCCATCACACCTCGCTCAAGGTTTATGCCGCCAACACCCCAGGCGTCCTCAACGCCGCCGCCGGTGTCGACGAACTTACCCTCGCCCCCAACTATCAGTTGCGCTTGGGCGCACCCGGTGCATCGGCTGGCATTCAAACTGCTGAACGTCTCGGCCTGAACACCAGCATCATTACCGCAGCTCGTCAGAGATTGGGTTCACAGCAGGTCGACATCGCCCGTTTTCTCGACAAACTGCACAACGACCTGGCGCAACTCGAAGGGGAACGAAAAGCCGCCCGCGAGCAGCAGTACGCGTTGAATCAGGAACGGGCCCGGCTCGCGCGTGAAGGCGACGTAGAACTGCGCAATCGCACCCGCGAACTTGAAACCAAGCTCGCCTCTCTGCTCAAGGACTTCGAGTTTCAAATGCGCGAAACTGTGCGCGCCATTGAGGACCGCGCCGCGCAACAGAAGCTATCAAAGGAAGCAGAACGCCGCATGCTGCGTCTTCGCCGCGAGTTCCAGGAGAGCTTCAATCAAACAGTCGTCGCGCACCGCACTGGCGCCGATGTCGGCGATGCCAACGCTCAGCCGCATGTGCTCAGGCATGTTGCTCCCGGAGACCAGGTTCTCATCAAGTCAATGAACAAAGTCGCCGTGGTTCAGCGTGAAATTGAGAAGGATCTCTTTGAAGTCGCCCTCGGCCCCATCAAGATGCGCGTCAAGCGCGACGAGCTCTCGGAGCCTTCGCGCTCTGAAGCATCCGCGGCAAAGGCCGATCCGCTGGCTGCCGCCCGCAAACAGAAAGGCGTTCACGTCACAGTAACCAGCGCCAATACCGACGATATGCGCATGGAGATCAACCTGATTGGACGCACCGTTGACGAAGCTACCGAAGAGCTGGAGAAGTATCTGGACCGCGCTTTTCTCGCCGGGCTACCGCGCGTGCGGATCATTCACGGCCACGGCGCGGGCATCCTCCGCCGGGGTGTACGTGAGTTTCTGAAGGGCCATCCGCACGTTGCGACCATCACTGAAGCCGCACAGAATGAGGGCGGACAAGGGGCGACGCTCGTGGAACTTCGTCAATAGCGGCCCAATGACATTTCCGTAACAATCCCTCTATCCCAATCGTCTATGATCCCAGATAGTTATTTGGGGGAGGTCCCATGCGCAAACTGATTCTTATCCTGATGCTGTGCGTCGCCTGCGCCAGCCTGTCCGCTGAACCGAAGAGCATTTACGACTTCACCTTGAGATCCATTGACGGCCCGCCAGTCAGCCTGAAAAGTTACAGCGGCAAAGTCGTCCTGCTCGTCAACGTCGCCAGCAAGTGCGGCTTTACCCCGCAGTATGCCGCGCTCGAATCCCTTTACGAAAAGTACAAGGACAAGGGCCTGGTCATCGTCGGCGTTCCTGCTAACAACTTCATGTCCCAGGAACCTGGAACCGATGAAGAGATCAAGAAATTCTGCAGCAACAAATACAACGTCACCTTCCCCATGATGTCCAAGGTCTCCGTACTCGGCGACGACAAAACGCCCCTCTACGTATTCCTCACCGGCAAGGACACAGATCCCCAGTTCGCCGGCGACATCAAGTGGAACTTCACCAAGTTCCTCTTCGACCGGAATGGCAACCCCGTTGCCCGCTTTGAGCCCAACGTCACTCCGGATTCTCCTCAAGTTACAGCGGCGATCGAGTCCGCCCTCGGGAAATAGCTGGCACGCTCCTCTAACAAAAAAGGCCCCATCTCGCGGGGCCTTTTTGTTGACCACTGATCACGGACAACTTCCTTTATGTTCCTTTATGCCATTGCTTCCTTTGTCATCGGCTCAAAGTGCAACTGGTTCGAGTTGCGATCCGCGCTGATGCGCACGTGCGCCCCGTGCAGTATCTCGCCATTCAAGATCTTGATGGCCAGCGGGTCCTGCACCATGCGCTGCAACGCCCTCTTCAGCGGCCTTGCACCGTACGCAGCATCCGACCCGGCAATCAGAATCAATTGCCGTGCGGGTTCCGTCAGTTCAAGCGAAATCCGCCGGTCCTCGAGCAGCTTGCTTACTTCATTCAGGCGCAGATCAAGAATGTGCGACATCTCAGCATGGCCCAGCGAATGGAAGATCACTGTATCGTCAACACGATTCAGGAACTCCGGCCGGAAGTGCTCGCGCAGTACGCGCATCACAGACTCGCGTGCCATGTCGTAGTCGTGCTCGGTCTTCAATGTGTCGCTGGTTAACAGAGCCGCGCCCAGGTTGGACGTCATGATGAGCACCGTGTTCTTGAAGTCGACCGTCCGTCCTTTTGAATCGGTCAGCCGCCCGTCATCCATGACCTGCAGCAGGATGTTGAATACATCTGGATGCGCCTTCTCGATCTCATCGAACAGAATGACCGAGTAGGGCCTGCGCCGCACAGCCTCAGTTAACTGCCCACCCTCGTCGTAACCAATGTACCCCGGAGGCGCGCCAATGAGCCGAGCCACGGCGTGCTTCTCCATGTACTCGCTCATGTCGATGCGCACCATCGCCTGTTCGTCGTCAAACAGGAACTCCGCCAGAGCCCGTGCCGTTTCCGTCTTGCCAACGCCCGTCGGACCCAGGAAAATAAAGGACCCAATCGGCTTTTTCGGATCGCTCAGTCCGGCGCGTGAACGACGAATTGCATTTGCCACGACGGTTAGCGCAGCGTCCTGCCCCACCACGCGCTCACGCAGACGAGTCTCCATCTGTACGAGCTTCTTGACTTCGCCCTCGAGCATCCGGGATACAGGAATTCCTGTCCACTTGCTGACGATGCCTGCAATGTCTTCCTCGTCGACTTCGTCTTTGAGCATACGCGCAACGCCGGCATTTCCTTCCTGCGCAGCACTCAGTTGCTTCATTTCAGCCTCAAGCTTCGGCAATTCGCCATACTGAATCTGTGCAGCGCGCTCCAGCATTCCTTTGCGTGTCTGCTCTTCAGCTTCGAAGCGCAATTCCTCAATCCGCTTTTTCACGTCGGTGATGTGACTGCTCGCTTCGCGTTCCTTTGTCCATCTCGCCAGCAGCGCGGTAATTCTCTCATTCAGCCCAGCCACCTCGCGCTCAACCTCCTCGCGGCGTTGAACACTGTTGCGGTCGGTCTCGCGCTTCAGTGCTTCGCGCTCAATCTCAAGTGACGTCTTCTCGCGCTCCAGTTGATCGATGACGGTGGGCTTGGACCCCTTCTGAATTGCCAGAGATGCCGCTGCCTCGTCCACAAGATCAATGGCCTTGTCTGGCAGGAAGCGGTCGCTGATGTATCGGTGCGACAGCGTTGCCGCGGCCACAATCGCCGAGTCCTTGATGCGGACATCGTGATGCGTCTCGTAGCGCTCCTTCAGCCCGCGCAAAATCGCAATCGTGTCCTCGACGTTCGGCTCGCCAACGTAGACAATCTGGAAACGCCGCTCCAGGGCCGCGTCTTTTTCAATGTATTTGCGGTACTCGTTCAGCGTGGTTGCTCCGATTGCCCGCAGTTCGCCGCGCGCCAGTGCTGGCTTCAGCATATTGCTCGCGTCGATTGCGCCCTCGGCCGCACCGGCGCCTACCAGCGTATGCAGCTCGTCGATAAACAGGACGATCTCGCCGTTCGAATCTTCAATCTCTTTCAGTACCGCCTTGAGGCGGTCTTCAAACTCGCCGCGATACTTCGCGCCAGCCAGCATCGAGCCCAGATCCAACGAGATAACTCGTTTATCACGAAGACTTTCCGGAACGTCTCCGGAGACGATGCGGCGCGCCAAGCCTTCTACAATCGCTGTCTTGCCTACGCCGGGCTCACCGATCAGCACTGGATTGTTCTTTGTTCGACGGCTCAGCACCTGGATCACGCGCCGAATCTCCTCGTCGCGCCCAATGACCGGGTCCAGTTTGCCGCGGCGCGCCAACTCTGTCAGGTCCTTGGCGTACTTCTCCAGGGCCTGGAACTTGCCCTCGGGATTCTGATCCACCACGCGCTGCGTACCGCGCACCGCAGTTAGTGCCTGCAGAATCGCCTCGCGCGTAGCTCCTACATTCGAGAGGGCTTCCCGCGCTGCGTCGCCCTTGGTGTGGGCCACGCCAAGGAGCAGGTGCTCCGTGGATACGTACTCGTCCTTGAATTCCGAGGCTTCGCGAAATGCCTGCTCCAGCGCCTTGTTCAGGGCCTGACTCAGGCCCGGCTGGCTTGCATTCCCCGCAACTCGAGGCAGTTTTTCCTCGATCTGATGCAACTCGTTCTCGAGGCGCTCAGTGGGCACGCCGATTTTCCCAAGAACCGACGGAATCACGCCTTCGCGGTCCTCCACGAGCGCCAGAAGTAGATGAACCAGTTGGACTTCCGGGTTTCCAAGCTCCGCCGCGCGCTCCTGCGCCTGCTGCATCGCCTGCTGCGATTTGACGGTGAATTTATCCCAACGAATTGCCATGTTCTCTCCAGGTTCAGATGACAGATTACAGATGATAGCTCCCAAGCCGCTGCCCGAATTGACACACATGACAGACTGCAGGCCGGGCACTGACAACCCGTTTGATCTGACGAGAATAGTAGCATATACGATTCATAAAATGTGAGTGTATGTAACTAATATAATGGATCGGCCGCTCAGGATCAGGGCGCAGGGAAGAGTCGGTTTTTCAGGGAACAGGGATTCGTCAGTACCTTTCAAATGGCTGCATATAGGGTTGCGCTACATAGCTGAAATGGCTGCTCAGGCGGTTACAAAACATGCGAAAGGGTTGAACCTGTGGTTGCGACTCGTTGAGACACGTACCTTGCGGGCAGCCTTTTCGAGATGTTTCGGTGGCAGAGAGTTTCATTGAACGAGGTAGGGGGTTGCGGAGAAATTGTCATTTCTTTGGAAAGTGCGCTGATTTCGCGAGAGATATTGGCTTAAGCTACTGATAATGCGTTGTTTATTGTAATTTTGTTTACTGTGCAGGCGCGCGCGGATTTGCCGGCGGCGGTTGGATCGCGGCGACCCGCCGCAGGCTGTTTCGAAACCCTCGGTTCGCGCAGGAAAATTATCCTCTTTAGCCCGCTGACGCGGGCTGAAGGCGCTTCGATGCCATTCATACTCGGACTCGCCGAACAGTTTCAGCCTTCAGGCAGGTGCAGTACGGTCCGGGGCTGAAGCCCTCGTCGAACTGTTGGCTTCATCCGGGGGTTGAAACCCCCGGCT
>Ga0302319_10004352_pt1 | contig 29105 bp, 18 predicted proteins | sample Bog_T0_2_FD_203319 | JGI IMG/M metagenome (GOLD analysis project Ga0302319, IMG submission 203319) | Peat permafrost microbial communities from Stordalen Mire near Abisko, Sweden - Bog_T0_2 | ecosystem: Environmental > Terrestrial > Soil > Wetlands > Peat | place: Sweden: Abisko, Stordalen Mire... | reverse complement strand
TGTGAAGCTGAATGGCAAGCTTACGTTGGGAGAGAACACGGCTGACAACGGCGGACTGCGATTGGCATATATGGCTTTTCTGGCGGATGCGAAACGGAAGGGCATCGACCTGAGCGTGAAGGATGCAAACGGCTTCACCGCGACGCAAGAGTTCTTTCTTGCGTTTGGACAGAATTGGTGTGGAGGCAACCGGCCGGAGCAACAACGGTTGCAGGTGCAGACCGATCCGCACTCGCCGGATGAATTTCGAATCCTGGGCGTGGTGCAGAATATGCCGGAGTTCGGCCAGGCATTCGGATGCAAGCCGGGCCAGCCTATGATGCCGGTGAATGCCTGCCACGTTTGGTAGCAAGGCGGGGAATTCCGCTGAGATGCGGAAGCGGGGAAGGGACAAGGAATTGGCGGCAACTATCGATCTTCGTTCGGATACGGTGACGCGCCCCACGCCGGCCATGCGCGCAGCCATGGCATCGGCCGAGGTGGGCGACGATGTCTACGGCGAAGACCCAACGGTGAACCTGCTGGAGCGGCGTGCGGCGGAGGTCTTCGACCGCGAGGCGGCTCTGTTTGTGCCCACCGGGACCATGGGCAACCAGATTGCCATACGCCTGCTGACCCAGCCGGGACAGGAGGTGATCGCCGAATCGCGGGCGCACATCCTGGATTGGGAGATGGCGACTACCGCAGTGTTTTCAGGCTGCCTGGTCCGCGCGGTTCCGGCCGAGCGGGGCATTTTGACCTGGAAGCACATTGAGCCTGCGATCTTCGGGCGTGGCGCATTTCGCGCGGCGACGGGGCTCATCGAGATTGAGAATACCGCGAACCTTGCCGGCGGTGGATGTACGCCGCTGGCGGTGCTTGAGGAGATTTGGGCAGGCGCGAAGAAGCGCAAACTCCCGGTGCATCTGGATGGGGCGCGGATATTCAATGCTTCGACGGCGCTGGGCGTGGGCGTGCGCGAGCTGACACGCGGATTCGATACCGTGATGTTTTGCCTGTCGAAAGGGCTGGGAGCACCGGTGGGGTCGATGCTGACGGGCTCGGCGGAGCGGATGGATCAGGCGCGGTTGTATCGCAAAGCTTTGGGGGGCGGGATGCGCCAGGCGGGCGTGCTGGCCGCGGCGGGCCTGATTGCGCTGGAGCAGGGACCGGGCCGGTTGCATGAGGACCACGCCAACGCGCGGTTGCTGGCCGAGGCGCTGTCCCATATGGAAGGCGTTGCGATCAACCTGGACGCGGTGGAGACCAACATTGTGATCTTCAAGCTGACGGGACGGTTGACGGCCTCGGAGCTGGTGGCGCGGTTGAAGGCGCGGGGAATATTGGCGACGGCCGTGGGTCCGGATGCCATTCGGCTGGTAACGCATTTGGACGTGGATCGAGCGGCTTGCGTGGCTGCCGCCGAGGCGCTGACGGAAGAATTGGAAGCGGTGGGCGTTACGAGATAGCCGGCCCGGACCAGAACAGTCCGCAATCGACCCGGAAGTTAACTCTGAGCAATCCGAACCAGCGCAGCGCAGACCCCTGGCTGTACAAGTGAGATGAGTGCGGTTCCCTAGGGGCGCGCACCTGATCCAGCCGCGAGACGTCGAAATCGTCATCCAGTGCGGACCCCCACTTCACTCCTGAATCCCCCAACCGTTTAAGGAGATAAATCCCTTGAAAAAAATCGCATTTGCGGCATTACTTGCCATAGCAATGCTTCCTGTGGCCTCAATTGCACAGGTTGTCATTCGCATTGGCCCACCGGAACACGCGGTCGAAACACCCGGCCCGGTTCCAACACCCGGATATGTTTGGACCACGGGCTATCAGCGCTGGGACACCGACCACTATACCTGGGTCCCCGGCACATACCAGGAACCACCTCGTCCCGATGCGGTCTGGCTTCCCCACCACTGGGAGCAGAAAGACGGCAACTGGATTCTTGTGGATGGCCGCTGGAAGTAAAGCAGAACATCAAAAAACGGAGAGCGGGGCTGCGGCTCCGCTCTTTTTTCTTGCTGGCGGGGGAATGTGCTTCAGCAGATTTCGACGCGCGAGCTTTTTTGAGGAACGGCGGACCACTTCACGAATTTGCATTGCATCTTACCGGATGGTCGATATTTAATGTGGTTGGTTCGGTGCTCGACTAGCAGGATGTGCCAACCTTGAAACGCAACTATTCCCGCGGAATCCCGTTGAGATGTACAACGGGCCGGACCGCAATCAGGATTCCGGTAACTCAAAACCCCTGGAGGAGACGATTCATCGTGAAAAAAATTGCACTGGCACTCTTGCTTGCTCTCACACTGATGCCTGCGGCTTCGTTTGCGCAGGTTATAGTTCGCATCGGACCGCCGCCCGATCGTTATGATCGCCGTCCAGACCCGCCGGATCGGGGCTATGTGTGGGTCGCTGGGTATCACCGCTGGGAAGGCGGCGGCTACGTCTGGACTCCCGGCCATTGGGACCGCCCGCCGCATCCTGGCGCACGCTGGGTTGCGCACCGCTGGGTGCATCGTGGCGACCACTGGGAACTGGTGGAAGGACACTGGCGGTAAACTGCGGCACCAACAAAATGGAAAAACAGAAAGCGGGGCGTTGGCCCCGCTTTTTTCGTGAGCCTGCCGGAAATAAAGTGCAGGCTTCGAGCATCCTCTAAGGCGTTAGTGTGTATTTCACACGGTACAGCGCCCCGTGCTTCTCCGTTCCTAGTCCCGAGTGGCTTTCCTCGCGAGCAGCAAGAAACTCAAGTGCCCCGTCGATGCCAAAATGCAGTGTGCCCGGAATGATTACGGTGAACTCCGATCCAGGCTTGCCATCCAGAAACACCGACCAGCCCCCGCCTCCGAACGGACCGGCAAGGCTGAAGCCCTGGCGCGTCTTTGTAGCATAGGCAAGGTGGTTCCCATCCGGGCTTAGAGCCCAGTTGCCAAGCTCGCCGGGCGCAGATATTACCTTCCCATCCACAACCACGGCCCATTGCGCTTTCTTGGCTCCATAAGCCAGGTGCTTGCCATCAGGGCTGAACACAGCTGGAAACGTCTCGAAAAACAGCGGGCCCTCCTGGCCGTCTACCACCACTCTCCACCCACTCTCCTTGGAGAGATACCGACCCGCTGAATACGCCACGCGCTTGCCATCGAAGCTGAAAACAGGGGAGGCGACCTGGTTGTATCCCTCGCCCTCCTGGCCGTCCACCACCATCACCCATTTGCCGCCTCGCTTGGCCGCATAGGCCAAATGTTTGCTGTCGGGGCTAAAGGCCAGCGCGCCATAGCGGATATCGGCGAGCTTCGCAAGGCCTGCGCCGTTCTCTACCATTCCTTCGTATTCTGGACCCGCCTTGCCATTCACGACCACAAACCACTTCTTCTCTTCCCGTGCTGCAAAGGCAACGCTATCGCTGTCCGGGCTAAAGATCGGGCCGTAGACTTCGTCGTATGACGCGCCGGGATGGCCATCGACCACCACAGTCCATTGCTTCCCCGTCTTGGCTGCAAAGGCCACGCGCTTGCTGTTGGGGCTGAAGTTCAAGTTGAGAACCTGGTCATATTCCGGACTCGACTCCCCGTCAACCACTGCCAGGCGCTTGTAATGCCTTGGGTCGTCGTTCGCAGTCGTATATGCCAATCGTTTTCCATCCGGGCTGAAGGTTAGGCCGCTCGGGAGTGCAAGAAAACCATGGTCGTTATGCTTCGGACCGGCGTGACCGTCAATCACCATCCAATACGTGCCGTTGTCATCGGCCGCGTATGCGACGTGCTGTCCCTCCGCGCTCAGGGCCAGCGCACCATTCAACGCTGTGACGCCTTTCTCCAGCGAGATCGGCTGGCCGTCAAGGATCAGGCAAGAGCCCGGTGTCGCACATCCGGTCTTCGCGACGTAGGAGTACAAAACGTGACGCCCGTCGGCACTAACTACGGGGAGCGATGCGGGGAGGAGAAAACCATGAAAGTTGCTGTTTCCTTCCCCGTTCTCCCAATCAAACCGTCCCAGGCGGGCCTCCACAACCTCGTAACCGCCCGAGGGGGAAGCAGTTGCTTGAACCGGCGCAATGGTTGTTTGGGCCAGTCCCGTCGCAGCCAGGACGGTCACGGCCAATGAACAGAGCGCGATTCTCCACGTGGATTTGAGAGTTTTCTGCGCTGATTTGGTGATCATAGCGAGACATTCTAGCGCAATCCAGATCGGAGAAGCAAACAACTCCCGATGAATTCTCAAGCCCATGTCGACAGCGTTCCCTTAGCTGATCTCGATCACGTCGGTAGCCGCTGCCGCTGCCGCTTCAGCGCGCTCCATTACTTTTGCTGCAATGGCATAGAACTCCGCTGCTTGCGGGCTTTTGGGGCCGGCGAGTGCGACGGGTAATCCGCGGTCGCCTCCCTCGCGGATGGCGGGGACGAGTTCAATGGATCCGAGGAACGGGACATTGAACTGCTTTGCGGTTCGCTCCGCGCCGCCGCGGGAGAAGATGTCGATCTCGTGATGGCAATGCGGGCAGGTGAAATAGCTCATGTTCTCAACGATGCCGAGGACCTCGACGTTGACCTGCGCGAACATCTGCAGAGCCTTGCGCGCGTCTTCGAGGCTTACGTCCGAGGGCGTGGAGACCACCACCGCGCCGGTGAGCGGGACCGTCTGCACCAGCGAGATAACCACGTCGCCGGTGCCGGGCGGCAGATCGACGATCAGGTAGTCGAGTTCGCCCCAATCCACTTGCTGCAGGAACTGGCGGATGATCTGGTGGAGCATGGGGCCGCGCATTACCAGCGGCTTGTCCCCGGGAGAGATGTAGCCTATGGAGATGGTCTTGATTCCGTGGGTCAGGTTAGGTTCGATGCGGTTGCCCGCGCCGACCTTGGGCGGCTGCGCGGAGCCCATCATGAGCGGGACATTAGGGCCGTAGATATCGGCATCGATGAGGCCAACACGCTGGCCCATCCGGGAAAGCGCGATGGCCAGGTTGACGGCGACGGTGGTTTTTCCCACTCCGCCCTTGCCCGAGCCGATGGCTACGATTTTGGAAACGCCGGGCAAAGCCATCGGCGAAGGCATGGCAGGTGAATGAGCCATATGTTTTGACTGCTCCTTTTGAAAGCCCTTCTAAAACGTGTTTCAAAAACATGCTTTGTATCAGGGCACGATTTCAATCGTGCCGAAAAGCGCCGGAATAACGAAGGGTTTTAACCCCTGTGCGATGACCAATGAGCTGGCGCGGCCATTTCTGAAACACGCTCTACTCAAGAATACCGTTCGAACCCGATCATGGCTCGACGGCCGCCGCGTCTTCCATGGCAGCAGTCACCAGCTTTGCCTGTTTGCGGCGAACAGCTTCGGCTTCTGGGAGAGGAGCGGCGTTCAAAAAAATGCTCTGGAAAGGCAAAGGCCCCAGATTATCAGCCTGGGGCCTTTGCCAATTGGGTATCCGTCGTACTGGACGCCGCCTGAGAAACTGAAAATACCATAGCACATCGATGGAGGCTGGATCAAATCCTGCCGATGTGGTCGAGTACCTGCGGAGGGCAGCGGATTTGAACCGCAATGGCTGATAACGCCACTCGACCGTTTCTCAGGCGGCGTCCAGTACCCACTGGATATACCCTCCAAACGCATGCCTGAATTACCGAGTGTATACCTTTCCGACGCTCCCTGTCGGAGAACATCGTTCTTCTTCAGATGCGGCTCAACTTGAATGCGTGTCAACGGCCGCCGCGTCTTCCATAGCCGCAGTCACCAGCTTTGCCTGTTTGCGGCGCACGGATTCGGCTTCGCGGTGTTCGCGGCGGCGCAACGCGCCCTCGAAGCGGCGAAATTCGTCGGGCGTCTCGGGCAGCAGTTGAGGGACCTTTTGACGGCGGCCGTCCTTGTCGATGGCCACAAAGACCAGGTAGGCGCTGGCCACGTGCGCAACCTCGGCGGTGCGGGTGTTTTCAGCCCACACCTTTACGCCCACCTCCATCGAAGTTGTAAAGGCGCGATTCACACTGGATTTGAGGGTCACCAAATCGCCCAGACGCACGGGACCAATGAAGTCGATGTGGTCCATGGCGGCGGTCACAACGTGAGTGCGCGAGTGCCGGTAAGCGGCCATGGCGCCGGTCAGATCGATGAAGTGCATGAGCCGGCCGCCGAGCAGGTTGCCCAGGGTGTTGGTGTCGTTGGGCAGGATAATCTCTGTCATCTCAGACTGCGTGCTGGCCACCGTGCGCGCAGCGGGGTTTGTTTCAGCGAGAGTCATTTGCCGGTTCACTCCATTTGCCGGGCACTTGCGCTGCCGTGGACTCCCCCGACCGGCGTCTACAATGGAACTGGCGGCGGCCGGGCAGACCGGCTTGGCAAGGCATCCTGTTCCAGTTTCGGCAATCGCGGCCAATTACGCAAATTCCCGGCGGCCAGGTTTGGCCGGACAAGAGCAAAATGGACAAGATAGCAGGCCTCAAAGAGATTCTTGCGCTGGACCCCAAAAACAGCTTCGCACGCTATGGCATTGCCATGGAACTGGCCAGGCAGGGCGAGACGGCGGCGGCTGTGGCGGAATTCGACACGCTGCTCAGGGAGGATCCCGATTACACCGCCGGATATTTTATGGCGGCGCAGACTCTTTCCGCCGCGGGAATGACGCCGGAGGCGATTGAGCGGCTGAAGGCTGGAATAAGCTGCGCGGCGCGAAGAGGAAACCAGCACGCCCTCAGCGAGATGCAGGGGATGCTGGACGAACTGGATCGATAGGCTGTCTTTTTTCGCGGCGCGGGTGAGGCAGCGCACATACCTGCGCGACATGTCGTGATTCGACGCTCCGATGGAATTCTTTTTTTACGAAATGCCATCTATACTGGCATTATGGTGAAATACTCCATCGTCGTGCCTTTTCACAATGAAGAGGAGAATGTCACCGCCTTGTACGCTCGCCTCAAGCAGGTGATGGAGCAGGTGGGCGACAACTTCGAGCTGGTGCTGGTCGACGATGGCTCCAACGACCGCACCTACAAGCTGCTGGAAGAGATTGCCGCTGTGGACAGCCGCGTGCTGGTGGTGAAGCTGCGCCGCAACTTCGGCCAGACTTCGGCGCTGGCGGCCGGCTTCGACCACGCATCGGGCGAGTTCATCCTGGCCATGGACGGCGACCTGCAACATGATCCGAACGATATTCCCGCCTTCATCGAGAAGCTTGAGGAGGGCTACGAAGTGGTGTCGGGCTGGCGCCGGGAGCGGATCGACAACTTCTTCCTGCGGCGCATTCCGTCAAGCTGCGCCAACTGGCTCATGGCCCGGCTTTCCGGCGTGGACATTCACGACTTCGGGACCACGTTCAAGGCTTATCGCCGCGAGGTGATCCAGAACATTCCGCTGTATGGGGAGATGCACCGGTTCATTCCGGCGCTGGCCAGTTGGTATGGCGCGTCGATCTGCGAGATACCGATCAGGAATGTGAATCGCGAGCGGGGCAAGAGCCACTACGGCATCGGGCGCACCTTCCACGTGTTCTTCGACCTGATGACAATTCGTTTTCTGCTCAAGTACATGGGCCGTCCGCTGCACTTTTTCGGCGGGTTCGGTGTTTTGGGGATGATGGCAGGCAGTTTTCTTTCCGCAATCCTGCTTGGATTCAAGGTTCTGAACCCCCATGCAAGCGTGATGGATCAGCATGGTCCCATGTTTGTCGTTGCAGCGGTACTGATCGTAGCCGGCATCCAGATGGTAGCTATTGGGTTGCTTGGCGAGTTGCAGGTTCGCCATTATCACGCAGTACAGAACCGCGCACCCTATTCCATCGACCGCGTGGTGCGGCTGTCTTCTCCCGAAGAGCAGAGCCTGATGTCGGAAGAGCGCGAGAGCGAGTTCTAGGTCTCTGACCGTGTGAATCTGTATCAACTGCGTGCCCCATCCATTCGCTTTTTCCTTGCGAATGGGTGGGAAAGCACAAACTTCAGGGAACGAATTCAAGCCGTCGGAAACCTAGCAAGTAACAAGAGCCAACGTCAACACAGTAATGTCATCTTCCTGACCGAAACGTTGCGCTTCTTCGGCGATCTGTTGCGCTGACATCAATGTCAGATTGGCAAGCCGCTCAAACCCGTAAAGCTCTCCCGAGGAAGAACGCGCTTCCGGAACGCCATCCGACATCAGGACAAGGCGTTCCCCACTTGCCAGGCAGCCATGCACCAGCTCGTAACTTTGATCCGCAACCAGCCCAAGCGGCAGTGCCGGCGGCGTATCAAGCTCGCGCCCGGAGAGATACGGTGCGATGTGTCCTGCGTTGGCCAGCGTGTATCCACCAGAGAGCGAGATGCGGATGCAGCAGGCAGTGGTGAAACCAAGCTGGCCTTGCGCAATGAGCGCATTGTTCAGCCCGAACAGAATGTCGCCTGGATCGTGCGAGGTCTCGCTTCTCAGCACGCCGAGGATCATGGCCACTCGCATTGCGGCGGTCAGGCCTTTCCCCGAGACATCTCCCACAACGGCGGTAAGAGAACCGTCGGGCGCGGAGGACACAAAGAAGAAGTCGCCGCCCACCTCGCTGGCGGGCAGATACACTGACTCCAACTGAAAGCCAGGCGTGGGGCGCGACGCGCTTTGAAGCAGCAGTTGTTGTACTGTGCTGGCTGCGTGCAGCTCCGCCGCGAATGCCGCGCGCGCCCGGGCAGCATCTACCATTTCTGCACAGAGAATGGAGTTGGCGATCGCGGCGGCGGTTTGCAGAGCGATGGTGTTCAGCAGTTTCAGATTTGCCGCGGAGTAAGATGCCCCCTCGGCAGTGTTAGCCAGGGCGATAATTCCAACCGTGCGCTGGCCGGCGCGAAGAGGAGCGCAGATCAGTGCGTTCAGGCCGCGCTCCGCATCCTGAGCACGAGGATCGGTGGCGCAGTCGTTGACGATCTCCGCGACTCCACGTTCCAGAATTGAGGCGGCAAAGCGCGAGCCAGGCAAAAGCGGTCCGGACGCGCTATCGGAGTCGCTTGATGAAGGCCCGAAGGACGCGGCATTCGAAAGCGGCCCATCGGCCTTTTCCATCACCAGAATACCGCCGTGAGTGGCGGGGATAAGCCGTTGCGCCTGCGCCAGCGCGGACTGACCTACCGTAGACAGATTGAGCAAAGCCGCTAGCTGCTCAGAAAGTTGCTCGATCAGGTGGACTTCGCGATAGAGATGAAGAACTTCAGAAGCCAGTGCGCGGCCTTCCGACTCGCGGGCTGCCAGATGCGTGAGCAGCAAGGCCACTGCGGCAGCTTGATCCGGAAGACCGGTCACGAACCCGAGAGCCGTGCCTTCAAACTCCACGGGCACACGGGACTGGCCACTTGAGTGATCGACGGGAAGTTCCCCAAACAAGAGCTTGCCGGCAGGATCGACCACACCAATGCCGCCGCGGAATGTCTCGCTCAGCGCTATTAGAACCGGATAACTGCCGGACCTGGGGCTGACAAGTGCTCGCAGAGTCACGCTCGCCATACGCTCACAATCCCGGCGCCGGTAAACCCAACACTGAGCGGGCTTCGGCAACCAGCGCGTCGGGGTCGAACGGCTTGGTCATGTATAAATCTGCGCCCACATCGAGACCGCGCTGCCGATCGAACTCCTGGCCCTTGGCCGTAAGCAGGATGATGTGAATGTGCTTCAGGCCCAATTCGTTCTTCACCGCGTTGCACACGTCGAAGCCGTTTTTCTTCGGCATCATGACGTCAAGAAAGACCAGGCTCGGCTCTTCCTGGCGGATTGTTTCCAGCGCTTCTTCCCCGTTGGTTGCCGTGTAAAGTTCAACACCCTCGTCCTCGAGCTCCTCCAGGGACTGCTGGATCAGCGTGCGCAAATGTGGTTCATCGTCAACAATGAGTATCTTCATGGTTTTCATTGATAGATAAGAAACAGGACGTTCTCCATGCCTTTCTCGAAGCGCAAAGATCGTACCGCTTCGTTACTGGATAAGATCGAACTCAGGATGATAATGTCGGGCTTGGAAACAACCGCTCGTGAAACCAGTTCAGTGCCGTTCGATTCCACTACCTCGTAGCCGCGCGTTTGAAGAACATCGGTGAGGGTGCGGATGGTAGAGGCGTCCTCGTCGACCACCATCACCTTCTTCTTCGACTTGCCCTGGTCGAGCAGCGCGTCGACCTCGTGAAACAGCGACGCCGTATCGATGGGCTTGGTGAGATAGCGGTCCACGCCGAGACGGTATCCGCGTTCCTTGTCTTCCACGACAGACAATATGATGATCGGAATGTCCATGGTGGCTGGATCGTTCTTCAGCACCGCTGCCACGTCAAATCCATTCATCTCGGGCATCATCACGTCCAGGATGATAAGGCCGGGCGTCTCTTCGCGAATCAGCGCCAGCGCCTTGCGGCCATCCTCAGCCAGACGCACAACATATCCCGCTTCGGTAAGCTCCTGCTGCAGCAGAGAGCGGATGTTCGGATCGTCATCGACCACCAGCACAAACTTGTCGCGCTGCTGGTTTGTTGGCACCGTTTCGCGCAACTGCCGCACCAGCTTCTCAATATCCACAGAGCGCTTGGCAGGCAGCAATTCAAGCTGCGCGGGAAGTCCAATAACCGGGATAGTGAAGGAGAACGTGCTGCCCTTGCCCGGCTCGCTCTCAACCCAGATGTGCCCGCCATGGTACTCGACAATCTCTTTGCAGATGGGCAGGCCAAGGCCTGTGCCTTTGGGCTTATCGGTGAGTGTGTCGCCCACCTGCTTGAACTTCTCGAAGACCTTCTGCTGATCGCCGGGCGCAATTCCAATGCCGGAATCTGTAACTCCGACCACGATGTCCTCGCCGCGCAGGTGCGCCGAGAGAGTGATGGAACCGGCGTCAGTAAACTTGACGGCGTTGGAGATGAGATTGATGACCACCTGAATCAGTCGATCCTGGTCGCCGTTGACAACAGGCAAATCTGCTTGCACATCGCGGATGAGCGTCAGCTTCTTTGGTTCAAACAACGAAGCTGTGGCGGCAATGGCCCGCTCAATTACGTCGGAGATCGACGTCTTTCCCATGTTCCAGGTAAACTTGCCGGCTTCAATCTTGGCCAGGTCGAGCACGTCGTCGATGAGCTTGGTCAGCCGCTCTCCCTCGCTGACCACGACATTGAGATTGTCTATGACCTGGCGCTTGGCCTGCTGCACCTTGCGGTCGTCCTCGGGAATGAGCGGGAAGAGCCGCTCATCCAGCCGGCGGCGAATGATCTTGGCGAATCCCAGCACAGAGGTGAGCGGGGTGCGCAGCTCATGGCTGACGGTAGAAAGAAACGAGCTCTTGGCCGCATCGGCTTCCTCCGCGGCCGCCCTGGCCAGGCGCGCGTCTTCAAACAGCTTCGCGTTGTGAATAGCCACTCCCACAGCGGACGCGACTGTGGATAGCAGACGCTCATCTGCGTCGGTGAAGCGCCCTTCCTGGTCCAGCGATTGAACGCTGATGACGCCGATGGTTTGCCCGCCCGATGGAATTGGGACTCCAAGATACGAAGCCGTCCGGCGTCCAACCTGCTCAACTCCAAGCCTGGCGCGGTTTCGCTCCATGTCTTCATTAATGAGCAGCGGCTGGCCGGTGCGGATGATCTGCGAAGTAAGTCCAACGCCAAAGGGGCGGGGCTGCGCGTCTTCGCCATAGCTGTATGGGAACTCGAGCATCATGGTGGCGCGATCTAGCAGCGAAACATAGGCAATGGGAGCATGGAAAAGTTCGCGCACCTGGTCCCCAACCAGTTGAATAAGCCGGTCCTTATCGAGTTGCGTGGCCAGAGCCTGGGTGATGTGGTTGATGGTGACCAGTTCGGCTGCGCGCTCACGCACTTCCTTCTCGCGCTGATTGATCACCAGGTACGCGTTCGCATTATCCAGTGCAATGGTAGTGTATGCGGCCAGGTTCTCAAGCAGGCTCAAATCCTGCTCGGTATAGGCGTTCTTCTTGAAGCTCTGTATGCTCAGCACGCCCAACACACGCTCCTGCGCGATCAGCGGCAGATAGATCATGGAGGCGGGCGGCTGCGCCACGCTGCCGTCTTCCAGAGCGCCGCCGCGGTGCTCATAGGACGGGATGTATTTCGAGGATTCCGTTGCAACATCGTTCAGCAAGATCGCCTCCCGATGATCGATGCACCACACAGCGAACTGGCTTTTGTCGTCGGTGCTGCGCGTGTAAGGCGCATAGCGTGTGCCGTTCTCAATCGCCAGCGTGTATTCGATAAGGTGTTTCTCAGGCTTGTAGAGACCAACGCCGAAAACGCTCGCGTCCACAATCTGATTCACGCGCTCGTAGAGTTTGAAAAGGATGATGTTCAGATCGAGCGAAGCCGTGATCTCTCTGCCGATTTCGCTGAGCAGCTCGATCGAGTCCTTCTGAGCTGCTATTTCGGCCGCCTGAGCGCGAATCTCCTGGGTGCGTTCGTTAACGGTGGCTTCAAGAGCTTTGGCCTGGGCTTCAAGGGCTTCGGTTTTGCGTTGCGCCTTTCTCCGCTCATGCTTACTGATAAGTTGCCAGGCAAACATGCCTTGCAGCACAAACAGAATTACGTAAAGAACATAGGCAAAGTCAGTCCGGTACCACGGTGGAAGGATGGTGAAGGCATAGCTTGCTTCTTCACCATCACGGCCATCGTCTGCGCGCGAGCGAACGCGGAATCGATAACTGCCCGGGCCCAGGCCGCTGTAATTGGCTTCTTTCTGCTTGCCCCAGGCGGACCAATCCTTGTCGGCGCCCTCAAGCAAATACTGGTACTCAGTGTCGGCGGGGTTTGCATAACTGAGAGCGGCAAACTGAAAGCGCAAAGCATTGCTGCCCGGCGGCAGGCGTAGATCGGCGCTGCCACTGATGCTTGTGCCGCCGAATACCACCTTTGACCCGGCAATTACCTGGCGGACCAGTGTGGGGAACGGTTGCGGCGCCGCTTGATTGTTCAGTGGCGCAAGCCGAAGAAGCTTCTCGCCTGTGATCCATACCACGCCATCGGGATCGGCAAACGAATGATAGACACGGAAACGGTTGAGGCGGCGGTAAGAATCTTCGTCGAGATGCCATGTGCCATCCGTTTGCCTGCTCCAAAGGCCCAGGCGCCTGGTGTCTGAAGATGTGGTCCCCGACCAAAAACTCCCGGTCTCGGCCGGCTTGCTGGGGTCGTATAACCCCAGGCCGGCCGAAACGTCGGCTGCATCGATGGGAAGCAGAAAGCGGTTGTCGGCAACGAACTTGTGCGTTCCAGCGTCCCAGCGCAAAATATTCTTCGAGCGATCGATTGTGGCGAAGACGCTTCCCGCCACATATTCCACGTCGTTCGATCCATCCGGAAGACCTTCGCTATGGGACAGTAGTTCGGCTTTCGAATCCTTCATCCCCGTGGGAGCCACTTCCACGCGAAGCACCTTGCCGCTGCTGCCGCTCACCCACAGGTTCCCTTCCCCGTCCTCAACCAGGCCGCGTGCTTCGTAGATTGTGTTCGGAAGCCTGCCCTCGTCGATCCACACCCGGCCGTCCCAGCGCATGGAACCCACGCCATCGGAATGGCCTATGAAGATGCGTGAGGGATCCTTGCGAGATGGCACGAGGTCGTAAGTTTGTTCCGTCAAACCATGCGCAGCCGGCAACGCTGGCACAAGGCTGTCGCCTTGCAGTCTCATGACTCCCTCGCTGGTGGCCACGAGCAGTTGGTTGGGAGTCTTGCCGGAAGGGTCCTTGAAGTCGACCAGGTTCCATCCCTGATTGGGACCGCGAATGGGAACAGAAGAGGGACGCCCGGTCTTGGGATCGAACACGATCCGCGCAAGACCATTCGACGACACTGACGAAGCATAGATCGATCCCTGGAATCGAATAGCTTCGAGGGCGCTGGTGCGAAGGATAATGGAGATCGGCGAGTTGATTTCGACTCGCGCCAGGCCGCCTCCAAGTCCCAGCCAAAGCGTGCCCTCCCGGTCGGAATATGCTGAAAGAACCTCTGAATCCAGCAGCCCGGCGCTCTGATCGATAATCTGCCGTATCTTGCCGTCGTGCGTCAGTATCACTGCGCCGCCATTCAGCGTGGTAACGCAGATGCTGCCATCCGGAAGCAGGCTGGACGTATAGACTCTGTAGGTCTTCAGGTAGTCGTCTGCCTGTGTTGGGAACGGAGTGGCTTTCTGGCCGTCGTAGAGCGAAAGCGGTTGATCGCGCGCGGAGACCAGAATGTGCGTGTCATCCCAGGAATTGAGAAACAGCTTCCCGTAGGCTCCGTAGAAGTCGCCGCCGGGCAGCGGGCGCAGATCTTTTCCAACAATCTCTTCCAGGCCAATGCCGCTCTGTGCCGTATAGATGTGGCCGCGCACAGCCGAGACCGCCTGGAATCTGGCCTTTCCCACGGAGGGCCAAACCTGCATGTGCTTGCCGTCCCAGCGGAACAGCGATTCGTAGGAGCGAAAGAAAATGCCTTGCGGCGTGACCAGTGTCTGCCAAACGTCGGTAAAGTCGCGCTCGTTGCCGGGCACCTGCTCAAGGATCGAAACGAAACTCTCAGCGCCTGTCGAATCCGGTTCCAGGTAGCCGAAGTTTCCGTTGCCGCCAACCCATATTTTCCCGGAATCGTCTAGCGCAAGCGATCGAACCACTGTGGAATTGATGAAGATCTTTCGCCACGTAACGCCGTCGTACTCCAGCAAATCGCTGCCGGAACTCCCGAAGTACATAATGCCGCGCCGGTCTTGCAGAATAGCCCAAATCTGCGGGGAGCCGTTGTAGTCCCTGGCCGAATAGTTCTGGAGAACCGGCATCCCCACTTCCGCGCTGGCCTGCGCAGGCACACTTTGCTGCGCGGACATGCCTGGTTGCTGTACGAAACAGAGCAACGAACACGCCAGGGCCAGCAGCGCCAGCGGCAAAGATCGGCGGGAAACAAAAAAACTGCGGACCAAGTGGGCTTTCAAAATCGATTCCTGAAGGGGTGAGGGAACAATCCAATTCCGGGGAGACACCAACAAAGTCGCATGGTACCATGCGGTATTTCCGCGTGCAAGGCCATAATTGCCAATGGCTTACTCGCCGATAGCAGCGCAGCTTGCCCAGCCGCGGTCTCAATTCGTACTTTTTCGCTGCGCCCCAAATCCTACTCATCTGAGGCAAAAACAGATCCACAGATATGGGTTGTCAAGCCATCCCATAACAGCAATTCATCGTGCTTCCCGTGCGCACACAACATGATTTGCACAGTGCCGATTGGCGATGCGTTCGGGATGCAGTGTCCGAATTTGGTCCATCGCCTCCCATAAAAGCCCCGATCGTTCATTGCGATTATCCGCTCGTATCCAGCCCACATTAGAAGAAAACAAAAGTAATGCGACAAGAAGTCAATCGTACTAATCCTTCATTAGAATCCTCCGATAAAACGCCTATTGCCGCCAATTCCTGTCCGTTGCAAAGCAAGGAGCATCCATGCGCACGTTAGGCGAACTTAACATTGGTCGGGCGCTGCAACTTGCGCGTCCGCTTCATTCTGCTGCGCTGCTTAGCGCCATAACACTCCTTCTGTCGCCCCTCGCCACGGCTCATGGACAAAGCGAGAGCGCACTCGGCTTTGCGCCGGAACAGGCCCGCATCGTGAGCCGCGTAGACAACTCCGAGCTGACCACGGTTCGCGGCAGCACCCATCCAGCCGTCCGCAACGCCATTGACAATGGCCGCCTGGCTTCCACCGCGCCCATGGGCGATCTGATCCTTGTACTCAAACGCTCCAGTGCCCAGCAGGCCGCACTCGAGTCCTTCAATGCCCAGCAGTACGATGCCGACTCGCCCGATTATCACCACTGGCTTACGCCCACGGAATTCGGCGCAGCCTTCGGCGTCGCTGAGAGCGATCTAAAGACAGTGAGCGACTGGCTTCAGAATCAGGGATTCACCATCGATGAAATTCCACCCTCGCAAACCAGCGTCCGATTCAGCGGCAATGTGGGACAGGTGGAGACCGCATTCCACACCGAGATGCACTCCATCGTTGCCGGTGGCGTAACGCATATCGCCAACGTGACCGATATCAGTATTCCTGCAGCGCTGACTCCCGTGGTCGTCGGGGTCAAAGCCTTGCACAACTTCTTTCCAAAGCCAATGCATCACACACTGTCCCCTCTCAGCCGGAACTCATCCGGCGAGCGGACGCCGCTCAGTGGGCCGGAGAAGCTTCCCAGTGCGAATGAAGCCGGCGGGTTCTCTCGAGCACCGCGAGACCCCGCCGCCCAGCCGAGCCCGCGCCCGGATTACTCCGCCGGCGACGGCTACCAGTTGGTCGTGCCCTACGACATGGCGACGATCTACAACTACAAGTCGCTGTGGACCGCCTCAACGCCAATCAACGGCGCGGGACAGACTGTCGCGCTGGCCGGAACCAGCAACATCGTTCTAAGCGATGTGGCCACCTTCCGCTCAGCCACGGGATTGCCGGCCAATGTTCCCAGGGTCATCGTTACCAACTCCGATCCCGGAACGGCCAATCTGCTTGACGACCGCATGGAGAACACACTGGACGTGGAGTGGTCGGGCGCGGCCGCTCCCGGCGCGACGATTGTGCTGGTCACATCCAGCCAGACCAGCCAGACCACCGACGCGTTGTACGCCAGCGAAAGCTACATCATCAACAACAATGTAGCCAAAATCATGAGCGTAAGCTACGGCGAGTGCGAGTTGGGGATGGGTACGGCCGGCAATCAGGAGTATGCCAACCTGTGGCAGCAGGCGTACACCCAGGGCATCGCCGTGTTTGTCTCGAGCGGCGACTCGATGGCGGCGGTTTGCGACGATGGCTACTACAACCCCTCCACTGACTATGCGGCGGAGTTCGGGCTCACCGTAAGCGGCATGACCAGCACCCCCTATAACGTGTCCGTGGGCGGCACTGACTTCAATTCCACCAGCGCCAACTGGGCCGGCGCCAACAGCAGCACGAATATGTCCAACGCCGTCGGTTATATTCCCGAAGTTCCCTGGAACGACACGGTCACCAATCCGATTGAGATCGGCTCTCTGAACAGCCAGCAAGGCGTCAATTACAACGCCGAGCAGTGGGCCAATTGGCTGCTCAAGAAGGATGGGATCAGCAGCGGCTTCTATGAAGAACTTATTCCGCCAGTGGGCGGCTCGGGCGGCGTAAGCAGTTGCACCACATCGGACGGCAACACTCCTGCCTCGTGCACCGGCGGCTACGCCAAACCCAGTTGGCAGTCAGGTGTTACCGGAATCGTTTCTTCCGACAAGCGCACCGTGCCCGATGTCTCCTTCTTCGCATCGAACGGCTTTCTGGGAGTCGTCTATTTGATCTGCGATACGCAGCCGCCGAACTATCCCAGCCCAATACCTTGCACTTATCCCGCCAACGCACTGGATATGGCCGTGGGTGGAACCTCAGTCTCCAGTCCGGTGATGGCCGGCGTCATGGCGCTAATCAACCAAAAGGCTGGATCAAGCCAGGGCAATCCCAACTCCGCACTCTACGGCCTGGCAGGCAAACAGGCCTACGGCAGTTGCAGCGCTGAATCGACGGCCAATTCAAGCTCCTGCTACTTCAACGATATCGATACCGGCACAATTGCGCCGCCCTGTTACGGCGGCGCCACCAATTGCGCTCCGGAAACCACCGGCGACACGCTGGGAATCCTGCCCGGCTACGCCGCAACCACCGGCTACGACAAGGCAACCGGCCTTGGTTCGCTGAACGTTGCCAATGTGGTGAACGGGTGGCCAGGGGCTGTGCAGGAACCTGCGGGGCCGACCGCAAGCCTGTCACCCAGCAGCCTTACTTTCTCTTCTATCGCAGTCGGCTCTTCGGCAGCCGTACAAACGGTCAAGCTCACCAATTCCGGAACAGCTTCCATGTCCCTTTCTGGCGTCAGCATCACGGGAGCCAACACGTCTTCGTTCTCACAAACCAACACCTGCGGCACAACACTGGCGGTCAATGCCTCCTGCACCGTTACGGTCACCTTCAAGGCCGCCGCGCCGGGTGCGCTTACGGCTGCGGTCAGCTTCGCCGATAACGCCGCCAATTCGCCGCAAACGGCTGCGCTCAGCGGCACAGGCCTGGCTGCGAACACGCCAGTCGCCAGCCTGTCAGCCAGCAGCCTCACCTTTGCCTCCACCACGGTTGCCGCATCGGCCGCGACGCAATCTGTAACCCTCACCAATTCCGGAACAGGAACCATGACCATCTCCGGCGTCAGCCTCTCCGGCGCCAACGTCGCTTCGTTTTCCGATACCACAACCTGCGGCAAAACCCTGGCCGTCAATGCCTCCTGCACGGTTACGGTTACGTTCAAGCCCACCTTGGATGGCGCGCTGTCGGCTGAGATCGTCTTTGCCGATAACGCCGGCGCTTCCGGGCAGACGGTAGCGTTGAGCGGCACGGGAGCGCCTTCGAGCACCGTTGCGGTCAGCTTATCGCCCACCAGCCTCACCTTCCCGTCCACCGACATTAACGCCAAGTCGGCCTCGCAGTCCGTCACGCTCAAGAACACGGGAACTTCCACCCTCACTTTCACCAGCAGCCCCACGGTCTCCGGAACCGGCAGCTCGGCTTTCAAGGGCTCCACTTCGTGCGGCGCATCGCTGGCGGCTGGCGCCTCCTGCACCGTGGCGTTTACCTTCAACCCCACCGCGGCAGGAACCTTTGCAGCCACTCTCAGCTTTTACGACAACGGCCCGGCTTCACCACAGACGGTTGCTCTCAGCGGCACCGGCGCTGGAACACCGGCAATCAGCTTCTCGCCCACCAGCCTCACCTTTAGCTCGACAAATATTGGCTCCGCATCGGCCGCGAAGACCGTCACGATGAAGAACACCGGAACAGGTCCACAGCCCATTTCCAGCGTCTCATTCACAGGAACAGGCGCCGCATCCTACGCCCAAACCAACACCTGCGGTTCGTCGCTGGCTGCAAGCGCCTACTGCACCTTCTCGATCTCTTTCGACCCCACTGCAGCCGGAACAGCCACCGCTTCGCTAAGCATCCCCGCCAGCGCCGCATCCTCCGCGCAAACCGTCGCGCTCACCGGAACCGGAGTGGGAGTACCGGCGGTGAGCTTATCGCCCTCCAGTCTGACGTTCCCTGCAACCAATGACGGCTCTTCGTCTGCTGCACAAACCATCACACTCAAGAACACCGGAACCGGCGCGCTCACCCTCACCAGCATTATCACCGGTGGCTCCAGCCCTTCTTCGTTCACCCAGACCAACAGTTGCGGAAACCTCGCAGCGGGCGGATCCTGCACCGTCTCAGTCACTTTCAAGCCCATCGCCGCGGGAACACTGACCGCCTCGCTGGGCTTCGCCGACAACGCAACAGGTTCTCCGCAAACAGTAGCGCTCACGGGAACCGGAGTGGCCTCGGCGTCTTCCTTTGCACTGTCAGCCACAACGCTGAGCTTCCCTGTTACCGCCGTCAACGCGACCGCTGGCTACGCCTACAGCCCGGCCCAGGCCATCACGTTGACGAACTCAGGCACAGCCGCCCTCGCCCTCAGTTCCATCGCCCTGGGCGGAACAAACCCAACCTCGTTCACGCAAATGAACAACTGCCCCATTTCTCTCGCAGCCTCCGCCACTTGCACGGTTCTCGCCCGATTCGCACCCACAGTTTTGGGCGGCCGGTCGGCCACGCTGGTGGTCACCACCAATGCAAGCCCCGCCACGCAGTCCGTCGCCCTCACCGGAACCGGCGGCAGCGCAGCGGCATTGACTCTCTCGACAACCTCGCTGAGCTTCGGAACGCAGACGTCGGGAACCGTAAGCGCCGCGCAAACAGTTACCGTTATCAACAGCAGCAGCACAACTCCCGTCAATCTGTCCTCTGTTGCACTCAGCGGAACCGGCGCCGCATCCTTCGTTCAGGCAAGCAACTGCGGATCAACGCTGGCGCCCGGCTCCAGTTGCATCGTCCTGGTTGAGTTCACACCCTCGACCGCAAGCGCGGCAACGGCAACCCTAACCGTCACAGCAAACAACCCCGCCGCAACCGCAACGGTTGCGCTCAACGGAACCGGCCACTAAGCAGCAAGCCGCAGGCCCATCGCAATATCGGTGGGCCTGCAAGGACTGATTGAAGGCGATAATCGTCCGCCGCGATTCTAGGCGGAATTTGGGTCTATACTAAACGCAGGTTTAGTTGCATTTAGTAGCACTATATGCAATCATAGTTTCCTATGGTAGCGCGCAGTTACTGGATAGATCGCATCGAGGAGGCTTGGGCAAAGCGGCCGGTCATCTGGCTCGCTGGCGTCCGGCGCGTGGGCAAGACCTACTTATGTCAAAGTCTTCCAGACATTGAATACTACGATTGTGAACTGCCACGCGTTCGCCGCATGATGGAAGATCCGGAAGGATTTCTGGATACATTACGCGGCAAGCGAATAGTCCTTGATGAAATTCATCGCCTGGTTAATCCTTCCGAGTTGCTGAAAATCGCAGCCGACCATTATCCTACCGTTCGAATTGTTGCAACCGGTTCCTCTACGTTAAGTGCGTCCATCAAATTCAAGGACACCCTCGCAGGGCGCAAGCGCGATCTTTGGCTTACGCCTATGTGCCTGCGCGATCTTTCCGATGCAAAGCAAACGAACCTGAATCACAGGCTTTTGCGTGGCGGATTGCCGCCATTTTTTCTGCCGAAGGATATCGAGGAAAGGGATTTCCAGGAATGGATCGACGCCTATTGGGCCAAGGATATTCAGGAGTTATTCCGGCTCGAACGGCGAGACTCTTTTCAGAAGTTTACCGAGCTCCTCCTCGCACAGAGCGGCGGTATCTTTGAGGCGACGCGGTTCACTGGCCCGTGCGAAGTGAGCCGCCCGACTATTGCAAACTATTTGAGCGTTCTGGAAGCCACCTTCGTCGCCCACGTCGTTCGTCCTTTCAGTTCGCGCAAGCCCACGGAGATTATTTCCGCGCCAAAGGTTTACGGTTTCGATACAGGTTTCATCTGCTATTACCGCGGCTGGCAGGAGCTACGTAATGAAGATTTAGGGATATTGTGGGAACATTTCGTGCTCAATGAAATGATGGCGCGCTTGCAGAGCCGCGATGTGGGTTACTGGAGAGATAAGCGCGGGCACGAGATCGATTTTGTGTTGGCGGGGCGGCGCAAACACCCCATCGCCATTGAATGCAAATGGTCTGCCGACAAATTCGACCCTGTGAACCTTGCGGCGTTCCGGCGGCAACACCCCGATGGCGAGAATGTGGTTTTGGCCGAAGATGTGAATCGAGCATTTTCTCGGAGCTACGGCACTCTGTCAGTGCGATTTGAGCCTCTGGAAGAGTTCGTCAATGACTTGACTTGAGGAGACATGACTTTCGCGCTGCGGATATGTGGGATTCCAATCTCCCGAGTCCCAAAGGCGCCGCCTGCAAAGCCAACGGCCACCCGAAGGATGGCCGCCGCTTTTCTGATCCCTGATCCCTGATCTCTGACCCCTGCCTTACCGCTCGTTCTTCCGCCAGTTGATCAAATCGCCAAGAGTCGTGGTTGAACTGGAAACCGGCTGCTTGTGCGCGCTCTCCTTGTAGTGCTCGACCTGGGCGCGGCTGGCTTCGTGGCCAACTGCGCGCAGGCTCAAGCCTACCTTCTTCTCTTCCACGTTGATCTTGATGATCTTGAAGTCGTGCTCAAGACCCGTTTCAAGCTTCGACGGCCCGCCGCCCTCGTCGCCGGCCTCGGAGATGTGGCACAGACCCTCCACGCCCTCCGCGATCTCGACAAACGCGCCGAACTGCGCCGTCCGCAGCACCTTGCCATGAACCACGTCGCCCACGCGGTGCGCGGCGAAGAAGCTCTCCCAGACGTCGGGCTGCAACTGCTTGATGCCCAGGCTCAGACGGCGGTTCTGCGGCTCGACGCCGAGAACAACAGCCTTCACCTTTTCACCCTTCTTCACCACTTCTGAAGGATGCTTGACGCGCTTGGTCCAACTCAAATTCGACACATGAACCAGGCCGTCAATCCCGTCTTCAATCTCAATGAAGGCGCCAAAGTCGGTTAGGTTGCGCACACGGCCCTCAACCACCGTCCCGGCCGGATACCGCTCGGTCAGGTTCTCCCACGGGTTGTCAAGCAACTGCTTCATGCCCAGTGAAATGCGGCGGTCGGCCGGATTCACGCTGAGAACGACAGTCTCAACTTCGTCGGCCGGCTTCACCAGCTTGGACGGATGCTTGAGCCGCTTGGACCAGGTCATCTCAGAGAGGTGAACCAAGCCTTCGATGCCCTGCTCGAGCTCAACAAACGCGCCGTAATCCGTAACAGAAAGAACGCGGCCCTTGACGTGCGCGCCCACCGGGTAACGCTCCGTTGCATCGAGCCATGGATCGGGCGTCAACTGCTTGAAGCCGAGCGAAACGCGCTGTTTATCCTTGTCGAACTTCAGCACCTTCACCTGGATCTCGTCGCCCACGTTCACCAGATCGTGCGGGTGCGTCAGGCGGCCCCAACTCATATCCGTAATGTGAAGAAGGCCGTCGATTCCGCCCAGGTCCACAAACGCGCCGTAGTCGGTCAGGTTCTTCACCGTGCCGGTCAGAATGGCGCCCTCGCCCAACTGCTCCAGAGTGGTGGAGCGCTTGGAGTTCTGCTCTTCTTCCAGAATCTCCTTGCGGCTCACAACAACGTTGCCGCGCTTTTTGTTCAGCTTGATTACGCGGACTTCGATCTTCTGGCCCAGATAACCGTCGAGGTTGCGGACGGGTCGAATCTCAAGCTGCGATCCGGGCAAAAATGCCTTCAGTCCAATATCGACAGTCAAGCCGCCCTTGACCCGGCTCACCACCGTGCCCATGACTGAAGTCTTGTCGGCGGCGGCCTTCTCAATCACATCCCACACACGCAAACGCTGCGCGCGCTCGAAGTTGACAAGATAGCCGCCTTCGGGCTCTTCGCGCTCAATCACCACGTCGATTACGTCGCCCGGCTGGAAGCGAACCGCGCCGGTGTGGTCCAGCACTTGCTCCAGAGGCACAAGGCCTTCTGACTTCAGGCCAACGTCGATGACCAGATGCTTTTCCGTCTGCTTGATCACGGTGCCGGATACAACTTTGTCACCGTAGGCTTCAACGGCGGCTGCCTCGGCTGCCTGCTCGCGCTCAAACGCGGCCAGAGCGGCTGAAAAGTCGTCCATGGTCTCAACGCCGTGAGGCTCATGCGCGTGCGCGACTGCGGAAACGGGCGCGACCGGTGAACCGGCCACTGCCGGAAGTTCAACTTGATCCGCAGCCACCGGAGCGGCTGGCGCATCCTCAACTGCGGCTTCGGCAGGAATCGACTCCACCACCGGCGCAGCTTCAACAACAAGTTCGGGTTGGGCGGACTCTTCCGTTACAACTACGGGCGCGAGCGCGGCCTCAACTGCGGGTTCCACAAGCGTGGCAACCTCCACAGGCGCGGCCTCGGCTACAGGCTCGGTTGGGGCATCGGCGTCCAGCGCGTTTAGTTCGGCAACTTCGGCGTTCTCGGTGTTGGACGTGGATTCATACAACGGCTGCTCCAGCTCCGTCGCAGGCTCTAGTACTGTGGCTTCCAAATGGGTGTTCAGGGTTATGCTCTCTGGTTCGGGATTGAGGACGTTTGGCATCACTGCGGCTCCGGAATTCCTTGCACTCGCGGCCGGCGCGCGCCTGTCGCTGAGGGTGGCTTCCATGCTGCGATTGCCGCAGGCCGGGAAACCTTGGGCCGTGACCTCAAACCAATGCGTTGTTCATTCCGGCTGTGTCTTCACGGAGTACCATCCCCCCAGCCGTTTACGCTGGCATGGAAAGCGATTGGTCTTCGTGGGAAACACCCGGCAGGCAACTGCTCGCTGGAGGGCGACCGCAGCCCGCTGCTGGAATCCGCGCAGCAGGCTACGCTCACGAGTGTAGCAACCTCTGGTTTCCCGCGTCAATCCAACAGCTTGGCCATCCGGCGGTTTGCAATCGCAAATTCACATTCGCGGTCGCGAACCAATGGAGTTAGTCCCGCTTGCGCCCTTTAGCCCTCGCGTGAATCTTTGTCCCGCAAGGTGGGAAATCGCCTGCGCAAATTGCCCGCGGCCGGCAGCCTATACTGAATGCACGGCACGATCCACATGGATTTCCTCTGGACCCCATGGCGCTACACCTACGTCACCGCGGCGGAGACCGATTCGCGCCCCGGCGTTCCGTCGAGTTTGGCCGCGTGGCCCGGCAACATGGGCTGTGTCTTTTGCAACCTTATTGCTTCCATCGACTTCGCCGTCGCCAACGGAATGAGCCGCGATGAGGCCGAGGCCGCCGGCGGGCTCGTCCTGCGCGGTAAACATTGCTTCCTCTGCCTCAACGCCTATCCCTACACCAGCGGTCATGTGTTGGCTATGCCCTATGCCCACATCGACCGCTTGGCCGCCTTGCCGCTGGATGCAGCCCACGAACTGATGGATTTGGCGCAGCGGACGGAGCGGGTGCTCGAACGGCTTTATCGCCCACACGGCTTCAACTTTGGCTTGAACATCGGCAAGGCAGGCGGAGCCGGCGTCGCAGGTCATATTCATCTGCACGCCCTGCCCCGATGGGCCGGCGACACCAACTTCATGACCACGTTAGGCGAGACGCGTGTGTTGCCCGAAGACCTGGAAACTACCTGGAAGCGGATGCGGGAGGCGTTTGGGGAGTCAGGCTAACCCTCCTCCGAATTCGATGCCGGATCGCTCGCGGCAATGGCCAGAAGCGGTTGCGACCATTCTTGCGACTCCATCTCCCGCACCTCGGGTTGCAGTTTGGGGATTTCCGCCAACTCGCCATCACCATGCGCCAGCTCGCCCAGCTGCCGCCCATAAGAGAACACGCCGCCCTTGCCCTCAATCGTCCCAAGAAACTTGTTGTAGTAATCCACGCTGTTGCCGAGCGCATTGCCGAGCCTCGTCACATGCCCCTGCGCAACCACAAGCTTGTCGTAGATTTTTCGGCCCATCTCGTGGATTGCTTTCGCGTTCTTCGTGATCTCCATCTGTTGCCAGCCAAACTCCACCGCGCGGAGCAGAGCAATAAGCGTTGTTGGCGTGGCCATCACCACATGGTTCTGAGCGCTGAATTCAATAAGTGACGGATCGGCTTCGAGAGCGGCGCTGAACAATGCCTCGCTCGGCAGGAAACAGACAACAAAATCTGGCGCCTTTTCAAACTGCTTCCAGTAAGCCTTCCCTGATAACTCTTTCAAGTGCGCCTTCACGCGCTGCGCATGAGCTTCGAATCGCAGCTTTTGGGTTGCGGGATCGGAGCTTCCACTTGCATCCAGAAAGGCGTCGAGAGGCGTCTTGGCATCCACCACGATTTCGCGCCCATTCGGCAATTGAATGGTCATATCCGGCCGCAACATCTTGTCGCCTTCGTCGCGGGCGGTTACTTGCTCGGAAAAAGAGCAGTACTGAACCATTCCGGCGTACTCCACGCATCGCTTCAGCTGTAGTTCGCCCCAATTACCGCGCGTCTTCGGTGCCCGCAGGGCGGTAATCAACTGCGCTGTCTCGTTCTTCAAAGCGTCGAGCGAAGCGGGAATCGACCTCTGCATGTTGTCGACAAGAGTCTTCACCTCGAAATAAGCACCTGATCGCGCCACTTCCATGGCACGCGCCTGTTCATCCAGGCTCTTCAATGCGGCGCCAAGCGGGTCCAACATGTTTTTGATCGCAAGTTCCTTGGCTTCCAGCGTCTGCTTCGCCGCAGCGCTCTGACCTCCAAGTTCCTGTTTGGCAAGCGTCAGAAAGCTCTGGTTGTTAGCGCTCAATGCTCGTGCCGCCAGATCCCCAAATGCCCGCTCAAGATCGGCCTGCATTTGGATGTATTTGCTTTTCTCGGCGGTTACGTTCGCCTCCGCAGTCCCAAGCTCCCCCGTTAAACGCGTGATGTTGTCCTGCAATCTCTTCGATTCCGCAGCTTGCTCAGCCTTTTCCTTCTCCAGCCCTGTCACCTGCTCTCGCAGCAGTCGACTCTCCCCCTGTGCGGCGGACTTCCCCAGCCAGTAGCCGAGCAATACACCGGCAAGAACCGCAATCGCCCCAAAAATCAAAGCCTGCATTCCCACGTCCTCTTTCCGCTTCGCCTAATGTACGCCTTCTCCCTGTGCATTTCTCGGCCAATTCCCAGCCGCTTTCTGTTCCCTGTTCCCTATTCCCTGGTCCCTAATCCCTACTCTCTAATCCCTCGTCCTTTACACACCCCCACCCGACCGATAAACTTGATATTCGGGGCTGCGCGCTTTTTTTGGGGCGCATGGTTGTGTTCCCCTGCCTTGTGCCGTTATCGTAGGCTGGCGGCACTTGATTGAACTGTACCCCCGGAAGACAACTTGAATCGAAAAGAAATACCGAGGAGATGAAGGCATGGCAGTTGAAGAGAAAGTGAAACAGATTATCGTCGAGCAATTGCAGGTGGACGAAGCCGAGGTTACCCCTGGCGCCAGCTTCCAGGAAGATCTGGGCGCGGATTCCCTGGATGTGGTTGAACTGGTGATGCAGTTCGAAGAGGCATTCGATCTTGAGATTCCAGACGAAGACGCCGAGAAGATCAAGACCGTAAAGGACGCGATCGACTACATAGAAAAGAACGCGAAAGGCAGCAAGTAGCCCTTGTCCAATCTGTCCCGCAGAGTCGTTGTCACCGGGCTCGGTCTGGTGTGCGGTGTGGGCAACACCGCTCCCGAAGTATGGCGGCAACTACTGGCCGGCGCCAGTGGTATGGCGCCCATTCAGGGGTTCGACACCACCGGATTCCCGGTCACATTCGCCGCCGAGGTCAAGAACTTTGACCCGCTCGACTTCGTGGATAAAAAAGAATCGCGCAAAATGGGGCGATTCATTCACTTCGCCTTCGCCGCCGTCCAGGAAGCGATCGCTCAATCGGGTCTCCAGATTACCCCGGAGATAGCCGATCGGGTGGGAGTCTTCATCGGGTCGGGCATCGGTGGCTTCGAGATTATCGAACGCGAACACTCCAACCTGCTTGCGGGCGGCCCGCGCAAAATCTCGCCATTCTTCATTCCCGCGGTCATTGTAAACATGGCGGCCGGGCAAATCAGCATCCGCTACGGAGCCAAGGGGCCCATTTCAGCCACGGCCACGGCCTGCGCCACCAGTGCCAACTCCATTGGCGATTCGGTGCGAATGATTATGCACGGCGACGCAGATGTAATGATTGCCGGCGGCGCGGAAGCCTCGGTTACAGCGCTCTCCGTGGGTGGTTTTGCCGCCATGCGTGCCCTCTCCACCCGCAACGACGAGCCAACCAAAGCCAGCCGGCCATTCGACAAAGACCGCGATGGCTTTGTCATTGGCGAGGGCGCGGGCATCCTCATCCTGGAAGAACTGGAGTTCGCCAAGGCCCGCGGGGCAAAAATTCTGGGCGAGGTGATTGGCTACGGCATGAGCGCCGACGCCTACCACATGACGGGCATTGCGCCGGAAGGCCAGGGCGCGCAGCGCGCCATGAGAGCGGCTCTCAAGGACGCCGGAATTCAACCGGAAGAGGTTGGCTACGTAAACGCCCACGCCACGTCCACGCCAGCCGGCGACGGCAACGAGTCGCGGGCTATCGAAGTGGTGTTTGGCGAACACGCGCTCAGCCACAAGCTGAAGATCAGCGGCACCAAGTCCATGACCGGCCATCTGCTTGGCGGCGCGGGCGGACTCGAAGCAGGCATCACGATACTGGCGCTCGTCAACCAGGAGCTTCCGCCCACCATCAACCTCGACAACATCGACCCCGAGTGCCGGCTCGACTACGTGCCCAACCACGCCGTCGCGCACAGCTTCGACATTGCGCTCTCGAACTCGTTCGGCTTCGGTGGCATCAACGCCACGCTCATCATGCGGCGCTGGACGGAATAACCCTTAGCGGCCCGCAAAGACAAACAGCGCGAGTCCCGCCGGATTCGCGCTGTTTGCATTTCGTGGCAACGGCATCCCTCAACCGAACGCCACCGTCCATCCCACTCCGACCAGCACAATCAGAGCCCACCACCCGAAGACTGCGATATATCCCGAACTACGCTTTGCCCCGGCCACGATCGCAAGCCCGATTCCCATCAGGGCCAGGTACCAGATATTGGTGACATCCAGCGACGTTGCCAGCTTGTAGAGGGCCGGGTTGGTCTCAGTGGGGCTGAGAAAGGCTCCCACGCTGGTCGGCGCAAAGTTGGCCAGGTTGAATGACTCCGGCGCCGCTCCCGCGAACAGTACGATCGATCCCAGCAGCGATTTGATGATTCCAGGCAGAGCCGCATACATCCACACGGTAAACACGCTACCGAATGTCGCCTTGCCGCCGAACACGAAATTGATGGTGCCCCAAAAAACGACGGCGACGAGGAGCCCAACAATCAGCACCAAAACGGGGCTGGCAGCAAACGCCCCTTCCATGCTGTATTGCGTAATCTTCATTGCCATGTCCCGTTGTTCCGGCGGCGACTGAGCCATCTTCTCTTCCTGCTTGGGATTCATGTGAATCGCATTCTCGGCCACTTGTCCCCAGCCAACCTTGAATGTAACGGCCGCAAAGAAGACGTAGCCGATCAGAATCATGATCAGGAACGGCATCCACCAACTCTTGTTCCCGCGCTTGATATCTGTAAACGTCTTCGACGGCGCCGTAAACGTGAAGACTACGCGCTGCCACTGCGACAGGCCGGGAGCCTCGGGGGCTGCCTCTGCCACGGATTGCACTTCCAGATCGCTCATGAATTCCGCCTCTCGAAGATACCGCTGCCGGGCATCAAGCGCTGCCCTCTCGCGCGAACGCAGCGCCCTGCCGAAAACGGTTGCATTTTGTCCCGGACATACGGCGCAGCGCATACTGGCCGCGCCAGGGAATGAAATGCTTTTGCCCGCGATTGTACCCCGGAATGGGGCAAAAAGCCCAATCAATGGGAATTATATACTTGACTCCCTCACTGAAAAAGTCTAATATGTATTCAGTAGAGGGAACTTAGATGAGCAAGAGCACCATTTCAACGTTTCAACTATTCGCGCTGATTCCAGATCAGGAAACCGCTAGGGTTTACTTGGAATCGCGCCTTTGGCCTAATGGCACAACCTGCCCCACATGCAGCGGTCAGGACCGCATCACCACACGCAAGGGCGGATACTACCGTTGCAACAAGTGCAAGCTAGACTTC
>Ga0302319_10004351_pt1 | contig 29109 bp, 28 predicted proteins | sample Bog_T0_2_FD_203319 | JGI IMG/M metagenome (GOLD analysis project Ga0302319, IMG submission 203319) | Peat permafrost microbial communities from Stordalen Mire near Abisko, Sweden - Bog_T0_2 | ecosystem: Environmental > Terrestrial > Soil > Wetlands > Peat | place: Sweden: Abisko, Stordalen Mire... | reverse complement strand
GTCGAGCGCTCGCGGCCTATGAGGACGAGCGCCGCGTCGATGTCGCGCGCATTCAGAACGCGGCGCGCAATGCGATGGAATGGTTCGAAGTCGTCGGGCGGCGCTACGCCGACACGATGGAGCCTGAGCAATTCTTCTATTCCATGCTGACCCGTTCGCAGCGGATCAGCCACGAGAATTTGCGGCTGCGCGATCCTGACTGGTTGGAAGGCTATGAGCGCTGGTTCGCCAAACAGGCCGACGCGCCGGAAGCGGAAGGCGGCCGGGCGCCGCCTCCGATGCTGACGCCCTTTCGCGCCCGGGGCGTCACATTGGCGAACCGCATCGTCGTCTCGCCGATGGCGATGTATTCCGCGCATGACGGCCTGATCGGCGATTTCCACGTCGCCCATCTGGGCGCGCGCGCGATGGGCGGGGCAGGGCTCGTGTTCGCCGAAATGACCTGCGTCTCGCCCGACGCGCGCATCACCCCGGGCTGCCTCGGCCTGTGGAACGACGAGCAGGCCGCCGGCTGGAAGCGACTCGTCGATCTCATTCATAGCGTGGGGCGCGCCAAGGCCGGGATTCAGTTGGGCCACGCTGGCCGCAAGGGATCTACGCGCGCGCCTTGGAACGGGATCGATGAACCGCTCGCCGAGGGCGGATGGCCGCTCATTTCGGCCTCCGGGCGACCCTATCTCGAGCATGGACAAGTCCCGCGCGCCATGACGCGCGAGGATATGAATAAAGTTCGCGATGATTTCGTCGCCGCCACGCGCCGCGCCGCGGAGGCGGGCGTCGATTGGTTGGAACTGCATTGCGCGCATGGCTATCTGCTGTCGAGCTTCCTTTCGCGACTGACCAACCAACGCGACGACGAATATGGCGGAAATCACGAGAACCGCGCGCGCTATCCGTTGGAAGTTTTCCGCGCCGTTCGCGCGGCTTGGCCGCAAGATCGCCCGATCTCCGTGCGGCTCTCCTGCCATGATTGGACCGAGGGCGGAAACGCACCCGACGATGCGCTGATCTTCGCGCGGATGTTCCGGGACGCCCGGGCGGACCTGATCGACTGCTCGTCGGGGCAAGTGTCGAAAGAAGAGCGGCCCGTCTACGGTCGAATGTTCCAGACGCCTTTCGCCGACCAGATCCGCAACGAAGGCGGCATCGCGACGATCGCCGTCGGCGCGATTTCCGAGGCCGATCACGCCAATTCGGTCATCGCGGCGGGACGCGCCGACCTCTGCGCGATCGCGCGCCCACATCTCGCCGATCCCGACTGGACCATCCACGAGTCGGCGAAAATCGGTTTCAACATCGTGCCCTGGCCCAGGCAATACGCGTCCGCGAAGCGCCAGTACGAGGCTAATCTGGCGCGCGTCGCGGGGCCGCCGCGATGACCGGCCGGCCGCTGGACGGGCGCCATGCGCTGGTCACCGGCGCGGGCAGCGGCATCGGCGCGGCCATTGCGACGGCGCTGGCCGGCGCTGGGGCGCGCGTAACCCTCGCGGGCCGGCGCGCGGAGCCCTTGCGCGCCTTGGCCGGCCGCTTGGGGCATGATTTCGCCGTCGCGATCGATGGCTTCGACGTCACCGACGCGGAGGCGATCGCGCGCGGCCTGGAGCGGGCGAGAGCGGCGTTTGGTCCCATAGGCGTGCTCGTCAACAATGCCGGCGAGGCGCCCAGCGCGCCGTTTCGCAAGATGGACCTAGAGACGTGGTCGCGCGTGCTGGCCGTGGATCTGACGAGCGTGTTTCTCGTCACCCAGGCGGCGCTGGCGGATATCGAAAGCCATCGTGGCGCCGGCCGCATCATCAACGTCGCCTCGACGGCGGGATTGACAGCCTATTCCTACGTTTCCGCCTATTGCGCCGCCAAGCATGGCGTCGTCGGTTTGACGCGCGCTCTTGCGTTGGAACTGGCGCGCACGGGCGTCACCGTCAACGCGGTCTGCCCCGGGTTCACCGAGACGCCCTTGGTCGACAAGGCGATCGAAAGCATCGTCGCCAAGACCGGCCGCACATCAGAGGCGGCGCGGGCGGAACTCGCCAGGGCCAATCCGCAGGGGCGGCTCGTCAGGCCCGAAGAGGTCGCCGATTGTGTGTTATGGCTGGCGTCGCCGGGCGCGAGTTCGGTCAATGGACAGGCGATTCCGGTTGCGGGCGGGGAGGTAATGGCGGGATGAGCGAGGCTCTGGCGATGCATTCGGCGCGGCGGCCATTCAAGGATTTTCGCGCGAAAAACTTCCATTTCCAGGCGAGCGAAGATGGTCGCGTCGCGACGATCCGCCTCAACCGCCCCGAGCGGAAAAATCCGCTGACGTTCGAGAGCTATGCGGAACTGCGCGAGCTGTTTCGTGACCTCGTCTACGCTTCCGATGTCCGCGCCGTAGTGTTGACCGGCGAGGGCGGCAATTTCTGCTCGGGCGGCGACGTGTTCGAGATCATCGAGCCGCTGACCCGCATGGCGATGCCGGATTTGCTGGCGTTCACCCGCATGACCGGCGATCTCGTCAAGGCGATGCGGCGCTGTCCGCAGCAGATCGTCGCCGCGGTCGATGGCATCTGCGCCGGCGCCGGCGCAATTCTCGCGATGGCCTCGGACATCCGGCTGGCGACGCCGGAAGCCAAGACCGCGTTCCTGTTCACCCGCGTCGGTCTGGCGGGCGCCGACATGGGCGCCTGCGGCATCCTGCCGCGCATCATCGGCCAGGGCCGCGCCTCGGAATTGCTCTACACCGGCCGGGCGATGACCGCCACCGAGGGCCACGCCTGGGGCTTTTACAACGCGCTCCACCCGCGGGAAAATCTCGAGCGCGAGGCGTCGGCCTTCGCCCGCGTGATCGCCGACGGCCCCTGGTTTGCGCATGGGATCACCAAGACCATGTTGAATCAGGAATGGGCGATGGGCCTCGAAGAGATGATCGAAGCCGAGGCGCAGGCCCAGGCGATCTGCATGGCGACTGGCGATTTCCGTCGCGCCTTCGAGGCTTTCGCCGCCAAGCGCAAGCCTGTCTTCGAGGGAAACTGAGCGATGCGCGCTCCCGCTCCCCGTTCCGCGCGCGACTGGATCGAGTGGCCGTTCTTCGAGCCACGCCATCGCGATCTCAGCCGCCGTCTCGATGAATTCGTCGAGTCGGGCGCGCTCGACGCCGTCGATCACGCCGACGCCGACGCTTCCTGCCGCAAGCTGGTGCGCGCGATGGGGAAAGCGGGCTTGTTGGAGGCCGCGGTCGCGCTCCCCGGCGGCGACGCCTCCGGCATCGACTCACGGTCAGCCTGCCTGGCTCGGGAAACCCTGGCCTGGCGCGATGGCCTCGCCGATTTCGCCTTCGCCATGCAAGGTCTCGGTTCGGGCGCTGTCGCCATCGCCGGCTCGCCTGAGCTCCGCGCCGCCGTATTGCCGAAGACGCGTTCGGGCGAATGGCTTTCCGCTTTCGCGCTTTCGGAGCGCGACGCGGGCTCCGACGTCGCCGCCATGGCCTGCTCGGCGAGGCTCGACGGCGAGCATTACGTGATCGACGGCGAGAAGACCTGGATCTCGAATGGCGGCATCGCCGACGTCTACACTTTGTTCGCCCGCACAGGCGAGGCGCCGGGCGCGCGCGGCCTTTCGGCTTTCGTCGTGTTCCCCGACGATCCCGGCTTTTCCATCGCCGAGCGTATCGACGTGATCGCGCCTCACCCTTTGGCGACGCTGCGGTTCGACCATTGCCGCGTTCCCATCGCGCGTCGCCTCGGAGCGCCCGGCGCCGGGTTCAAGATCGCCATGCAGACCCTCGACATTTTCCGCGCCTCGGTCGCCGCCGCCGCGCTCGGCATGGCGCGCCGGGCCCTGGACGAGTCGCTTGACCATGCCCGCAACCGCCGGATGTTCGGCGGCGCCCTTGCCGATTTGCAGCTCACCCAAGCCGCGCTCGGCGAAATGGCGACCGAAATCGACGCGGCGGCGTTGCTGACCTATCGCGCCGCCTGGCGGCGCGATGTACAAAAACTGCCGACGACGCGCGAAGCGGCGATGGCCAAGATGACGGCCACCGAATCCGCTCAACGCGTCATCGATCGCGCGGTGCAGATGTTCGGCGGTCGCGGCGTCAGGCGCGGCGAGATCGTCGAAAGTCTCTACCGGGAAATCCGGGCGCTGCGCATTTACGAAGGCGCGACCGAAGTGCAAAAGCTGATCGTGGCGCGCGAACTGTTGAAGTCGCGCTGAAGGGGATGCCAAGTGAGCCAAGCCGTGTTTGAATGGTCCGACCCGTTCGATCTCGAGTCTCAACTGACCGAAGAAGAGCGGATGGTGCTGAAGACCGCGCGCGATTACGCGCAGGCCAAGCTCGCGCCTCGTGTGCAAATGGCCTTCCGCGAGGAAGAGACCGATCCCGCGATTTTCCGCGAGATGGGCGAACTCGGCTTTCTCGGGCCGACGATCTCCCCGGACTTTGGCGGCTCGGGGCTCGGCTATGTCGCTTATGGCCTGATCGCGCGCGAAGTCGAACGCGTCGATTCCGGCTATCGCTCGATGATGAGCGTGCAGTCCTCGCTGGTAATGGTTCCCATCGACGCCTTCGGCTCGCGGGCGCAGAAAGAGAAATATCTGCCCAAGCTGGCGACGGGCGAATGGATCGGCTGTTTCGGCCTCACCGAGCCCGACCATGGCTCCGACCCGGGCTCGATGATCACGCGGGCGAAAAAAGCTCCGGGCGGCTATGTCCTCTCCGGGGCCAAGACCTGGATTTCCAATTCGCCGATCGCCGACGTGTTCGTCGTCTGGGCGAAGACCGAAGACGGCGCCATCCGCGGCTTCATCCTGGAAAAGGGCTGGAAGGGGCTTTCGGCCCCGGCGATCCACGGCAAGGTGGGTCTGCGCGCCTCTATCACCGGGCAGATCGTGCTCGAAGACGTGTTCGCGCCCGAAGAGAACCTGATGCCTGGGGTGAAGGGGCTCAAGGGTCCGTTCACCTGCCTCAACTCGGCCCGTTTCGGCATCGCCTGGGGCGCGCTCGGCGCGGCGGAATTCTGCTACGCGACGGCGCGGCAATATACGCTCGACCGCAAGCAGTTCGGCCGCCCGCTCGCCGCCAACCAGCTCATCCAGAAGAAGCTCGCGGACATGGTGACGGAAATCACCTTGGGTCTGCAGGGCTGCCTGAGGCTCGGCCGCATGAAGGAAGAGGGCCATCCGCCGGTGGAGCTGACCTCGATCGTCAAGCGCAATTCCTGCGGCAAGTCGCTGGAAATCGCGCGTATGGCGCGCGACATGCTGGGCGGAAACGGGATTTCCGACGAGTATGGCGTCGCCCGGCATCTGGTGAACCTCGAAGTCGTCAACACTTACGAGGGCACGCACGACATCCACGCCCTGATCCTCGGGCGCGCGATCACCGGCCTGCAAGCCTTCGTGAATTGACCCTCTTCCCGGAGCCGCCCATGCACCGCTACTTACAACCGGAAGGCTGGGCCAAGCCCGCCGGATATTCCAACGGGGTGTCGGCTCGGGGTCGAACGATCGCGGTCGCCGGGCAGATCGGCTGGAATGCCGAGGCGCGCTTCGAGACCGACGATCTGGTCGCCCAGATCGCGCAGGCGTTGCGCAACATCGTCAGCGTGCTCGCCTGCGACGGGGCCAAGCCGGAGCATGTGACCAGCCTCAACTGGTACTTCCTCGACAAGAAAGAATATCTCGCCCGGCTTCCGGAGGTCGGGCGCGTCTATCGGGACATCATGGGCAAGCACTTCCCGGCGATGACGGCCGTGCAGGTGTCCGCCTTGATCGAGGAGGCCGCCAAGGTGGAGATCCAGGCGACCGCCGTCGTGCCGGAATAGGCGGCGCGGCATGTGGCGTCCTTCCGAGCGCATCCGCTACTTCTCCGAGCAAGGCAATATTCCGACCCAGGATGAGGCGGCGCACGCGCGCTTGTTTTCGCCGCTTCGCGAGGGACGGCTGACGCTCGAGCAACGAACGTGGGTCCCGGCGATGGTGCCGTGGCGCGCGACCGACGACGGCTTCGTCACCGACGCGGTCGTCTCCTGGTACGAGCGGTTCGCGCGCGGTCGCCCAGGCGCGATCGTCGTCGAGGCGACGGGCGTGCGTGACGTTCCGAGCGGGCCGCTGCTGCGCATCGGACATGACCGCTATATCGAGGGGCTGCGGCGACTCGTCGACGCCGTCGAACGCGCCAGCGACGGGCGCACCCGGCTGTTCATCCAGATCATCGATTTTCTCGCCATCCGACGCAGGCCGGAGCCGGCAAAATTCTTCCAGCGCTTCCTGAGCCTCACTCAAGCGCATCGGCGCGCGGTCGACGGCGCGGGCGTGTCCGATACGGAAGTCCGGGCGCGCCTGCTGGCGCTGGGCGAAGCCGGATGGAAAGAGGCGTTGTCGCCGCGCGAATACGAATCGCTGATGCAGGGCTATCGCGAGCGGGTCACGGACACCGACCTGCCGCATATCCGGGACCTGCCCGCGACCTTGCCGCCCTTGTTCGCGGCGGCGGCGAAACGCGCCGAACAGGCGGCCTTCGCCGGCGTGGAATTGCACTATGCCCATGCCTACACGATGGCGTCGCTGCTTTCGCGCACCAATACGCGCGACGACGGCTATGGCGGCGCAATCGAGAACCGGGTCCGGTTGCCGCTCGAAGTGTTCGACGCCGTGCGGGCCTCCGTGGCCAAAGGTTTCGTCGTCGGCTGCCGATTCCTGGCGGAAGAGTGCATCGACGGTGGCAATGGGCTCGACGATGCAACGGCGATCGGCGTCGCCTTCGCCAAAGCCGGCATGGATTTTTTATCGACCTCGCGGGGCGGAAAATTCGACGACGCGGCGCGGCCGGCGGTCGACGCCGCCGCTTATCCCTACACGGGCCCGAGTGGTTATGAATGCATGCCGCAGTTCATTTCCGACGCGCGCGGCCCGTTCGGCCGCAACGCGGCGCCGACGGCCGCCATTCGCGCCGCGGTGCGAGCGGCGGGCTACGAGACGCCCATCGTCTGCACCGGCGGGGTCCACAATTTCGAAATCGCGGAGAAATGGCTCGCCGAGGGCGTCTGCGACATCGTCGGCGCGGCGCGGCAGTCGCTGGCCGATCCCGATTGGGCGCTGAAAATCTCGCTCGGCCGCGGATTGGAAGTGCGCACCTGCGAGTTCACCAACTATTGCGAAGCGCTCGACCAGAAGCACAAAGCGGTCACCTGTCAGTTGTGGGACAAGGTGGATCCGCGCGGCGCCGGCGTGCTGCGAACGGCCGACGGCAAGCGCCGGCTCAACGCACCGGAATGGACGGCGTAACCCAAGCATGATAATTATTGGTAAGTAATTTAAGCTGGGGCGTTGAGTTCGTCATGTATGAATCCACGCTTCCGCCGATCAAGTTTCCTTCGAACGCTATAGGCAAACGTATCAGCCTCCTCCTCGTTCTTCGCATCAAGTAAGTGATCGAGAAAAATATTTAAAGAAGGTCCTGCCGTCAAACCAAAAAATCTACCTCTGAAACAGGCTATCGCCAGTGCGTAAATTCTGACAAGTATGAAATTCGCATAAGTATTTGGATGGCTTGTCAAAAATTCACTGACTTCTAGAGCGTGAATTCTTTCCCCAGGATTTTTTTTCCTCAAGAAACCTCTAGCCAAGATTACAACCGCAACCCGCTCTGACAATCGTTTGTCGGCCACGAGCTCGTTCCAAAATGATATGTCGTTCAATAGCCTTAGCGGAAGCTCTCGCTCACTCGTCAAAATCAGGTCGAACGCCATCGCAAATTTGTCCGAATAACACTGCAAATTCTCAAGCCTTACGGCCTCCAGTTTTCTGTAATACTCGATCATCGCGCCAGCGAAGGCGGCGAAAGCAAAGGCTAGAATCAATATGACCGGCGTGCTCATCGTGGCTCCTTCCTTTCCCGTTTGACAGCAATCTGGGCTTTTCGTCGTTCAATTTCAATTCGGTTGCGTTCTGTATATTTAAGGATCTGAAAATCAATAGTTTTTCTTTTCAACGAAAAATCTTGGAAATCCTTCAATCCTTTCCGTACGCTTTCGAAGATCGAAGCCGCCCTTGCGGCGACGCCGATGGCGATTATGATAGCCACCGATCGCCAAAAACCGATCTGGACAACCAAATTTCCAACTTGCTCCAATGAATACATAGCGCCTTGATGCCTGTAAAAGCAACGACGGTATGTCGATTTGAGCGGTCCGGCAACTCCCTATGGAGGTTACCCGGCGGTGGCCAAGTTGACTTTTCTCAACGCCTCCTTCCGCGAATGCGGGCCCTTGCCTCGAAACGCCGCTTGAAAACCGAGTCCGGCGAGCCCTACGAGAGGTCCGCGAACGATGGGCTTGGGAAGCGAACTGATGGAGCTGGACTCGCCCGGCGAGGGCCGGACGCGCTTTGGGCCGCGCGGGCTGGCGCGGATGGCCGCGGTCTGGGGACCGGGCCTGCTGGTGATGCTGGCCGACACCGACGCCGGCAATGTCGTCACCGCGGCGCAGGCCGGCGCACAATGGGGCTTCCGGCTCGCCCCTCTGTTGCTGCTGCTTATTCCTGGCCTGTTCCTGCTTCAGGATCTTTCGCTGCGCCTGGGGCTCAGCCGTCGCGCCGGGTTAGGGCGCTTGATCCGCGAGCGTTGTGGCCGAGCCGGCGCTTGGCTGGCGGCCGCGGCGTTGGTCGCGGCGACGTTGAGTTCACTGGTGACGGAACTTTCCGGCATCGCGGGCGTTGGCGAGATGTTTGGCGTATCGCGGACGCTCACCGTCTCCGGCGCGGCGATCCTACTCATGGGCGTCGTGTTGACGGGCGCCTATCAGCGCACCGAACGAATCGCGCTGCTGCTTGGGCTGTTCGAGGCGTCCTTCTTCATCGTCGCCTGGAAGACCCATCCTTCCTGGGTCGAGGCGGCGCGCGACGCGGTCGATTTGCCGCTCGCCAATCCGCGGTTTCTGTATCTGGGCGCGGCGCTCATCGGCGCGACGTTCAATCCCTGGATGGTGTTCTATCAGTCTACGGCCGTTGTCGAGAAAAAGCTCGGACCCGGGGATTATCGCGCCGCCCGCGCGGATACGCTGGTCGGCGCCGTCCTGACGCAGGCCATCACCGCTTCGATCCTCATCGCCATGGCGGCGCTCAAGGGCGGGGCAGGCGGCTCGATCGACGACATCGGGCAAATAAGTGGGGCGCTGACGCCGCTGCTCGGCGACTTCACCGGCAGGCTGGTGTTTGGTCTAGGCGTCGTCGGCGCGGCGATGGCCGCCGCGATCGTGGCGACCCTCGCTTGCGCCTGGGGCCTCGGCGAACTCATCTGCGCTCCGTCGACTTCATCGACGGCCTCCTTCCGCCGTCCTGGCTTTCTCGCCCTCTATTCGGTTGCGGTGGTCGGGTCCGCCGCGTTGGTGCTTGGATTCCGCGATCTCGTCGGTCTGTCCATCGCTATGCAGGCGCTCAACGCCGTTCTGCTGCCCGGAATCGGCGCCCTGGCGCTATATGTCGGCGCGACGGCGCTTAGGTCGCCCTTCGCCATCGGCCCCGTCCGCATCGCCGTGATCGGGGCGATCCTGGGCGCGGTGTCCCTGGCCGGGCTGACCGGCGCGGCGGCCGGCTTCTTTTGACTATTTGTTCTTCGGCTCTAGGTGCCCACCAAAACCCTTGCGCATCGCGGAGATGATTTTTTCGGCGAAGGTGTGGCTCTGACGCGAGCGGAAGCGGGTGAACAACGCGGCGGACAGCACCTCCGCCGGCACCGATTCCTCGATCGCCGCCTGCAAGGTCCAGCGGCCTTCGCCGGAATCCTCGATATAGCCGGAATAGGAGTCGAGCCGCTCTTCCTGCGCCAGCGCCGAAGACGTCAGGTCGAGCAGCCAGGAGGTGACCACGCTACCGCGCCGCCAGACTTCCGCAACATCGGCGAGATCGAGGTTGAAGCGGTGTTCGGCGGCGACGCTGGGCGCGTCGGCGTTGCGCAGGATGTCGAAACCCTCGGCATAGGCTTGCATCAGGCCGTATTCGATGCCGTTGTGCACCATCTTGACGAAATGCCCGGCGCCGCAGGGGCCGGCGTGCATGTAGCCTTGCTCGATACGGGGATCGCGCCCGTCGCGGCCGGGGGTCTTCGCGATGGGTCCGGCGCCGGGCGCCAGGGCGGCGAAAATCGGATCGAGGCGTTTGACTTCCTCGGCGTCGCCGCCGATCATCATACAATAGCCTCGCTCCAGGCCCCAGACGCCGCCGCTGGTGCCGACGTCGATATAGTGGAGGCCCTGCTTGGCGAGCGACCCGCCGCGGCGGATGTCGTCCCGCCAGAACGTATTGCCGCCGTCGATGATCGTGTCGCCGGGCGAAAGCAGACCGCTCAACGTCGCGATGGTCGCTTCGGTCGGGCCGCCCGCGGGCAACATCACCCACACAGCGCGAGGCGGGGTAAGCGCCTTGACAAGGTCCTCGAGCGAGCCGGCGGCGCTCGCCCCCTCGGTGGCGAGCGCCTGACCGGGCGCCGGGTCGCGATCGTAGACGACGCACGCATGGCCGGCTTTCATGAGACGCCGGACGATATTGGCGCCCATGCGCCCCAGGCCGATCATTGCGAGTTGCATGCTTTGCGCCTTTCTCAGGGTGAAGCGAAGGTCGCGATCAGTCCTTCGCGCGTTCTACATACGAGCCGTCTTCGGTCTGGATCACGATGCGGGCGCCGATGCTGACATGCGGGGGCACCATCACGCGCGCACCGTTGGACATTTTGGCGGGCTTATATGACGAGGAGGCCGTCTGCCCCTTCATCGCCGGCTCGGTCTCCACGACTTCGAGCGTCACGCGCTGCGGCAGTTGGATCCCCACGGGAATTTCATTGAACAGAGAAATGATGACCTTCATGCCTTCTTGAAGCCATTGCGCCTGATCGCCCACGACGTCGGGCGGAACCTGGATCTGGTCGAAGCTTTCCTGGTTCATGAAGTGATAGCCGTCGGCGTCATTATACAAGAAGTCGAAATTCTTGTCCTCGACGAAGGCGCGCTCGACCTGTTCGGTGGTCTTGAAGCGGTCGGTGATCTTCACGCCGTCGGTGAGGCGGCGCATGTCGATCTGCGTCGTCGGCGTGCCCTTGCCGGGGTGGAAACTCTCGGCCGACAGCACGACGCAAAGATTGCCGTCCTCGCGTTCGATGATGTTGCCCTTGCGAATCGAGCTGGCGATGACTCTCACGGAATTTCCTCGGGTTCTGGCTTGCGCTTGACCAGCGCGGTGGTTGAACTGGCGACGGCTCGCGCGTTTGCTGAAACGCGGGTAAAGCCGATTCGCGCGCCACAAACCAGATTGGAAGCCAATTGTCGATTCCCTCCGCACGCGGCGCCTCGCCGTTCTGGGCGCCCGACCGCCATTTCGACCGGCGCCCACGGCTGCTGGCGCGGGCCCGCACGCTCTCCGCCCTGCGCAATTTCTTTGCCGACGAGGACTTTTTGGAGGTCGAGCCGGCCTGTTTGCAGGCGTCGCCCGGCAACGAGACCCATCTGCACGGGTTTTCCACCGAAATGATCGGACCGGACGGCGCACGCGGAACCGTGTACCTCCATACCTCGCCCGAATTTGCGATGAAGAAACTGCTGGCGGCGGGAGAACGGCGAATCTTCGCGCTCGCTCGCGTGTTCCGCAACCGCGAGCGCGGAGCGCTCCATGCGGCGGAGTTCACGATGCTGGAATGGTATAGAGCCGGCGAAACGCCAGCGGCGCTGGAGCGCGATTGCGCGGCGCTGCTGGCGCTGGCGGCCGAGGCGGCGGGCGCCAAAAGCTTCCGCTTCCGCGACCGCGAGGCCGATCCGTTCGCCGAACCCGAGCGGCTTTCCGTCCGCGAGGCGTTTTTGCGCTACGCCGGCGTCGACTTGTTCGAAAGCGTTCCGGGCGACGCCGCGCGCCTCGCGGCCGACGCCGCGAAGATCGGCGTGCGCACCGCGGCCGACGACAGCTGGTCCGACATCTTCAGCCGAATTCTGAGCGAGCGTGTAGAGCCCCTACTGGGAATGGGCCGGGCGACGATCCTCTGCGATTATCCGGCCACCGAAGCGGCGCTGGCGCGGCTCTCGACTTCGGACCCACGCGTCGCGGAACGCTTCGAACTCTATGCCTGCGGCGTCGAACTGGCCAACGCCTTCGGCGAACTCACCGACGCCGATGAGCAGCGCCGGCGCTTTCAGGAGGACATGGTCCTGAAGCAAAAACTCTACGGCGAGTCCTATCCGATCGACGAAGATTTTCTCGCCGCGATATCGGCGATGCCGGAGTCGAGCGGCGCCGCTTTGGGGCTCGACCGGCTCGTGATGCTGGCCTGCGGCGCGGATCGTATAGAGGATGTGCAGTGGACGCCGGTGTTCGATCCCTGGAGCCTGACATGAGCGAAGTGGATCATCTGCTGGACGTCGCGCGCGGAGAACTTCAGCGCGTCTATGGCTATCCGAGCTTCCGCCCGGGTCAGGAGGAAGTTTTGCGCGCGGTGTTGTCGGGCGAGGACACGCTGGCGGTGATGCCCACCGGCAGCGGCAAGTCGCTGCTGTTTCAATTGCCGGCGCTCGCGCGCAAGGGGCTGACGATCGTCGTTTCGCCGCTGATCGCGTTGATGCGCGATCAGGTCGCGCAATTGCAGGAGCTCGGCGTTTCCGCCGCCTCCCTCAATTCGGCGACTGACGCCGTGGATCGGCAGCGCATCCGCGACGGGCTGGAGAAGCGCAGCCTGCGCTTGCTCTATGTCGCGCCGGAACGGCTGTGCCGCGACGAAACGCTGGAGTTCCTCAGCCAATATGCCGTCGACCTCTACGCGATCGACGAGGCCCATTGCGTGTCGCAATGGGGCCACGACTTCCGGCCCGAATACTTGCGTCTGAAGGAGGTCGGGCGCGCGCTCGGCAATCCGCCCGTGATAGCGGTGACGGCCACCGCGGACGAACCCACCCGCGCGGAAATCGTCGAGCGGCTGTTTCCTCGCCAGCCGCATGTATTCGTGCGCTCGTTCGATCGGCCCAACCTGTTCCTGGCGATGCGGCCGAAGGCGAAGTCCACGCGGCAATTGCATGACGCGCTGCAACGCCATCGCGGCGAGAGCGGCATCATCTATTGCGCCTCGCGGCGGCGCACCGAGGAACTGGCCGAGGAGCTTGCCCGGGAGAGCGTCAAGGCGCTGCCCTATCATGCGGGCCTTCCGCAGGAACTGCGCTCGCACAATCAGGACGTCTTCCTGCAACAGGACGGCGTCGTGATCTGCGCGACGGTCGCGTTCGGCATGGGGATCGACAAGCCCGACGTGCGGTTCGTCTTTCACGCCGACATGCCCTCGTCGATCGAAGCCTATTATCAGGAGATCGGCCGCGCCGGTCGCGACGGTCTTCCGGCGGATACGCTGACCCTCTACGGCGCCGGCGACATCGAATTGCGGCGCCGGCAGATCGAGGAGGGCGGTTCGCCGGAGGAACGCAAGCGAGTCGAGCGCGCGAAGCTGGACGATCTCGTCGCGCTTTGCGAAAGCGCGCGATGCCGCCGTCAGGTGTTGCTCGGCATGTTTGGCGAGGCAAGCGAAGCTTGCGGCCATTGCGACGTTTGCAAGGGCGCCGTGCGACTGGTCGACGGCAGTCTCGAGGCGCAGAAGGCGCTCTCCGCGGTGTTGCGCACTTCCGGGCGCTTCTTCGTCGGGCACCTCACCAATATCCTCGTCGGCAACGTCAGCGAGGCCGTCACCCGCCACGAGCACGACAAACTGAAGACCTTTGGCGTCGGCAAGGATCATAGCGCATCGGATTGGCGAGCGGTATTCCGCCAATTGCTCTCCGCGCGTCTCATCGAGCACGATCGCGGCGACCGCGATCGGCTCGTCGTCACCGACGCCGGCCAATTGGTGCTGCGCGGAAAAGCGCCGTTCCAACTGCGCGAGGACGTGCTGAGCGCGAAGCCGAAGGGGCGGCGCGAGAGCAAGCTGCCGCAGACGCCCCGCGACGCCGACATGGAATTGATCGAGCAGTTGAAGGCCTTGCGCGGGGCGATGGCGCGGGCGGCCAATCAGCCCGCCTATGTCATATTCCCGGATCGGACGTTGATCGAAATGGCGCGCGCAAGGCCGAAAACCCTGGACGACCTCGCCGCCGTCCATGGAATCGGCGCGGCGAAGTTGCAGAAATACGGCGCGGCGTTTCTCGCCGTCATAAAGGACCATGCGTTTGCCGGAACTGCCTGAAGTCGAGACCGTGCGGCGCGGCCTCGCGCCGGTTTTCGAGGGCCATCGCCTCGCGCGCGTGGAAGCGCGTAGGGAGAATTTGCGCTTTCCGTTTCCCGAAGGCTTCGTGCAGAGGCTGACGGGGAAGCGGGTCCTTTCGCTGGGCCGGCGCGCGAAATACCTGCTGGCGCCGTTGGACAATGGCGAAACGCTGGTGATGCATCTGGGCATGTCCGGCTCGTTCCGCATCGAGGACATCGGCGTCGAGACCCCGGGCGCCTTTCATCACGAGCGCTCGAAGGAAGCGACGCACGACCACGTCGTGTTCCACTTCGAAGGCGGGACGCGCGTGGTCTACAACGACCCCCGGCGCTTCGGCTTCATGGACCTCGTCGATCCCGGCGCGCTCGACGCGCATCCTCTGTTCGTCAACATCGGCGTCGAGCCGCTGAGTGAGGCGTTCGACGCGGCGCGATTGGTGGAGATCCTGGCCGGCGTGCGCGCGCCGTTGAAGAGCGCGCTGCTCGACCAGCGGCGGATCGCGGGCTTGGGGAATATCTACGTTTGCGAGTCGCTGCATCGCGCAAGGCTTTCGCCGCTGCAAGAGGCGGGCGCGGCGCCGCGCGGGAAGGTGAAGGCGCTGCACCGGGCGATCCGCGAAGTGCTCGAAGAGGCGATCGAGGCCGGCGGTTCGACGCTCCGCGACCATCGCCAGGCCGACGGCGCGCTCGGCTATTTCCAGCACACGTTCGCCGTCTATGATCGCGAAGGCGTCGCCTGCGGACACAAGGGCTGCGTAGGCGTGATCACTCGCGTCGCGCAGGGTGGGCGCTCGACGTTTTACTGCCCGACTTGTCAGAGGTGAGGCGATTCAGAGTTGCGTCGTGCCGTCATTGCGAGTTCCGCACCGGCCTTCGGCCGACCCTGAGGGATGAAACGGGGGTGGCGTCCCGAGGAGCGGCGGCCTCCAGGCCGCCGTCGCGGGGGCGCCAAGCCGGCCTGGAGGCCGACGCTCCTCTTGTTACTTGTAGAGGCCGCGAAGCAACCCTGGGGCCGAGCAGAGGCGGCTTCAGGAAGAACGACGGCCGCCGTTCGGGGCTCCGGCCGGCATGCAATGACTGCAAATCGCCCCGCAATCCTTCAGAAATTCAGCGCCTTGACCTGACGCACGCCGGAGAGTTCGGCGACTTTGGCGATGACGTCGTCGGGCGCCTTGCCGTCTATCGAGACCAGCGCGATCGCCGAGCCGCCCTGCTGGTCGCGGCCGAGCGCGAAGGTGGCGATGTTGACTTTGGCTTCGCCGAGCAAACTTGTGAAGCGGCCGATGAACCCGGGTCTGTCCTCGTTGGTCACATAAATCATCGACGGCGTGAATTCGGCGTCGACCTTGATGCCCTTGATCATCAGGATGCGCGGCTTGCCGTCGTGGAACACCGTGCCGCCGATCGAGCGTTCCATGTGCGCGGTCGTCACCGAAAGGGTGATGAAGCTCTCGTAGTCCGCCCGCGAAGCGCGCATGGCCTCCTCGACGATTATGCCGCGCGACGCCGCGACCGAAGGCGCGGAGACGACGTTGATGTCGGCGAGCGAGGGGCGCAGCAGGCCGGCTATGGCGGCGGAAGTCAGCGCCTTGATCTTCAGGCTGGCGACGGCTCCCTCATAGGTGATCGTGACCTTGAGGATCGGATCGTTGGTCAATTGGCCGGCGAACGAACCTAGACCCTGCGCCAGTTCGATGAACGGCTTGAGCCTCGGCGCTTCTTCCGCGGTGATCGAAGGGAAGTTGACCGCGTTGGAGATGGCGCCGCGGGTCAGATAGTCCGACATCTGCTCGGCGACTTGCAAGGCGACGTTTTCCTGGGCTTCCGAGGTCGAGGCGCCGAGGTGGGGGGTGGCGACGACATTGGGATGACCGAACAGCGGGTTCGCCGTCGCTGGCTCCTCGACGAAAACGTCGAAGGCCGCGCCCGCGACATGACCGGAATCGAGCGCCACGCGCAGCGCGACTTCGTCGACGAGGCCGCCGCGCGCGCAGTTGACGATGCGCACGCCCTTCTTGGTCTTGGCGATGGCGTCGGCGGAGAGGATGTTCCGGGTTTGCGCGGTCATCGGCGTGTGCAGGGTGATGAAATCGGCGCGGGCGAGCAGGGCGTCGAGTTCGACTTTCTCGACGCCGAGCTCGGAGGCGCGTTCCTCGCTGAGGAACGGATCGAAGGCGATGACCCGCATCTTCAGGCCGATGCCGCGCGTCGCGACGATCGCGCCGATGTTGCCGCAGCCGATGATGCCGAGCGTCTTGCCGGTGATCTCGACGCCCATGAAGCGGTTCTTTTCCCACTTGCCGGCTTGCGTCGAAGCATCGGCGCTCGGGATTTGCCGCGCCAGCGCGAACATCAGCGCGATCGCGTGCTCCGCGGTGGTGATCGAATTGCCGAACGGCGTGTTCATCACGATGACGCCGCGCGCCGTGGCGGCGGGAATGTCGACGTTGTCGACGCCGATGCCGGCGCGGCCGACCACTTTGAGCCGCGTGGCGCGTTCGAGCAGTTTCGCTGTCACCTTGGTCGCCGATCGGATCGCGAGGCCGTCATAATCGCCGATGATCCGGGCGAGTTCCTCTTTGTCGAGGCCGGGCTTCACGTCGACCTCGACGCCGCGTTCCTTGAAGATCGCGACGGCGGCGGGAGAGAGTTTGTCGGAGATGAGAACGCGGGGTGCCATCAAATGACCTCGGAAATTCCCTTCTCCCGATTGAGGGAGAAGGTGGCGCGGAGCGCCGGATGAGGGAAGGGCGCGGTGGCGCGCATTGGGGAAAAGGCTTGATCAGGATAGGTTCGCGGACGGCAAAACCCTCATCCCCGACCCTTCTCCCGCGTTGCGGGAGAAGGGGGAGCGCTTACGCCGCCTTGGCGAGCTTGGCCTTCTCGACGGCAAAGGCCCAATCGAGCCAGGTGGTCAGCTTGGCGACGTCGGAGGCTTCGACGGTCGCGCCGCACCAGATCCGCAGGCCAGGAGGGGCGTCGCGATAGGCGCCGATGTCGAAGGCGATCTTTTCTTTCTCCAGCAGGCTCGCGAGCGCCTTGGCGAAGGCCGCCTGACCCTCGGCGGACAGCGCCGCGACCTGGGGGTCGACGACCTTCAGGCAGACGCTCGTGTTGGAGCGCGTCTCCGGCTTGACGGCGAGGAAGTCGATCCAGGGGGTCAGGGCGACCCAATCCGCGATGACCCCTGCATTCGCGTCCGCTCGCGCGCGCAAACCTTCGAGGCCGCCGATGCGCTGGGCCCAATGCAGGGCGTCGAGATAATCTTCGACGCATAGCATCGAGGGGGTGTTGATCGTCTCGCCCTCGAAAAAGCCTTCCATCAGCTTGCCGCTCTTGGTCATGCGGAACAGTTTTGGAAGCGGCCACGGCGGGTTGTAGGTCTCGAGCCGCTCGACGGCGCGCGGCGACAGGATGATGACGCCATGGGCGGCTTCGCCGCCGAGCGCCTTCTGCCAGGAGAAAGTGATGACGTCGAGCTTTTGCCAATCGAGATCCTGGGCGAAGGCGGCCGAAGTGGCGTCGCAGATCGTCAGTCCCTTGCGGTCGGCCGGTATCCATTGGGCGTCCGGCACGCGCACGCCAGAGGTCGTGCCGTTCCAGGTGAAGACGACGTCGTTGTCGAAATTGACTTGGGCCAAATCCGGGATTTCGCCGTAGCCGGCCTTCAGCGTGCGCGCGTCCTTGAGCTTGAGCTCCTTGACCACGTCGGAAACCCAGCCCTGGCCGAAGCTTTCCCAGGCCAGAACATCTACGCCACGCGCGCCGAGCATCGACCACAGCGCCATTTCGACGGCGCCCGTGTCCGAGCCGGGGGTGATGCCGATGCGATATTCGGCGGGAACGCCGAGCACTTCGCGGGTGAGATCGATCGCGAGCTTGAGCTTCGCCTTGCCGATCCTGGCGCGATGCGAGCGACCCAGCGCCGCATCCTTGAGATTTTCGGGCGTCCAACCGGGGCGCTTCGCGCACGGACCGGAAGAAAAGCGCGCGTTCACAGGCCGCGCCGCAGGCGTATCAATCATCGCTGACCATCCTCTCAGATGGGCGCCTCTCGTTGGGGAGAGGTGTCCCGCCGCGGCTGATACGCGAAGCGACCGAGAATGGCAAGCGTACGGGGCTGCGACTATCCGCGCCGGCGCTTTCGCCCGCGGCCCGGCCGGCCCAATCCTTCCGCAGGCGTCGGATCCGGAAGTCCGCCCTGCAGGACGTTGTCCGGCTCCTTCATGCGTTCGTAACGAACGCCGGTGAAAAACACGATTTCGGCCCCTGTGGGAGCGGGGGAATGCGATCTCGAACTTCGCCGGTCGTGGGACCGGAACAAAACAAGTTCGCCCATGGGGCGTCTCCTGCACGCGCCCGCAACCGTGGGTAAATGGTTGTGCCAAATCAGCGCGCTTCGAACCCTATTTCGTTTCTTGAAGGTTAACACTTGGTCAACGCGCGCCGGTTAGTTTGTGCATTCCGGCGCCTGACGCCGCTTTTTCCGCGGATGTGGCTAAGAGATCGTGGCTGACCCTCTGCTCTTTTGTTCGTCGCTCGCCTCCAGTCCGCGCCTCGCAGACAGGATGCTTTGGCTGCGGATCGCCTCTGACCTGATTCTGCGCACGGATCGCGTGGGCGCGGCGCTGGGCGCGGAATTCGAGGCGCAGTTTTCGGAATTCCTCGAGTTCGCCGACGAAGCCTCCAGGCTCGCCATCGCGCAAAAGCTTTGCGGCGTCATGCGTGCGCCCGGCTGGATCGTGCAAGCGTTCCTGAGCCGGTCGGACGAAGCGGCCGCTTGGACGCTCGCGCATGCGCCACGGCTTTCCGTCGAGATCCTGCGGCGAACTGCCGCATCTGGGCTTCTGTTTCGCGCGCTGGCCGGACGTGACGATCTCGACGAGGCCATGATCGACGAACTCATGGCGAGCGGGGAAGCCGAAACACGCATCGTTCTGGCGGGCAATGTCGCGGCCAAACTGACGCGCGACCAATTGGCGGCGCTGGTGGCCATGGCCAGCGAATTCATCGCGACGGATCAGGACTACCGTCTGGCGGTCGCCCTATTGAGGCGCTCGTCGATGTCGGTGGCGTTCGCGCCGCTGTTTCTCGTCGCATCGCCGTCGCAGCGCGCCCAGATCCTGCTGGCGGCGCAACGCGCGGAACTCGGACGAGATCGCGGCGCCGCCTTTTCCGAAGTCTCGCTGGACCAAATCAACGATCTCGAGCGCCACGCCCTGGAAAGGCAAACGGAACGGTTCGAAGCCGATCTCGCGGCGGCTTTGGGTTGCCCGGCGAACCTGGCTTCGCAAATCGCCGGAGATCCCTCCGGCGAACCCCTGGCGGTGGCGTTGGCCGCGATACGCGCGCCCAATGAAGTCTGCGTGCGTATCCTGACTTCCCGGGACATGGCCGAAGGACCGGACTATCGCCGCCTAGGCGCCCTGGCCCGACTGCAGGGCGCGCTGGGCGTAGCGGCGGCGCGCTTGGTGATGTCCGCTATGATTGGCGAGCCTGCGAAATCCGCTCCATCCGCCGCGCCCCAGGCCCGGCGCCGGGCCGTGGCGCCGGGGCGAAGCGGCGCGGAAGCAGTGCGTTTGATCCGTCAGCGCCAATTCCCGCGCGGCGCCCTCGTGGATTGCGCGAACTGAAGTCTGGGAAGCGATCTCTTTCAGCTAAAAAACGGCAACAGGGTCGGCGCGAGATAGCCGAAAGCCATGAGCACGGCGCCGATCAGGCCCAGGATGCCGCTGACCCATGCCAAAATCACCACGCCGGTGATGATCGAGGCCGAGGCGAGCACGATCGCGATCTGCAGCGCGCCGCTCGCATATTCGAAATGGTCGAGCTTCTGATTCGACTTCTCGCGATGTTCGGTGGCGTCCTTGGCGCGCTCGATGATCGCGTCCATCGAGTCTTCGGGGTGTTTGGTATCTTTTTCATATTTCGCGACCTGGGCTTTCCAGTCGGCGATCTGCTTTTCCATCGCTTCCTTGACTTTTTCGTCGCTAATGCCGGTGATGCCCGCTTCGAGTTGCTGCGTGGCCGTCTCGACCACTGTCGACCGGATTTTCTTGGCCTGATAATAATTGTAGAGGTCCGACGCTTCGATATTGTGCTCGGTCGACCGATGTTCGGCGTTCTTGGCGCCGGCTTCCGCGACCGCGAGAAACAGCGCGAGAACGGCGATCAGCAGAGCGACGGACTTGTCTTCCGCTTCGGTCGCTTTTTCCAATTCTTCTTCGGCCATGATTTTGCCTCCCAGATATGCGCGTAAAACGGAGCCGTCCCGCCCCGGTTCAAGGTCGGACGGAATCAGCGCTCAGAGCAGAAAGTGCCGCATCATTCCCCTCATGGAAAGTCCCACGAAGTCGCGGCTCCTGGAGCGCCGGCTCACGAACTCGGTTCGCGACGGGCAAAGTTGACGATTTGCGCCGCGCCGTGCGGCTCGTCGTCTTGAGGAGAGCGCGCTCGGACGATGTCGCGCCCGAGTTTGGCTATGGCGAGGCGCAAGGCCGCGTCGCCTTTCGTCAGGGACTCGACCGAGGTCAAGGCCTCGGCAAGGCGTCCTTGAAGAGACTCCATCTCCTGTCGCAGATGGACCCTTTCCGCGCGCTCAGCAGTGAGCGCCCCGGAATTGGCGGCGTTGGCGGTCGTCAGGCTTTGCGACTTCGCGCGCAAACCCTCTTGCGCCTCGGATAAAAGTCGCTCGCTCGCTTCGAGCCTCCGCGCCAACGAGTCCGTCGCCGTTCGCGCGGCCGTGAGCGCCGCATCGCGTTCGGCGGCGTGACGCATTAGCCGCGCCAATTCGAGCGTCTGCGCTTCCCGCGCCTCCTCGCTGCGACGAATCCGCTCTTCCAACCCCTGCAAGCTATCGCCGCCGAAGGGCAGTTTGCCCGACCTGAAGTCGGCCAGTTCGAGTTCCAGCGCGGAAACCTTGGTCGCCAGGATCGCGATCTCGGCACGGCTATGGTCGGCCCGGGTTTCCATTTCGAATAATTTCGCGCGCCCGCTGTCGAAAAGACCCTGCAAGACGTCGCGCTGCCCGGTCAGGTCCCAAAGCGCGACATCCTTGGCGCTCGATCCCGCCTCCAGCGCGCGCGCCTCGGCTACGATCGCGTCGATGTGTTCGTTGCGGTTTCGAACATCTTCCGCCAAGCCTTGAACCGCCTCGTCGAGCTTCAGCATGTGGTTCGTCTGGCGGGCGAGTTCGGTTTTGGCGACGGCGCGATCCCAATCCGCCGCGGCGACCCTCTTCTCCATCCTGACGATCTCGACGGCTTGGATTGCGCGCAAGGCGTCCCGCTCGGCGCGAGCTTGGGCCTCGGAGAGCGGCGCCTGCAGACGTGCACGCGCATTCGCCAGACGCATGGCACGGCGCGATACTGCCGGCGCCGCGAAGATGGCGAGCATCGCCGCGCAGAGGAAGCCAATCACGAAAAAAAGCGCGGATTCGACCACGAAACCCTTCGCCGAGTGGTGGGCCAAGCCCATATTCGCATGCCCGCGCCGCTAAAGCAAAGGCGGTTTGATCCGAGGGGGGCGAGGGCTAAACCTGCCGCCTCAAAACGGATTCCAGGTCGAACGCGGCGTGAACTTGAGGTAGCTTATGTTGAAGCCGAGCCGTGCGCCGACTCCAGTGCGGATCGGCACGACGACGACGCCGTCGGCGGTCAGAGCTGTGAAACCCAGGCCGCCAACGAAATAGGCCGAGCCGTCGACCCCGCCGAAACGCCTGTACACTCCGTCCACGGAAGGCAGGTTGTAAACCAGCATCATCGTGCGATCACCGTCGGCGCCCGCGTCGAAGCCGAGCGAAGGGCCTTGCCAGTAGACTTTCTCGTCCCCCGCGTTGCGTGTATACAATTTGCCTTCGCCGTATCGGAGGCCACCGACGAAGGCGCCGGACGCTTCCTGGCCGAGAATGTAACCATTGGGCAACCCCCAACGCCGACCGGCTTCCTGAACGATCTCCGCCAAGCTGCGCGACAGCGCGCCAAAAAAGCGATGGCCGCTGTCCATGATCTCGTCCGGGGAAAAATTCTCGAGCGTGTCGGCGCGCGCCGGCGCCGCCGAAAGGCCCGCCGCCCAGGCGCCGGCGCCGCCCAACAAGGCTCTTCGTGTCATTCGCGGCATCTACGCCCGTCCTCCATTCCTCGCCCGATTCGGTTTTTCGGTCCTGAACCGCCAAGGAAATTCTGCGAGCCGACGGTTCCTGGCAAAATGGACGCCGTCAAGGCCAATTCGCGGCGAGTTCGGCGAAAAGCCCCAATGACGCGAAGTCAGCGGTGCGTTCGCGCGGCTTCCTGGTCGCCCCAGGCGACAAAAGCCCCGTTGCGGAGCCCGGTTTCGGCTTTGCCGTAAACGAAGGGCGAGCCGTCCGGTTGCAACACGATTCCGCCGGCGGCCCGGAGTACGGCGTCGCCGGCCGCGGTGTCCCATTCCATCGTCGGTCCGAAGCGCGGATAGACGTCGGCCTCGCCCTCGGCGACAACGCAGAACTTCAGCGAAGACCCCGCCGACGTTACGTCGCCGACGGGGATTCGCGCCAGAAAGGCTTCCGTGACTGCGTCGCGATGCGAACGGCTGGCGAGCGCCACGAGCTTCTCCGGCGCGGGACGCGTCGCCAGGCGGCGGCGCTCGGCTGCGGCGGGCAAGGCGGCGCCGACTTCGACTTTGCAAGTCCACGCGCTGTCGCCGCCCACCCAGAGACGCGCGAGCGCGGGCGCATAAACCGCCCCGGCGATCGGCGCGCCGTCGCGAACGAGCGCGATGTTCACGGTGAACTCGCCGTTGCGCTTGAGGAATTCGCGGGTGCCGTCGAGCGGATCGACGAGGAAGAACTGATCGGCGATCCTCAATTCGGCGCCCCCCGCGGTAGCTTCCTCCGCGACGATAGGAATTTCCGGCGCGATTCCCTTCAATCGCGCGTGAATAATCGCCTCGGCGCGCTCGTCGGCTTCCGTGACCGGACTGCCGTCGGATTTGGCGCGAGACCCGGAATCCGCCGCGTAAATCTCCATGATCGCCGGCCCGGTGGCCAGCGCGATTTCCGCCAGCGCCAAGGCGATCTGGTCGCGTGAAGCGTTCATGAAGTCGCTCTTCCCCGTCGCGCCGCTATCCATCGAATACCCCCGAGTGTTGCGAGCGCCCGATACAGGAAAACCCATCGCTTGCCAAAGTTGCGTCGCGCCGCGCGGATTCTGGCGCGTCGTTCGGCTTCACACCGGGCGCAGCATGCGCTGGAAGATTTTGTCGCGCGACACGATGAGATGCCAAAGCCCGCCCGCGACATGCAGTCCGACCAGAACCAGGATTGGCGCGCGGACCAGAAAATGGTGCGCTCCGGCGAGGCCGGGCGCTACGAAAAAGGCCGCGAGCCCCACCAGTGGCGCGAGCAAGAGATCCAAATAGAGCAGGTGATGTATGCTGGTCGCCAGAATTTGCAGCGGCCGCGCCTCGTCGGCCGGGGGCGGCGGCGCGCCATAGCTGAGACGCAGGGAAAGTCGCCAGATCATGGCGCCGAGAACGGTGAGACCGGCAAGGATATGAATGGGAACCCAGATCGAACTCCAAGGCGAGGCGCCGTTCTGGTATATCGCCTTGAAGGCATCGGTCATATGGTCGCCCGTTACGAACAGGAATGCGACGAGAAGGAAAACCAACCAATGCAGGAAAATTTGTGAAGCGCGATAGCCCTGGGGCGCCGCGCCGGCAACTTGCGACATTCCGCAACTCCTGAAGACAGGGCCTTTGACGAGCGGACTCTGTTGGAGATCACGCGCGTGCGCAAGCGGCCGGCGCGCACATTACCAAAGTTTCACGAGCTTCCGTTCCCCCGAAGACCGCAATTGCGCGATATCCGAGGTCCTCTCGTTAAAAATCGGCAAGACTGTTCCTTGCGCCCTCGGGCGTTCGCATCCGGACGAAACCCTGCGTTGGCGCTAAGGCCGCGCAGGCTCCGTCGCTTGGTTCGCCTTCCGGCGGAATGCATCGACGAAAGTGTCGAGTTCGCCGGCGTCGATGTCGGAGACAGCGACATAGACATGCGCCGCGTCGCGCCACCTGCGCAGCCGAAAACCGTCGAGCATCGAGGCGTCAACTTCCGTCGCCGAGTCGTTTTTTCGCAGCGGCAATTCGCTGACGTCGATCCAATGTTCGCGGCGGCGATAGACCAGCGTCGCGATCGGCGATTGTTCGACGATGTCTATCCGGCCACCGGCCAACGGAAATCCGACATCCGCCAGATCGACTACTTCGGCGCCCAGCGTCAGACGGCTGGCGAGCCAAGGTTTGACGGTGTGGCGGTCGGACGAGGCGACGTCGAACGGCTGTCCGGAAATTTCGGCGCGGGCGAACGAATCTACCAACGGACGCAGCGCGAGGTCGTCCGGAGATGCTCCCTGGCGCGCGCCGAAGAAATATCCGGCGAGGAAGGCGACGGCGACGAACGAAGCCGCCAGCGCCATGGCTCTCGGCTCGAGACGCGATGTTCGCGGGGGCGCCTGCGATTCAGCGAGCGCGAGCACCCGTTTGCGTAAGGCCTCGGGAGCGGATTCCCGCGAGAAGTGGGCGCGCAACGTTGCGCGTAAAACCTTTCCGCTCGCCTGAGCACGCCGCAAGCCCTCGTCCGCGGCGAGGTCGCGTTCGAGGGCGAGGGCGTTGGCGGCGTCGAGTTCGCCGTCGTGGCCAGCTTGGGCGCGCAGCAGAGCGGCGCGGCGGATTTCGGAATCGTCTGTCATTTGAGGTCTTTCAACGCCCGCGCGATTGCCGCGCGCGCTCGCGCCAGACGCGACATGACGGTCCCGATCGGCGCGCCAGTGGCCTCGGCGATCTCCTTGTAGTCGAGTTCGTTGATCTCGCGCATGATCAGCGTCTCCTTGAGGGGCGAGGGCAGGGCGGCGATGGCGTCGCGCAGGCGCGCGCCGGTTTGCTCGGCGATCAACGCCTCCTCCGCGTTGGGCGCGGCGTCGAAGGCGAAATCGAGCGCTTCGAGATCGTCATGATCGCCGATGAAGGCGAGCGCGCCGGGACGTTTGCGCGCAAGATGGGTCAGAGCCGCGTTGCGAACGATCGAGAGCGTCCATGCCTTCGGCTTCGCGACTTCCGACCGTTCCAAGGCGGACAATGCGCGGATCGCCGCTTCCTGCACGATGTCCTCGGCGTCCGTTCCATTGCCCGCGAGCCATTTGGCGAGGGAGTAGGCGTCGTCGAGATAGGGCGCGAACACTTCGAGGAACCGCCGACGCGCGCGCTCGCTGGTCATCCCCTGTCCGTCCGGCGAAACGCGGCGTCGTTGCTCATTTCGCCTTTTCTCGCAGGAAAGCGATGACGTCGGCCCGATCTTGCGGATTGGCGAGATGATAGAACATTTTCGCGCCCGGCACGAAAGCCTGTGGATTGGTCAGCCATTTGTCGAGCGTCGCCTCGTCCCAGACGATACCGGAGCTTCTGAGCGCGTCGGAATACTCGTAATCGGGCACGGACCCGGCCTTTCGGCCGTAGACTCCCCGATGGCGCGGACCGACGTCGTTCTTGTCGAGCGAATGGCAGTCCTGACAGCCTTCGTAAAGCATTTCGCCCTGTTCGACGCTGGCAGCGCGGGCCGGCGTCGCGAGGGCGAGGAGGAGGAACAGAGATGCGAATCGATTCACGGATCGCCCCTCATATCGACAGCGCGCTGTCGACGATCGCCAGCGGTCCCGGATTCGGTGCGTAGGTAACCTGGGTGACGCCGAGATATTTGCGCAATTCGCCGGCCGGCACGAGCCTGGGCCCAGGCGCGGGCGCCGTACCCGGCGCGGGTTGCGGGAACGCGGTCGATCGCGCGGTGTGGAACGTGACCGCGCCTTCGACCTTCTGCATCAATTGGTGGATGTGGCCGTTGAGCACCGTCACAGAGCCGAAGCGCGCCAGCATTTGCAGCGCCTGAGCGCCGTCGTCGGTTCCCCAGCCCCATTCGGGCGCAATCATCCAGAGCGGGATGTGGGCGAAGACGACGATCGGGGTCGAGGCCGAACGTACGCGCAAATCCGCGTCGAGCCAGGCCAGTTGCTCGGCGCCGAGAAAACCTAACCCATTGGCCTTGAGGTCGACGACGTTGACCAGGGAAATGAAATGCACGCCCGCCTGATCGAAGGCATACCAGCCGCCGCCCGTCGCGCCCGCGCCATAGCGCTGCAAATAGAGTTTTTGCGTCGCGCGATCGAGGATGTCGTGTTCGCCGGGCGCGTAGTGAACGTCGAGCCTGGCTTCGCCGATCAGTTGCGCGGCGTCGTCGAACTGCTGCGCCTTGGCGGCATGAGTGATGTCGCCGGTGTGGATGAGGAAGGCGGGCCTTGCAGACAGAGCGCCGATCTGCCCGATCGCTTCTTTCAAGGTGCCGCGCGCGTCGGGATTGGCGGGTTTTTCGAAACCGATATGGCTGTCGGAAATCTGAACGAAGGAAAAGCCGCTCTCTTGCGCAGACGCGGAGCCAATGAGGCGAGAGCGCGGCACGCCGCCGCTCAACGTCCATAGAACGCCTGCGCCCGCCCAGGCCATGCATTGCAGCGCTTGCCGGCGGCTCGGGTCAATGGAATCAGAATCGCGCATCGCAGTCTCCTCGGCGGCGACAGGGCCGCATGATGAGGAGACTCGCGCGCTCGTCGTTTTATTCCGCGCGCGGCGAAATTATTTCGCCGCGGCTGCGCCGGACTTCACAAGTTTGTAGTTGATCGCGTCGACCAGCGCCTGGAAGGAGGCGTCGATGATGTTGCCGGAAACCCCGACCGTCGACCACGTCGCGCCGTCGGCGTCCCCGAATTCGATCAGCACCCGCGTCACCGCATCCGTGCCGCCTTGAAAGACTCTGACGCGGTAATCGAGCAATTCGAGATCCTGGATGAGCTTCTGATAGGCGCCGAGGTCCTTGCGCAGCGCCAGATCCAGCGCGTTGACAGGGCCGTTGCCCTCCGCCGCCGAGATGAAGGTCTCATCGCCGATGCGGATTTTCACGACCGCGACCGAGGCCGAATAAAGCGCGCCGGCGGAATTGAATTTGCGCTCGACGCTGACGTTGAAGCTCTCGACTTCGAAGAACGCGGGCACGCCGCCGAGCAGCCGCCGCGCCAGCAATTCGAACGAGGCTTCCGCTGCTTCATAAGCGTAGCCTTGCGCCTCGCGCGCCTTGACCTCGTCGAGCACGCGCGAAAGCCTGACGTCGTCGGCGGCGACTTCGAGATTCATGCGTTGCAACTGGGCGATCAGATTCGAGCGGCCGGCCTGATCGGAGACGAGAATGGCGCGGCGGTTGCCGACGCTCTCGGGCGCAATATGTTCGTAGGTGCGCGGATCCTTCGCCAGCGCCGAGGCATGGATGCCGGCCTTGGTGGCGAAGGCCGAGGCGCCGACATAGGGCGCGTGCCGGTCCGGGGCGCGATTGAGCAATTCGTCGAGCGTATGCGAGACGCGCGCCAGCGAGCGCAGCGACTCCGCATTCACGCCGATTTCGAACTGGCCGGCATAGGGTTTCTTCATCGCCAGAGTCGGGATCAGGGAGACGAGATTGGCGTTGCCGCAGCGCTCGCCAAGTCCGTTGAGCGTGCCTTGCACCTGCCTGACGCCAGCGCGGATGGCGGCGAGCGAATTGGCGACAGCGTTGTCCGTATCGTTGTGGGCGTGGATGCCGAGCCGGTCGCCCGGGATCGTCTTCACCACTTCGCCGACGATGCGCTCGATCTCGTCAGGCAACGTCCCGCCATTGGTGTCGCAAAGCACGATCCAGCGCGCGCCGGCGTTCAGCGCCGTCAGCGCGCAGTTCAGCGCGTAATCCGGATTGGCCTTGTATCCGTCGAAGAAATGTTCGCAGTCGACCATCGCCTCGCGCCCTGCCGCGCGGGCGGCGACGATGCTTTCCGCGATACAGGCGAGGTTCTCTTCCAAGGTGCAGCCGAGGGCGACATGGACGTGATAGTCCCAGCTCTTGGCGACGAACACGATGGCGTCGGCGTCGGCGGCGATCAATCCGGCGAGGCCGGGATCGTTGGCTGCTGAACGGCCATGACGCTTGGTCATGCCGAAGGCGCAGAACCGCGCGCGCTTCGTCGGCTTGCGCTGGAAGAACTTGGTGTCGGTCGGGTTGGCGCCGGGATAGCCGCCCTCGACGTAGTCGATGCCGAGTTCGTCGAGCAGGACGGCGATCTGCCGCTTGTCTTCCAGCGAGAAATCGACGCCGGTCGTCAGCGCCCCGTCGCGTAACGTCGTGTCGAAGAGATAAAGCCGTTCGCGCAGCATTCTAACGTCCTTCAATGACGGACCGAAGCGGTCGGCGCGGCGGCGCTGAGCTTCTTGGACATGGTGGTGTTGGCGAGCCATTCGTCGCCCAGAATCACGAGATTGCGTCGCTCGGAGGTGTAGCCGTGCCGTTCGAACACGGGTTTGGCGGTGTCGCTGACGTCGGCGGTCAGGCGCGCGGCGCCGCGCGCCGTGGCGAGCTTCGCCAGGGCGTCGAGCAGTGTTCCAGCTATGCCCCGACGGGCGAATTCCGGATCGACATAGATCATGTCGACGACGTCGACGCCCTTCAGGGTCGCAAAGCCCGCACTTTCCCCATCGACGGTCGCGACCAAAGTCAGCGCTTCCGTCAGGCGCTTCGCGAATGCCTTTCCGTCATCGGCGACTGCGATCCAGGCTTCGCACTGCGCTTCGCTGTAGTCCTCGATGGCGATTTCGGCGATGGCGGCGGCGAAGATGGACTTGCACCGGGCTGTGTCCGCGGCGAGAAAGGGGCGTAAGCCTATGGCGCTCATTTGACGATCTCCCAGGTCGTGCCATCCTTGGAATCTTTCAGCGCGACGCCGAACTGAGCGAGTTCCGTGCGTAGCCGGTCGGACTCCGCCCAGTTTTTCGCCCGGCGAGCCGCCAGCCGTTCGCGGACGAGCGCTTCAATAC
>Ga0302319_10004349_pt1 | contig 29118 bp, 18 predicted proteins | sample Bog_T0_2_FD_203319 | JGI IMG/M metagenome (GOLD analysis project Ga0302319, IMG submission 203319) | Peat permafrost microbial communities from Stordalen Mire near Abisko, Sweden - Bog_T0_2 | ecosystem: Environmental > Terrestrial > Soil > Wetlands > Peat | place: Sweden: Abisko, Stordalen Mire... | reverse complement strand
GTGAATTCCGCAGCGGCGTACTGGGTCGAGTCGAGTGCGGGCGTACCGAGCATGTGCAGCGGGTGATCGACGAAATACTCGTTGATCTCGACAGGGCCGTCGCCGGTTTGCAGGGTCTTCAACTGGAGCCAAGGTTGCGCCGGTTCGGGCACGACGGACTCGCGGCGCTGGAGAAACAGCAGGTCGGTGGTCACATCGGTGCCGGCATTGGCGCGGAAGGTGCCGTTGGGCAGGCGCACGGCGGCGAGGAGATTAGCTTTGGCGGCGACGTATTCGCGAACGGCGCTGTTCTGTTTATCGAGCGTATGGCGGCTGGTGATCAGGGCCAGCAAACCACCGGGCCGGACCAGATCGACGGACTTGGCGACGAAATAATCGTGAATGGAACGGGTCAGGGCAGGGTGCTTTTTGTAGCGTGCGTCCAGTACAGGGTAATTGCCGAAGGGAACATTTCCGATCACGACGTCAAAGAAACCATCCGGGAGGGCGACGGTTTCAAATCCGGCCAGGCGGATCTGGGAATCGGGGTACAGGAATTGCGCGATGCGGGCGGACAAGGGATCGAGTTCAATGCCGACGCGGACGGTGTTCGGAGCGAGGCTGTCTGGCATGAGGCCGAAGAAATGACCAATGCCCAGCGAGGGTTCGAGGATGTGGAGAGGCGACGTAGCGCCCAGCCGGGTGAGAGTCTCCCAGATGGCGGTGATCACGGGTGCCGAAGTGTAGTGCGCGTTGGGCGTCGAGGCGCGTGCCGCCGCATAGTCCGCTTCGCTCAACAATTCTTTCAAATCCGTAGCTGCGGTTTGCCACTCGGGCGCGGGGGACGGTTGAAAGAGTTGGGGCAGTGCGCCCCAGCCGGTGTAGCGAACCAGAATCCGTTTCTCGTCGTCGGACGCAGGCCTATGTTCGCGTTCCAGGAGTTGCAGGAGCCGGATGGCTTCGAGGTTGGCGGCCGCCTTTTGGCGCGGCGTGCCGTTTCCGACAACCAGGTTCGAAGGAAAGCGGAAATCGCGGGCGAGGGTGGTTACGGGGGTGGCAAGCTCGGCGAAGCACTCCACTCGTGGAGCGCGATCTCCAGAGCTGCGTTGTACTCCATCTTCTGGACCATGGTGAGTTGGTAGAGCGTTTCGACCAGTTGTTCGTTCGCCTGGTTGAGCGCCGGCAAGAGTTGATTCGATGCTGCGAGGGTCGCCACCATCTCCGGAGCCGCGGAGGTCCAGCGTTAGAGGATCATTCGGCTGGTGAGTGGCAGTGTATCGTCCATCGCCTGCTATGACGATAGCAGCGAGGCTGGTGTCGGTGTCGGTCTGCTGAACGGCAAACAAGCTCAACTGATCTAGGAAGCGATCGGAATCTTTAGCGCGAAGCGGCATGAGGTTTGGGAATCCCTTTCTGTCCTGCTGGACACGACAGTGGGGAACGAAGGGAGTCAAGGCCGGAGCGCCAGCGGAGTGCAGTTCAGCCTTGACCCCGTAGTTAGGATGGGAAGACCAGCAGACAGGAAGGCGTGCTTGTGTATCGCGATGCGGGAGGAGCAGAATTCTGTTTGTGGATGTTCGGTGCACTCCTTGGCTTGGGGAGCAGGATGAAAAAGAATTCCGGGATCGGCAGAACACGGGCACACGAAGCGAGGCGGCCGGGCGGATAGAACGGTCAAGGCAGTGGCTCCCTTCTGGCGGTTTGGAAGGGAGCCACTCACCGATAAAAGAAGAGAAGAGGCTAGCGCCTCCTCACACTGGCTTGATACTGTGCCAGGGCTTTCTTGAAACGCAACCAGTCCTGGGGATCGGGAATGCACGCGGCGGCTTGCGAAACGAACTCATAGAGATCTGGATCGCGGTCGGCGGCGGTGGGCGGGTTTGTTGGATCGGAAGGGCGGCCGCTAGCTGCTGCGTCCCAGTCGATAGCATCGACGACCAAGTCGATATTTGTTGTAGTGGTCATGAGAAACTCCTTGTCTGTCCTGCTGGACGGAGTCCTGGGGAGCGGAGGGAGTCAAGGCCGGAGCGCTAGCGGAGTGCCATTCAGCCTTGACACCCGCAGCTATGATCGAGAGGCTAGCAGGAAGAGAAGAAGTACATTGCGCCCGCGGCTGATTTCGCGGAGTGGCACTAGAGGGAAGAACAGATGACTTTCAGCGCGGACGACCTGCTTGGCCAGGATTCTTGCAGGTGCAATATACGGTCAGGTCGCCGTACAGTTCAGTTAGCAGTTGCTATGCCGACTTCACAATACGAAAACGTTTAACCGAATGCCAAATGGCGGTTTTTGATTAAATTCATGCGCAACAAGAAGCGCTCAGTTCGCATTTCGCGGACAGTGATGTGGCGGGCCCGACAAAAGCGCTCTTTGCGGATTTCTGCTCGGGCGGACCTGGTTAGACGAAATTGGGCAGGGTTTGCCGAATTCGTCATGTTGACCGAGGAAAGCGGTATTCACGAGATACCCCCATCAATCTTCCAAAGTGCTGCGCAATTCAAAAATCTAAAACGATTTGGATGTTGCTTCCGGATCCGCTCGACGGGAATAGTCCCCTTTTTTTAAGAGAGACGGGCTTATTGCCAGACGATCCACGCATCATGAATTTTCTTGGCCTCACCTGCGCAAATCAGCTGATTTACGATATCTGGCATCGGGGTCTTGCCACAAACCGAAGTTCTTTTTATGGCCGCTCTCCTTTCCATAGATTCGCCAAAACGTTCATGATCACGATGTTAATACCGTCATCATAGGCGGGGGGCCTTGAGCTGTGAACGAAGATCAGCAGTAAGGGTGTTCGCGATCTCTACAAATTGTTCAAGGCGGTTGATCTGCTCTTCTAGGTTTCTCACTCGCCTGGCGGCAAACTCTGGCGATTCCGCAAGCTCTCCTTTTGCGGAAATGAAGCTAACGATTGAAACCAACCTGTCCAATGGAACTTCGGCGCTTTTAGCCAGCTCGACCCATTCTGCCGATTGGTCGGTCGCCGCTCTAGCAGCCTGACCGAGACAGTGACCAATTGTTGCTTTTGCCGCATAGTCTATCAATCTGGACTTTTGGACCCATTCTTGTGTTTGAGATTCTTCCTCGACCTCGTCAAGCTCACGTTGAATGTCTGAGAAATATCTGAACGAATGATTGTCGAGGTCCAGCGTCTCGACCACGCGCGCAATCGATTCCACGTTGACGAAAGGCCGACGCCCGTTTCGAAGGTCGCTAATGTGATTCCAAAGTTGCAGAATCGCCACGCGGCAGCTATCCATCCTGGTGGGTTGGTCGGATGGCTTGGCGTTTTCTGCCCCTTCGATTAGCGCGGCGATGTGGTGCGCCATCCACCGCGCTAGCGTGTCCACAGAGGAAGTTGCGGTCAATTCGTCTACCAACTTCTTGCCGAGCTTAACGACAGCCTCAGATCGCATAGAAATTGCCGTCGTGTTTTGCGACGAAGAGCCTGGCGCTTGGTTGCACATATCCGACATCTTTCGATTCTCCATACCGGCGGATTTCCACCTCAATGATCAAATCCATTTGAACTTTCTCTAGAAGCTGCTTCACAAAGTGAGCCGTTGTCTGAAACAGTTGACCCCGCGATGAATAGCCGCTCTTGCGGGCGTTGGGATTCTTACTGTCCCCCCACACATGAGACCAACAGACGGCATTAAACTGTCCGTCGAAACGCCACTCGCGCCGTTCACCGTCAGAATGCAGGACCATACCTTCGATCACATATTGTGCTGGCATTATCGCTGGATATGAAATCTCTCCCGCCCAAGGATCTCGTCGGTCCAAACCATCCTTGTAGTGACTCTTGGCGATCCATCCTTTTAGTTGAAATTGATCAAAAACGATTTCTGATTCATCCCCGCTGTCAGGGATCTTATAGTCATGGACATGATCTGCCGTTTGCAATGCTCGCAGTAGCGCTTCTGAGTGTTCTTGCGAAACGAGCGCACTCGAAATGATAACGGTTTCTTCACAATCGTAAAATTCTTCTGTCCAATGACCCGACAAGTTGATCCTGCCATCAGGCGATCGAAGCTGCTTATCAAAAGCATCGCGCGTTAGGGACCACGGCCACTCTGTGCGCAAGTTTCCATTTCTTGCCTCCAGAACGGGCGTCGGCGAAGTATCTCTTCGATCAGATATCCAGTAGCCGTCACTCCGAACTAGCTTATGATCCGATAGCCACTCCTCGAAACCCTCGTCAGACCAGCTGAAAGGTTTATGGAGGCAATGCGTTTGCAGCAGTCGCCCGCCAACGGCCATCATCGCGTGATACGAGAAGTAAAAACAAAGGTCATCGCTGTCCGGCGAAGAAGAGTGGTGGTGGTAATTTTCGCCGTTCTTGAAAATGTGCTGCTTGATACGCTGATCTTCTTTCCAACGGACCTCGCCGGGATGTTTCCAATCAACGCTGATGACCTTCCATGCCAAACCCTCAAACGTATCCTGCGAAACCCCGAAGCAACGGGCCAACGGAGCAAAGAAATGTGGGCCAATGTCAATTCCAAAGTGAATTCCATGATCTTCGTCATTGCTACCCGATTCTTTGGGAGAAACTGTCTCTAGGGCTTTAGCATCTGCTGGAGGAAACGGAGATCTATTCACTTGCTTGAGTGCTGTGACTATCTCAGGACTTGGATCAAACTGTCCTGACTCAACCAACGTGAGAGCTGCATCAGCCGCAAAGCCCCGAATAAGAATGTGTGGGTCACCATTCGCGGCCACATCGACCAAAAAGTCTCCGTGACGGGATATTAGGGCGGGCTGTTGCTTGGCAGCTCTTGCAAGCGCAATTAAAAGCCATAGATGCGCATGAAGCCGGTAGAAGTCAAGTCGGGCATCAACAAACGGGCTTCCGCCGCCCGCCTTGCACAATCGCACAAGACTATCTAAGACCGCAGTGCGCCCCATTGCAGCAAGTCCGCATACAACATGTGCCGCCTCCCACCGCAGATGAGTCTGCGGCGCTGCGAGGGTTGCCCAAACGTAACCAGCAATTGCCGATTCGGGATCAGTTGCAGGCTGGAGATCTGACGACCATGGCCCGTCACCATCCTTATCTTCGAATGAACGCTCCTGGTCCGTAAGTGCAAACTCCAAAGCCTCAAGCGAATCGGCTGCGGACATCGCGTTAACCAAAAGCGAAATCAGGCTGAATAGTCGTTGCGGGCCCAGTGGCCCACTCAACTTTCCGATCTCGCTCAATATGATTTCTACAATTTGCGGGAGCGAAAGTCCAGATAGTTCGCTTAACAAACGCAATGGAAACACCTCGTAGTGGCGATTCACCTCAATGTCTAAGCAACAGGAGCGACATAAAGCAGGAGCTTCTTGCGCGAAGGCCGCCTTTACGGCGGCGCGGTTCTTGATGATGTCCGGCACCGTCTCTAAGAAAGCCGCGATGTCGTAAAGTTCAAGCTCGGTTGCAACATTGGCTACTGCATGGATCAATTGAATTTGGTGTCCTACCTCGATGCGACGCCAACATTCCTTGAACAAACGGGTTCGAGCGTATGGCAAACCGAGCTCATTCACGCGGTTTCGTAGCTTGAGGAGATCTTCTCCTTTCGTGAGATCGATTCCTTCGAAAAGGTAGCTTATGTCGATGCCTTCGGGCTCTGAGACATCGGCGAGTTCTCTGTATCCCTGTGCCTTTTCTGTTTCACGGCTCTTCTCAAGAGCGGGGTCGATGACTGCTGTATTCAGAGAATCCTGTAGCCCGTTCTGAAGGAGAATATCCTTTGTGCGTTGCCATTGTGTGCTGCTGGTCTTTCCGAAACTCATGTAACGAGTTAGAAAACGCGCCGCTTCTGCTCGCTCTGTCGTCGTCTGAAATTCTTCCACTGCACGCTTAAGTAAATGCGGATGATCCCACTCGAATCGATAACCCACCAGTGGAAGCGCGGTCCGAGCGTCGAGGTGGTTATTATCAATTAGGAACTCCACAACAGTCGGTAGCAGCCTCGCGTGGTCGCCGAAGCCGCGGTCTCGCCACCGACTCACAATAGCAACCGAAGACGCAGGACAAAGAGAGGCTATCGCTGTAACGGTTGAATCCCAATCGAAATGCTTGTCCCGATCAACATACTGATATGTCACCTCGGCACAACGGGCAAAGCGGTAAGCAGTCTGTGAAAAACGGCTGCCGCTAGTTCTAGCGTGGTCGGCCAGATCTATGATGGCCCTCCAACGATGGAGATTTTCTTCGCCAATTTTGCTCGCGACTTTAATGGCTTCTTCAAAGTAAAAACGAGAATCTTCGGGAGCGATAACCAAAACAGCTCTGGCTGCGTCCATTAAAGACTGGCACTTTATTTCAGCAACCTCTCGTTCATTCACTACGATTTCGTAGGCCTTATTCACCGCATCCAGTGCCCACTCGTTTAAGCCAGGAACCCTTAACCTCGAAACTGTTCTTGCCAGAAAGATGAGGGTGTCGGGCGTCAAGAGTAAGCGATTTGATTCCTTTCGCTCCTGAACATCCTTGAGCGTCGCTCCATCGAGGCTGTTCCCTTCGACTAAAATTTGGAAAGAAAGCCGACGGAGTTGATTGAATCGGGTGAGATTCTCGCCATCTGAAATATTTAGAGAAGCTGCACTTGCAGCGTTCATTGCGCTGGTGATGTCAGCGGCGGGGATTCGGCTCAACAGAGTGTCGGCCCAGAGCTGAAACCAAGGCAACACGGATGCAACGTTTTCGTTGAACTCACGCGCCTCTTGAGAATACGGCTGATTTTCCTTTGCCAGCTTCTCGCGCAGTTCACCGTGCGCCAGATCAATGGCAGTCAGCACCTCTCCGCGAAGGGCAGACCTAAGGCAATAGGCTCTTAGCAGAGGAGAGGTCTCGTGGCTATATCGCCAACCGAAGCCAGGAGGTGGCGATTTTGGTAGATAGCGAGAAAGGAGGCTAGCCAGGTCGTAGGCCGCTCCAACTGCCAATTTACAGCAGCATTCAACAAACGCGGTTATAGCTTGGAGAACGGTCTGCTTATAATCCATTCGTTCAAACGCCGCAATCTCAATTCTTTCATCGGATAGTAAACGCAATCCGCGTTTGGCAGCTTTTTCAGGCAGAATTCGATGAACTTCACGGAGTTCGAGCGAGATAGCGAGGAGCAAATAAACATCGTTTCCAGCTGCTAATGCGGCCGCATCCAAGTCGGTGTATCTTCCATGGTCGATCATTCTCCGAGCGACAAGCCTTCCAACTCGGAATGAGATTTGGCGCGGAGTCCATCGGCGCAGAAAATATGCGCAAGCACCTGCGCCGTGGATATTGAGGTGCGCTATAGCCATTTCCGCAATATCGCTATCAGGCACTTCCTTGCGATCTTCGTCATCCGAAGGCACTTTGCTCCAATTGGTGAGCCACTCCTCAGCGATTCGGAGCGAACTGCGCGCTTGACCTACGAGCTCCGGTATAAACGACAACAGCCCGGCATCGTAAGCACTCCGTGAGCCAAGCCACCTAGTCGTAAAAGTTCGTCCTGCAATGATCTCGCGTATCCCACTGGCCGATGTGAAAACACCGGCCAGATCGGTGTTGCTTTGAATGAGCTCTTGCTGCCGCAAATGTCCCGCGCATTCGCCACCGCATTTGAAGGCCAACTTTGCCGCATCGACGTATCGCCGTTGCCTTAGGCTCGCCTTTAGCGCGAACTGAAGGCGTTGTAATTCGATCTCACGATGCTCAACCGGTGATGTTGTTGGAAGGCCGCCCGACTTGAGCGCGAGTTCGACCAGCTCCGTGTGCTGTCCAGCCTCCAGCATGATCTGCGGTAGAACGGCTGCCGCGTATGCGTTCGAGCCTGAAAGGCTCAGCAAGGAGCTAGCGAATGACCGAAGCCCTTCCAACTTTGGAGCGAAGGTTTCGATAAACCAAGTTTCCGATGGTTCGTCGACAAATTGAATTGTGTCGTCGGTCACCATTAGTGGCCGACCTATGTCTAAAGCAAAGCTTCGTATTGCCTCCGGTGGAACGTTGGAAATAAATGCAAGCACGGAGACGGGTATCAGTGGTCGCAAGACTGCCAATCCCGAACAGATGCGATCAATTTGATTTTGCTCGGTGACGCCGCTCTCATACCGAAGGCGTTGAATAGCATCGTCAAGAAGCTTTCGGATCGTTTCGTCAACTGTGGTGGGAGCTGGGCCCAACCCTAGAAGTATGGTGCTGAGCTTCTCCTTCGAAGATAACGCCAGCGCCTGAACTCTTGGATTGTGCGAGCTTAGTGAATGAAATTCGCGCACATCGTTATCTGTAGCGTCGGGAAATGCCTTGAGGAGAGTTGATCGGCTTTCTGCTTCAGTGAACGCCTTCAGCTCTAAGGCAAGTGTGTTTGGGGGTGGCGCAAGCCGGTCCTGACGGTGTGTCCTGCACAGAGCAACCAATCGAACGCCGTCGGGAAGTTGCTCTCCAAGAAGGTCGAGAATAAACGCTCTGTTGTCCCCGCTGTCTTGTGCGGCCATCTGAGCGTTATCAGCAGCGTCAATTGCGATACAAAGCAATGCTTCCGGGGCTTTAGATCTTAGGGTCGCAATACATTGAGTGAGGCGAGAACAAAAGGTCTTAAGATAGCTTCCCGATTGAGCATTTGGAACGGGGAGAAGAATATCGCACAGTCCCCCAGATGCTAGCTCGTTCACAATTTGTGTTATGGCGTCTCTGTGTCGATGCCTATAACCCGTTGGATTGCGATACTGACCATTCCCGAAGCAATCATAAACGACAGCTAAAGAGCCGTTAGGCAGACCTCGTTGGATTCGCGTTGCGAAAATACTCTTTCCAACGCCAGCTTCTGCATGAATGATGACGGGATACCCAACCGCATCAATGATCGCTTTGGTTAGCGCAGCTTCTTGCTCTCGTGGAACGGCATTCGCAACAGCTTGTATTAGACAAGGAGCAGGAAAAAGTTCCTGCTCGTCCTCGATGTCGAAGGCTCCAAGGACATCGAGTCTCTTGATTACGGGATCATTCTTGTATTCCGAAGACGCCTTTCGAGCGATCAGGTCCTTAAGCTTCAAAGCTACATCGTTGTTAAGCTCAGGGAGATAAGCGCGGGTCCTACGGAGCAACATGCTTCGCTGAGCCAGATAGCCCAGCTCTTGGCAATCAAAGCGAAGTATGCTGCAAAAATTGCAGAGATTCACCCCTGATAGATTTGTGAATTTTTCAAGCTTGCCCAGATTCTCCGCATTAACGACATTCAAGCATTTGGAAAGCTGCGTGACCGTTTCGAGAAAACTTGGAGCAACCGGCCTGTTGGAGATGAATCGTAGCGACAATTTCGCTAGTGTGGCCTCAAGACCGACAGCCTGTCGACGTTTTTCAAATTGTCCAGCAAACTTCCGCAGCGTTGTCTCCAGCTCACTAGGGTTCCAATTCTCTTGTGCCCTCAGCGTAGAGTGCTTGAGCTGAAAGTATCGAACTGAGCTCGCCTCTTCAAACTGTTCGCTGCCTTCGTACTCCGCGACATCTATTATTTCTTCACCGCCACTGAACGTCCGATCGGATCCGTTTTCGGACGGAGAAGCATCTTCAATTGAAATTGCCACAAGATCGGACTCCGGCGACAGGAGTCTAAGGCAACGCCGAGCCGCCCACAGGTAGTGAAATTGATCCCCGTCACGACTGAAGCGGACTGAGTTGTTATTCGCCATCGGCTAATTGTCAGGTAACTTCGCTTATAGATATGATACGTTCGTCGGCGAACAACAGCCGAATGTGATCCTCGGTCCGAAATTGATCATTCCCTCACAGCGCCCAAATTGCCGATTTGAAGGAGCAGTCCGAAATTGGTTGACTCGAAGCGGCATCGTAAGTCTTACCCTCCGCCCATCGCGGGTGCCCTTTGGTGAATAAGCGACCGTGAGTCAGATCAATTTAGGAATTGCTCGCCGCCATTCCGCCAAAACGTCTCCATGGCAGCTCTGTGGCGCGCACCAGCACCCCAGGACCTTCCCTTTCAACTCGCATTTCGCTGCCGCCAACAGCGTCTGATTGCCGAGAATATATGCGCAGTATTTCTCGACGACTTGTTCGCGATTGCCGTCGCGGCCGATCACAAATGGATTGCCCCACTTCGAGGGCCGACCAATATAAATGTCGAACGGTGCGCGTTTGCAGTGGACGACTCTTGTTGTTTGTGTGCTTGCCATAAAAAACTCCTTATTGTCCTGCGGGACAGAGTCCCGGGGAGCGCAGGAGTCAAGGCCGGAGCGCTAGCGAAGTGCCATTTAGCCTTGACCCCGTAGCTAGAATTGAGACGCCAGCAGGAACAGTGAAGGTACATCGCGCCTGCGGCTGAACTCGCGGAGCGACACCTTTTAAGCAGGGGCGAAGGCCCCTAGTGGGCCTCCTCCTGGGTTTCAGCAGTCTGCGGTTCGGCTGCGTCCCGTTCGCCGTTGGACGACCGGTCCAGAATGCGGATCGTATCGGCTTTGAGTTCGACGACGAGCTGCTTCATGACGTGCTCGATGACTTTCTTGCCGTTCGGAACTTTGATCGTGCGATCGTATTCGCGGGTGGTCAGTTCGCCCTGTACGAAAACATGAGTGCCTTTGACGAGACGTTCCGCCAGCTTGGCAAATCCGTCCCCGAACCCGACGACCTGGTGCCATTGGGTCTTCTCCTGCCACTCATTGTTGTCGTCCTTCCAGGACCTCTTGGTCGCGGCGCTGAACTTCACCACGGGTGTGCCGTTCGGCAAAAACTTCGTTTCGGCGTCCTTGCCTAAGAAAGCAATGATCGATAGCTGGTTGAGATTCATTTGAAAATTCCTTCTTTCTGCCCTTTTCTTGAGCGCGAAAAGCTGAGCGGCGGCTGCTTTCAAACCAAGCGACTGCTTTCTAGGGGGGACCGAAAGAATTTTTACCCATCGGTTGGCCGCGAGCGCTGGTGAGCGAGTGAGAACAAAAATTCTTTGGGTGGTTCCGTAGAAAGCAGAAGGAGCGCCGTGTGCAGAACGCAGGAATTTCGCCCGAAGCCGTGTCAAGGAAAGGCCAGGAAGAAAGGAATAAAGAGAATCGCCAGCGAGATTCACGGATTATGGCTGGACTAAGAAATGGGGCAGCGGAACGGGACTGATGGACGTTGCGTAAAGACGCCGGTTCGGGAGGACGGAGCGATGTTGATGGAAAGACACTGTGTACGACGGTGGCGGCGTTTGGGGATCGCGGCATGGTGGCGACAGGCGACGGATGCTGTTTTCGCGGAGGGCGTTGCCCGTGAATTCTGCGCGGCGTTTTAAGTCCGGACGACCAAGTTCAATCGACCACCGTGGAATTAAGAGGCGGCGAGGTTGAATCAGGCCGAAACGCGGCGAAGTTGAATTCTGGCGCTGCGTCGAAAAGTAGAGCGGATAGGCCTCCAGATAGTCAAAGCGGCGGGTATTCTGGGCGGCGATTGGCTGTTCAAGAATATGATTCGGGTGTACTTGCGGTCGACGGATTCCCCCGGCCAATACGGATTCTTGGAATTCGCGGAACGTTGTAAACTCCGTGTGGAGGCTTTGTGGTGCTCGCGCTGCATTGCCTTTTCCTTTTGGGTATTCGGCGGCTGCGCAATCAATCCTGCCAGCAGTTCGTCCTCGCGCGACCGACGATCTCGAATATAGGCCAAGCTCCGCACCACGAAGTTAGGGTTTTCGTTGACTTCCCAAACACTGCGATGCCGCAATTGAAGCACGCGCTTCGGCAAGTGGCTCCAATTCTTCACGCGCGGCAGATCTCCCCCGGAGCGAACGCCCCAGGAAACTAGGCGAGAAAGAATCGGTCAAAGGAGATAGGCGAAGTCTTTCCGGAGATGGTCTGCGCCCGTATCGGTGACGACTTGTTGTCTTGCCCCGCGATCTGTTCAATCTAGCATTTCGATGTTGAATGGCGAAGGTCGGCAACGAATGAGATGTGGGCCGACCAAAAGAAAGAAAGGGAGAGCGTTGCGAGAGGGAACGTCTCGCTGGGGATGGGAGCGAGTAACGGAGTGCGAGCGCGGGAAGGGCGGGCGTTTCGCCCCCTTCCCGCGCAGAAGAGTGAGATCAAGAGCTGGAAAATTAGTCGGAAGAATAATGGTGAGCCAGACGGATCGATATGAAATCGTCGAAGCAAAGCAAGCCGATCATTTGGGTCAAAGGTGTCAGAACCAATGCTATACTTCTGACAGATATGGAAGTTCTGACGGGTAAGGTTTTGAAATACATCAGCGAGTTGCCGAAAGGCACTCCAGCCGGTGCCAAGGAACTGCTGCATCTGGGGAGCCGGGACGCGGTGGATCAGACGCTTTCTCGACTCGTGCAGCGTGGTGAATTGATGCGTGTAGGGCGTGGTCTCTATCTTCGACCCTTGAAAAGCCGTTTTGGTGTCCATCCGCCGGAAGCATCGAAAGTAGTGGAAGCGCTCGCCGCGCAGCGAGGCGAGCGCATCGCGCCGCATGGCGCGATGGCTGCCAATCAACTTGGCTTGACAACACAGGTACCGGTGCGTGAGGTTTATCTGACCTCGGGGCGGAGCCGAAGTCTTAAGCTTGGCGCGCAGGTGATCGAACTTCGACATGTACCTGAATGGCAACTGGTTCTGCCGGGACGACCGGCAGGCGCAGCCATTCGAGCGTTGGCGTGGCTTGGACCGAAACGGGCGGGCGCTGCTCTTCGTGTGATTCGGAAGGGACTGCCTCAGTCTGAATTGCAGGCGATGGTCGGTTTGCGTGGAAGACTGCCGACCTGGATGGCCGAGCAAGTGAGCGTCTTGGCAAACGGTGTCTAGTCTGCTTGTTCAGTTATCCGCCAGTAAGCGCCGTAAGGCGCGTCGCCGAGCCGAGTTTGATCGCTTGTGAGTTTCTGATATGGCAATCCTGAGTTTCCTGTTTTGCGCTGCAATTCTAAAAGCACTCCCGGGCGAGAGCCTGCTGACCTGTGAAGGCAGGGTCGGGATACAGAAGTTTGTCAACACCATGTCGAATTTGAGAGTCGAGCGCTTTTCGAAAACCCTGTGGAGTCATTGGCTACTGATTAAGACTCTTTATCTGGAGATTGCAGGGCGAACAGCGTCGATTCTCGGGCCACCGTGAAACTTAGCGGGATAGCGCTTACGATTACTAGGTCCTGGTGAACTCCGGCGGATCTGCCGGTGTTCCCCAAACGTGATGGCAATCTTCCGCGCGTAGTCCTGAACGACATGGGCATTGATCCGTCATTTCGGCCCCTATCCTCGCGCCGACAGATGACCGAAGAGCGGAGTAAGCGAGGCCGGTCGTAAGGCCGAAATCATCGATCAGCCACCGGACACGCGGTACGGCGGTCAAAAGTGCATCTACCGAGACCTTGAAAGCGTCACAGCAGGCCCATGCAACGGTAGGCTCAATCTTGGGGATCAAAGTTCGAGCCTCATCGGGTCGTTTTGCCAAGTCAGCGGCAAATGTAGCACCCGACTCATGAACACCCTGAGTGGCCACATAAGTACTTTGGAATCCAAACGACGGATGCACCGCATCGCACAGCCACTCGTACGCGCTCCAGACATCAGATTGATCCCGTTTTGAGAACTTCTCCAGAAGCGTCATGACATTCGTTCGTTTGAAGGTCGGCGGACGCGCTCCCTTATGTTCGCCGATACGGGTACCAAACTGTGCCTGCAGTAACCTCTTGTGGAAGCGTTCCCTGAACTCGGAGACGGCGTTTAGATCCGGAAATCCTTGCTGTTTGAACTCTGACCATTCGATAAGTAATTGTTCACCTTCGATTACGAAGGCGGCAACACCCTCCAGCAACGCACGAGCGCAAGCTGAAGCAGGAAGTACCGACCATGTCACGAAAGCCGCACATGTGGCCTCGCCAAAATCGGAAGCACGCCAAACGTGCGAAGCCCACCAAGCGCCTAAGCTCGAATGCATGTCAAATAGAAGAAATGTCCCCATATCAGCAGCGGCGTGTGGAGCCTTTGGACGAAATTCTACTGATGCGTACCCGAATCTTGCACCATTGCGCTGTGCACCGGTGACGTAAAACCAGTCTGGCCCATTCTTGAGAAGATGATCGACTAACTCATCATGGGCGGCGCCTGCGTCAGACTTTTTGAGAGGTATGGGAAGGTGTTTTACCCAACACGTTCGATCAGGAGCTGATGCTACACATGCACGAAGAGCCGCCAAGTTCTCCATGAGTTGCTTAACGCGCGGCTCGCCAAGCATTTCGATGATGTCAGCAGAGTAGTCCATGTATTACCAGGGTGCCAGATCAGCCTTCCCCGCCGTTACCCAGTTGTAGTTCCAGCGACTGCCGAACCAGTCCAATAACGTATGGCAGGTCATCAAGCTTTGAGAACCCAATTTCCACGTCGCCGTTTCCCCAGCGACCCATACCTGTGACGTCCCGACAAAGGCCCTTCGGATCGTTCACCTCAGAAAAGCGCATGTTGAGCGAGAGAAGCATGCGCTTGGCCTGTGGAATTACGTCGACAAAGTTCGTCTCAGCTTTGTAAGCGACATAGAGCTTTAGAAACTCCTCGCTGACACACGGGTCGAGCGCGAGAACCGCTTTTCGAAAGGCTTCGAAAAGCGGTCCCATGCTCGGTGAGATAAGGTTCGGGTGGTCCTTAATTGCATACTCTGTTCGGCTATCTGGCTTCGGGCGGTAGGCGTCGAGGATATCGCGGGCTAAAGCCGGGGCCGACCAAACACCAACAGCCGCGGCAGCGAGCCTACTAGCGCGGGCTTTGATGGTGTCCTCGTTCCATGTTTCCAATGCTCCAAGACCTATATTGAGTTTGAGGGGACTTTGCCTCAATCCCTTCTCCGGGGCATCGGGCATGTCGCGCTTGTCGGGAAAGGAGCGATCGCTGTAGTCACTGTTGTAGGCGGTGAGAGTCAGATTACCTAGCGTGTGCAACCACGTTTGCTGAACGCGCTGCCATTCTGGGCCGAGTGCCTCGCGCCATTTTGGTGAAAGGTCGTCGTTCTGCGGCAGGATGTGTTCAATCGTGTATTCATCCACGGCCACCCTCTCCTTGCGACCGTAGTTTTCTAAGCGTCGCAACCAATAGCTTCGGCTTCGAAAGTTGTAGAGGTCGCGAGTCTGCAAATCGCGATGGAACTCGTCGTCTGTCGGGAAGCGACGATAGGACGGCATCCCAAGAAAATGCGCTTGGATGCTTTCGAAGTAGCGGTCCTTTTTTAACGCCTTAGTGAAGGTCGCAAACGTCTTGTTCATCGAATTCGTTGGGATGGCGCAGATCACCCGACGAAACACATACGCTTCTATCAATCGCACGGTCGCAAGAAGATCAAGCTTTGACAGCGTGCCGGTTTTGTAGTCGTGATAAAGCTCCAACAGGAATGGATAGGCAACATCTACTTTTAGTTCGCGCAGATCATGAAAGGCGAGCTTGAGGTCGCTATCAGGCTCACTGCTGAGTGCCATCGCGCAGAAATGTCTGGCGTAATCGCGGATCTCTCGCACCAGACTTTCGATGTGACTCTTATCATCTGCGAAATCTGCACGTGATGTCCGTGCATGTCCTTTAAATGCGTCGTAAACGGCGTTGATGTTGGGAATCTCCCCGGTCTCCACCGTGAGGTAATGTCTCATGAAGCCGTCGAAGTGCGTCCCGTAAGCCTCCTGACCGAAATCCGATTCCATTGGCCGCCAGAACTGCTCGTATAAACGTGTTTGAAGTGCCGGCTCCAAGCCCATCAGGATGAAATTCCGGATCAGATCCGCCTGGCTCAACTCCTTACCAGTTGAATTCATGCTCTCGAAGATGAGCTGTGGGTTGTCCTGATCGCGTGTCAGAGCTATGTCCACCACGACGAGCTTCGCAAGACCCTTGCATAACGTGGCGTGGTCCACTTTGGCTTCCCCAATCCATTTTTCAAATAAATCGTAATTTGCCCTTACGCGAATGGATTCCTGCTGAGGGATTTCTCCATCTCCGACGATGGCGGTTAGTGACGCTTTGTCAGTTTGCGAAAGCAACAATTTGAAATGTCGTTCGCCGGATTCTTCTGGATTCAGAAGGTAGTAATTCTTGATCTTTCGCCGCGAGAAACCATCGAACGGTTCGCTTTCTCCGACCGCTTTGGCAAGTGCCGCCAGCAAGAGCGACACAGTCGTCAGGCGTTGCTGTCCGTCAATGACCAGAAGCGGTGCCTGATGCGTGACCTGGGAAAGGCCGCTTTCGACATAGACAATCGAACCAACGAAGTGCACGGCGATTTTGTCGCTGCTACCGCAGCGCACAACGTCGTCCCAGAGTTGCCGGCATTCCTTTTCCGTCCACGAATATGTGCGTTGGTAGATCGGAATAACGAATTGGGGGGACTTCTTTAGGAAGTCGAGAAACTTGGCTTCAGTGGCTTTCATGGGTGTGCCGATGTAGATTTACTGACTATTCCTTTGCAACTACGGTGTCGTAGAGCCCGTAGTGGGCTAATCCTGGGTGGCTTTCTATTCCGGTATAACGGAGGGACGCATCTTCATAGCGCCGGAATGCGAACACGGCCTGATTCATTTGTTCGGTGTTGAAGACCTTCAGGCGTACAAGCAAATGGAAGTCCTTCACCGTCAGACCGGTGACAGCTAGGAACAACTCCGGTTCCAGCTTTGTGATGACATCCTGTAAGGTGTTCTCCCGAAAGTCGGTCAGGTACATGAATGCGGGAATCCGCGTCGCAAACTTGATCAGCTTTTCCTGCACGAGCTTGCGCTTGGATTTGTACTCTCTTTCTTCTTCGGTAAGCTCCCTCTTCTGCTTGGCCGTCAGCTCCTTCTCTTTGGCCTTGTTTTTGAGTTCCTTCACCTTGTGGCTCTTATTAATGATGGTCTCGATGACGTTGTCGCCCAGTGCGCGCCAGCCTTCAATGCGCTCAACGGCTGCCATCGCCTCCGGATTGTCCAAGATGCGACGTAAGGTGTCGTTATCTACATTCACGAGTAGCGCACTCTCCCATTTGCGCGCCAGCAGCGTCGCCGACGTGCCAGCCATCGCTATGTCGAGAATGCCGCCCGCATCGATCTGTGTCATGTTCGCCCCGTCATATGCCAGCACCGGAAGGAACGACACGAGTTCCTTGACCGCATTCTCGGGGTTCAGTTCGTTGGGAGAAAGGCCGATCCCGTATTCAGAGAGCTGCCTCAGTGCCCGTGTCGGAGCAAAGTCAAAGACGAAACACACGGGTTTCAGGATCTCTTCCTCGTTCGGGTTGTCGCCGTTTGGGTTTTTGATGGACCACGGCGACTGCACGCGGAATGCAGCCTGAAAGTAGGTCTCCGGCGATTTGAGATTTCGCAACATTAGGATAGACGACCACTGCGGCACCGTGACGCCCGTGGTGAGTTTACCGCAGGAAAGTGTGATCGTCTTGGTGTCGAATCCGCTCCCGATGGCTTTGCGCACGGGTGGCAACGCGTCCAGTCCGATGCCCGCAGAGGCCCCTGCAGCAACAAGCACCTGGTATTCGCGCCAGAAAGTATTGTGCTTTTCTTTCAGCAGGTTCGCCATTGCGTGGCAAGCGGCAACGTTGGGGAGAAACCAGAACGCATGCTGAAGATAGGGCAGCACACGCACGTCCGAATACGGAAACGGAGGACGGGTGCCAGTCTTAAGGAGCTCAACCTCCTTGGGTGCGTATCCACCACGGATGATGTCGAGCCACTTCTGCACGTGACTCTTGTGTTTGAACTGAGCTTTTGCTTCCTTGCCCGATGCCTCAAAGAACGTGTTTAGGTCAAACTCATCGAACTCTCCGCCACTCGCAATCGCAAGCAACTCGTCTGGCATTTGGTAAGTGAGCAGTCGCATCTGAGGCAGCGCCCCATAGGGATTCCATTCACCCGGCTTGGTCACCGCAAATTCATCTTTGGCGCGCTGCTCATCTGTGTATGTCCAGTTAAAAATCTGCTCCTCAATGAACTCACCTGTGGAGAGTGCTTTGAAAGGCGTTCCAGAGAGGTAGAGGTAAGCCTTTGTCGTGATCGGCAGAAACTCAGTTTCCTTTTCCGATAGCTCACTGAGATCCACGTTTACCTCTTCCAGGTCGGTCGCGTACTCCAGCTTCGCCTCCTTTCTGGCGATTGCCTCGTCTTCTCCTTCGAAAAGCTCCTTTGCGGTCTCTCGCCAGGCGCCAAAGTGATATTCATCAAAGACCACCAAATCCCAGTTCACCGTGTGGATCCATTCGTTCTTAGGCTTGATGTTTCCTGCCCCATCGCGACCGAGAAGGTCCTGGAATGAGCCGAAGTAGACAACCGGCTTGTCGGGGTTGATTTCTGTGGGGTCTCGGTCGGAATGACGGGAGAGGTATTGCCAGCCATCGAAGTCAACGTGCGATTCAAGGTCCGTCTGCCAGGCATCTTCAACGGCGGGCTTGAACGTCAACACGAGTACGCGTTTAGCTCCGCATCGTTTGGCGAGTTGATACGCAGTGAAGGTCTTTCCGAAACGCATTTTTGCGTTCCATAGAAATCGTGGGACGGCATGGGAATGTTCCTTCCAGATGGACTGAAAGTACGCATGAGCCTTGTCCACAGCTTGGGCCTGCTCCCAGCGCATCGCGAATGTCTCATTGTGCGCGCCAGTGAACTGCTTTCCCGTACGCAATTCAGTGAGAACAGTCTTTACGTCTTCGACCGAGCAGCGCATCCATTCGAGTTCGGCATTCGCGAAACCCTTCCTGACAAGCGCCGCGCGCACGGCATGATCTGTGAAGGTGCCCCCATCGTCGCGGTCAGCGGGCTCGTCCAAAACGATTGTGTAGTTCTTTATCGCGGCTGTCTTGAGCTGCTCGGCGATGCGTCGGTTGACGGCACGCGTTGTTTGTCCGACCTTCAGAAGACCGACATGCGCCGTATCGGCAATCGAGTACGCATAAACCCGCGGCCTAGCCGTCGGTTTCGGCGCTAATATTTCTTCGATGGTCTTATTCATCTTCGACTGCGTCTATGGCGACCTCATCGAAAAGTTCTTTGTCGTGTTCGGCAACCTGCGATTCGATGAAACCAATCTCGTCCTTGGTCAGCCCGTAACGCCTGTAAAGGCTCGCGTCTGTCCACTCTTTGTTTAGGGGGAGATCGGGGATAAATGCATAGACATTCTTTGGTGCGTCTTGGGTAGACTTACGGAGCGAAACAAGAAAGCGAGCGAAGCGCGTGCGGAGATAGCTTGCGTAGTTCGTCGCTTCAACTTCAGTGTCGAAGACGCCCGCGACGACATAGCTTTCGGTACAGGCCGTGCCTGGCTCAGCAATGATCGGCTTGCTGAGGAACTTAGTTTCGATGGCGGCGCTGGTTCCTTGGACACGAGTCATCAGCACTTTCCACTTGTCTATCCATGGCGCGTTCGTTGGAATTTCTGAGCGCCCTACCCAAGTGATTTTTTGGGAGCCAAAGAGTTTTACGGGTTTCTTGACACCTCGGGCGTCGGGCTTGCCGTGAAAGAACGTGCGCAGTCCAAATGGTTTCTGACTTGAAACGCGCGCGTCCAGCGTCGGTTCTTTCTTTGCCCTAATCTTCTCCAGAATAGACACCGCCTCATTTCGCCGCACGAGAATGTCATAGGCGTCGAGGTAGCGCGCCACTGCCGGGCCAGTAGGCTTCCCATCCCAGATTGTCTCCACCTCACAGGGCCCGTTGTATTCGCGATCCCACAAAAAATATGAGATGCCGCCGCGAATCTTCACGCCGGGAAAACCTTCATACAGCTTTGGATAGTCCACGATAGCCCGCATCCGCTTATCAGAGAGCATTCGCGCGCGGTACTTGTCGAGCCCCTTACCGCCTGCCATCCAGCGTGAGGGCGTCACGAACACTGCGTAGCGCGGGTCAAGATCGAGCGCATTCTCAACGAATAAGTGGTAGATGGGCGCCGCGCTGGTGCCGTAGCCGCCGTCGTCCAATTGGTAAGGTGGGTTACCGATGATTACGTCAAATTGCATATCGCCTCCGAATAACTCGGCAACCCGAGCCTTGATGTCATCTGTGTGAATAAACGCGTAGGCATGGGTTTCACGTCCTTCGCCAAGGTCGAGCGCTTTTTGGCTCGCCCCGCAGTATGCGCACCTTCCATTCGCCCAGTGATGCTGCATGCGCTCGAACCAGATGTTGCCAGCGTCGCTCACGAAACCTTTCGCGATGGAGTACTCGCCGGTGGCATGCTTCGAGCAGTACACACTGCGTCTTGCCAGCAGACTCGTAAGATACGTAATCCCGATTCCGAACACCTGCTTGGTCAGGATGTGATCGACGCGCTCTTCAAGATTTGGTATCTCGTCAGCGAGCCCCGCAGTAAGGCGGCTGGAAATTTCGCGTAAAAACACTCCCGACTTCGTACATGGATCTAGGAACTTTGCTGTCTTATCCGCCCAGAGGTTGGCGCCGCCACGTCCTGCCGCCCACGCCTTGGCCAAAGTGTCCAGCATCTGGTTCGCGAACTCCGGTGGCGTGAAAACCTCGTCGTTCGAAAGATTCGCGATGCACGTCAAAACATCCGGATTGCGGCTGCGGAGAACGAAGCTTGCCGGGGTGCTCATGCGCCTCCCTTCGGTTGGCTGTCGCAGTCTGCCGCAGCCAACTCGCCCACCGTCATCGGCGGGTAAGTACGGATCGGCGTGAAGACCTCATGCTTGCCCAGGTGCGCGAAGAGTGGGCTATTGGAAATGAAACCCGACATTTGAGTGAGAAAGTCCAAGCGAAAATCGCGACGCTGAAACTTGCCTTTGCCCAGGTAGCCCCATTCGGCAAATGTGATCGGCGCCCCATCTTTGGTACGCATCTTCAGTGCGTCACCATGGACAATGTTTTCCGACAGTACATAAGACGCCGCCCGATAGAGCTCATCCGTATCCTCAAGATTCAGAAAGTCAACTAGGATCTCCAGCATGTTGACGCGGCACTCGGCGATGTTGTCCTCAAGAAGTTCGATTCCATAAGTGCACATCAGAGCCAGAAGCGCGTAGTGCTGTTTTTCGAAGTTGGACCTACCGAACTTGAGCTCGACGGCGGCGAGCTTGCGCCGCAGGATTTTTACGAGGAAGTTTCCACTGCCGCACGCGGGCTCCAGGAACCGAGAGTCAATCCGTTCGCTTTCGGCATTCACTAGATCCAGCATCGCCTCGACCATCCACTCGGGGGTGAATACTTCACCATGGTCGGCGACTCGTTGTTTTGACTTCGTTTGGCTCATCGTGGCGAAGACCATATGCAATAGCACGTCAGACCCATTCGGGCACGAACTGTTCGCCGATGCCGTTTCATGGCTTTGCTAAAGGAATCTTGGGCGTAGTATTTAGCGTGACGGGGATTCATTCGCGTACGGTTATCGTTTTCAAGCTAAGTCGTAGCGTACCAAACAGATAGAGAATAATTATGCTCTCCAGAACTGGGCCAAAATGAAGTTTTATGTAAAGTGGCAAGCTGAGACATTACCCGCCAGCTTGTTGTGTTCTGAATGTCAAACGATAAAGCGAGTCATGAAGACGCACCATCGCAAAAGTATCGAGTTGCAATAGGCTAGGTGATGCCGCGCGAAGACTGTGCCATGCCATTGCGGGGCATGTCTGAGCTGTCAGCCAATCCGTCTTGTTAATAGTGCTTTTCACAGGCTAACGCTGTATCAGTTATTTCGTGTCTTACGTGGCTTTATCAGATGGGCAACGACTCTGGCACCCGCCTCGCTAAAAAAAGACCGGCCACGAAAACATCAGGAAACTTCGACCGGAGTACGGATTCAACGGCTTTGAAATGAGCACCGGTCGTGAGGACATCATCAAAGATAAAGATTGCGCTCGGCGGCGGCTTCATTAGTTCATCATCCAGGTCCATTTTTTCGATTAATTCGCGAACGCTTCTTCGGTCCTCCCGCAGGTGGGCCGGGTCAATACTTTCCTTCATGACTACGAGTTCGCGAATATCGAGATTCTGGCCGGCTCCGAGCTTCTGGAGTATCTGAAGCAGCCTGTCATCATATTCCGGGTGATCTTTTGTTTTCGATGGCGGTACCGGAACAAGTGTTACGTCTTTCAGCCATCCGTCCGTGAGCACTTGCCTGAGCATCTCCGCCCAGCGGTCAATTGCTTTTTGCTTCCACTTCCATTCAGGCCGATCTTTTCGGTCCATCGGCTTCTTAAGATTTTGGATTAGGTCGTTGGTGGTGCTGAAGGAGAACCCGGCCCTGGCTGAATATTCACCGAGGTAAAAGCAGTTGTCTTCAGCGGTGAGAAAAGTGTGGTCAGGACGAGTGAGTTCGTCAATTGCTGATAGCCGGGTCGCCAAGATGCTCTCTGATGTCTTCGTAATCCCGCACTCTGATGGCACCCAACTGTTCAAACTTTTCCGGCCAAGTCAGGGCTGAATTGCTGAAATTACTCTCCAGTATGAAAAGCTTCTTTCCTTGCTTCAGGGCGTGCTTTGCCTGGACCAGAGTTCCAGAGGTTTCCCCTGCTTCCACAATGATCGTTGCCAGGGTCATTGCCGACATTGTGATGTTTCGCTCGACGAAGAAAAATCTATTCGCGGTTGGATTTTTTGTTTGTTGATAGCGAACAACTGGAACTTGGCTAATTACAAGATGCTTCCTTGCAATCTCGTCCTGAAGCTCGGCATTTTCTTTCGGGTAGCGAAGATTGAGCGGAGTTCCAAGCACGGCGATTGTTCTGCCACCGGCTTCGATAGTAGTCTTGTGAACAACGCTATCGATACCTTTTGCCAGGCCTGAAACGACCGTAAAATCGTCTGCCACCAGACTTCGAACTAACTTTCGGGCCCTTGCTTTTCCTTCTTCGGAGGGAGAGCGCGTTCCAACTACGGCGACACTTCTTGAGTAGATGAGATCCCACCAGCCTTGAAAGTACAAAACTTCAACGGGATGTTCCGCAACTCGGAGCAGGTCTGGATACTCAGCGGAGCCGTGAACCGTAACGCCAAAGTGATCAACTCCACTTTGGAGAAGAATGTTCTGTGCGGTCTTTGCATACCGAAGGGCTTCATCTTCGGAGACAAAATCAGACGGAAGTGCGCCGGGCCGCTTTTCGAATTTCTCAGCAATCCAGCGAAAGCTTGCCGGTTTCTCTGTCCATAGCGCTTCATACGCCCCAAATTCCCTATAGGGCGAAATTGGGCGGGCCAGCGACGTGGTTTCTTCAAGAACGCTTGCAAAGCTCATAGCCGTTGGTTTAGATGCAGTAGGCCCTACAATACACCAAAAGTCTTTTGCATTATAACTTGCACCGAAAGTCCTCAAAATCCGACAGTTTTCGGTGTTTCCGACGCCGCCCTTCAAGTAGCCATGGCCAGCCAAACGGCATCTCTCACAGCTTTCTTATGATAACCCGCAGGGCGAATGGAAGACAAAACTGGACGCCGTCTTGCCGGCATTCGACGCTCGGCGTCCCACCATCTGCGAGTTAAAACTTTGTGGGCCGGCTGTGACGGCGTCTTTTGTCGGGCCTCGTCGCCAGATAGCTCAAAACAGTGGTTTCAACGTAAACCTTCGGTTTCATTCTTCTCCCTTTTTTGCTCCACCGGCTAGTCAGTTCCCACGTTCCCAGTTATTGATTCGTCGGTAGGAACACTCCGAAGGCTTTATCCATCGAACTCGTTCTTCTTGTTCTCAGTGTTCCCAGTACCTTTTAGAGATTCTGCGGACTGGTCGAGTCGCTTCCCTGGTTGCCCCAGCGCTGTAAAATCGCGGAACACTGGGAACGGCCTTTGTTTGGCGAACTTGGACTGGGAACAGACCGGGAACAAAACTGAGAACAGTGGGAACACTCATTGTTCGATCCTTCGATAGCGCCATTCCAATCGCGATCCTTGGCGCTCGCGATAACGCTCCCAACCAAGGGCTCGGAAACAGCGAGCCACACGGTTCTTATCGATCTGTGTCCATAATGCCTGCGGCTTGTCGATGCAACGAGAAAGCACCTCGCCGATAGAAACGCTTCGACGGTCTTCCGCCCAGCGGCCGATGACCTCTTCCCACGGGTCTCCTTCGTAACGATCCGCCTGTTTCAGAGCGGCTACGTCGACGAGTTCTGTTGTCTCCAGCCACCAAACGCAGCCACGCTCAAACCGGGCTTTCGCTTCCGCCCACAGTTGGTCCCGGTCACGAGCCAAGCCATCGATGTCAATTCGGCCGCAAGCTACCGGCCAGAAGCGCCGACCGCCGCTGTCGTCACGCAGGTAACTGGAGTGGTTCACACTGCCGGCGAAAACACATTGGCGAGGTGATTCGATCAAACGTTTGCCGTAAGGTGGCCGGAACCGATCTGTGGTCCGGCTCATAAACGCTTTAATGCGGCCGACTTCTGCGCGGCTGAGCGAATCGAGTTCGGACAGCTCAATGATCCAGACACCCTGGGTTTGCAGCACCGAATCCTTGGTGCCCAAGTCCGCCAGTTCGTCAGCAAAATATGGCCCTGCCAGCGTTTTCAGCGCGGTGGATTTCTTGCCGCCTTGCGGGCCTTCCAGGATTAGACAGCAATCAGCTTTCACCCCAGGTCGATAGACCCTGGCGACGGCCGAGATCAGCCAGCGCGCGCCAACAGCTCGTGCATAGTTTGAATCTTCGACACCCAAATACGTTGTCAGCCAAGTATCGAGTCGGTTGATGCCATCCCAGGCGATGGACTCCAGATATTGCCGCACAGGATGAAAGGATCGATCTTTCGAAACGGTTTGCGCGGCCTGTGCCGCCGTACTGACATCCACCAGAATCCCTTTCCGCTGCAACCATTCTGCAGTCAAGCGATCCTTCATGATCGCTCCAGGCGGCGTTCGAAACGGCTCCCCATGGGGCTGGCTTGATCGCCATAGGAGTCAAAAGGAATTCGTTGAAGGCAAAGACGCCTTGCCATTCTGGGGAATGGCGCAGAGCGGTGATGGCATTGGCGAGAACAGGATAAACGTTTCCCTGGGGATGCGCGGTGGTCGGCTTGGCGCGAATCAATTCCTCCCGCCAATTGAAAGCACTGAACCTCACGCGTGCGATCTCACTGAGCACAGCTTCCGGCCCGACCGCGGCCAAGTGATCGTCAATCCCTTTTCCGTGTGCGAGATCCCATTCTAGAAAGCCGACGACCGAGCCCTGGCGGCGTAGGTGCTGCGCTAGTTCAATTCGCGCGAAACGAACCTGGTCTTTCACGGCTGCATCCGCATCGAAGGCGATGATGACTTTGCGGCCCTTCCACGTGATCCAATCCAAATCGAGAATGGGTCCTTTGATATTGAGCCGTTGGCCATCCGGCGCGGTGGCTTTACCGACGGTGCCGCGCCAATTGAAGACACCCGAGATGCCGACGGGAAGGAAACGCGGATCGTTTTGTACGCCGAACTTTGCCAGCCGCCAGAGCGCCAGTGTCTTGAATTCGCCTTCGGTGATGATCAGCGGCAGCTCTGCATTTCCCAACAGCGTAATATCGGAGCCTGGCGGCAAATAAAGCATGTTGCTGCGGCCTGGCGGGCTCAGGTACTTTTGTTTGACCTTCAGCTGGCCACCGGAATCCGCTTCCAGATCGGGGTGGTCGCGCCGCAGTCGGTACTCGCGGACATGCCGGTCGCCCGGCGCAAAGTACGGGATCGCGATGCCGGCGTAATCGCCACCCTTCCGTCCGACAAGTTGCGCTCCGGTCCACGAGTCCACGCGGCGCAGGAAGGCGGACTCGGCCAATGGCCGTTCGACCCACCGGGACTCAAGAGCCGCGAAGTCTGTGGCCGAAAGCTCGGCACCGATCAGGTTCGGCGGAGCCGGAAGGTCAAGAGGTTTTTGTTGGCCGCTGGAAAGAATACCAGGTTCGGAATGTTCGTTTCTCCCATTTCCTTCTGGACCTATATAGGGTAAACTGCTGTTGTAAGAATTCAAAATTCAGCCCTCTGGGTTGGTGGCTCGCGGTGCAACGCGAGCCATTGTTGTATTTGGCCCAAGGGATGTTTTGCAAATGAGTAGAGGTTAGGAGGACATTGGGATGTACCTCGTTTGTACCTCGATTACAAGGTTGGAGAAGTGAAGTCATTGATACAGCAAGTGCTTGCGTAAGTCGAATAAGCGTCTCAGAGACGAATAAGTGTTTTAGATACAACTGTCGGCCTTTTTCCCAAGCTGGACGTCGCCGGTTCGAACCCGGTCTCCCGCTCCATAGAATCAATAACTTACAGAGAATGACACTAGAAAAGACATCAAAAAATGAGGTTTGATCGAGGTTAGAGTCGATAAATACCTTGTTTTCTTATTCGAATGCCAGCGAAGTCCATCTCAGCCCAGGCGTCCGGCGTGGGAAAAATGAGGCTGAGCCGAAAACAAATCCTCTTCGGCTGCTCGTCTGCGGCCTAAAAACCCTGGTGGTGCGTCCCGGCCATAGCAACTCGAACCCCTCGAAACAGCCCCAGTGATCCTCGTAGGAAGGGATTTGAACGAAGCCGAAAGCGGCTGTTCACCGGAAGTGGTTCAGGGAAGGTGTCCTTCTTTCAAACCCTCAAGAACGGAATCCCCTTTGGAAACCGGAAGGCGGCGAGGGCGATCACGCCAGCGGCTATTTCGACGGTTGCGGTCCGCAGTCTTCTGCCGCTCGCGAAGTATTCCGCTGCAGAGGGTGAGGGTCTCGCGCGTCGGCTCGGAGGTTGATGCCGTCGTCGGTCCGCGTTACATCCCAGGTCCCGATCAGTCGCTCGTCATGGGCAAAGTGGGCGCGCTTGCGGGCAATCATCTGTTGAATGAGATGGGCGGTTTCAGGTTTGTCGGCCGTAAGGCGGCGAATCTGCTCCAGGTACTTATTTTCGTTGAGCACATCAGCGAAGATCACCGCATTCCAGGCGGTAAAACAGATGCTCAATATTTGCCGGGCTTTGTGTTCAGGTTCCTTACTCGGAAGATCGTAAAGTAATGGCGCCGCGAAGTCCAGAAAAGTCTCGGAGATCTTTCGACCAGGATTGAGCATTGTCAATTTCCTTCCATCTCACGAACACTAACACTCTCATTCTAAGACGACCTGGACCTTTCCAAGTCCGGCCACTTCTTCGCCCGAGTTGGCCAAGAAATTCTCACATTGCCGCGAGGCTTTAGAATGCTGAACGATTTCATGGGAGAAATCAGGTTTCTAAGCGCTAAGCAGTGACGGCGGATCTATCCAATGGTGGCGATCTGACGAAGCGTCCCACAATCAGACTCAACCGGACGGCCTTAGAAACTTGCAAGTTTAGGCCCAGAAATTGAACATCACAACTTTTCCGCGTAGCGACCTCTGGCTCAAAGACCGGAATTTTTAAATCTCAAGGTGCGATTTCTCTTGGGCGGAATGCCGGTTCGCACGAGCGATCGAAGGCAATCGTCATAAAAGGCTGCGCGTTTTTCATGACGGTCAAGAGCCAACATTCTCGGCAATCGATTGCAACGAAGCAGGTCCCTAGCTCGCTTGATAGGTCGGCCGCCTATTGAACGCTGTCCCATACTTCGTTCCACTCCGATTTTGAGAGTGGGGAATTGCGGAGCCTGAACACTCGTTGCGGAATGCAACCGCGATCAGCCCAATGCGCAATCCAACAAACGCTAGACCGCAGATCGAAGTCGTTTAGAAACGGATGCTCTACTTTAGCGTATCCAGCTTCGATTACTTGCATATACAGTGTGCCCTTCTTTGTTACTCGCGCTTTGTGTTCAGACCATTTCTTCTGGGAACGCAGCCGCCTGCTTGTAGTGCAGCGCCTGCGACCTGATCACCAACCCATAGTGTGCGTGCGAAATACCAGTCCAGAAAGCCGATGATCGCACTCAAGACCGGGCACCGACTTCGGCGCCATCTGGGGAAGCCGTGGCGCTGACGATTTCATTCGTCGTCACTACTGCATTGGCGTAGTTTGGGATGTTGACTTCGAGTGCGGCCCCTCATTGGAGCTATTGCCGCTGCAGCATGGATTGCACCGATACCTCGAGTCTGCGCCTCTTGTGTGTTTCCGATTCAGGTTGGACGAAGCATTCGTCTCCGTTGCATGCGGCACGTGGAAGTCGGAAACTTGCGTTATTCGCTGTTGCCCATACCGGCGAGAGTGACGAACAATCAATTCCCCGAAAATGCTGACAGAGTCGCGTTACCCTTCCACCAAATCAAAATCAACCGCACACTGGCATATCCGAGAGAGTCGTGACTCCGAAAAGGGGAGACAGCGTCATTCGGATGTTCCGATGACAACGGCTGGGCGGCGATGGTGAACACCGCCATCGCGGCCCAGCCCTGAAATAGAAACCCCCTCATAGGGGTTTAAAACGTGCCCACATCGACTACCGCTTGGGCGAAGGCTTGCGGCGCTTCTTGCGGCAGGTTGTGGCCAACGCCGCCGGTGATGAGGCGGTACTCATATTTGCCCGAGAATCTGTTCCGATACGCCGCGCTGGGCGCGTGGATTGCACCGTTGGCGTCGCCCTCCAAGGTGATTGTGGGCACGGTGATGGGAGGAAGTGCTGCCAGCCGCTTTTCCAGCTCGTCATATTTCGGCTCGCCGTCGGCCAGGCCAAGCCGCCAGCGATAGTCGTGCATCACGATGTCAACGTGGTCGGGGTTTTTAAAGGACGCTGCTGTGCGGTCGTACGTAGCATCGTCGAAATTCCACTTTGGCGAAGCCTGGTGCCAGATGAACTTATTAAACTGGTCGAGATATTTCGCATAGCCGGCCTTGCCGACTGGGGTAGCGAAATAGTATTGGTACCAAAACAGGAACGCAGGCTCGGGTGGCAACGGCACCTGGTTGCCCGCCGGGCTGCTGATCAGATAGCCGCTGACGGAAACGATCGCCTTGCAACGTTCCGGCCAGAGTGTTGCCATGACGTCCGCCGTGCGTGCGCCCCAGTCAAAGCCGGCGACGGTAGCTTTCTGGATCTTGAGCGCATCCATGAGAGCGATCATGTCGAGGGCGACGGCCGACTGCTGGGCGTTCCGGAACGTGTCATTGGAAAGAAAGCTCGTGCTGCCGTAGCCGCGCAGATACGGGACGATGACGCGGTAGCCGGCCGACGCCAGCAAAGGCGTGACATCGACAAAACTGTGGATGTCGTAAGGCCATCCGTGCAGCAGAACTACCGCGGGACCATCGGCGGGACCAGCTTCAGCGTATCCAACGTTCAGGAGGTCGGCGTCAATCTGCTTGAGTGCGCCGAATGAGGTGTTCG
>Ga0302319_10004346_pt1 | contig 29131 bp, 22 predicted proteins | sample Bog_T0_2_FD_203319 | JGI IMG/M metagenome (GOLD analysis project Ga0302319, IMG submission 203319) | Peat permafrost microbial communities from Stordalen Mire near Abisko, Sweden - Bog_T0_2 | ecosystem: Environmental > Terrestrial > Soil > Wetlands > Peat | place: Sweden: Abisko, Stordalen Mire... | reverse complement strand
CCATCTGGCTTTTGTCGGTTTGGAAGCGCATGCCGGACAGTCGGCAGCGACGTTGACCTTGGCGATGCGCAAGCGGCTGGAATTGGCAAAGACGCTGGCGATGAAGCCGAAGCTTTTGTTTCTCGACGAGGTCAATGCCGGACTGAACAGCGCCGAGGTCGAACGCGCAACGAAGCTCATTCATCAGATGGCAGCCAATGGTATGACCATCGTGATGATTGAGCATCTGATGAAGGTCGTGCTCAATGTCTGCACCCGCATCATCGTTCTTCACAATGGACAATTGATCGCCGATGGCCGGCCTGGCGATGTCATGAAAAACCCGGCTGTGGTCGAAGCCTATCTCGGCCAGCAATATGCCAGGCGGCATGCCGCGCATGTCTGACGGCCCGATCCTCGAACTGCAGGGGCTGACGGCCGGCTATGGTGAGATCCAGGTGCTATGGGGCATCGATATGGTCGTGCAACCCGGCGAAATCACCGCGTTGATCGGCTCCAACGGTGCCGGCAAGACCACCCTGATGCGCGCTCTGTCTGGGCTGATTGCGGTACGTGCCGGGATCTATCGCTCGGACCATCAGGATCTCGCGGCAGCTGACGCCGCGGTCATTCTGGCGCGGGGCATCGTTCATGTCCCGGAAGGGCGGCGGCTGTTCGGCGCCATGAGCGTCGAGGATAATCTGCAGATGGGCGCCTACGCGCGAGCGATCAGCGGTCGCGAACTCGATCGCGAGCTCGATGCCGTCTATGCCATATTCCCGAAATTGCGCGAGCGCCGTCACCAGGCGGCGGCGACGCTGTCCGGCGGCGAGCAGCAGATGTGCGCCATCGGCCGCGGCCTGATGAGTGCGCCCAGGCTTCTGATGATCGACGAATTATCCCTCGGATTATCGCCCATCATGGTCGAGCAGCTGGTTGCCGCCTTGCGCGACCTGAATGCCCGGGACATCTCGATCCTGCTGGTGGAACAGGATGTCACGATCGCCCTCGATCTCTGCCACCGCGCCTACGTCATGGACATGGGCCGAATCGTCCGCGATGGCCGAGGTGCGGAATTACTGGCTGATCCCATCATCCGGGAGGCCTATCTCGGCGTGCTGCAGCCATGACCCGAAATCCCGCGTCGCATGTCCAAGGAGAGTTTCATGATCAACACCATCGAAGCTGACAACAGCGGTTACCGTTTCATGCCGGGTGTCAGCCAGTATTCCTGCGGCATCGCCGCGCTGCCCGGCTTCACCATCGAGCGGGTGCGGTTCTCACACGTCGTTCCTTTGCAGCAGGGGTTTCAGCGGATCGCAGCGCTTATCAAGGCCGCTGGCCGGCCATTGACGGCGTTCGCCGCCTGCGAACTGCGCTCCCCGGCGCCCTTTACGGAAACAGGCTTCAGGGCATTCAACGACCACTATGTCGAAACCCTGATTGAATGGGGCGTCATCCGGAACGGCGTCAATCCGGTCGCGCGCAGCAATGTCTGCCCGATGCTCGATCCGCCACCGGAGCCGGGCTTTCATGGCTTTTCCTTTACGGTCCCCGCCTCGGATGTGCCGCCATCCTTCATCATCGCTGGCAGCGGCGAATCGGTCGAGGGCCAGGCAAATTATCGCGATCATACGGTGCGCCTCGGCGACGTCAGCGCGGAGGGCATGCTGGAAAAAGCCCGGTTCGTGCTGGACGAGATGGAGCGGCGCATGAGCGCCTTCTCCGGTACCTGGCGAGAGGCCACCGCGGTGCAGCTCTACACCATACGCGACGTATTTCCTTTCATCGAGAGCGAACTCGGCAGCCGCGGCGCGCTGCGTCCTGGCCTGACCTGGCATTTTTGCCGGCCGCCGGTCGAGGGCCTGGAATACGAGATGGATTGTCGGCGGGTCTATGCCGAGCGGATCATCGAGGTATGAGAAAGCGCCTGCAGTCGTGTTGCCCTCTTTCAGACACCCAGATCCGAAGCCGTTCCTGGCTCGAACTGCAATCCGTTCTCGATCCATTTCGCTACCCGAAGCAGGCGATAGTCCTCCAGATAGGGCGCCACGATCTGCAGCCCCAGCGGCAGACCGTGATGGCCAAACCCGATCGGAAGCGTGATGGCGGGCACGCCGAGCAGCGTCCAGGGCGCGCAATATTCGGCATCGCCAGTGAAGCCTAGGCCTGGTGGCGCTTCGCCGAACGCCGGCAGCGTCAGCACGGCATCGAAACCGGACATGTCGCGCGACAATTGCGATCGCCAATGCGCCTGCAATGCCTTGGCGCCGAGGTAGTCCACCGCGAGATGGCCCTGACCGGTCTTGACCAGCGATTTCAGGTGATCGCTGGTGCGGTCGGGATAGCGCGCGACCAGATCGCCGAAGATCAGGGCGGCCTCGGCGGCGAGGATGCTATTGATCGCGTTCCAATTGGCTGCGTCGAGCTCGCGCAGGGGCAATTCCTCCATTACCGCGCCTTCGCCGCGGAGCCGGGCAAGCGCGGCCTCGAAGGCCTGCTGCTGGTCGGGCTCGGCGCGCGACCATTTCTCGAAGCGCACGATCGCAAGCCGCGGCCGCTCCAGCGGCGCCAAGCCGCGATCGATGTCGACCTCAAAACCGGGGACAGGCTGGCCATGGAGATCACTGTCGCTACAAGCCGCCAGCAGCGACAGCCCGAATCCGACATCATCTACCCGGCGGGCGAACAAGCCTAAATGGTCAAGCGAAGGGCTCAAAGGGTGCACCCCGGTACGGGGAATCGCGCCGAAGCTCGGCTTGAACCCGACGACGCCGTTGAAGGCCGCCGGCCGGATCACCGATCCAAGGGTCTGTGTGCCCAGCGCCAATGGTACGATGCCGGCGGCCACGGCCGCGGCGGAGCCCGACGACGAGCCTCCCGGCGTATGCCTGACATTCCAGGGGTTGACGGTCGGTCCCGGATGCCGCCAGGCGAATTCCGTCGAAACCGTCTTGCCAAACAGCGTGGCGCCGAGATTGCGCAACCGTTCGACCACCCAGGCATCAGTGGACGGAATGTGATCGCGGTAGATCGGCGAGCCATTGGTCGTCGGCATGTCAACGGTGGCAATAATGTCCTTGATCGCCACGGGAATGCCCGACAGTGGCCCCGGCCTGCGCGTCGTATTGCGCGGCAGATATTCGAAGGCCCTGAGCCGCGTCTCGACCGTCCGCGCCCGCTCGAGGCGGTCGGCCGCGTAACGATCGGCGAGGGCGTCGTCGTCCCGGAACAGCCGCAACAGTTCAAGAACCCCGGCGCTGGAACGGGTTGCCGGGCTAGCGATTGAAGCGGTCATGCCGGGACGGTCCAAGGAACGAGAACAAAGGAAAGCTTGCAGCCGTCGCACCGCAACTCCGCGGCGTCCGCCATGGGTTATTTCATCGCCACCGCCGCATCGATGAATTTCTTGACCACGAAACGGCTGTAGTCCGGCTGGCCCGTCAGATTGCCAAGCGCGATCTGGGTATCCATCGCAACCTTCAGTGCATCGGCGGAAATGTCGACGCTGGGCGGATAGACGCCATCTGCGAGCATGCGCTTGACGGCGGCCTCGACCACGGCCGGATCAAGCGTGGGAAACTCCTTCTTGGCGATCTCCACCGTGCCGGCTTCGTTCCTGCGCATGAAGCGCATCGCCATTTCCATGCCGTTGACCACGCGTTGCGCGAGGTCAGGATCGACATCGTTGCGCGCGGTCACCGCCGAGAAGGCATAAGGGCCGTAGAGTTTCGGGAAGCCGAGTACGACCTTCATGCCCTTGGCGACGGCCTGATCGAGGCCGGGTTCGTACATCACGGCGATGTCGGCCTGCCTGGCGACGAACGGCCCGGGTTCGGAGCCGATCGCGACGGGGATCATGTCGACGTCGGTCTTCGGGTCGAGGCCGTTTTCCTTCAACAGTTTCATGAACAGCGAGGTCGAGGTGGTCGGCATCAGACCGGTGACGACCTTCTGGCCTTTGACATCCTTGATGCTGTCGAACTTGACGTTCGGCGCAGCCGCGATCCACACCGCCGCGCCATTGACGACATTGGCGATGATGTTGACGGGGGCGCCCTTGGAAGCGGCGATCGCTGTCCATTCCGGTCCATGGATGGAAAATTGCGCGCTGCCCGAAATCACGGCCGACAACGCCACCGTGGGTGCGCCGGCGGTCTCCTTGGTCAGATCAAGGCCCTGCTGGGCGAAAAAACCCTCGTCGATGGCGACATAGAGCGGCAGATACAGCATCGACTGGAAGGCCTGCGACAGCGTGACCTTCTTGTTGTCGGCGAGCGCGGGTGCGGCGAGCAGCACCGAGAACAGCGCGCCTGCGCAGATGATTCGCTTGAGCGGTGACATTGGATATCTCCGGTTGTTCGACAGCGGCATTTAAACCTGGACCTGATGAGCGGTGTTCGACTGCTTCCAGGGCAGGCTGGTCCGTTCAATCAGGTCGATGACGTAATAAAGCGCAAATCCTGTGATCATCAGCGTGAACAGGCCCACCCAGACGGTGTTGAGGTCGTAGAGGCTGGAGGCGGTGTAGATCAGGTGACCAAGCCCGCGTTGCGAGGAGATGAATTCGCCGACCACCGCGCCGACCAATCCGAAGCCGATATTGATCCGGAAGGTTGCGATGATCGAGGGCAGCGTCGAGGGAACCACCGCCTTGAAGAACACCTGGTGCTTATCGGCGCCCATCGAAATCAGCAGCGATTGCAGGTCGACATCAGCATCTTTGGCCGCCTGATAGGCGGCGATCAGCGCCACGATGGCGGTCAGCGAGACCGACAGGGCGACCTTGGACACCAAGCCGGTGCCAAACCACAGCACCACGATCGGCGCCAGCGCGATCTTCGGCACGCTGTTGATGGCGACGATGAATGGCTCGACCAGTCGGGCCACGAAGGCCGAGTACCACAGCGCCAGTCCCAGCAAGGAACCGCAGATGGTGCCGATGACAAAACCGAGAATAGCCTCGAACAGCGTGTACCAGGTGTCGGAGAGCAGTTCGCCGTTCAGGATCATTTGGCCGGCGATGCTGAAAACGCCGAGCGGTGAGCCGACCAGGAAGGCCGAGATCCAGCCGGCGCGCACACCGAGCTCCCAGAGCGCGAAAAAACCGATGACGGCGAAGGCCTGCAGCAGCGCGCGGCCGAGCGGGGTATCGAAAGTCGCGTGTCGGCGCGCGCCGCGGGTTTTCCCGGACCGCTTGGGCGTGGCGCCGGGTAAGGTAAGGGTCACGCGGTTTTCTCGGTCTGGATATCGAGTTCGGCGCAGAGTGCATGGAAGTAGCCCGAGAAGCGAGGATCGCCGCGGGCCGCGATCGGGGACGCGCCGCCGATATCGATATCGTGGACGACCTTGACCCGCGCCGGACGGCCACTGAGAACCACGACGCGCTTGGACAGTGCGACCGCCTCGTCGATATCGTGGGTGACCAGAATCACCGTCTTGTGGTAAGTTTCCACCGCATCCTTCAAAACGCCTTCGAGATAAAGCCTGGTCTGGTAATCCAGCGCGGAAAACGGTTCGTCGAGCAACAGGATGTCCGGGTCCATGATCAGAGTCCGGATCAACGCCACGCGCTGGCGCATGCCGCCGGAAAGCGTCTTCGGATAGGCGTTCTCAAACCCGGCCAGCCCAAACCCGCGAAGATAATCCCGCGCCCTGGCTTCTGCCTGGTCGCGCCCTACTCCTTTAGTCTCCAGGCCGAGCAGGACATTACCGAGCACGGTGCGCCATGGAAACAGGAGATCCTTCTGCATCATGTAGCCGACCCGCCCGCGCAGGCTCTCGATCGGCTCGCCGCGATAGTGAATCGAGCCGGCATCGGGTTCGAGCAGGCCAGCGATGATGTTGAAGATCGTGGTCTTGCCGCAGCCGCTGGGCCCAATGATGCTGACGAAATCGCGTTCGTTGATCTCGAAGCTGAGATCGTCAAGCACATGGACCTCGCCGGCCTTGCCAGCAAAGCACTTACTGAGATTGCAGACGCTCAACTGGAACGGTTTTGTCATTGGTAAGGAGCGCTTATAGGCCACCGGCGAAGCAAAAACAATGAATATATATCAATATGTTACGAAGATCCTGGCCGGTTTTGAATGCCGCAAAAGCAGGCAGCGGCCGGAGCCGCTCCGGGTGGGCTTCAGCAGGATCAATACGGACGCCGGAACCGTTCGCTCGCATGGCTCATTTCAGGTGCCGCCGCGAGGGTTGACGCCCATCGATATTCACTCTCGTGGGAAGAGGAGGGGTTCTTGGCGGGTTCTTTGGCAAGCGATATCGAACAAGTCCCCATTGGAAACGAGGCTCGTTGGCCGGGGGTAGGACCGATGTAATTGTGCTTCGCAGCATCAGGACCACGCTCGCAGAAATGGTTCCAAAACGGCGACACTCGCATTTCAAGAAATCGCCGCTTCTGAAATCCGTCGCTTTAGGGTAGCGGCCCGAAGCTCACGACCGGGCAGATGTGTTGCCTTGCCCGCCGGTTGCGATTAAAAGCCCCTTATAAAAGGGGACACAGGCCATGGCCCATAATTTTGCAATCAATGACGACGTTCATCATCAGATCCAGGGGCCGCAGGGCCGCGCCGGCGTCAAGCAGCGAAGCGTCTACACAATCGTCACCTGCTTGCCGATCGAAGCGGATGGACGCCCGCGCTACCGCATCAAGAGCAAGACCGAGAATGTCGAGCGCGTAGTGACCGAGGAACAGATCAGCCGGTTGGGCTGATCGGCCGGTCGAGCACGTCGCCTTCGCTTCGGGTATACCGGCCGGTTTTCTGCGGCGCCGGCGCATTGTTATTTCAAATATCTTGCTATTCCGAAATATAGCGGTTATACGCCGTTTATTCGAATAGACGATTTGCCTTGTTGTTCGCGCCGAACCGGCCCTACTCCCCAAGACATCGCTGAAATCGGATGCCGCCCGCATGACGGTCGTGTGGGCACCGCGCGATTAAGCGCATCTTGGAGAGGTTACATGACAATCGGAACAGTGAAGTGGTTTAACGCGACAAAGGGCTTTGGCTTTATTCAGCCTGACGATGGCGGCAACGACGTTTTCGTTCATATCAGCGCCGTTGAGCGCGCGGGAATGGGCTCGCTCAACGAAGGCCAGAAGCTTTCATTCGAAGCCAAGCTGGACAGCAAGCGTGGCAAGTCCAGCGCGGAGAATCTTCGCGCCGTGTGATGCGGTCCGGCTGGGGATTCTGCGGATGTACCGGAATCCCCCGTCTCGGAGTGCCTGCTGCCAACGATAGATAAAAGCCCGCCGCGCGAACCGGCGGGCTTTTTCATGACCCGGCGACCCCACCAGGCGGTCACTTCGCTGGGCTGAGAGGCGGGATGACCGCTCTCGCAGGCAATAACGGGCGCGCCCGCCAGAGTCGTTGACAGAATTTCCAACCCAGCGAGCGGCACGGTATGTGCTTCATTTAAAACAAAACGCGATGCTAGTCGGCATCAGGTTTCTTTGACCTGGCGAAGTTCGCCGAAGTGGCAGAACGCGTTTCGTCTCTATCGCCAATGGAATTAGCCAGTCAATGCCGATTGATTTGAGTAAACGGGACTTCGTCAAGGCAGCTGGCGCTGCCGCGCTCGGAACCACCGCTGCGCCCTTGGCCGGCCCCACCCAGGGTCACGCCGGAAGCCGGACCAACGTAGCGCGGGGAGACGTCGCCAGGTTTCCGGAAGATTTTGCCTGGGGCGTTGCGACCTCGGCGTTCCAGATCGAGGGCGCCGTGAACGAGGACGGCCGCGGCGCGTCGATCTGGGACACCTATGTGCATACGCCGGGCAAGATCCGGAATGGCGACGACGCCGATATCGCCAATGACCACTACCATCGCTTCCAGGACGATGTGCGGCTGATGCAGGATATGGGCGTGAAGGTCTACCGTTTCTCGATCGCCTGGCCGCGGATCTTCCCCACCGGCGCCGGACAACCGAATCCCAAGGGTTTAGACTTCTATAGCCGTCTGGTCGATGCGCTGCTCGCAGCCGGTATCGAACCGTTTCCAACCTTGTATCATTGGGACCTGCCACAGGCGCTACAGGACCGGGGTGGATGGCAGTCGCGCGATACGGCCAAGACATTTGCTGACTATGCGGGCTACATGGCCGGTCAACTCGGTGACCGCGTCAAACGCTATTTCACGATCAACGAGTTCTCCTCCTTTGTGGATATGGGACATCGTGGCTTCGACACCATCGTTGAGGGCCGCAAAGCCCGGGTCGAATTTGCCCCGGGGCTGCAACTGTCGAACGGGGAGCTTCATCAGGTTCGGCACAACGCCGTGCTGGCGCACGGCCTTGCGGTCCAGGCGATCCGCTCCAATGGCAGCGCGGCGACCAAATGCGGCCTCGCGGACAATCTAAGCACCGCGGTGCCGGCGATTGAAACTCCCGAGCATATCAAGGCGGCGCAAATTGCAACGCGGGAAATGAATGCGGGCTATCTGACGGTGATACTGGAGGGCCAATACACCGACGCCTATCTCGCCGCGGCCGGTCATGACGCGCCGAGATTCACCGCGGAAGACCTCAAGATCATTTCGTCGCCGATCGATTTCGTCGGCATCAATGTCTATATGCCTTCCGCCTATGTGGTCGCGTCCGAGCAGAGCCCGGGTTTTCGCCCGATCCGTTTTAACCGGTCGCATCCAAGAATGCATTCTTCCTGGCATTTGCTCGGCCCCGAGGTGATGTACTGGGCGCCGCGGCAGGTGAAATCGATCTGGGACGTCAAGGAGATCTACATCACCGAGAACGGCTGCGGGGCGAGCGATGAAATTTCCGCCAGCGGCACGGTGGATGATTCCGATCGCATCATGTTCCTGCGCAACCACCTTGCCCAGCTGCATCGGGCGACCTCGGAAGGCCTGCCCGTGAAGGGCTATTTCCATTGGAGCCTGATGGACAATTTCGAATGGGCCGACGGTTTTGCGAGCCGCTTCGGCCTGGTTTATGTGGACTACAAGACGCAGCAGCGAACCCCCAAGCTCAGCGCCGCCTATTTCCGCGAGGCAGCGCTAAAAAACGCGGTAGTATAGCCGATCCGGCGGTATGCTGCGACAACGCCACGTCACCGCGACCTGTGCCGTCGCCTCGGCCGTCCATATGAAAATCCATCAGTCGGCCGCAAGCCAAAATCCCGATCCCAGTATTTCTACCAGGATATGTGAAATCAATCACACGGCATACCACGCCGCGGCGCTAAACTTCCCGATCGCCGGCATTCATTTGCGAGATCGAGAGGCGGTCAGATGAAGATGCGACGAATGGCATATTGGTGGTTCAGGTTCGTCGTCTCGGGCCGATTTCTGGAAAAGTTCCTGCACCGGCGCGGCTTGAGGCGCACCTAGCACCTATCCGCGACCGGCACGAAAGGCCTCAGGTCCGGCATGATCTGCCGCTCATGAGCCGGCGCCGCGATTGCGGGTCGGCGGTCCTGGCGAAATTCCGTGCGAAGCTCTTGAAGGATTGTCGCGCTGGCCGGAATGTCCGTGCCGCAGACTTCCAGCCGCTCCAACCCAGTAAGAGGATTGCAGCGGACCAATAGCGTCAAACGCCAGAGATCATACTCAATCCGTCGGGCTGCTTCGTTGTATAATGCGATGCCGTTTTGCACGATATGGGTCACCGACAAGCACCGCATCCAATTGAGATAAGTTATCCGCTGGATGAAAATGTCGAAATAACAAAAGCAATTCGAAGCAAACTAAGAAGTAAATACCGTATTCGTGAAAATACGGGTCGACCAGTTTACATCAAGGACATTTCCGTGGCCGTAATAATACGGGATTTCGGCTTCTTTTTCCATGTAAGTTGCATTGTACGGGCGTTTATTTGCAAATTTCCCAATATGCGTGGCATGGAAAAATGCATAAGCCACCCAAATATCCGTAGTCTTACCGAGTGCAAAATTAACCCTCGAAGAGGATTGGCTCGCTAAACAAATAGGATGACGCAGCAAGAAAACCGAATCAGCGATTCGACTTTCTCCAAGTGGATCGCCAACGCAACGCCCCAGGATGACGATCCTGAAATCGTCCGCCTGTCCGCCGCCCGCACGAGGGCAATGGAAGAGGCTGGCGCCGAGATCGCTCGTCAGCTCAACGGTCCGATGACCGCACTGCTGCTCTACATGGGCGAGATCAAGCAGCACAGCCACCAATTCACCCAGGCCGGTGGCAATCGCCTCTATCTGCAGCAAGTCGTGGAGAATGCACTCCAACAGACCGAACGCGTCTGCCTGTTGATCAAGCAGATCGCCAACACCCATGATGAAGCGGCGATTGCGTCGGGTCACAAGGCCGGCTGGGAGAAGCGATCCAGCCGAGAGCGGGCGCGACCGCCGGATGTCATGCTGTCCTCCGGATCGGAGCAGAAGCCCTTGACCAGGCGGGAGCGGGAGGTTCTGGGCCTGATAAGCGAGGGATATTCCAACAAACAAGGTGCGCTGCGGATGAACATCAGTCCGCGGACCTTCGAAAGTCACCGCGCCGAGGCCATGCGAAAGCTTGGCGCACGCAACACTGCAGATCTCGTCCGCAAGGCCTTGCTGCATCCCGGCGTCGTATAATATCCAGTTCCGGTTAAGTCAGGTGGAACGATCGGGCGCGTGCCAATTTACGGTGCGGCCGCGCTGTTGTGTTGGGATCTTATCCCAGCCGGATCAAATTGCACACCGTCCATGGGCGACTGGAGTCGGTGCCGCGACGCTTGGTTCCCTCGCTCAGTAGAAATCTTCAACGAATGTACGAACGCGAGGTGCCGGCCGGCCGATCTCGGACCGCGCCTTGGGCGGACTCGGGATGATGGTAATTGTCCAGCGTTGCGGAACGCTTGCCTCGCTTTCAAGCACGGATCTCACGTAACCCGTAACAGTCGACCCGCCCGACCTGACGGTCGCGGTTCGTCCATTGAACTGGGCGATGCGGAAACGCCTGACTTCCTTCTGGTCGGTCGTTTCAAACGTAAACATGAGGCTCTCCTATGATCAGCTTACTATCATGGTTCAGTATTATCCGATTATGAAAATGTGAGACCGTAGAAGTACGGCGAGTCCTCCGAAGCCTTTGCGAACTCAGCATTGCTCCTTTTGCGCTAGGGCTCTCGCATATGCAATCTCGATCAGTCACGGAAGCTCGCGAAATTCGACGGTAATCCCATCGAACGACAAGTCGTTCATGCCCGCTTGCTGGCAGGCTGTGACGTCTTCCAACAATGCGTTGGCTGTGAAGGCAATGATCGGCACTTTGGCTGTCGTCCGCCGCGTGTGCGAATCACGCGTTCCATCTCGGGCATTCGGACGTCCATCAGGATCAGATCGTAGTTGAACCGCTCGGCGGTGGTGACGGCCTCAGCGCCGTCGCAGGCGGTGTCGGTTTGCACGTCGAATTCCTGGAGCATTTCTGCCGCGGCCAGGTGATTGGACGGGTTGTCGTTGACGATCAATACCAGATCAATACCCGCAGCCCCCGGCCGCAGCCCGAGATCCGGGCGCGCAATATCGCGTAGACGGCTTGATCGTTGTGCTCGGGGGCCGCGACTGCTCGGCCGCCGGGAACGTCAGTCTGAAGCTGAACGTGGAGCCAGCCCCGGGCTTGAAGCAACCTTGATCTCGCCGCTGACGCTGGCTTTCCAGCGATGGTGGAAGCCTCCATACCATCGGCGGCAATCTGTTTCAATAATTCGCGCAGCCGGACGAGATTGATCGGCTTCCGTATCGGTAGATGGAGATTGAGCCTGAGATCGAACCCGAACTCAAGGATCTCCTGGCAGGTTTCGCTTGTCGAGCCGCTGTCAGGATTGATCAGGTTTGAGGATAGCGGGCGCCGTGAAGCCTTCGGCCGCCAGAAATTTGCATATCGGCCGGCGATCGTTCGCGAGCGCTTTGGTTGATCGATCAAAGCGCGATCAGGAGGACCCGGGGAAAACCGCTTCCATCTTGGTTTTTAGGGTGGCGGCGTTGAATGGCTTCACAATGTAGTTGCTGACCCCCGCCTTCTTGGCCGCGATCACGTTTTCGGTCTTCGATTCCGCAGTAATCATGATGAATGGTGTTTGCGACAACTCCGGACTTGCGCGAACCTCCTTGAGCAGATCGTACCCGGTCATCGGCTCCATGTTCCAGTCGGAGATCACCAACCCGTATTTTTTGTTCTGCATTTTGGCCAGGGCCGCCGAACCATCGTTGGCGTCGTCGACATTTTCGAAGCCGATCTGCTTGAGCAGATTGCGGATGATTCGGATCATGGTGTTGTAGTCGTCAACCACCAGGATCGGCATCGACAGATCGAAGGCCATGGCCTCACCCCGTGTGGTTCATAAAATGTCCGACGCGGGCTAAGATTTGCTGCATGCATTGGTCTTGGGTGCTGCTTCGATCTTGGCCTGAGAAGGCTATGCAGTCGTATCAGGGCAGGTTGAACAGCCAGTTAATGCCAAGCTGAAATGAATTTCATAACGGTTGGACGATAATTCCGTATTTCTACCGGCTCAAACGAGCAAGCTGCCTGGTGTCGTACCGGTCACCAGCCGGAACGGCTTTCTGCTATGGCGTCGCGCTTCAGGACAGACCTCGTGGTTTCAGCAATCTCTCATACTGAGTCTTGACCGTCGCATAGCATTCACAGGATGTTTTCACGAGACCTTCGAGATTCGTGATCTCAATATGTCCCCGGCTGTACTGGATGAAATTAGCCTGCTGCAGCGTGTTGGCCACCAGCGATACACTGTTTCGTCGTGCCCCGATCATCTGCGCCAGCAATTCTTGTGTTAGAAAAAGCTTATCGCCGCCGGAAAGATCGTGGGTATGCAACAGGCATCGCGCCAGCCTGGATTCGACGGTGTGCGACGCATTGCAGCCGGCGGTCTGTTGGACCTGTGCATAGACCGCGAGGCCATGGCGAACCAGCGCGGCTCGAAATGTCGCACTCTGATCCGCCGCGGCTCGAAGCCGATCAATCTCTATGGTTGATGCAATGCCGGGCACCAGCACTACGGCGCTGTTGAGCGCGGTCGAGTCGCCGAGCGCGGACAAGGCACCAAAAATGCTGTCACGGCCGATCATGGCGATTTGAATATGTTCTCCGCGCGCAAGCTTTACTACTAATGAGATCAAGCCTCGGTGTGGCAAGTAGGCGCGCCTGGCGGTTTCGCCGACCTCCTCCAATACGCTTTCCTGGATAAGATCGACGGTCCGCAGATGCGGACGAATCAATTCAAAGTCATCCGCCGGCAGCGATGACAGGAATCCGTTGGGCGAACGAGTTAACGTATCCATGGTAGTCTCCTGTGGGAGGATGATCGGTCCCTGGAGGCGGCCAGCGTCTATGCACGCTATCCGACGCAGAAGATGAGCCCTGTGCTCACGCTTGGCAAGAACAATTGCCGAGCCCTACGTTTTCTACACTAATTTCAATGCTATGCGTCATCTCGTGCACAAAAATAACGGCTCAAGCGCGAAAAAGGTTTCCAAGGGCCTTCCATGCGATGATCGCGGCAGACGCCGATGTTGCATCGTGACGAACTCGCGGTGTGCATCCCGATGACCTCGTGGCATCCGCAGCTGGCCCCGCGCCAAGATCCGGCGATCCTCGTGTCGGTGTTCCGAATGCTGTGGCGAATGAGACGAACCTGTTGCGGTCACCTTCGGCGATCTAAATCCCGCCGCGAGTTTCCTCCGCGAGGTGCACCAGTTCCGCGGCGCTGCGGAAGCCGGATCTCACTGTCGCGCCCGGACACGGCCGCGCCGAGAAAACCATGCACACGCCACCTTGGGATCCGACCAATCGGTCTCGTGGCGCAATCAGATTGCCAACGTGCGCAGGTTAGTCAGCTCCGTTCATATCACGCCAGTTCCAGCCGCAATTTGACATCTGTTTTCGGCCAACGGCATCGATTCCGTGACCGCCCGAAACAACTCTAGCGACAGCAATACCGGCCGCAAAGCACACCAAGTTGATCGAGAATAGCTCGACACATCCAATTTGCAAGTCGAGAGTTGTGGTTTCGGCGCTATACACCGTGCAGGGCAGACAAATCCCACAATTTGCGGCGGAAGTAAGAACAGCTGATTCGCGGATTAAAAGATCATAATAAGGCTGCGATCCTGGTTGGGGGTTTGCCGAACACGTCAGGGACGACGAGGTAGTCCGTTATGCGCCCGATAGTAGGTGTCAATGAGGATCTGCTCGAACGGTACCCTTTTAGGGTTTTCACGTCAGATGGCGGTCCAGAGATCGCGTCGCAACTCGGTCCGCCATGCTGCCGCAAGCCATTCCGGCTTACGCTGCTGCCTGCCGTCAGCAATCACTACCTAGCCGTGACCCACGTCGATCCAAGGTATCATGTTGCTTTGAACGCATTGGCCGGGTCGGCCGTCGGTGAGATCGTTGCATCGCCCGTGAGGGCAGAGGGCGGCAAGCCCGGGGTTGGGGGATGACGCAAGACCGTGTCAGTCGAAAATGCATCATGACCGCTAAGCCGGGGTGCATCGGAGCCTCGCTCCGAAGCACCGGAAGGGAGATCGCGTGCGAGCCAATTCAGAAGTAACCGCACTGCCGAAACAGAATGTTAAGCCTCGGGGGACCCCTATGCCACGTATTCTTGTCGTCGACGACGATCCGATGGTCTGTATGGCCATCGAGATCTATCTCGAGCGGCACGACTTCCAGGTCACCATCGCCGACGGCGGCGAAGCCGGACTTCGGGCGCTCGAAGGCACCCTCTTCGACCTGATGATTGTCGATATTTTCATGCCGCATATGCGCGGCTTCGAATCAATCAGGATTTTCCACGAGCGCGCGCCAGCCGTTCCGCTGGTCGCTATGTCGGGCTACGCGTTCGCGAACCTCAATTCGCCGGCCCCTGATTTCCTGCGAATGGCGCTCGAGCTCGGTGCATCGCGTTGCTTGCGCAAGCCATTCACGCCAGTCGCCTTGCTGACGGTGATCAACGAATGTCTTGCGGAGCAGTCACGCTTTCCAAGCGTTGTCCATATCAGGTAATCCCGGCCGCGACCGCGACTACGCGCGACCGGCCGAGGAAATGCCATGCATGATAAGCTGTTGCCTAACGGAGGCGCGGGACCGCAAGCCAGTCAGGCCCAACGGATGGAAATCGTCGGCCGGCTCGCTGGTGGCATCGTTCACGACTTCAACAATATCCTCACCGTCATCGCCGGAACAATCGATATCCTGGCCGACGCCGTCCACGACCGGCCCGAACTCGCGGCGGTGGCGGGGTTGATCACCGAGGCGACCGCACGCGGCGCCAATTTGACCTCCCATCTTCTGGCATTCGCCCGCGCGCAGCCGTCACAACCCCGCGACGTTAATCTCAATGCGCTGATCGCCGAGGCGGCCCGTCTGCTGCGGCCGACGCTGGGCGAGCAGATTGAGATCGAGATCGCTCTCGCGCCTGATGTCTCCGCGGCATGGGCCGATGCCCATCAGTTGATGACGCTGCTGCTCAACCTCGCCATCCTGGCGCGCGACGCGATGCCGGCGGGCGGCAAGCTGAACTTCGAGACCGCCAACGCGCCGGCCTGCGATCGGCGAGACCGTGATGAAGCCCCGGCCATCGATCACGTCGGGATCTCAATCCGTGCCTTCGGCCATGAAATCGCCAACAATGACCAGGGCCGCGCATTCCGTGACCTCGGCGTAGTGCAGGATTGCATCACGCAAGCCAATGGCCAGCTATCGGTGCGCACCGACGCCGGTGGCGGAACCTATGTCGAGATCGAATTGCCAAAGGCCGCGCTGAGAGCAGCGCAACAGGAGGAGCACAGGCCCGTTGCCGAAGGGGGCGGAGAGGCGATCCTGATCGTCGAGGACGATGAACTGGTGCGTAAATATGTCGTCTCACAGGTACGGAGCCTCGGTTATCGGACACTCGCCGCCGGCAATGCCGGCGAGGCGCTGACGATCATCAGCGCTGTCGGAGACATCGATCTCCTGTTCACCGATGTAATGATGCCGGGCCCGATCAACGGCCGCCAACTGGCCATCGAAGCCATGCATCGCCGGCCGCAGCTGAAGGTCCTCTACACCTCGGGTTATGCGGAACATTCGCTGCATCAGGAACGCCGCCTCAACCCGGATGCGCTGCTGCTGGCCAAGCCCTATCGCAAGGTCGACCTGGCGCGGATGATCCGTACCGCGCTGGTGGCGTGAGATATCCCTCAAAAACATACTTAATATTTTATTTACGAGCATCAACCATGCTTTGGTCGGTTCGTAAACATGCGCCGCTTGACCGAACTTGATGGGCCGCGGCGGGAGATATTCATGAGCTTTCAAGCTAAAGCGATCTTGGCGAAGCCCGGAATGTCGCGGAAGAGCCTCGCCGTCGCAGCGCTGTGCGCTCAGGCGCAGGCACTGCATCGTCAGGGCCAGCTTGCCGAAGCCCGGATTGCCTACACCAATATAATCAAAAAAAGCCCGAACCATTTCGAGGCCTTGTATATGACCGGCGTATGCGAGCGTCAAAGCGGCAATTACGAGGCTGCCATACGCTTGTTCAGACGGACGCTTCTGATTGACCCGCGCTCGGCAGAGGTTCATGCCGAACTGGGTCTCGCCTTGTTCGAACTGAAGCGGCATGATGAGGCCTTGGCTTGCTTCGACCGGGTGATTGAGCTCAATCCAGTTTTCCCCGAATTGCACTACAAGCGGGGCAATGCGCTATTGGCGAGCAAGCGTTACAATGAGGCGATTCTCAGCTTCGAACGCATGATCTCGATTGATCCAAATCATGTGAGCGCCTGGAACAATCGAGGCAACGCGCTGCTGCGGATGGCCAAGCCCTACCAGGCGATGAACAGCTATGACAAGGCTTTGTCGCTGAAGCCCACGCATGTATCGACCCTGATCAATCGCGGTACGGCTCTGCTGCAGCTCAGGCAGGCGGAACCAGCCCTGGTCGACCTGAATCGCGCACTGTCGCTCGCTCCCGACCAGGCCGTCGCGTGGGCCACCCGTGCCGAATCCCTTCGCGTCCTACGACGCTTCCAAGAGGCTGTCGAGAGCTGTGACAAGGCCTTGTCGATCGACCCGGAGCTTGCGGCCACCTGGCTGGTCCGAGCTCATATTCTAACCGATGTCGGTCTGGACGCTGAGGCCATGGCAGCCTGCCGGCGTGCCCTTGAGATCAATCCAAAGTTTCCATCGGCCTTGATCAAGTTCAGCCTATTCCTATCGGAACGAGCCGATCTGGAAGCTGCCATTTCATGTCTCGATCAGGCATTGGAGGTCGAACCTGACGATGAGACCGCGATCTCCACTCGAATTTTCTTCCTTGATTTCATGGCTGACCGGGATTTTGCCGCGCACCAGGAGGCGCGATCCCTGTGGTGGAACCGGATTGGCACCAAGATCGCCGCGGAGCGGCCGTCACACCACAACAATGAGTTTGACCCGAACAAGCGACTTGTTCTGGGCTATGTCTCCGCTGATTTCAAGCGTCACTCCGCCGCCTTTACCTATCGCCTGGTGTTGCAAAACTGCGATCGATCGCAGTTTGAGGTTATTTGCTATTCCGGCTCCCACGTCGAAGATGAAGTGACAGCATCGTTTCGTGAAGCCGCCGATCAATGGAGAGACGCCCGGCTGTGGTCCGATGATCAGCTGGCGCAATGTATCCGAAATGATCGGGTCGATATTCTCATCGACCTGTCAGGGCATTCGGAGGGAAATCGCCTCGCCGTCTTTGCCCGCAAAGCCGCGCCGATCCAGGTCACCGCGTGGGGACATGCAACCGGCACCGGCCTGCCGACGATGGATTACCTGTTCTCCGATCCGGTGATGGTTCCGCAAGAGGTCCGCCATCTCTACGCCGAGCAGATCTACGATCTACCCTGCGCCATCACGATCGAGCGGCCGGTAGCCGAGCGCCGGTCCGAACCGCCAGTAATCTCAAACGGATATGTGACGTATGGCGTATTCAACCGGGTCAGCAAAATATCCGATGCCGCTATCGCTCTGTGGGCGCGAATATTGCAGTCAGACCTCACCGCGCGATTGATGATCAAGGATGTTGGAATTGATATCGATTCCGTCCGAGACACGCTGCTGCGGAAATTCGCAGCCCATGGCGTCATCGAGAGCCGACTGCAACTGGTCGGATCGACCAATCGAGAGGAGCACCTCGCGGCTTACGGGGAGGTCGACATTTGTCTCGATCCATTCCCGCACGGTGGCGGCGTCTCGAGCTGGGAAGCCCTGCATATGGGTGTTCCGATCGTCAGCAAGATCGGCAATGCGCTACCGAAGCGAATTGCCGGGGCCATCATGTCGGCCGTTGGGCTGGCCGACTGGGTCGCCGGCGATGACGATGAATATGTCGACATCGCGCTGCGATCGACGCCGGAGCGCCTGGCAGCGATCCGTCGCGAGCTCCCTGAACGGATCGCCGCGCGGTGCGGCCCGCTTGCCTATGCCAGAGCCGTCGAGCAGGGCTACCGGGCAATGTGGAAGAAACTCTGCTCCGAGCGGGGCTAGTTTTGTCCCGGTCCCACGCGAATCCTAACTTTACCGAGAAAGAAATTATCCCATGAGGTCAGCCCAAAAATCGTATCCAGACACAGCGGTCAAACCCCGCGCCATCAGTTACATCCAGGGCCTGTTCGCGCATGCGCAGCATCTGCATGTGAATGGCAATCTTGCTGATGCCATGGCCGCGTACAACACAATTCTCAAAAAAAGACGAAACCATTTTGGTTCACAGCACATGCTGGGACTATGCAACTACCAGCGCGGCAACTACGAAATGGCGGCACGTCATCTGAAGAAAGCCGCGCTACTGGATCCGCAATCTGCGGTGGTCCAATCCGATCTGGGCATCGCCCTCAAGGCGTTGCAGCTGCGCGATGAGGCGATGGTCTGCTTCGACCGGGCAATTGCCTTGAGGCCCGATTTCGCCAACGCTTACTACAATCGGGCCAATCTGTTGAACGATCACGACAGCTTCGCCGAAGCGATCCGCGGATTTGATCAAGCCATCGCGATCAAGCCAAACCACATGCACGCCTGGAAAAATCGGGGCAATGCTCTATGCGCTCTCGGCAGGTTTTCTGATGCACTCGCGAGTTATGATCAAGCGATCGCAATTGACCCGGGCGATGCGGTTAGCTGGGCCAACCGCGCCGAAGCCTTGCGCATCTTGCTGCGCATCCAAGATGCTGTCCTGAGCTGTGACAAGGCTCTCGCAATCGACTCGAATCTTGCGATCGCCTGGCTGATCCGCGCCAATATTATGACGGACGCCGGTGAGGACGCCGAAGCGATGGCGTCGTGCCAGCGCGCCCTTGTGATCGACCCGAAATTTCCATCGGCGCTGACCAAGCTCAGCAAACTTATGGCGCAACGGCCCGATGTGAAGACGAGCGATTCGTCGCGAGCTCCCTGAACGGATCGCAGCGCGCTGCGGCCCGGTTGCTTATGCCCGCGCCGTTGAGCAGCCCCACCGGACAGCAGAAGCGCCGCGGCGAGTTTCAGGACCAGCCGGACATGCTTCAACCAAGGGTTATACCGGTCTGATCGGCGTCGCCATTATTCAATTGGCGGCAAAGCACAGAAATCCATCCAGAAGCGTCGATACAGAGCCTCCAAATGACGGCAATATCGCACGGGGTCACCCGCGTCGCTATTGGAAATCCGCGCGCGGAGATCACGGCGCAGCGCCGCGAGCTCGCCAGGGTGCGTTGCCCAATGCAGCGCGATGGCAGCGTAATCATCCTCGTCCGAAGCGACGAATTCTGGCAAGCCGATAGCGGTCACAATCGAACCGGCTGCCCGACTACTTTGGGTTTTTCCGAGCTTGGTGACGACGGGAACCCCCATGTAAAGCGACTCCCAGGTGCTGGCTCCGCCATTTTGCGGGAATGGATCGAGCGATATGTCAATTTCACCAAAGGCCAGCAAGTGGTCCAGACGCATCGTGTGGCCAAGCAGGGTCACGCGTTCGGAAGCGATTCCGCTGGCAGCCAACCGTTCGATCAAGGATGCGCGGATCTCGGCCTGATCAAGCGAGCCATGCTTGACGACCAGCCGCGCCGAGGGAAGCCCGGCAAGGATCCGGGACCACAGGGCTGCCGCGGCCTCTGAGATCTTGTCGATCCGATTGAACACACCGAAGGTTACGTAGCCCTTGCTCTGCATTGGCAGCGCCGAAACTGGAAGCGTAATGGGCTCCATGGTAATCTGGCATGGCATATCCGCGATCTTCTCAGCGTGAAGTGGTCGCGCATGATCGGGAATGGAGACGCGGTCGTTCAGCAAATAGTCGACCAACGGGATGCCGGTTCCGCCTCCGCTTCCCCAGGCGCTGACCTGGATCGGCGCCGGCTTGCGCGCGAATATCTGCAATCTGTTTCCGGCCGTATGACCGGACATGTCGACAAGTATATCGATCTCGTCGCTCAGGATCTTCGCAACAAGCTTGTCGTTGGACATCTCAGCGGCGTGCACCCAGGTATCGAACAGGGCTCGGAATTGCTCCGTTACTTCATCTACCACAGGCGAACAAGAGTAGGCGACAATATGGAATCGTGAGCGATCATGGGCGCGAAAAACCGACAGCAGAGGAAGCCCGGCGGAATGCTGCCGTAAATCCGAGGAGACATAGCCTACCCGGAGTTGTCGATCGGGGTCGCGATCAATCGGGCCAAGAACGCATCGTTGCAGCTTCGAGCCGATATTATTCCACCATTGGCGCCGGGCGGCCTGCTGCGTGGCGAAATCGGCTTCCGGAATGAAATCGAGCATAAAAATCTTATGTGTGATCGTCGGTTCGTAACCGGGGTTCGCGGCGATAGCCTGGTCGCATAGGGCCACGGATCCCCGGGCATCGCCCCAAGCGGCCTTGCAGGCCGCGAGCACCCTCAGAGCCATCGGATTAGTCGGCTCCATGAGCAGAAACTGTTCAGCCAGTTGCGCGGCGCGGGCGGAATGGCCGGCCAGGCTGGCCGCGTCGGCGCACGCGAGCAGCACAGACTTCATCGTGGGCGCCAGAGCGACGGCAGCTTCGCAGTCCTCGTAACCCCCCGCGTAGTCGCCGAGCCTCATCCTCAATGATCCCCGCGACATCAGCGCCCATGGATGTTTTAAATCCAGTTTTAGTGCCAATTCGATGCGGCTGCGAGCTTTCGTGTAGTCACGACGGCCAATATCAATCCGGCCCAGATTGCAGAGGGCCTCCGCGGATCGTGGGTTCAATCGCAAGGCCTCGGTCAGGCATCGCTCCGCCTCGTCGATCTGGTTTACCAGCAGATGCGCGGCTCCGCAGTTCGACCATGCATCCGCGTAGGTATGATCATTCTGGATGGCCTTGTCGTAGAATGACAAAGCCTTCTCGATGTAACCGAGGTGTTGCCAGACATTGCCGAGATTGTTCATGGCCGTGCCATAACGCGGCTTGATTTTGAGGGCTCTTTCGTAGGCCGACCGGGCTTCATCGAACCGCTTGAGTTCAAACAGCGCGACGCCATGATTGCAGTGCGCCTCCGCCGATCCGGGCTCGATCACAAGGGCTTGCTTCAGCGTTCGTTCAGCCGCCTCCCTGGCCCCGGTGTCGAGCTGGGTGATGCCGAGCAGGCTGAGGGCGTCAAAATGATTCGGATGGAAGGTCAAAATCTGGCCGCAGATGAACTGCGCCTCGGCGAACCGCCGGGCCTGGTAGGCTGCCAGCGCGGCATCCAGCAATTCGCGGATGGCGTTTTTCTGCTGCTGTCTCAGGTTCACGCGTCCGAAGGCCCTTGCTCTCTTTTCCGCCACGGCGAGGCTCCTGTGATCGGCTCGAATATGACGCTCCGCTTCACAACAGTGGCGCGCTCAACCCAAATCGGCGTCGCCACTATTCCCGGTTGACGACGAGGCGCAGTAATCCACCCAGAAGCGCCGATACAGAGCCTCGAGATGCCGGCAATATCGTACGGGGTTACCCGCATCGCTATTGGAAATTTGCGAGCGAATATTATGGCGCAGCGCCGCGAGCTTGTCGGGGTTCGTCGCCCAATGCAGCGCGATAGCCGCGTAATCATCCTCGTCGGAAGCGACGAATTCCGACAAGCCGACCGCGGTCACAATGGAACCGGCGGCCCGACTGCCCTGGGTTTTTCCGAGCTTGGTCACCACGGGAACCCCCATGTGAAGCGACTCCCAGGTGCTGGCTCCGCCATTGAGCGGAAATGGATCGAGCGATATGTCAACATCGGCAAGGGCAAGCAGATGGTCCGGCCGCGAGGTTTTGCCAAGCAGGGTCACGCGTTCGTCGGCGATGCCGCTGGAGACCAACCGCTTGATCAGGGCTTCGCGGATTTCGATCTGGTCGAGCGAGCCATGCTTGATGACCAGCCGTGCCGTGGGAAGCGCGGCAAGGATGCGGGACCACAGGGCGGCCGCCGCCTCGGAGATCTTGTCGACCCGATTGAACACACCGAAGGTTACGTAGCCCTTGCGCAGCATCGGCAAATCCGGAATCGGAAGCGTGATGGGTTCCATCGTAATCTGGCATGGCATATCCGCGATCTTTTCGGCGTGGAGAGGCCGCGCATAGTCGGGAATCGAGACGCGGTCGTTCAACAAATAGTCGACCAACGGAATACCGGTTCCGCCTCCGCTTCCCCAGGCGGTAACCTGGATCGGCGCCGGCTTGCGCGCGAATGCGCGTAGCCGGTTTCCGCCGGTATGACCGGACATATCGACCAGTATATCGATCTGGTCGGCCAAAAGCTTCGCAACAAGCTCCTCGTCTGACATTTCCGAAGCGTTCACCCAGCTATCCACCACGGTACGAAAAGCGTCCGTGACTTCATCTTCCACAGTGGCGCAGGAGTAAGCCGTAATGTGGAAACGCGTATGATCATGGGCGCGAAAAACCGGTACCAGTGGAATGCCAGCGGAATGTAGGCGTAAATCCGCGGAGACATAGCCGATCCGGAGTCGTCGATTGGGATCACGATCAATCGGGCCAAGCGTGCACCGTTGTAGTTTAGAGCCAATATTATCCCACCACTCGCGTCGAGCGGCTTGATGCATGGCGAAATCGGCGTCTGGAATGAAATCAAGCATGAAAATCTTGTTCGTGATCGCCGGTTCGTAATCGGGGAAAGCGGCGATCGCCTCGTTGAGCTTGACCAACCCCCCCTCCATATCGCCCCATGAGGCCTTGCAGCTACCGAGTATGGTAAGCGCCCTCGGATCAGTCGGCTCGATCAGCAAAACCTGCTCAGCCAATGCCGCGGCGCGGCCGACGAGGCCCGACTGGTTGGCCGCATCCGCGCACAAGACCAGCGCAAGCTTCATCGTCGGCGCCCGAGCGACGGCGGCCTCCAAGTCCTCGTAGGCCCCTGCGAAGTCGTTGAGCCCTATCCTTAGCCAACCCCGTTGCATCAATGCCCATGGATGTTCTGAACCCAGTTGCATTGCCAATTCGACGCGGCTGCGTGCTTTCGTATAGTTACGTCGGTAAAGGTCGATCCGACCCATGTTGCAAATGGCCTCGACGGATCGCGGGTTCAAACGCAACGCCTCGGTCAGGCATCGCTCCGCCTCGTCTAGCCTGTTCAGCAGCAGATACGCCGCCCCGCAATTCGACCACGCATCGGCATGGTTGCGATCAATTCGGATGGCCTTTTCATAGCATGGAAGCGCTTTATCTATCTTGCCAAGGTGCTGCCAGACATTGCCCAGATTGTTCAGCGCCGTGCCATATTGCGGTTTTAATTTGAGGGCCTTTTCGTAGGCCGACCGGGCCTCATCAAGCCGCTTGATTTCAAACAGCGCGACGCCGTGATTGCAGTGCGCTTCCGCCGATCGGGGCTCCACCGCGAGGGCTTGCCGCAGTGTCTGCTCCGCCGCTTCCTTGTCCCCGGTATCGAGCTGGATGATGCCAAGCAGGCTCAGGGCGTCGAAATGATTCGGCTGGAATGCCAATACCTGGCCGCAGATGAACTGTGCCTCGGTGAACCGCCGGGCCTGGTAGGCGGCCAACGCGGCATCGAGCAATTCGCGGATGGCTCTGTTTTGCTCGCGTTTCAGGTTCGCCCGCTCAAAGGCCTTTGCTGCCGTTTTCGCCAAGATGTCGCTCCGATGATCGGTTGAAGTATGACGCTTGCGTTTACAATGGGGATGAAGCCAAAGCTAATGAGTGTTACCATTCTTTTCACTTGGCGGCGAAGCACAGAATTCTACCCAAAAGCGCCGATACAAAGCCTCCAGATGACGACAATAGCGCACGGGATCACCGGCATCGCTATTGGAAATCCGCGCGCGTAAATCACGGCGCAGCGCTGCGAGCTCGCCGGTGTGCGTTGCCCAATGCAGCGCGGTGGCAACGTACTCATCCTCGTTCGCGGCGACGAATTCGGGCAAGCCGACCGCTGTCATAATGGAACCGGCAGCCCGGCTACTTTGGGTTTTTCCGAGCTTGGTCACCACGGGAACCCCCATGTAAAGCGACTCCCAGGTGCTGGCTCCGCCATTGAGCGGAAATGGATCGAGCGATATGTCAATCTCGCCAAAAGCCAGCAAGTGGTTCAGACGAATGCTAGGGCCGAGCAGCGTCACGCGTTCGGAAGCGATCCCGCTGGCAGCCAATCGTTCGATCAGGCGTGCGCGGATCTCGGCCTGATCAAGCGAGCCATGCTTGATGACCAGCCGTGCCGTGGGAAGCGCGGCAAGGATCCGCGACCAAAGAGCCGCCGCGGCCTCTGAGATCTTGTCGATCCGATTGAACACACCGAAGGTTACGTAGCCATTGCGATGCATTGGCAAATCTGAAATCGGAAGCGTGATGGGTTCCATCGTAATCTGGCACGGCAGATCCGCGATCTTCTCAGCGTGAAGTGGCCGCGCATGATCGGGAATGGAGACGCGGTCGTTCAGCAGATAGTCGATCAACGGAATACCGGTTCCGCCTCCGCTTCCCCAGGCGCTGACCTGAATGGGCGCCGGCTTGCGCGCGAATACGCGTAGCCTGTTTCCGGCCGTATGACCGGACATATCGACAAGTATGTCAATCTGGTCGCTCAGGATCTTGGCGGTGAGCTGCTGGTCGGACAGTTCAGCCGCGTCCACCCAAATATCAACCAATTCACGGAACTTGTCCGTGACTTCATCTTGGATAGGCGAACAAGAGTAGGCTGTAATTTGGAACCGCGAGCGATCATGGGCTCGAAAAACGGGTACCAGTGGTATGCCAGCGGAATGTACACGAAAATCCGAGGAGACATAGCCGATCCGAAGCTGTCGGTCGGGATCGCGATCAATCGGGCCTAATACGCATCGTTGCAGGTGCGAGCCGATATTATCCCACCACTGGCGCCGCGCGGACTGCTGCATGGCGAAATCGGCTTCCAGGATGAAATCGAGCGCGAAGATCTTTTGCGTGATCGCCGGTTCGTAATTTGGGCTGGCAGCGATCGCCTTGTTGTATCCGAGCACGGCTCCCTCTGCGTCGCCCCATGCGGCCTTACAGTCCGCGAGCACGCTAAGGGCCCATGGATCATCTGGCGACATTCGCAAAGCCTGTTCAGCCAATTCCGCGGCGCGGGCGGAATGTCCTGTCAGCATGGCCGCATCCGCGCACAAGACCAGCGCAAGTTTCATCGTCGGCGCCAAAGCGACGGCGGCCTCGCAATCCTCGTAAGCCGCCGCCAACTCGCCGAGATGCATCCTTAACCACCCCCGCGATATCAACGCCAATGGACGATCTGCGCCCAATTGCAGTGCAGCTTCGACGCGGCTGCGTGCTGTAGTGTAGTGACGATGGTGAAAGTCGATCTGGCACATGTGGCAAATGGCTTTAACCAATCGCGGGTTCAATCGCAGCGCCTCGGTCAGACATCGCGCCGCCTCGTCAAATTGTTCCAGGAGTAGATGCGCCCCGCCGCAGTTCGACCAGGCATCCGCGTTGTGTGGCTCGATCTTGACGGATTTTTCGTAGAATGGCAGGGCTTTTTTGATATCGCCGAGGTGCTGCCAAAGGTTGCCGAGATTATTCAGGGCTAAGCTATAATGCGGCTTGATTTCCACAGCTCTTTCGTAGGCCGACCGGGCCTCGTCGAACCGCTGGAGCTTGAACAGCGCGAGGCCATGATTGTAGTGCGCGGCCGCCGATCCCGGCTCGATCGCGAGGGCTCGCTTCATCGTTTGTTCCGCTGCTTCCTTGGCCCCGGTGTCTAACTGGGTGACACCAAGCAGGGTCAGGGCGGAAAAATGCTTCGGTTGAAATGTTAATATCTTACCGCAGATGAACTGTGCTTCTGCGAATCGCCCGGCCTGGTATGCCTTCAGCGCGGCATCGAGCAATTGATCGTTGACGTTTTTTGGCTCGCGTCTCGGGCTTGCCCGCCCGAAGCCCTTGGCTCCGTTTTTCGCCACGATGTTGCTCCGATGATCCAGAGGGATCATGGCCCCAAACATGGTTAACGAATCGTAAATTCCGGGCTTTTATCGGGTAATCTACCGAACTTTGACCCAGTATAAGCCTCGTGGAACGAAGCCGTACAAATCGGCGCCGGTTGGTCTGTGGGGGCTCCCCTTATGCGCGCTTTCGGGAGGCTGGAACATGACGTGCGAGGGCGGTGGTTGCTCATGCAAGACCGTGAAGCGGAAGACGTTGCGCGGACGATCAAGTCATGACGAAGATGAAACAGAGAAATAAAACGGCAACCTCACGATTGTAGCAACAGGCTTTCTTGGTTCGAACCTGGTTCTCGGCTGCAATTCCGTGGCCCCTCAGCAAAAGGTCGGTTACCGCGCATCATAAACAGGCGTCATCGCCCGGCTTGACCGGGCGACCCAGTAAGCCGCGGCCTCTCGAGTCCTATAACTTTCTCTGGAATACTGGATCGCCCGGTCAAGCCGGGCGACGACAGCTGTGGGTGGCGCACCGTCTCGAATCATGAGAGCCCGGCCTTCGCATCGAGCGACAACAGAACCGACACGTAAAATACTTTTTGCAACGCTTCGGCAAAGTGCAATTGGACATTGCGGCTATCCAGGAAATATCTGGAGATCTCTCGTGCAAGTTATTTTTTACATCAACGAAAAATTCCGAGCGTTGCTATGGATTCGATCGCGCTGGAACCACGTCTTCTGCAAATACGGTGACATACCGGTAGTTGTACCATCTGAAAAATTCAGACATCGGTAGTGTTAATGCAACAAGGTGACCACGTCGCCGGCTGAAAATGAGCGGCGTCGTAAACATCGTGTTCCACCAGAAGGGTAACTAAAGATGACCGGCATTGTGCTCTCCGCATCGGTTCGCCAGAACCTGCTCTCGCTGCAATCGACCGCCTCGCTGCTCGCGACCACCCAGAACGATCTCTCCACGGGTAACAAGGTCAACACGGCGCTCGATAATCCGACCAACTTCTTCACCGCGCAGTCGCTCAACAACCGCTCCAGCGACATCAACAACCTGCTCGACAGCATCGGCAATGGCGTGCAGGTGCTGCAGGCCGCCAACACCGGCATCACCTCGCTGTCCTCGCTGATCTCCAGCGCGCAATCGATCGCCAACCAGGCGCTGCAGAGCCCGCTCGGGTATGACACGCTGTCCAACGTTTCCACCACGATCGCCGGCGCGACCTCGTCGGATCTGCGCGGCACCACCACCTTCAGCAGTGCCACCGCGGCCAGCAACGTCATCACCAGCGGCGCAGCGGGCGGTTCTACCGCGATCACCAGCGGCGCCTTACTCGGCAGTGCCAGCGCCGCGCTGGCCGGCACCGCGTCGTATGACGCCCACGGCGGCACTTCCAGCCTCACCGGCGCCGTCACCTTGCTCGGCAGCAGTGGCACGATCGGCGTGCTGAACACCGCCGCCCAGCCGGTCGATGGTGAAACCCTGACCGTCAACGGCCATACCATCACCTTCAAGGCAGGTACGGCGCCGGCGGCAAGCTCGGCTCCCTCCGGCTCCGGTGTCGTCGGCAATGTCGTCACCGACGGCAATGGCAACAGCACCGTTTACATCGGCACCTCGGCCGCACCGGCAGCGACCCTCGCCGACCTTGGCAAGGCGATCGATCTCGCCAGCGGCGTGGAGCAGGCGATCATTGCCAATGGCACGGCCACGGTTTCGGTCACGTCCGGCGCCTCTGCCTCTTGGGGCGCCCTGGGCGTGCTCACCTTGACCACCGGTACCGGCGCCGATCTCAGCATTACCGGCGATGCCGACCTGCTGCATGCGATCGGTCTGACCACCGCGAACGGCAGCGGTAACACCACCGTCACCCAGGCCCGGGCGACCGGCACAACGACCCTTGGCACGCTGGTCCAGGCCGGCTCGACCCTCAATGTCGACGGCCATACCATAACCTTCAAGAACGCGTCGGCGCCGGCCGCGGGAAGTGTCGCAACCGGCTCAGGCCTCACTGGCAATATCGTCACCGATGGCGCCGGCAATTCCACCGTCTATCTGCAGGGCGCGACGATTGCCGACACCCTGACCGCGATCGACCTCGCCAGCGGCGTCAAGACCGCGTCGAATACGAGTGGCACAGCCACTCTGACAACCACGTCCGGCATCGCCCCCTCATCGGTCTCTGCCAATGGTGCGCTGCAGATCTCAACCGGCACCACCGCCGATCTGTCGATCACCGGAACCGGCAATGCGCTGACGGCGCTCGGCCTCACCGGTGCGACCGCCAATGGCACCAACTTCACCGCGTCCCGCGCCGCGGCTGCCGGCGGTGTCAATGGCAAGACCTTGACTTTCACCGCCTTCAATAGCGGCACGGCGGTCAATGTCACCTTCGGCAACGGTACCGGTGGCACTGTCCAGACGCTGGCCCAGCTCAACACCGCGCTGCAGGCCGACAACCTGACCGCGACGCTGGACTCCACCGGCAAGCTGACGATCGAGGCGGGCAACGACTATGCCTCCTCGACGCTCGGCAGTATCGCCTCCGGGGGCACCATCGGCGGCACGCTGACCAGCGCGCTGACCTTCTCGACCGCTTCGTCACCGGTTGCGGATGCCTCGGCGCAGACCGTCCGCGCCAACCTGGTGACGCAGTACAACAACATCCTGGCCCAGATTACTTCGACGGCCCAGGATTCATCGTTCAACGGCGTCAACCTGCTGAGCGGTGACAATCTCAAACTGACCTTTGACGAAACCGGCAAGTCGACGCTGAACA
>Ga0302319_10004344_pt1 | contig 29140 bp, 27 predicted proteins | sample Bog_T0_2_FD_203319 | JGI IMG/M metagenome (GOLD analysis project Ga0302319, IMG submission 203319) | Peat permafrost microbial communities from Stordalen Mire near Abisko, Sweden - Bog_T0_2 | ecosystem: Environmental > Terrestrial > Soil > Wetlands > Peat | place: Sweden: Abisko, Stordalen Mire... | reverse complement strand
CCGGGGAATCGGCCGGTTCCACCGCAATCGCCTCGAAACCCGCCTTACGGTGCTTGATGACCTCGGCGACGCCGGTGATTGTTCCGCCCGTGCCGACAGCAGAGACGAGAATATCGACCACCCCGTTCGTATCGTCCCATATCTCGATCGCGGTGGTCCGGCGATGGATCTCCGGGTTGGCCGGATTATTGAACTGCTGCGGAATCCACGAGTTCGGATTCTCGCGTTGCAATTCCTCCGCGCGGGCAATGGCCCCTTTCATGCCTTCCTTGGCGGGCGTGAGAACCAACTTCGCGCCCAGAAGCGCGAGGAGCGTGCGGCGCTCCAGGCTCATGCTCTCCGGCATCGTGAGAGTGAGGCGGTACCCCTTGGCCGCCGCCACAAAGGCGAGGGCGATCCCCGTATTGCCGGAGGTCGGCTCGATGATCAGCGTGTCAGGCGTAAGCCGGCCGTCGCGCTCGGCCGCTTCGATCATTGCGGCGCCGATGCGGTCCTTCACGCTGCCAAGGGGGTTAAAAAATTCGGCTTTCAGGGCCACGGTGGCCTGGGCGTCACCTGTGACGCGATTAAGCTTGATGAGAGGAGTCCTGCCGATGGTGCTGAGAATATTCGGGTGGATGGGCATGGTCAGATTGGGTTGGGGTTGGAATTGCGTCAGGAATGGAAAGCAAGCGCCGGGAATCTGCCGTCCGGGAGCGGGTGCGAATCCATACCTGTTTCGAGTAAAGAACTAAACCCTATTTAACCGGTAGGGTATGGCAAGAAGTTTTTCGACCCGTCAACTGCCTCGCGTTGGCGCAGAGAGTCTATAGGCCCGCCATGACACTGAAGAGAAGGTGACGTGGCAGGCGGAGAGACCGGAGACATCCGAGGGATTGATGCGGCGCGATGGTGACCGTACGATAGCGAATATGAGAGCTCTGCGTTTTGAAAATACTGGGTCACTTGCTGAATTGAAGGTGGCCGATGTTGCGCGACCGGTGGCTGGGCCGGGCGAGGTTTTGGTCCAGGTGAAGGCGGCGGCGATTAATCCCAGCGATATCAAGAATGTGCTTGGGAAGATGCATGAGACCACGGTGCCGCGGACGCCGGGGCGGGACTTTGCGGGTGTCGTGGTGGAAGGGGCACCGGAACAAGTTGGGGTGTCGGTGTTCGGGACGGGAGGGAGCCTTGGGTTTGGGCGGGACGGCAGCCACGCTGAATTTATTGCGGTGCCGGCGGCGGTGGCTGCGCCGATACCGAAGGGAATTTCGTTTGAAAGTGCGGCGACGCTGGGGCTGCCGTTCATTACGGCTTATGCGGCGCTGGTTTCGGCTGCGGGGCTGCGGTCCGGGGAAAGTGTCCTGATCACGGGGACGACAGGGGCGGTGGGGCGGGCTGCGGTTGCGATTGCGGTGTCGCTTGGGGCGACGGTATTGGGGACGGTGCGGTCGGCGTTGAAGATTCCGCCGGCGGGAGCGATGCCGGTGGCGCACTGGATTGACCTGGGAGGGGAAGAGCTGACGGTGAAGGTACGGGAGGTAACGGGAGGCCGCGGGGCGGATGTGGTGTTTGACGTGGTGGGAGGAGGAATGTTCGAGAAGTGCCTGGGGAGCCTGGCGCATCGGGGGCGGCAGGTGGCGATTGCGTCAGGGCCGGAACGGAGGGTGAGCTTTGACCTGATCGACTTTTATCATAATGAGTCGCGGCTGCGGGGGGTGGATTCCCTCAAGTTGAGTTTTGAGGAGACGGGGGCGATGCTGAAGGTGCTTTCATCAGGGATGGACGCAGGGATATATCCGGCGCCCTCGAACGATGAACTGACCCAGGTGTTTCCGCTGGAGGAGGGGGCTCAGGTTTACCGCGATGTGGCGGAAGGGAGAATCAAGGGGAAGGCGGTGCTGGTGGCAGGCGGGTAACGAATGGAGCCCGCCAAAGGGGATGCGCATCAGGGCGGTTTCGTGGATCCGAAAGAATCGTGGTTATAGTCCCAGGATTCGGAGAATGTCGGCGGGCATGTGGATGGGGATGCCGGAAGATTTTGGGAAATCTGTTGGGTTGCGAGTCACGATGGCGTCAATGGCGACGGCCCTGCCGGATTCCAGAAGCACTGCGTCCTCAAAGTCTTTTGCTTTGCCGCCGAGCGCGGACGTAAGGATTACATCAGTGACGGGGGCGATCTGGAAAATGCGTAGCAAGCTCCCAATATGTTTTTCGGCGGTTTTGCGGTCGGCAGCTTTTGCGGCGAGATAATGGATGGCGGTGACGGTGGTAGCGCAAAGGAAGCCTTCGGCGACACCCGTTTCGACGGCGGACATTACTCGCGCGCCATCGGCGTCGAAGGGGGTGCGCGCAAGCAAAACGTCCAATACGAGGTTGGTATCCAGGAGCAATCTCAACGATATTTCTCCTCGAGGTGGCGCCGGTGCTGGGCACGATCGAGGTCGTGGCCCTTGAGGGCCCCGAGGAGGGAGGCGGTGACCGGAGACAGAAATTTGCCGGAGCCCTTGGAAGAGCTGTCACGAGACTGAATTCCGCGAAAGTAATCAGCTACCATCTGAGAAAGGGAGGTGCCGCGGTTTTGCGCCTCCTTTTTGGCGTTTTCAATGAGGCTGGCATCGAGCCGGAGCGTGAGTTTGGTTTCCATGACGTATTAATATTCGTTGATTATACGTCAGTTTCAAGCGCATCGTTTTGGATTTATGATGGTGAGACCGGGGGGACTTTGCGGAGCCGCTCAGATTTATTGAGAAAATCAGGATATTTGTGAGATTTGTGCTAAACTCAGCGATGTCAAAATCCCTTGGTGGCAGTTTCTCCCGTCGTGGCCCGGATCTCATTACCGAGGAGCTAGTGGCGGTGCTCTCTGGAAATGGTTCGTTTGAGTTCAAGCCGTTATTCGAGATGGTATATGAAAGTCTGCGGGCTCGAAAGTCGACAAGCGGTGGGGAAGAGATGCTGCGGCTACGCGCGTACGAGAAGCTGCAGAGCCTTGTGAGGCAGGGGATGGTGGAGAAGACGATTACGAAGGCGGGCAAGTTTTACAAGGGATGCGCTTCGCTATCGACCCTGCTACTGGTTGCGCCGGCAACGGTGCCGGCGGCGGTGTAATTTTATGGGCGCCAACCGGCAAAGGAGCCCAAAGTCCTATATGAAACCTGCGGCGAAACGGGTGACGATCCAGAAGCCGCAGCAAAAGCTAAAGGGAGACGCCGCGATCGTGTCGGCGGATGGCTTTACGAGGATCAGCGAGACGAAGATCCGAAAGACCTACAAGTAACGGGATTCTTCTTGCTGCTGGCGTGCGGTTGAGCCGATGGTGCTGAAATCATGGGCGATACGAATCCTAAAAATAACCAGAAGAAGAAGGCGCAACAGAGCGCAAAGAAAGCCGGAAACCAGAAGAAACCGGCGGTCGCGGCTGCGCCGGCTGCGGGCAGGAAGAAATAGCAGCAGATTTACGCGGCGAGGGAATTCGCCCGAGATGCGTTAGCTGCAAGGATGGTGGTAATGAGAGCGGAAAGCTCAAGCTGGCGGTAGGGTTTTGCCAGGTAGTGGACGCCGAACTGGAGTTCCGGGTCGTCACTGAGCAAGGAACGGCTGTAGCCACTGGAGAAGATGACCGGGAGAGTGGATGCGGTTGCGCGAATATGCCTTGCAACGTCGAAACCGGTGAGGGGACCAGGCATTACGATGTCCGAGAAAAGGAGGACGATTTCCCCAGCGTGACGATCCCAGAGGGCGATGGCTTCCTCCGCGGTCGCGGCTGCGAGAACCGTGAATCCCTTTGACCGGATGGTGAGCGTGGCCAGGAGTCTTACGGACTCCTCATCCTCTGCGATCAAGATGGTGGGGCTGCTGGAGCGATTGGACATCGTTTATGCAAGTTTGAGCAAAACGCGCGCCAGATTTAGAAATCCTATCGAGGTACGAGGGGGACGGGAATGGGCGAGCCGCCGACTGGGTCGGGATGCGAGCGGTGGCACATGCCTTGCTTTCGATCTGGGCGCCGGTCAGGGCGTTTTCTGAAATCCGGAACCTTATGCGAGAGAATATCCTAAACACGCTGCTGACGTCCATCCTTGAGACCCACAAGGACATCTCCGACCTAGTCTTCCTGGTGGGGAAGCCGGTACAGGTGGAGTCCCATGGGGAGTTGCATTCCTATCCGGATGAGCTGGCGTCATCGATCCTGAACCCGGTCCAGATCGAGGAGCTGGCGAATCTGCTGATGGACGGAATCGAGCGGTTGAAGCGGGATTTGCAGGAGTTCGGCTCGTGCGATTGCTCTTATGCGATCGGGTGCGGGCGGTTTCGTGTGAATATTTTCCGGCAGAACGGGCACCACGCCATTGTGATGCGGAAACTGAACACGGCGGTGCCGACGCTGGATGAGTTGAAGCTGCAGCCGATTTTTCGCCAGATCATCAAGGAGAAAACTGGCATCGTGTTCGTAACGGGCGCTACCGGCAGCGGCAAGACCACCACGCTGGCGGCGATGCTGAACGAACTGAACCAGACGGCACGGGTGCACGTGGTGACGCTGGAGGATCCGATCGAGTTTTTGCATCCGCAATGCAAATCAGCCTTCTCACAGCGGGAACTGGGGCGGGATTTTCCGACTTTCGCAGCGGGGCTGCGGTCCGCCTTGCGGCAGGCGCCGAAGGTAATCCTGGTAGGAGAGATCCGTGACCGGGAGACGATGGAGATTGCACTGACGGCGGCGGAAACCGGGCACGTGGTTTACACCACGCTGCATACAATCAATGCGGGGCAGACAATCAACCGCGTCCTGGGTTTCTTTGGCAAGGATGAGGAGAAAATGGTGCGGGAGCGCCTGGCAGATACACTGCGGTACGTGGTAAGCCAGCGGCTGATCCCGAAGGTGGGCGGCGGGCGGCTGATGATCAACGAGATCATGGGCAGCAACCTGCGGACACGGGAAATGCTGATGCTGGGCGAGGGGGAGAACCGGTCGTTCGCGGAGATCATCGACGCGAGCGCGCAGTATGGGTGGCGGACATTTGACCGGACGTTGATCGATGCCTACACGCAGAACCTGATAACGGAGGAGACGGCGATGATTTTTGCAACAAGCCGCAATAAGGTGCGGGCGGGTATCGACTTCGCCAAGAAGCTCGCGGGAGTGGCGGAGGAAACCGGCGGGATCAAGATGAAGCTGGATATCGGCCCGGTGGATGCGGATCCGGTTGCCAGCGTCCAGCCAGGGAACCGGAAGGCGCCCAGCGTGGATTTTTCATTGCTGGCAACGGGGTGATTGCCAAGGCTGGAGCGGGAAGAAATTCGATACAACCGGCGAGGCAAGCGGGTGCGATTAGAGTCCGTTCATGTCATCGCCGGCGCAACTGCAGTCCCTGGCGGAAATTTTCAGGGGTAATCCGCCCGATCAACCGAACAGATTTTACCGGCTGACCAGGGAGGGGCGTTGGCTTCGCAGTTCCGGAGACCGATTTGTGAAGGTGAAGGGCAGGAGGGTTTCGGGCAAGGTACTGCGGCCGGAGATCGATGGAAGGTAACCGGCGAAATCCGCCAGCCCCGCGTGGGCCACCGGGGGTCATGAGCCGCTATTGGCGAAGAGCCTCGCCGAGTTGTCGCCAGGCCGGATGCGTGCAGAAATTCCCGCCAATCGCAGGAACGGCGTATGGACACTCTACCGGTTCCAAGACCAGGCATGCGCCGATGGAGAGAAGTTCCCCCAATGTCCGTGTGCGACAAATTGCCGGATCAGGCAGTTTCCGTAAACGACCATTTTTACCATCCGACGCGGGGATCGGGTCCATAAGTTCTCTTTCTTAAGGCAAATTAAGCCGCATAGCTGCCTAAAACAACAAAATGACCCTTAGTAATACCACTTAGCGTCACTGCACCGTTTGCCCAGGACGCCTCCTTTTATGCCCTATCAAGAGATCGGGCTCCAGCGAGCCACGTGGCCTACACCGTTGGCTTGGCGGGAGGCTGGTGCAATTTTCCGACGGACGGCCAGAAAGGAAATACCGTCGCCTTGAACGGGCACGGTTTCTTCTCTTCCACCTGGAACATCATTGAGCCGCGTTCCTTTGCGGTTTGCACATGCTTGAGCAGTTTAAATCCGTTCAAGCGTCCCACCATGATCATGAAACCGGTGGAGACATTGAACACATTGGTGGGATCCTTGAGATACGGCGGCTCGAAAAGCGTCATTAACGGCCTTTCGTTTTCGAACATGGCGCCCTCGAAGAGGACAAGCTCGTTCGCGCTTTGAAAGCAATTGATCATAGCGAGTAGCGGATCGCTTAGGTGGTAGAGCAGCCCATAGCAGAGGACAATATCGAACATCTCCTCCGGGAGTTGGTAAACACTTCCCTTCCGCCACTCGACGGAACTCTTGAAGTAGTCGTGAAGGAAATCGAATCCGTCGGTGCCGCCCCAGCGGAAGTCGGGATTGTCCAGGGCGAGCACGCGTTTGGCTCCACGTTTTTCCGCCGAGAAACTGAAGTAGCCATCCCATGCCCCAATATCGAGGACGGACTTATCCTTGAAATCGATTTCGTTGAACAGGTAATGATCTTCGACCTGGTACACCTTCGACATGCCCGGGGTGATGCGCCCGTCGCCCAAGGGAACCTGATGCCACCAGCGGATTTGTTCGAACGTCTTCTTCATTGAGGGAATTTCAAAAACTGAGGGAGAATGGCCTGTATTGTCAAGCGAGGGCCGTGGAGGCAGGCCATTGGGACGGCAGTGGGCGTGGTTTGGATCGCATTGGCCCCGGGCGCGTCCATGCTGTAGGATGCGGCGAGATGCCAACTCAATCCGCCACCCAAACCGAGCCCGGTGTCTGGTATCAATGCCAGCGGTGCACCAATTGCTGCCGCTGGTCCGGTGTCGTCGCGGTGGATGATGCGGAGATCGCAGCCATCGCGCGGTTTTTGGAAATGAGCGAATGGGACTTCGTCCAGCAATACACGCGGCTGCGGGCAAACCGCCAGGGCCTCGCACTGACGGAGATGCCGGATGGCGCGTGCGTATTCCTGAAGGGGAAGGATTGCGCGATCCAGCCGGTGAAGCCGCGGCAGTGCGCGGGGTTCCCGAACACGTGGAATTTCCCGGGATGGCGAGAGGTTTGCGAGGCGATCCCGGTGCGGGTTTGAACTACGGATGGCATGCCCCGCCGCATCCCTGCTGACGGGAATGGGGGAAGAAGCGGGCGCGGCTAATTTCCCGGACCGGCGTTGTCATTGACATATTTGGGATCGGCAGCAGGCACTGCCGCGCCTTCGGCTGAGAGAAGGGGGATGAATGGGCTGTTATTAAATGCCTTGAGGCCGGAAACGATGGATGCGGCGACTATCTTGGCACCGGGGACGTAAGTATGATTGTGGTCGCTATAGAGCTTGCTTACCTGGTCGCGGCCCATGGCCTCGTACTTGTCGGCACTTAGGTTGGTCAGGTCCAGCACGGGCAGGTGGAGAGCCTGACCCACGTCCTTGGTCCATTGGGTAAACCTGCCGTTGCCTGTGCCGCGCTCGATCTTGTCCTCCTTGGGATCGTAATCGGGGGGGAGCGGGCCGGCAGGCGTCGCATCGATATACTTCACTTTCGGATTATTCCAGATATCCCGGACAGTTACCGTGAGGAGATAGACGTGAGCCCCTTTCGCGCGGGCGTCGCCGGCCATGGTGGACATGTACCAGCCGTAGGTATGCTCCGGCTGCCCTTTGACCTGGGCCACAGCGTCGCCCGTGCCGGGAGGCGTCGAGCCGTCATTGATGCCGAATACCAGCAGCACGAAGTCCCCCGATTGGATCTGCGGCAGTACCCGTGGCCAATCGCCCGTGTAATAAGTGAAGCTCGACTTTCCGGCGTGGCCCACGTTTTTCACCACGGCCTTGGTGGGGTCGAAAAACTCCGCGATCGGCGTTCCCCATCCGGCCACAGGGTCGCCGTCCTTTCCCTTGCCGGAGTTCTTCGAGGTGGAATCGCCGCACACGAAGATGGTAGGCACTTGCGACGGCGTTGAGGCATCCTGGGCCGCGGCGATGCAAGGCAAGACGGCTGCGAATAAGCCGGCGGTCAGGATAAGGGAGCGTATCAGGGTGGATTTCTGCATGAAGGGATGGGGGGGTGAGGGTGGAGCGGGGATCAGGCGTCGTCGGTGGCTATCGGGGCGCCGATGAGGTTCGCCTGGGGGACGGGTTCCAGCGTACCGTGGTGGATGTGGTAGACAAAGCCGTAAATGGTTACCGTAGGGGGCACCAGGGGGTGTGAGCGAATGCGGGTGACATCGTCGATGATGCTGTCGATCAGGTCCTTGAACGTGAGCCACTGGATATCCGCGGGCGTATGGGCGCTTTTCCGGACGTTCCACCACTTGGTTCCGTGATGATGGGCATCGTCATCGCCCAGGCCCAGCAGGTGGCGGATGTCTTCATCCGTGTAAGCCTGCATGCCGCAGCCGCTGTGATGGATGACAAACCAGTCGGTGGTCCCCATCAGCTTGCACGAGACGACGAGCGACCGGATCGCATCGTCGCTGGCGCGGCCGCCGGCGTTGCGGATCACGTGGGCATCGCCCTCGGCCACCCCGGAGAACTTGGCCGGATCCATGCGGGCATCCATGCAGGTGAGGATGGCCATGCGGCGCCGCGGGGCCCCGACCAGCTTCGCCTTGTCGCCGAATTCCTCCGCGTAGGCGCGGTTGGCGTCAAGGACCTCCTGTAGCGTCTTGCCCGGGTTTGGCTGCGCTGGAAGGCTGGGTTCTGGAGAACTCATGCGCTGCGCATTGTGGGCGGGAGCGCAAAAAAAGGCAATCGGAAGGGGATTCGCCCGCGAAATGCAAAAGGAGCTTGCCTTTTCCAAGACTACAACAATACCTTACGCAACTAATACAAAGTACTAGCTCCTAAAAAGGGAGATCCCGCCAGTCGTTCGCGAGTCTTTCGCCTTCATTGGCGCAAGGTTCGGGGTCGGAGGGCGTACCTCCTTGAGGACGAGATACATGCCAGCCGCGACCACCACCACTTTATCACCTTCCGCGCCCCTCCACGGGCTGCTGATCCGTCTGAGGAACGCATGGCATGCCTTTGCGCAGGAGCGCGCCAATGCGCGAAGCGGGACGATCCATTCACCGGTATGGAACCCCTGGCAGATCTTTTGGGGAGAGGCTTACGGATTGGATCTGAAGCGGTGGCTCCTCAAGCCGGTCTTCGAGAATCTGGAGCAGGAAGGCAAGATCGGCGGGCTGATCGTGGACGTGGGCAGCGGCGCCCAACCAGTGACGCGCTTTATTCAAGCCCTCCCGGGTAGAAAGCGGATTTTTGTCGATATCGCGGCGGATAATACGGGTACCGGGGATGAGCAGAAAATACGCATGGACGTTGAGAAGGCAGGCGAGCCCGCGGCGCTCAGCTTCCGTAAGGCAATCGTGCGGGTCTGCCGATTTCTGGATGTCGCGCCCGGGCGCTCGGGGCCTGCAAAGGGGGCCGATATGATGGTATTTGCCGATCTATTGAATTATGTGGATTTCCGCAAGGTGCTCCGCGGTTTCGGGAACTACCTCAAACCGGGCGGTCGAATGGTCATCGTGAACCTGCCGATGAGAGGGAACCAATCACTGTTTTCCGACAAGGGCCTGAAGGACAATCGGGAGCTGTACGAATTCCTCCAGGAGCATCGGTTTGAGATCGAACATAAGTCCTTCCCGTGCAGGGACCCGAAGGCAACAGACGAGGCCGAGGAGCTGATTGTATTGGTGGCGAGGAAAGCCGCCTAGACTTCACACGGAGAGGTGCGGGTGCGGGCTTGATGCCGGCCGAGTTGCAGATTAATATCTGCTTAATAATTCTCCCGGCGATTCCACACATTTTCTTTACAATCGTGGTGTCCAATCCGTCGGTAAATGCAATCAACCGATGGATATTCCAGACATTCTTAATCGATATAAATGGTGGCTGCTGCTTGCAGTGCTGCTGATTCTCAATGCATTCCGCTATTGGCCGGCGAAACACGCCGCCGCCCACGCCTTTGAAGGGGGCCCGCCGCCCGGGATGGACCGCGGATTTCCCCAACCGGACGCCGCGATGCAGGCCCGCATCGATGCGCTGCCCGATGACCAGAAGACAGCGGTCGAGGATTGGCTCAAGGACGGGAAGGACTTCTCCGATTCGATCCAGAGCCTGCCCGAGGCCGACCGGAGACAGAAAATGATGGAGCATATGATGCAAAATCCGCCGCCGCCCGGGATGCCATTCCCGGGTTCTGGGGGCGGACCTCCCGGGGCGGGAGCCCCCGGGGGCGGTGGACCGGGCAATGGCGGCCCCGGCAATGGTGGACCGGGCGGCCCGCCCGGAGGCCCGGGTGGGCCGGGAGATGGCGATATTCCGCACATTCCCTCGCCCGATGTCCGACGGAATATGGATCAGGGCCTCGTCAATGCCATGAACAGCGGGAGGATGCCATGAAGCAATTCCTCACAAGCCGTCGGGCATTTACATTGATCGAGTTGCTCGTCGTGGTCGCAATTATCGCCTGCCTCGTGAGCCTGGTGATGCCGAGCCTCGCAGCCGTCCGGCAGAAGGCCGATAACCTCCGGTGCGTCTCGAACATGCGGCAAATCGGCGCCTCCGTGTTGCTCTACGTGAACGACCACGACCAGCGGACGCCGGTCATCGAGCCATGGCCGTCGCAGCCCGTTTACTCCAGCACCTCCGGCGCCCAGACGATGTTGCAGGCTTTGACCCCTTACGGAGTCACGCCAGCGGTATTGCAATGCCCTTCGGACCTGAAAGGACCAAATTATTACGCCAAGGAGGGGAGCAGCTACCAATGGTTCCCCGGGGCGAGCAATCAGAATACCCATGCGATCAGTAGCATCTTCCCGAGGATGAACAGCCAGTCGATGACCATGACCAAGCTATTCCTGATGTTCGATTACTCGCCGGTGCACAGCGGCAGCAATTACAATGTGCTGTATGGCGATGGGCATGTGGCGACGGCGAATTGAACGATGCTCCAGGCGCGGCCGGGGATTGAATCCGCCTATGGCGGATGATACCCCCGGGTAGAGTTGTTTTTGGGCGAGCACCCTGAAGGGGTGCAAGGGCCGCGCCATTTTATGGGATCGACCTATTTATCTCTCCACTACCACATCATTTTTAGCACCAAGCACAGGCGGCCCTTGATTCATGCCCGCTGGCGCGGCGTTCTCCATGAATACCTCGGGGGAACGGTTCGCGGGCTGAATGGCGTGGCCCGGTCAATTGGTGGAGTGGACGATCATGTGCACCTGCTGGTGAGCCTTGATGCGAATCACAGAATCAAGGATTTTCTGCGGGAGTTGAAGAAGGGTTCCTCGATCTGGGCGGCACGCAATCATTGCCCGGATTTCGCATGGCAGGAGGGTTACGCCGCCTTCACCGAGAGCGACAACCGGCGGGAGGAGCTTCGGCGTTATATTGAATCCCAGGAGGAACACCACCGGAAGGTGCCATTTATTGAGGAACTGCGCCGGCTTCTCGAGGAGCATAGGGTGGAGTACGATCCCAAGTATCTCGAATGAGGTAGGGGGTGGCGCGGCTCTGGCATCCCTCCGGGATGCGGCATTATTGGGGGGGCGTACCGGGGGTGTCGCCCGCCTGAGGCGGGCTTGACCCCCGGCTATCGCTCTGTGAACCCTCCGGGTTCGGGAGAAGCAATTGAGGTCGCCCCTTTCGAAGTGGCGGCCTCGCCCGAGAAACGGATGGCGGTACGTCGTTTCTCAGGTACAATTCCCTCGCACCCGTCTGCCGATGATCTGTCTTCTCCGATTGTTCAGGTTTGTTGTCGTGGTCGCTCTCAGGCCGATCATTCGGAGCGGTCTATATGTCGGATGCCTGGTACAGAAGTTCGAGTTCATCACTATTGGCAATTGGACATTCGCCGGTCCTGCCTCGTTTATTAGAATCGTAGAACTGGCCAGGGATTCCCTTGGCCCGGAAGATCATGAATTGCACGTCGGACCGCCCGAAAAATTTGACGTAGTCTACTTTCCGGTGTGGTTACCTCTTCCCGAATTTCGGTATGGTTGTATACCGGATGCGTATGTCGTATGGGGAGCTCAAGGGATGTTGGTGGGGTGGGTGCATCTTTTCAATATGTACAACTGCATGAAGGGAGGACGTTGGTCTTTTACCCTCAATGAAAACACCAGAAATGCGTGTAACGAGGCGAATAAAATGACCGCCAAGTGGCTTGAAACACGCCAATTCCCCACATGCTGGATCGATTATTTCAAAAATGCATGCTGACGTCGGCGCCAGAAATTAAGGCTGGGCGCCCAGCAGCGTCCTTGCATGCGCCAGCGCGGAATCGCTCTGGCCGCCAAGCATCCGGGCGATTTCCTCGACTCGGGCTTTGCCGGTGACCGCGGTGAGGTGGGAGATGGTGCGGTCGCCGGTGTATTGCTTGGCCACGACGAATTGGGCGGAAGCGGTCGCTGCGACTTGTGGCAGATGCGTAATGCAGAGGACTTGGTGTGCCGTCCCGAGGCTCCGCATCTTCGCACCGACGGCATGGGCGATCTCGCCACCGACGTTCGCGTCGATTTCGTCGAAGACCAGGAGCGGGATCCGGTCCTGGGCGGCGAGGGAGCTTTTGACGGCCAGCATTACCCGTGAGATTTCGCCGCTGGAGGCGATTAGCTTCAGCGGCTTTGCCGGCTCTCCGGGATTCGGGGCAAAGAGGAACTCGACGGACTCGCAGCCGCAGGAGGCCGGCTTATCGGTTGGCCGCAGGGCGATTGCGAATTCCGATTTCTTGAAGCCAAGGTCGCGCAACTGGCCCTGAATGCCGGCGGCCAGCCTGGGAGCTGCGGCTCCGCGCGATTTTGAAAGCTTCGCGCCCAGCGTGCTCAGCATCTGCCGGGCGGCGGCGATTTCGCGGTCCAGGCGGACGAGTTCCTCGCCTCGGGATTCGATCTTGTGGAGACGCGCGGCGGCTTCGTCGCCGAAGGCGATGACCTGTTCGAGAGTTGGGCCATATTTGCGCTTGAGGGTCTCGAAGAGAGAGACCCGTTCCTCGAGCGCCGCGAGCTGTTCGGGATCCGTATCGAGACTGTCGAGGTAATGCTGAAGGGAGCGGGTGACTTCCTCGAGTTCGATCACCGCATTTGCATGCGATTGCGCGAGCGGCGCGGCGGCTGGGTCCAGTTTCTCGAGTTCCCGGAATTGGCGCTGCACCTCCGCGAGGCCGGAGAGCAATGAGCCGTCCGCCTCGGACAGCCGCTGAATGATGGCGGAGGAGACCTCGATCAGGCGGCGGCTGTTCGAGGCCACTGTGTAGCGGGCCAATGCCGCCTCCTCCTCGCCCGGCTGGAGATTGGCAGCCTGGATTTCCCCGGCCTGGTGGCGCAGCAGATCGAGTTCCCGCTCGATCGAGGCCTCGCCGGCGGAAAGCTCCGCGTGCCCGTCCAAAAGTGCGTTGAGCGCTGTATATTGGGCGGAATAAGCCGCGCGCGTTGGTCCGGCGCCGGCGTAGGCATCCAGGAGATCGAGCTGTTTCTCGTTCGAGAGCAGCGACTGGTGATCGTGCGGCCCGTGGAGGTCCACCAGCAAATCGCCCAGGCTTTTGAGCACCGCCAGCGTGGTCGGCGAGGCGTTGACAAATTGCCGGTTCGCCCCGGCCGCCGTGAAGGAGCGTTTCAGGATGAGCGCCCCATCCTGACACGGCTCCGCGCCGCTCTCCTCCAAGCGGGCGTTGAGCGAGGCCGGATCGTCAAATTGGAACAGCGCTTCCACCGTGCAAGCGTCCGCGCCGGAGCGGATGAGCGATTTGTCCGCACGCTCGCCCAGCAGTAGCTTGAGGGCGCCAATGATGATGGATTTTCCCGAGCCCGTCTCCCCGGTAATCGCGGTGAAGCCGGGCGCGAGTGTCCATTCGAGATCCTCGACCAGCGCGAGGTTGCGAATTCGAAGGGAGGCGAGCATTGCGGGCACGCGGCGATTATGCAAACCTGCCGCTCCTTTTTCAAACCCCATAGGTGGTCTCATCAGTCCTAATTCCGCGCTTTTCCGATTATGTCTCCGCTGACCATCACATTCCTCGGGACTGGAACCTCGCAAGGGGTGCCGATGGTCGCGTGCGGCTGCCCGGTCTGCACGTCCCCCGACCCGCGCGATAACCGGACGCGCTCCTCCATCTACGTCTCCACGCCGGAAGCCGCCTGGGTCGTTGACACTGGCCCGGAGTTCCGGATGCAATGCCTGCGGGAAAAGATCAACCGGCTTGATGCCGTCGTATACACCCACTCCCATACGGATCACATGATGGGCTTTGACGATCTGCGCCCCTTTTGCGCCAATGGCCGCGACCTGCCGGTGTACGCTTCCGCGGAGACAATGGCGGACTTGCAGCGGGTCTACAATTTTGCGTTCGGTCCGCCCAGCCAGGTGCCGGGCTATGTGAGGCCGCATCCGCACCTGGTAGATGGGCCGTTCACGCTGGGCGGGACCCTGCTGACCCCGCTGCCGCTCAAGCACGGCCGTGCAATGGTCAACGGTTACCTGTTTGAACGCGAGGGCCGCAAGCTGGCGGCATACCTTAGCGACTGCAAGGAGGTGGCGGATGCCGTGATCGAGCGCATCCATGGGGTCGAGGCGCTCATCATTGATGCGCTGCGCTACACGGAGCATCCCACGCACCTGAGCGTCAGCGAGGCGCTGGCCGTGGCGGCCCGCGTTGAGCCGGGGGCCACGTGGTTTACGCATATCTGCCACGACCTGGGCCACGCGGCTACGGAGGCAGCATTGCCGGCCGGAACGCAGATCGCTTACGATGGATTGAAGCTGGAGTTTCAATGATTAGAGGCAAGGCATCAACGGTGGTACTCGCACTCCTTTGCGCGCTGGTTGCGGCGCAATGGCGGGTGCGCGCGGAGGAACAGCCCTCGCCGACCCCGGCGCCGACCCGGGAAAGCGCCGCGACGGTGGTGGTGTATAACAACTTCGACCCGGATTCCGTGTCGCTCGCGGCGTATTACGCCACGCGGCGTGGCATTCCGTTGGACCACATCATTGGCCTGGACTGCGCATCGGCGGAGGAGATTACCCGGGCGCAATACGACACGACGATAGCGGAGCCGTTGCGGAAGATATTTACCGAGCGAGGCTGGTGGCACGTGCCGGCGGATCCGGGGGTGCCGGTATCGGACAATCAAATTCGGTTTATTGCGCTGATGCGGGGCATTCCGCTGAAGATCGCCGCCACGACCAACTATCCCGGCGACAGCTATACTGGTAAGGTCGCTGAATTGAATACCAACGCCGCCGCTGTGGACTCGGAGCTGGCGACGCTTGGGGTGCGGACCCACAGGATTTCCGGTGTGATGCGGAACCTGTATTTCAAGAGTTTCACCCCGTTCATGGATACGCCGCTCGCCCCCTTTATGCTGGTGTGCCGGCTGGACGGGCCGACGCCCGCGTCGGTGCGAGCCATGATCGATGGGGCGATTACGGCAGAGCACCGCGGGTTGTACGGGTTTGCCTATATAAACCTGCGAGGGATTACCTCCGGCCCCATGGCCATCGGCGACCAATGGCTCGCTACAGCGGCTGTGGCGTTGCGGCAATACGGGATGCCGGTCATTTGGGATACCGGGGAGCTTTACCCGGCGGATTACCCCATGGAGCACGCGGCGGTTTACCTCGGCTGGTATGCCGATACGGTCCAGGGGCCGATGGCGCGGGACGATTTCCAATTTGAGCCGGGCGCCGTTGCGGTCCACATCCATTCCTACAGCGCAGCTTCGCTGCGCAATCCCAAGGGCAATTGGGCGGGGCCGCTGGTGGCGCACGGTGCGGCGGCGACGATCGGCAACGTGTATGAACCGTACCTCGGCCTGACGCCGCATCTGGATGTCTTCGTGGATCGTCTGCGCAACGGCTTCAATTTCGCCGAAAGCGCCTATGCCTCGGAGCAGGCATTGTCCTGGATGACCACGTTCGTGGGGGATCCGCTCTACCGGCCCTTTGGGGAGATTGACGATCCGCAACCGGGCAGCGACGAGAAGCCCGCCAGTGAGTATGTGGCATACAGGGAAGGGGCGCATGTGTGGTACGAGAAAGGCCGCGCCGCAGGGGAGAAGGCGCTGGAGACCAGCGCGAAAGAACTGAATAGCGGAATCATCTGGGAGGGGCTGGGCCTCCTGCAATGGTCGCTGCCGGATAACGACGCGGCGGTGGCCTCGTTTCGGCAGGCGGAAGCCTGTTACGGGGTGTCCGAGGATGGCGCGCGTACGGCGCTGCACCAGGTGACGATCCTGAAAAATGAGGGCAACGGCCGCGATGCGAAGGCGCTTGCGACGAAGGCGCTGGTCAAGTACGCGGATTTTCAAGGCGCGGAGCTGCTCAGAGCCGTGGCCGGGGTTTCGGGATCGACGCCGGTAAGATGAACCTGGCGGACCGATATGGCTCGCTGCGGCAGGCGGCGGTTGAGCGGAGTGTGCGGGATGAGCTGATCCCGGCGGAAGGCGTGCCGGAGATCGAGTTGCAGGCCCGGTGGTTCTCCGGCGAGCTGGGCCGGGAGTTTGAGACGATCGATGGCCGGGCAGTGCGGGTCATCCAGTTTGGGGTCTGGAATCGCGAGGCCGGGCCGGACTTTGCGGAGGTGGCCATTTCCATCGATGGCGGTGAGCCGCTGCGCGGGGCCATCGAACTGGACCTGGATGCGCGGGACTGGGAGCGGCACGGGCACGCGACCAATCCGGCTTACGAGGGAGTGATCCTCCATGTCTATTTCCAATCCGGCGGGGTAACCGCCTTCAGCCGGACCCAGTCGAATCGCGCCGTCCCGCAGGTGCATCTGAACCTGCCAGCTGGTCCTCCGCCGAACCCGACCCCGCTTGCCGCCCCAGGCCGGTGCGTGGCTCCCCTGCGTGACCTCGACATCGCAAAAGTCCGCGGCGTGCTGGAAGGGGCCGCCCAATTTCGCCTGCAACGCAAGGCCGCCCGCCTTGCCCGGCTCCGCGAGGCCCACGGCGACGACGAGGCTCTCTACCAGGCCCTCGCCGAGACCCTCGGCTACAAGTCCAACAAACTCCCCTTTGCCATCCTGACTCAGCGCCTGCCCCTCGCCCAACTCCGCCGGGCTGGCGAGCCCGATGCCCTTCTCTTCGGCGTCGCAGGCTTCCTGAAAGCGGAGGATTTCACCGTGGTTCTGTCCGATACCAAGGCATATCTTCAAAAGATGTGGTCCACCTGGTGGTCCCTCCGCGCCGAATGGGAAGCGCTGATCGTCCCGTCGAAGCTCTGGAAAACCGGCGGGCAGCGGCCGGTCAACCACCCGCAGCGCCGCGTGGCCGCCCTGGCGGGGATGGTACGCCAATGGCCCAAGATCCGGACGGCGGCCGAGGCATGTGACCCGGTCAAGATTCATAAGTTGCTCGGCGGGCTGGAGGATGAGTACTGGGAGCATCACTACACGGTGCATTCGGGGGCGACTGCGAGCCCGATGGCGCTGGTGGGAGCAAGCCGGGTGACGGACATGCTGATGAATGTGTTCTATCCGTGGGTCATTCTGGATCGCCCGGAGAAGTGGGAGAGCTATCGGGCGCTTGGGGCGGAGTTGTCCAACCGGCGCGTGGCGGTCGCGGCGGCGCGGCTCTTTGCGACGGACGAGCGGCACGTCGCATTGCTCAAGAGCGCGGCGATGCAGCAGGGATTGCTGCAGATTTACGAGGACTTTTGCATGCAGGATGCAAGCGACTGCGTCTCATGTTTGTTTCCGCGGCAGGTCGGGCAATGGGTAAGCTAGGGCGGTTCCAAAAATCCTGAAAGCGCCCAGGGTGAGTGGATGAACGGCAATTGGGGCTGAACCGTGTGGGAATCGTGTGGCGTTGCGGCCTTACAGGCCTTGCCAATACGATGCGGGGATACCCGGGCCTTCGCTCGCAAGGCTCGCTACACCCCGGGCGGATACATCTGGGGCTTTCAGCCCCCGCCGTACCCCGCAAGCCGCTACCGGATTTCCACTGTCGGAGCGGGCATTTGGCGGAATCCCTCGGAGACAGGATTGAGGACCACCTCGGCCATTCCGACGCCGGACTTGCGGACATTTTGGACGAAAGTGTTGTTGTCGCCGAAACGAGCCCATGGGCCGGTGGGGACTTCGTCGAAATCGACGAACTTCCAGTCGGTGACGTCGGAGCTGTTCATGCCGAGGAAGTCCCGGACGGCGGGGGAGACATCGAGTCCGGCGCCGCCGTTCAGGTTCGGGCGGGGGCGATCGTTGCCGAAGACATATTGATAGTGGTCGGTACGGAAGGGGCCGGCATCCTCCCACTGGGCGTAGCAAACTCTTTTGCCGAACCGGATGGCGATCCAACGGCCCTTGCAGACGGATTGGGAGGGACCCTTGTAGGCCTTGGCGAACCAGGGGATGACCTGTGGCGCTTCGGCCTTGTGGCCGCCGTGCTCCATGTCGTTGTAGGGGAGGGCGACGTAGAACGGGTTCTGGTTTGGGATGAAGCCGGCTGGGATGTACTCGGCGGTGCGCTGGGTGGTATCGGGGGTATCGCTGCCGCCGTAATTTTGAGCCCAGTGAGGGTCCCAGCAACTGGACCGGTTAGGCACGGGGTTGTTCTGGGTGGGATCCTCGCCTATCCAGAAGGTGGTGGTGACTATCTGGCGCTTCCAAGGGAAACGGGAGAATTCGTCGCCGGGAAGGGGCGCGGGGGCGGCCGGGGCACCGGCGTTGAGATTGGGAAGCGGGGGCATCGGGCGCTCCGCACCGGCCATGAGAGCGGGATCGAGCTTGAGAGGCGGGGGGGCTTCCTGGTCGTCGTAACTGGTGAAAGTGGCGGCGTGCCTCGAGTTCTTGATATCGCTGGAATCCGACGACGCGCTGGACTTCAGGCGGTGATGGTGGGGGGGATCGTCGAGGGAAGCGAGATCGGAGGAGGATCCGTTCAGGCTGGCATGGCGGCGATGGTGGGGTGTGAGCTCGCCATCGGCCTTCTTTTCCTTGGTGGTGGAGGTTGTGGCATCCTGGGCCTTGGCGTGGCTAATCATGGCGCCCAGGGACGAAAAAAGGACTGCGACAATGTGAAAGAATTTGCGCATTTTCATTACAACGGGTTCGGCGTCCTGGGGCGTTGGGGGGCCCTCTGCTTCTGTGAATCGTCCGAGGAGCCGCAGGCGCGTCCTTTTTTAGATTCCCAGGTGGGGCGGCTTTGGGGGTGTGCCGCTCGCCTGAACTATGACACAGGGGCGGGTTTCCGCAACGAATGGCGGAAGAAATTGGCGCCGAGGTCCCAGAGGGGGCCTGGGAATTTGCGGCAATCGCGCAGGACGGCGTCGAGGGCGGAAACGAACATGTTGACCTCCTTTTCGGTGATGGTGAGGGGAGGGAGGATCTTGAGGGTATCGAGGCCGTGGGCGGCGACCTGGGTCAGGATGCGGTGGCGGGAGAGGAGGGAAGTGACAACCATCTGTGTGAAGAGGTTGACCTCCATCTTGTGGAGGGCCTTCCAGCCGAGCTTGAGGGTCATCTCCCGGGGTTCGTGAAACTCGACGGCGAGGATGAGGCCTTTGCCGCGGACTTCCTTAATGATGGAATGGTGCTCGCGGAGCCCCTCGAGACGGGTCATGAGGAGATCGCCCATTCGGGCGGCGTTTTCTACAAGGGCCTCGTCGTCAATGACTTGAAGAGTTGCGAGGCCGGCGGCCATCGCGAGGTTGTTGCGGCCAAAGGTTGAAGAATGGACGACACAACGGTCCAACTGGTTGAAGGTTTTCTGGTAGATATCGCGCCGGGTGGCGATGGCGCCGACCGGGACGTAGCCGCCGCTGAGCGATTTGGCCAGGGTGATGATGTCGGGCTCCAGGTTCCAATGCTGGAAGCCGAACCATTTGCCAGTACGGCCAAGGCCGCACTGGACCTCGTCGGAGATGAGGAGAGCGCCATGCTTGCGGCAGAGTTCCTGGACCTGGACGAAAAAGTTGTCCTTCGGGTATTTGACGCCCTTGCCCTGGATGGGCTCGAAGATGACGCCCGCGATATTGCCAGTGGCGAGGAGGGTTTCGAGGCCGGCGAGATCGCCGATGGCGACGCGGTGGCAGCCCTCGAGGTAGGGGCCGAAACCGTCCTGGAAGTGGGGATTGCCCATGATGGAAAGAGCACCCATGGAGAGGCCGTGGAATGCGCCCTCGAGGGAGATGAGGCCGCCGCGACCGGTTGCGGCGCGGGCGAATTTGATCGCCCCTTCCATGGCCTCGGCGCCGGAGTTGCAGAAAAATACGGCGTTCAGGTGGGCCGGCATGCGCTGGACCAAGGCTTCCGCCAGGACACCGCTCAGGAGGGAGCAGTCCATCTGGACCATGTTGGGGAGGTCGAGGTCGAGTACGTCGGTCAGGGCCTGTTTTACGGCGGGATGGTTGCGGCCGATATTGAAGACACTGTAGCCGCTGAGGAAGTCGAGGTACTCAAGGCCATCAAGGTCGTAGAGGTATGCGCCATGAGCGGAGGCGTAGATCTTGTCGAAGCCGATGGTGCGCTGGACCGAGACGAGGGTGCGATTGATGTGGCGCTCGTGCAGGTCGTAGTTCTCCCCGAGGCGTTCAGTGACTATCTGCTTGATGTCGATGGGCATGAGTGGGGGAGTCTAGGGTGGGGGAGGGGGGTGGTCAACCCGGAGGGGAGGGGGTAGATGGTATTAGCCCATTCCGGACTGGGGTGTATGGAACCGGTTTGAGGATGGTTTTGGACGTGATTGTGGAGGGGGGGTGGTCGAATTTAGTCGAATTTAGTCAAAACTAGTCAAATTTAGTCGAATTCCCCGGGACACTTCTTAATCTTTCCGTAAGTTTTGGGGATGCGTGCGGATGGTGGCATATGCTGGATGCGTTGTGGTTTGGTGGGGCAAAATAACTTGAAATAGCTTGAATTTATATCGGCAAGCGATTTGAAAGCGGCTGATCTCTGGCGGGGGGTTTGGAGGGATTTTGGAATTTCAAGTACTGGTTAACGTACCGTTGCTCATTAAAAGGCTGAAGTAAAGAATAAAATGGAGCATTGTGTGATATATTTTGCATCCCGTGCGGAGACGATCCCAAAAGGCGGGGTCGACTGACCGGAAGGTTGCCCGCTCCGCTCGGCGAAGTGGAGGGGTGCCAATCAGGAGATTGATTCGGCCTGCCGGCCTCACCCTTCGGGTCCCGCATTCGCGGGATTGATTCGGCCCGCCGGCCTCACCCTTCGGGTCCCGCATTCGCGGGATTGATTCGGCCCGCCGGCCTCACCCTTCGGGTCCCGCATTCGCGGGATTGTCTCGTTCCACTCGGCTGTCTCGTTCCACTCGGCTGGCGCTCCCGGGCGGCCGACCCGCCATTTTGCGGTAAATGGTCATTTTTCCCCTTTGGTAAGGCCATCTCCGCTTCGCTCCGGTTCTCGCTTCACCGTCTCGTCCGCCTGCCGTCATCCATTAATCCCCTCCTACTCCCCGGCCCCCGCGGGACTCAAGATTCAGTGTGCGTAAGAGTACTCCCAATCATTTAAGGAACTTCAGGTGACACTACCCCAGGATCAGTTCGATTGGCATTGGGGCGATTCCTTTTTCCTTTTGTTCGGCTGAAGTCGCGGACACGCGCGAGTCGTATCGGCGACAAAAAGGGGAAAGAGAGGAGCCGGTGGAGGGTGGATAAATTTGAACATTGCTGGCGACATATGCGCATTGGGCGGGCGCGTTTTGGTTGCGCCTCCTGGCATAGTACAAAGTATTAGAGCTAATACTACAAAGTATTAGGCCTAATACATTGTAGTATACGGCAAAGACTGTCGCAGAGGCCGGGATGGCATGGCGGGTGCTATGGGCCGGTCGTGCGTTTTTTGTCGTCCAAAAATACACCTGTCCGGACCGTTCAATTGAGTATCCGAATCGTCTCAACACCTGAGGCTTCGCGGGTTCTCGACGGAAGGTCCAGCAGGTGGCCGATCACGGCTACCGGCAAGGAACAAACGGCCTCGATGGCCTTTCACGGGTCCGCGGGGGAGAAGAGTCCACAGCAAAAACAAGCGTAACCTAAACAAAAGAAAATCACGACCGCGATGCATCATCATCTAAACCGATTCATTGAAAAACTAAAGGATCCGAAGGAGCGGAAATACTTCTTCGCGCTCCTTGGCGGGAAGGCCATTGGAGTGGGATTGTGCCTGCTGGTAATGTTAGCGTTGAGCACTTACCTCAACAAGGCGCACGCGCAGAGCGCCGCTCCAGCGGCACCCGCAGCGGCGACCGCCCCGGCGGCACCTGCCGCAGCAGCTCCGGCAGCTCCAGCGGCAGCCGCTGCGCCAGCAGCCGCGGCGCCCGACGCGCCGAACCCTGCCTATGTCAATCCGATCAATACGATGTGGGTGCTGGTAACCGCCTTCCTTGTATTCTTCATGCAGGCAGGGTTCATGTTCCTGGAAGCGGGATTTGCCCGGACCCGGGAATCGGTGAACGTCATGCTGGAAGGCATCGTCGATACGAGCCTGTGCGGCATCCTGTTCTACTGCTGGGGATTCGCATGGATGTTCGGCCATGGTAACGGATTTATCGGCTGGGGCGATGCAAGCGGGCATCCCTGGTACTTTCTGCAGAACCTGCCGGATACTTATGAGTCAACGGGGGTGGCGACGATCGCCATATTCCTTTTCCAGTTCGCCTTCGCCGATACCTGCTCCACGATTACCTCGGGCGCGATGGTGGGCCGCACGGGATTCTGGGGCGACCTATGGTACAGCCTTGGAGTGAGCGGATTCATTTACCCGATCTTCGGCCATTGGGCCTGGGGTCCGGACGGCTGGCTGAATGCCATTCCGTTTTGGAAGGCGGCGCCGTTTCATGACTTTGCCGGATCGACGATCGTGCACACGATTGGTGGAACCATCGCCCTTGCGGGAGCCATCGTGCTTGGGCCGAGGCTTGGACGCAAATTCAAGCGCGACGGTGGCGGGCCCATGCCCGCTCATAACATGCTCATCGCATCGGTGGGCGCGATCATCCTCTGGTTTGGATGGTACGGATTCAACCCGGGCAGCACGCTCTCAGCGATGGATTTCATCGGCGTTGCGCGAGTCGCGACCAATACCACGCTGGCGGCATGCGCCGGCGGCCTGGCGGCGATGTTCTACGTCTATCCGCGTGCCAAGAAATGGGATTGCGGCATGTGCCTGAACGGGTTGCTGGCAGGGTTGGTGGCGATCACCTGTCCCTGTTACTGGGTCTCCGGATTTGGCTCGATCATGATCGGCCTTGTAGCCGGTGTGGTCGTGGTCTGGGGCACCGACCTGCTCGAGTGGTTCCGGATTGACGATCCGTGCGGCGCCTGGCCGGTACACGGACTTGCGGGGATGTGGGGCACTTACAGCCTGGGACTCTTTGCCACGGGCCAATTTGGAGCACCCACCCCGACTGGGGCCGATAATTCGGCCGGTTCAGTAGTCGCAGGCCTGTTCTACGGCGGCGGCGCCAACCAACTGGTAGCCCAGGTGATCGGCAATACATCGATCTGTCTTGGCGTGTTCGTCGTCTCGATGGTCCTGATGTATGCGGTCAAGGCAACTGGCACGCTCCGCGTCTCAGCCGAAGGGGAGATGGAAGGCCTCGATATCCACGAGCATGGCGGAGAAGCCTATCCCGAGGCGGTAACTTCGCACTCCGGCCTGACTACGGCCGCGGGGGGCGGATCCTCCATGGCGGCGACCCAGCCCGCCGGGGCGTATTCGCCGGCAACGTAACCAATTACAGCATGGCAGGTCCGGCTTTGGGGTGCGCTCCGCCTGCCACCCCAAGGCCGGCCTGTTGGCTGCAAGAAAGGCAGAATGTTAAAGAAAATTGAAGCGATTGTAAGGCCCTTCAAGCTGGATGAAGTAAAGCAGGCGCTGGTCGAGATTGGGGTGCATGGGATGACCCTCATGGAGTGCAAGGGTTTCGGGAGGCAAAAGGGCCATACCGAGCAGTACCGGGGGAGCGAATACACCATCGATTTTGTACCGAAGGTCCTGATCATAGTAGTCGTGGATGACGAAATTCTTGAGACCGCAATCAACGCGATTGAAAAGGCGGCGAAAACGAAAGCCGTAGGCGATGGCAAGATATTCGTTTCTCCCATCGAAGAAGCATTGCGAATCCGAACCGGAGAGTATGGCGAACGAGCCCTTTAGCGCGAATCCAGGTGCAAGGCGAAAGAGCCCATTCATTTTGAGTTAAACCAGCCATCGCATTCAAAATGAGCGAAGGTCCAATGATCTGTAACCGCAAAATGGACGAGGATATTGTGAAAAGAATAGCGAGGCCGATCCAGCGGCTCGAAGGAATGCCGAAGCGGACGGCGATAGGATTGACGCTCGCGATATTCCTTGTCGTGGCGTTGGCGGATTACTCGACGGGGTACGAAATATCCTGCACCGTATTCTATCTTCTCGCCATAGGCATCGCCACCTGGTGCATCGGCGCGCGTTTTGGGATTTTCGTCAGCATACTGAGCGCGGGTTCCACCTCGCTGGACAATGTGCTTACCGGCCAGACGTACTCGAATCACTTCGCTCCATTCTGGAACGCCGGCATCGTCCTTTGCTTTTATTTCGTGGTGGTGTGGCTGCTGCGCAGCCTCCGGATGATCCAGGACACCCTGGAGAACCGTGTGAGGGAGAGGACGGCGGTGCTTACTTCCGAACTTGCGGAGCGAAAGCGCCTTGAAAAGGAGATATTGGTCATCAGCGAACGCGAGCAGCGCCGGATCGGGAGGGACATTCATGACAGCCTCTGCCAGCACCTCACGGGGACGGCGCTTGCCGAACAATTCCTGGTGGAGAAACTGACAGCCCGCGAAGCACCGGAGGTGGATGACGCGGGCAGGGTGGTGGGGCTTATCGAAGATGCGATCTGCATGGCACGCGGCCTGGCTGCCGGCCTCTCGCCGATCGAGACGGAAGGCGAGGGCCTGATCGCGGCGCTCGCAGACCTGGCATCTTACTTTACGGTCCAATTCAAGGTGGCGTGCCGCTTCGAATTTGAGGAGCCACCGGTCATGATCCATGACTCCGCGGTTACCACCCACCTCTACCGGATTACGCAGGAGGCGGTGCACAATGCGATTCGCCATGGAAAGGCCGGCCATATCGGGATCCGTCTCTGGAAGGCGGGATCCCTCGTAATACTGAGGATCGAGGATGATGGCTGCGGACCACCGAGCGCCGGGGTTGTTCAACCGGGCATGGGATTGCGAAACATGAGGTATCGCGCATCGATGATTGGCGGGAACCTGACGCTGGAAGCGGGCAACCCCGGGACAATTGTAACCTGTTGCTTTCACGCGGGAGGCGGGTTGCTCCCGAATTAAGAGATGCCCGCGCACCTGAACCGGGCCGCCATGTGGAGCTAGGCGTACGCGAGCATCGTCCCCGCAACGTGGGTTGGGCGCGCGCCGCCAGCCTGCTTTACGGGGATTGGGGCACGAGCAAGGCGTATGTCACGGGACTGGCATTCCTGGCCGCCGGTTTTTCCAGCCTGCCGTTGATCCTCGCGGTCTGCGGTCTCACCGGTTTGGTGGGTGTAAACTATGCGGTAGTCTGCCGTTATTTTCCCGATGGCGGAGGTGTCTATTCCGCGGCGCGGATGCAGGGACGGCTGCTGGCGGTGATCGGGGCGTTGTTGCTGATCGCGGACCTGACGGTGACGGCAGCACTGAGCGGCTGGTCGGCGCTCAGCTATTTCAATGTGCCGTTCCTGACCTCGCATCCGTACGCCGTGCCGTACGCAACCATCCTGGTGCTGGTGTTGATGGGATGGATCAACTGGTTTGGCCCGAAACATAGCGGGACGCTAGCGGTGGCGCTTTCCGTGCCGACGGTGATCGTGGTGGTGGTGCTGATTGCGGTGAGCCTCCCCCATCTCACCACGCGCTACCTGGAGCCCCGGCATGAAAACCTGGCAGGAACATGGGTGCAATTTGTGAGTGTGATCCTGGCGCTCAGCGGGGTGGAGGCGATTGCCAACCTGACGGGGGTGCTGAAGCTGGATCCCGGCTCAACACCGGAGAATCCCAAGGTGGGGCGCGAGTCCACCCGGGCCATCATCCCCGTCGCAATCGAGGTGGTATTCGGTACCGCGATCCTGGGCTGGGCGATGCTCTCCGTGCCGTCAGTGCTTTCGCAGACGCTGCACATTACCAATCATAAGGAGATCGTGGAGCTCATGCAGGAGCACAAGGACGACATGCTCCGGTTCGTAGGCCAGCAATTCGGCTGGGCGACGGTGTCGAAACCGTTCGGACTCTTCTTCGGTTGGGCGGTGGGAATTGTCTTCTTCCTGCTACTGGTGAGCGCCGCCAATACGGCAATCGTGGCAATGATCGGGCTGATGTACATGATGGCGCGGGACGGGGAGATGCCGGTCCAATTCAAGCGGCTTAACAGTCATGGGGTCCCGCTGATCCCGCTCCTGGTTTCCGTGGGACTGCCGATCCTGGTGCTGATCACTGCGACGGACTTCGAGGCGCTGGCCGGGCTTTATGCCATCGGTGTCGTCGGGGCGATTGCGGTGAACCTTGGGTGCTGCACCTTCAACCGTGTACTCGGGTTCACCTGGTACGACCGGGCGCTCTTTGGAGTGACGTTTGTCATTCTTGCCGCAGTGGAAATCACGCTGGCGCACACGAAACACGACGCCCTGTTCTTTGTGGTATGCGTCATGGTAGCGGGACTGGGATTGCGCTCCTATGCCCAGAAGCGCCAGGGCCTGACGACCGTGACGATGAGTCGTGAACTGGCGAACCTGGTGGACCCGGAGACGATTGCGGCCTTGCGGGCGGAGATCAAGGAAGGGCAGAAAATCATGGTGGCAGCCCGCGGCCTAACCCCCGTGCTGCGGTACGCGCTGGAGGAGGCGTTTTTCCGCAAGGCTTCGCTTTGTGTGCTGTATGTGAAGGAAGTGGCTGTATTTCCGGCCGGCCCCGTGATGCAACGGATGAAATGGAACCAGGATCCGCAAGCCGCGGCAGTGATGTCGATGGTGATGCGTATTGGGGAGGAGCGCGGGGTGACGGTGATGCCGTTATTCGTGACCAGCGACGACACGGCGAATACCATCCTGGATCTCGCGGCGACGCTGGGGATCGATTTCCTGATGCTCGGAGCGTCACAGCGGGCGACGTTGCAACGCATCCTCCAGGGCAGTGTCGTGGAAACGGTCGCGGCCGGATTGCCGGAGGATATTCAGTTGATCATCCACGGGTAGAGCACTTTCGGTTTAAACTGATGCAAGTGACGCCTGTACATAGGGTGTTCCGAAAGTTGCTTCGGCGCTACAGGGTTAAACACCAAAAACAGGATTTGGCGGCAAAAGGACAAACTGTGTAGCGGCAGGCGTTCGATTCACCGCTCTATTGCCGCGATAAGTGTGCGACAAATTGAGAAGAAAATCCAGAGGGGGCTGATTCCGAACCGGTGGTTTATCAAGGCACCTCCGCTAGGAGGTTGCGGGCGTGGGCGATGTCGTGGGCGATTTGGAATTTCAGGGAGTCGAGCGACTTGAATTTCTGCTCGGCGCGGAGGAGGTGGCGGAAGGTGACTTCGATTTCTTCTCCATAGATGTCCTGCTGGAAGTCCAGGAGATGGAGCTCGAAAAGACGCTCGCCTGTGGCGTGGGCGATGGTCGGACGGACGCCAAGGTTTACGACGCCCTTGAGTTTGCTGCCCTTCCATTGGGCGGTGACGGCGTAAACGCCATTCGGGGGGAATTGCTCGTTGTGGGCGCTGAGATTGGCGGTGCGGAAGCCGAGGGTGCGGCCGATTTCGTCGCCATGCATGACGGTGCCGAGGATGGAGTAGTCGCGCCCCAGGAGGAGGGAGGCGCGGGCGAGGTCGCCGGTTTCGACGGCGGCGCGGATGGCGGTGCTGGAGACGATCTCGCCATCGACCTGGACAGCGGGGATGCCTACTTCCTCGAAGCCGAGCTTGTCGCCCATGAGGCGGAGCATGTCGAGGTTTCCCGCGCGGCCGCGGCCGAAGCTCCACTCGTGGCCGACGCAGATCTCCCGCAGGGGATGGCAGGCGGCGTGCAGGGCGTGGACGAAATCGGCGGGAGGGGTGGCGGCGAAGGCTGGGGTAAAGGGGATGACGAGGACGGACTCGATGCCGAGGGAACGGATGAGGCGGAGCTTATGGTCGGTGGCGGTGAGGAGACGGGGAGCGGCGGAGGGACGGAGAATTTTGACCGGATGGGGATCGAAGGTGACGGCGATGGCATTGCCGCCGCCGGCACGGGCATCGGCCAGGGCGCGGAGGAGGACGGCGCGATGGCCGAGGTGAACGCCGTCGAAAACGCCGATGGCCAGGTAAGCGGGTCCGGGAAGGGTGGCGAGGTCCGGGATGGCGCGGAGGAGCATGCGGGAATAGGACTAATGGGACGGATGGGACTTATGGGCTGGGGAGGCCGGATAGGCTACTTGAACTCAAAACTTTAACTTGAACATGAACCTCTGGAACCATGGACCCCAAGAGTTCACCAGAGGGGTTCAAGTTCAAGTTCAAGTTCAGGTTCAGGTTCAAGTGCGACTACGCTCCGCGTAGTCGCGAGACTTCGGGGAGGGTCAGGACCTTGGCGCGGATGGATTCGGAGGTGCCGTTGGCGATCTCGTCCACGGTGATGGAGCGGTCGAGGTTGAAGCGGCCGGATTTGGTGCGGCGAAGGCCTTTCAAATGGGCGCCGCAGCCGAGGTCCATGCCGATGTCGTGTGCGTAAGTGCGGACGTAAAAGCCTTTGCTACAGACGACGCGGAAGTCGATTTCATTGGGGCGGATGGCCTGGACCTCGTGGGCGAAGACGTGGACGAAACGGGGCTCGCGCTCGACGGTTTTACCCTGGCGGGCGAGCTTGTAGAGGGCGACGCCGTCTTTTTTGATGGCGGAGACCATGGGGGGCATCTGGTAGAAATCCCCATCGTAGCGGGCAAAAGCGGCTTCTATCTGCTCGGAAGTGAAATGAGGGACGGGACGGGTCTCGGTGACTTCGCCGTCGGCATCCTGGCTGGAAGTGATGGCGCCGAGGGTCATGGCGCCGACGTATTCCTTATCCTCGGCCATGAGGAGGTCCTGGATCTTGGTGCCGCGACCGAGGACCACGATGAGGAGGCCGGTGGCAAGGGGATCG
>Ga0302319_10004343_pt1 | contig 29141 bp, 25 predicted proteins | sample Bog_T0_2_FD_203319 | JGI IMG/M metagenome (GOLD analysis project Ga0302319, IMG submission 203319) | Peat permafrost microbial communities from Stordalen Mire near Abisko, Sweden - Bog_T0_2 | ecosystem: Environmental > Terrestrial > Soil > Wetlands > Peat | place: Sweden: Abisko, Stordalen Mire... | reverse complement strand
AGACGGCAGTGCAACGATCCTTGGCTTTTACAGCCTGAGCGCGGCCTCGGTGGCCTATGCGCAGGTTCCGGAGCTGGTGAAGCGAGGACTCGCGCGCCACGAGGTTCCAGGATTCCGGCTGGCTCGCTTGGCTGTCGATCGCCGGTTTCAAGCGAAGGGTCTCGGTGGGCAACTGCTGCTGACGGCAGGGAAGCGTTGTCTGCGTGCCGCGGCGGAGGTGGGTGGCGTAGCCATGGTAATCGACGCGAAGAATGAGCGCGTGGCGCAATGGTATACAAGCTACGGAGCGCTGCCATTGCTCGATGTGCCGCTTTCCCTGCTCCTTCCGCTGAAGACGATTGAAGAGGCGTTGCGCGCTGCCGGCAAGTACTGATCGCTACTGGCTACTGCGGGTTCCTGGTCGCGGCGGGCAGGGTGAACTGGAAGCGGCTGCCCTTGCCCTGCGTACTCTCGGCCCAGATGTGCCCGTGGTGCTGCTCCACGATGCTGCGGCAGAGCGCGAGACCGAGGCCGGTGCCGCCCAGGGCGCGCGAGTCCGAGGCGTCCCCCTGCTGGAAGCGATCAAAGATGCGATCGAGCTTTTCCGGAGCGATGCCGCGGCCCTGGTCTTCAACGGTGAAGACCACTTCCTCGGGACCATCGGCTTGGCCGGCTTCACGGACAAGCGGACGTGCGATCAGCTTGATCGTGGTGTCTGAAGCTGAAAATTTAAGAGCATTGGTGACGAGCTCATTGAGCACTTGCAGAATGCGATCTTCATCGGCCATGACGCGGACCGGCGGAGCCTCCACGCGCACAGCGATGCGGGCCTGGCTGGCGGAGTTGTAGGCGACGTCGGCAGCGCGGCGCAGCAGGTCGATGGCCTCGACTGGTTGGCGGTAGAGCGGCAGGATGCCCCGTTCCACCTTGTCGAAGTCCAGAATGTCGTTGACCAGGCGGATCAGTCTGTCACTGTTGCCGATGGCCATGTCAATCATCTGGCGCTGCTTCTCAGGGCGCTTGTCGAGCGCACCGGATGAGATGAGACCGAGCGAGGCGCGCATCGAGGTGAGCGGAGTCCGCAGCTCGTGGCTCACGGTGGAGATGAATTCGTCTTTCATGTGCTCCAGGCGGCGGCGCTCGGAGATGTCCTGGAACGCAACCACGAGGCCGGAGATGCGGCCCTCTTCGATGAGCGGGTTGGCGCTGTACTCGACCGGAAAGGCAGTCGAGTCCTTGCGCCAGAAGACCTCGTCGCGCATGCGGATCGCCTCAGACCGGCGCAGGGCCTGGAGGATGGGATTGGTGGATTTGGAATAGGGCGTGCCGTCGGCATGGCTGTGGTGGATGACCTCGTGCAGGTCACGGCCGGTCAACTCTTCCGGCGTGTAGCCCAGGGCGCGCGCACCGGCCTGGTTGATGAAGGTGAGGCGGCCTTCGAGATCGATGCCGTAGATGCCGTCGGCCACCGATTCGAGAATCAGTTCGCGCTGGCGGGTGGCCAGGTGGAGCGCCTGCTCGGCCTCATGCTGCTCGGTCACATCCGTGCCGTGGATGAGGATGAAGGGCCGTTCACCGGGCAGTTGCAGGCGGCGGCTGCGGCAGGCAATGCGGCGGTAAACGCCGTCACCACGGCGCAGGGTAAGCGCGCCTTGCCACTCGTCCTGGTTCTCCACGGTGCGCAGGCAGTCCTGAAAACTAGCCAGGCCGTTGGCGTCAAGCAGTTCAGAAATGAAGCGGCCGGTAAGCGCTTCGGTGCGGTAACCCAGTGTCTCTGCGGTGAAGGCGTTGAGCGACGTGAGCCGCCCTTCCAGCGAGCAGGTAAAGACGAAGCCGAGCGAGTTTTCGACGACCTCGCGGTAGCGTGCTTCGCTGGAGTGCAGGGCTCTCTCAATCTGGCGCTGATCGGTCACGTCCTGGCCGCTCACGATCAGGTATTGGATGTCGCCGTTGGGCCCTTGCAGCGGACGGAGCGTCCAGCTCACCCGGCGGCTGTCGCCACCCACCACCCGCCATGCGGTCTCGTGCGGTCCGGACACCTGGCCCGTAGCCGCGTCATGCAGCTTGGTTGAGGCCCATGGCCGATCGTCCGGCTCCAGCACCTCGTCGACAAACGGCCGGCCGACCGCATCGGCCAGGCTCAGCCCCGTCAGTTGTGCGCAGGAGTGGTTGAGCCGCACCGTGCGGCCCGAGGTGTCGAGCACGGCGACCAGGGCGGGCACGGAGTCCAGCGTCGCAGCGACAAAGCAGCGTTCGATGGCCAGCGCGCGCTCGGTGCGCTGGCGGGCGCGGATGGCCTGCTCCTGGGCGCGAATGCGGGCGTAGAGCTCCAGCCGTGTCACCACCTGGCGGCCCAGAACCTCAAGCAGGGTAATGTGCTGCGCATTGAAGCGGTCCGGCTCGCGCGCCAGCACGGCGAGCGTGCCGATCACCTGTTGCGCGCTCGAAACCAGCGGCACTCCGGCATAGGACCGGCAGTTCTTTCCACCCAGGAGCGGGATGCCGGTGGGGGGAAAGCGGGCGTCTTCTCCCGCGTCGGGGATCAGCAGCGGCTGGCCCATCTGGAGAAGCCATTGGCAAGCGGTGGTGGAGCGGGGCTGTTCGGTGGCCTTGAAGCCGAACCGGGACTTGAACCAGAGCCGGTTGAAGTCCATCCAGCCAATGTAGGCGTAGTCAGCGTTCGACAGGACGGCGGAAAGCTCGGTCAGCTCGTCGAGGGCCGGGTCCGGACTGCGGTCAAAGGCTTCAAATTCCTGGCGCAGGGCCACCGCCAGATGCTCTCCGGGATGTAGACCCTGGATTCCGCCCATAAGACACACGACCACCCAAGGCAAGTATCGAGTATTCAAACTGCCTTGACTCTGCCCAAAAAGTGGCAGTTTTGTGGTTCGCCGGATACGACCTAAGTAATTCGATTATCAGGACTAAAGGAGGAGTCTAGGTTACTTTCGGAGGGGTTTCTGGACGGCGGTTCAGTTACCTTCAATGGTTACCGATGGCAGGCGCGCCTGACGCTTCTCTGCGCGTCGCAAGACCTCCCGAACCGGGCTCAGTTTCCGGTGGGGACCTTGCAGCAATCCCCGGCTGCGGCGGGCTCGTTACTGCCTGCATCCAGCACCACTTTCCAGTTGCCATCCGGCTGCTTGCGCCAGATGGTGATGTAGCGGCCGGTGGTGGTCACGGGATTCCCGTTGGCGTCTTTGCTGTGGCCCTCGAAGTGACCCCAGGTGTAGCCGATGTCGCCCGACGGCCCCATCGTGGCGTCGGTCGGCGTCCAGGTCAGCTGGTAGTCTTTCGCCTGCCAGGTGGCCGATTTGACGATGGCCACTTTGCCCACCAGAGGCGCAGCGCCGTTGCCCAGGGCCACTGCATCCGGAGCAAACCAGTTGGCGAACGCGGCGCCGCCGTGATCGAGCACGTCTTTGGCAAAGCGAGACTCCAGGTCGAAGAGCAGGATTTTGCCGGCGTTTACGGTGGTGTCGGAGAGCGGGTTGGGCGCGGTCGCCGGGGCTGCGGCGCCTGGGTCCGGGAGCTGGCCCCAGGCGGGCAGAGCCGCGCCCAGGCCGACAGCCAGCACACCCGCAAGGACTACCAAGACCCTCATCTTCATTCCGCGAACTATGGCTCTGCGCACGTTCTGTTCCTCCCGTTCGGCCCACACCGCAATCGTACAACGTGACCTTTTGGGGCGAGCTGAGGAAACCCGCCCGGCCCGGATGCGTCCAAACATCCATTGGGCAGATCGCGACGGCAGATGAGCGGCCGGCGAAACTGCGCATTGGTATACTGGAGCGAGTCGGTTCAGGCAGGCGCTCGTGGTCTTCAGTAGCCCGTCGAAACCATCATTCGTCCCCTGTTTGGGTGTATTGTGCTGAGTTGATATGCCATTGGCTACCGTGCTACGATCCGGGGCCTGTGGTCGGGGGCCCGGCCAGCATCCGGGGGAAGGAAGACCATGGGAGCATTGCTCGAGAGCATCCACTCGCCCGCCGACCTGAAGCGCCTGAATTTCGCGCAGATGGGCGAGCTGGCGGAGGAGATCCGCGCATATCTGATCCGGACCCTGGCCAAGACGGGCGGCCACCTGGGTCCGAATCTAGGCGTTGTGGAACTGACCCTGGCCCTGCACACGGTCTTCAACACGCCTGAGGATAAGCTGCTCTTCGACGTGAGCCACCAGGCGTACATTCACAAGATTCTGACTGGCCGCTTCGACCGCTTCGCCACCATCCGCCAGCCGGGCGGGCTCAACGGATTTATGCTGCGCACCGAGAGCGAGCACGATTGCTTTGGCGCGGGGCACGCGGGGACCGCGTTATCAGCCGCGCTCGGCATGGCTGCGGCCCGCGATCTCTCCGGTGGCAGCGAGCATGTGATTGCCGTGGCCGGCGATGCGGCCTTCACCAACGGGATTTCATTTGAAGCGCTCAACAATATTGGTGAGCACACCAAGCGACTGATCATCGTGCTCAACGACAACGAGTGGTCGATCGATCGCAACGTGGGCGCCATCGCCCGCTACTTCCACAAGATTGTGACCAACGAGCACTACCAGCATCTGCACGAGTCGGCCAAGCGGATCGTGCAGAAGATTGGCGGCAAGACCGCCGTCACGCTGGCGCGACGCGCGGAAGAAGCGGCCAAGAGCATGCTGTGGCCTTCCATTCTTTTTGAGGAGTTCGGCCTGGAATACTTTGGCCCCATCGACGGGCATAACCTGCCGCTGCTGGTGGACACGTTCAAGTTTTTGAAAGCTGCGGATCACCCGGTGCTGCTGCACGTCCTCACGCAAAAGGGCCGCGGCTATCAGCCGGCGCTCGACGGTCAGAAGAAATTTCACGGCCTGGGCCCCTACGATGCGGAGACCGGCAATACCAAACCCGCCGGGCTGCCCACCTACTCTGAGGTATTCGCCAACACGCTGGTGGAACTTGCCAACCAGAACGAGCGCATTGTCGCGATTACCGCGGCCATGCCCAACGGCACCGGGCTCGATCTGTTCCGCCCGCACCACCCCAGGCGCTACTTCGACGTGGGCATCGCCGAGGAGCATGCGGTGGTGTTTGCCGCCGGCATGGCCACGCGCGGCTACCGGCCGGTGTGCGCAATCTACTCCACATTTTTGCAGCGGGCCTTCGATCCCATCGTGCACGATGTGGCGCTGCAAAAGCTGCCCGTCGTCTTCTGCATGGACCGCGCCGGGCTTTCCGGCGACGACGGCCCCACGCACCACGGCCTGTTCGATATCGCCTATCTGCGCGGCATTCCGGAGATGACGTTGATGTCGCCCAAGGACGAAGACGAACTGGCGGACATGATGAAGACCGCGCTCGAGCTGCGTGGGCCCAGCGCGATTCGTTATCCGCGTGGCGTGGTGGTGGGCGTCTCGCGCAAGGCGGAGCCCGAGGTGCTGCCTGTGGGCAAGGCGGAAGTTCTGGTGGACGGTTCCGATGTTGCGATTCTGGGCCTGGGCGCCATGACGGCGCTGGCGCGCGAGCTGGGCGCAAAGATTGACCGCGCCGGCTACTCGGCCGCGGTCATCAATCCGCGCTTCATCAAGCCCATTGATCGCGAGCTACTGGAGAAATATGCCGGCCGGGTCGCTGCTTTCGTTACCTTTGAAGATCACGTGAAGATGGGCGGGTTCGGTTCCGCCGTGGTAGAGGCTTTGGAGGAGATGGGCAGCACGGTGCCGGTGGTGCGCATCGGCTGGCCTGACCAGTTCATCGAGCACGGCAAGGTGGACGACCTGCGCGCCAAGTACGGGCTCACCGTGGACGCGGCGCTGGCGCAGGTGCTTCCGCTCCTCGCGCTCCGCCGCCGGCCTACACTGGTGGCCAGCTAGGATGCCGCGCTTGATGTGGAGGCTTCGGCTGACCGTGGGCGCGTCAAAACACCATGTTTGCGTGAGCCGCGCAGGTTTATCTGCCGATCCAAGTCGCTGTGCGACAATCCTCTGAAGAACAATTCCACTATGCGAATGATCCGGGACCTTGCGATGGGGTTGTTGGGAGCGGCTCTGGCTGGCGTGGCTAGCTCTGCGCAGACGCAACCGCCCGCTCCGCTCAAGCCTCCGGCGCCTGTGTCTGTACCGCTGGTTCTGGCCGGCGGCACCGTGGTCGACGTGACCGAGTGGGGCCGCTCCGCCAAAGACATGCAGGACGCGGTCGTGATTGTGCGCGATGGCCGTGTGAGCGAGGTGGGCATGCGTGCGGCCATCCCCATCCCCAAGGGCGCTCGGGTAATTGACTGCACCGGAAAATTCATCATTCCTGGCCTGATTGACGGCTTTGCCGGCATGAACTCCCAGGGGCAGGCCAGCGCCAATCTCTACATGGGCGTGACCACGGTCGTGGCTTCTGGCGACGATCGCCGGGGCCTGATTGATTTCTCCGCCAACCCGGCGCCTCATATTTACCTGCTCGATTCGATCGGCTCGACCGACGACTGGAGCATGCTGATCCATGAGCCGCAGTGGGCGGCCAAGCTCAAGGAAGGCGCGCACCCGGCCGAGCTGAGCCCTGAAGACACCGCCCGGCAGATGGCCGACACTGCCAAGCTCGGAACGCGCGTGCTCTGGCTCGGCCACAACCTGACCGCAGCCAATACGCAGTGGATCGTGGCCCACGCGCACCAGATGGGCCTGGTGACCTATGGCGAGTTTGTGTCGACGCCTTACCAGGTCGGCATTGAGGCCGGCGTGGATGCGCTGCTGCACATGAGCCGTTACGAGCTGGGCGTGGTGCCCGATGAGTTGCAACGGCCGCTGGTCGACGATCCGGAGGGCGCGGCTGCAAACACGGCATACGACTACTCCGAGCGGCTGCCTGCTACCGATCCGCACCTGGCCGCCTATGCCAAGTTCATTGCCTCGCACCATGCGGCGCTGATGCCCACCTTCAGCCTGTTCTTCCTTCAACTCCCCGGCCATCGCAACCCGTGGAAGGAGCCGGCAGCGGCGCTGCTTGACCCGAAGCGCATGTTCGACGCCCCGGATCGCGCGACCGGCGAGCTGAATTATCCGCTCGCCCCGTGGACGCGCCACTTGCCCGCCATCGGCCAGCGCTACCTCGAAGACAACCAGCGCAAGAAGGCTGCGCTGTCGGCCATGCGGTTGTGGCGCATCAACGAGACCATCTTCTCCGCCTATCCGCATTACCTGGCAGCCTCCGGCGCGGCGGTCTTCGGCTCCATGCCCGGGATCTCCATGCACACCGAGCTTGAGTTGCTCGTCCGCCTTGGCCTTTCGCCGCGCGAGGCGCTGGCCGCGGGCACCAACAACTATGCCTTGCAATTCGGCTGGAATGAGCTGGGCCAGATCGCGCCCGGCCGCCGTGCCGACATTCTTGTCGTCGATGGCGACCCGACCGTGAACATCTGGAATGCACGGCACATCTCGAGCCTGATCATCGACGGCAATGTGATGGACCGCGAGGCGCTGCTGAGCGACAGGTAAGGCGGCGCGAGCGGGGCCCCGGAAGTGGTGCTGCGGGTGCCCCGGTGAGGCACCCACTGCGGAGGCGATCTTAGTTGGGGAGCAAAACGGAGTCGATCACGTGGATGATACCGTTCGACTGGTAGACATCGGCGATCGTCACCGTTGCCGTGCCGCCCTTCTCGTCGGTCAGGACCACGTGGCCCATGGAGAGCGATGCGGTCAGAGTTCCGCCGGAGACGGTTTTCAGCTCCGCTTTGCCGCCGCCCTTCTTGATCATCCTGATCAGTTCCTTTGCGGTGATTTTGCCGGACACCACGTGATAGGTCAGGATCTTCACCAGCTGATCCTTGTTTTCCGGCTTGAGCAGCGTGTCCACGGTGCCGGCGGGGAGCTTGGCGAAGGCTTCGTTGGTGGGCGCGAAGACGGTGAAGGGGCCTGCGCCTTCGAGCGTATCAACGAGGCCGGCAGCCTTGACCGCGGCCACCAGCGTGGTGTGGTCAGGGGAGTTGACCGCGTTCTGCACGATGTTCTTCATCGGGTACATGGCGGCGCCGCCCACATCAGGATCTTTCTGGGCTGATGCGGATACGGCAGAAACAGCAAGCGTGAGAAGTGCCAGTGCAGACAGGGCGATTTTCGAGATGCGATTCATTGGTTGAAGTGCCTCCATGCGAAATTGACTACATCTCATCAACGCGCCAGAGTGGAGTTTGGATTCGCCGCAACTCGGCGCTTCTGTGGCGTCGTCGACCGAATCAATGATTCACTATGGGAATGTTGGCGCCGCAACAAGCTGCTCCACGCGGCTGTCGCAGCTGCATCGCGGCGCGGCTGTTGGGAGAACCCGCCGTCATCGTTTAACGTATCGATAGGCGCCCGGTTCAAACCGGGCTTTGCATGAAGAAGGAAATTATCCGATCCCCGCTCAGGCTCTTTGATCGCAAGTACCGCCACAACCGGTGGCTTATGCTGATTGCTGCCTTCAAACTGGCCCAGGCCACGCTGTTTATCGCCATCGGCTTCGGGGCTCTGCGCCTGTTGCACAAGGATTTTGCCGACTTCCTCGTCCGCCTGGCTCATCACCTGCACTTCAACCCGGAGTCGCGCTTTGTCGACTTCATTCTCGACCGCGCGTCTTTTGTGAATGACCGCATGCTGCGCCGCTTCAGCATCGGCCTGTTCGCGTACGCGACGCTCGGGCTCATTGAGGGCATCGGCCTTTATCTCGAAAAAACCTGGGCGGAGTACTTCACGCTGGCCATCACCGCCTCGTTCCTGCCCTGGGAACTGATCGAGGTTTTCCGGAGGGTTACGCCAGTGCGCACGGCCCTGTTGGCGGTGAATCTGCTGGTGTTCTTCTATCTGCTGAAGGTGGTTGTGGAGCGAGGCAAGCGAGAGCGCAGCGGACGCTCATTGCCAGGACGGAAGCGCTAGAGCATCGTGCTTTCGGTGTATAGCAATTGGAGAACCGCCGCGATTCGCTTTTTCTTCGCTTTAGCATGATCCGGTCGCGCTGTCCAGTAGCGGAACCAGATTGATAAACACTACATATTGTGGTTGTGGATATAACTGAAACTATTAGGCGAATTTCCCACAAAAACCCACAGGAATCGGCGCTTTAAGGCTCTCTTTTTGATTGGCATGAATACGGAAGGGCTGTACTATCGCACTTGTGGAGCCAAGTGGAGCGAAGTGGAGTCCAGTGGAGCTTCCGGGTTTTCCGAAGAACGGAACTGCAAGAATCGCTCTTCATCGACCCAGAAGCAAGTCTACTCGCAAACGACTTTATTCACTGCAAAGATGAGGCGCCAACGAAATAAGGGAACCAGCCTGGCTAACGGGAGCAGGCGGCAAGTAGAGGCAGACAGGTGTTTCGGGGCAACAATCCGGCCAAGGTGGACGAAAAGGGGAGGCTGAAGATCCCCTCTGGGTTCAAGACGCTGTTGGACGCGGCGAATGTGACCCAGCTGTACATCACCTCGACGGACGGTAAATGCGCCCAGATCTGGCCGCTGCCGGCGTGGGAGAAGCAGGAAAAGCTGCTCGCCGAGCACAGCAGCATGGACGATGCGGTGGAAAAGTATTTGAACCTGACCAGCTACTACGGTCAGCAGGTTGAGATGGACAGCCAGTCGCGGGTTGTGTTGCCGCAGAAGCTGCGTGACAAGGGCAAGCTCGACGCTGAAGTGGTTGTGCTGGGCAAGCTGACGTATCTGGAAGTGCAGAACGAAGCGGAATTTGAAGCGCGCCTGACGAGTTATGAGTTGACGGCGGAAGATCGCAAGTCGGTGGCGGCGATTATCCGGCAGCACGGTTGAAGGGCATTGCCCCCCAGGGGGAGCACATGACGAATTCGAATGAGCGCCATGTGCCTGTTCTTTTTGAAGAAGCGATTGATCTCTTGAATGTACGCGCGGGCGGCACCTTTGTTGATTGCACGCTGGGGCTGGCCGGGCACGCAGAAGGAATAGTAAGAAAGCTCGGCTCCCATGGGCAGTTGATTGCATTTGACCGGGACGCCGAAGCGCTGGAGTTAGCAAAGGAACGGCTGGATCGAGTTAGCGTTGAGTTAGGCAGTGAAGCTCCACAAGTAACTCTGATCAATGAGCCGTTCAGCAGTATCGCAAGTTATGTAAAGCCGGCATCGGTGGATGGGTTGCTGGCCGATTTTGGAGTAAGCAGCCTGCAGTTTGATGAAGCGCGCAGGGGCTTCAGTTTTCAGGCAGTCGGTCCCTTGGATATGCGCATGGACATGCGCCGGGGACAGACGGCCGCACAAGTGGTGAATGAGGCGAACGAGCGTGAGCTCGGGGACCTTATTTACGAGTACGGAGAGGAAAGGAGGTCGCGGAGAATCGCCAGAGCCATTGTTCGGGGACGGCCGGTAACAACGACGGACCAGTTAGCCCGGCTTGTAACTCAAGCCGTCCCGACAATGAAACAAGAGCGCATTCATCCGGCGACCAGAACTTTTCAAGCACTTCGTATCTTCGTAAACCGCGAGTTAGACGAGATCAAGGCATTGCTGGAGGCCGTACCCGGGTTGCTCAAGCCCTCCGCGAGGCTCGTAGTCATCAGCTTTCACTCCCTGGAAGATCGCATCGCAAAGGACAGTCTGCGGGAAGGCGCGCAGAAGGGAACCTGGGAGATTCTGACCAGGAAGCCGGTGACGGCAGGCGAACAAGAGACGGATCGCAATCCGCGCGCGCGGAGCGCCAAGTTGAGAGCGGCAGAACGGCTGGGATCAGGGACCAGGGATCAGGGATCAAAGAGCTTCGGCGCCAAGACGTGGACAAGCACGGCCTGGACGGGCAAGAGAAGTTAGGCAGCAGAGCAGGGAAGCTAAGGCAGGAGGCGCAACCATGGCGGCAATCGCGACAACCTATTTTGAAACAGGCCGCAGCCTGGGGCAGCGGATTCGCGAGCGGAACGACGAGCTGCTGGCACTGCAGCCGTTGCGCCGCCGCGGCGTGCGCACGCCGGAGTTTCACTTTGCGCGGCACTTTGACAACTCGCGGCTGGTGAAGGCGCCGGACCCGGTGCGGGTGCGCGAGATGCGCCTGTTCGGTGCGGCAATTACCATCCTGTTTTCGTTGGTGATGATTTACGGCTTGCAGCACTTTTACGCGATTGAAAGCGGCTATCACGTGGAGGCAGATAAGCTCGCCGTCGAACAGCTGCGCGAAGAGAATCGCCAGTTACGTTTGTCGGAAGCGCAGCTGACGCAGCCGGAGCGCATTGACACCATGGCGCGGGAGCTGGGGCTTGCGGAGCCGGCGCCGGGCCAGGTGGTTCATCCCAGCGCACGGCCCGATGCGACTGCTCCGGTGCTGGCCCAGGTCACTCCGCCGGCAGCGCCGGTTCAGTAGAAGCCAGTATCCGGTGGCTGCAACGCTGCCGGCAAGCCGCGGAGTATCGCCCCATGCAATTGCCTGTCAGAAACAGCCGGAGCCGCAACACCGCGGCCCGCGTCATCCCTCTCAAGCGGGCGCGCTTCTGGCTGATCTGCCTGTTCTTTCTGCTCTGGTCGGTCGCCATTTCCGGACGGCTTTTCTGGCTGCAGGTGGTGCGCCACAAGGCGTATCAGGAGAAGGCTGAAAAGCAGCAGTTGCGCACGTTTGAGGTTGCGCCCCGGCGCGGCGTGCTCTACGACCGCAACCTGCGCGAGCTGGCCATGACCGTGCAGGCGGACTCCTTTTACGCCGTGCCCAGCGAGATCGACGACAAGCAGAGGGCCGCCTGGGTGCAGACGACGGCGCATGCCCTTGCCGCCGTCGTACACGTCGACCCGGAAGATGCAATGACAAGCGAGGCGCAGATTGCCGAGCGCCTGCAAAACGGTCGCAGCTTTGCGTGGGTGGCGCGGCGCGTCACACCTGAAGTCGCAGATCAGGTACGCGCGCTCAACGTCAAAGGCGTCTACTCGCAGAAAGAATTTCAGCGCTACTATCCCGACAACGAGATTGCCGCGCAGGTGCTGGGGTATGTGGGCGCGGACGACAACGGCCTGGGCGGCCTGGAGCAGCGCTACGAGCCGCAACTGCACGGCGAGCCGGGCCGCATGTATACGGCGATGGATGCGCGGCGCAAGGTGCTTGGCTCAAGCGAGCGCGAGCCAGAGCCGGGGCAGAACATGGTTCTGACCATCGATTCGCAAATTCAATACATGGCCGAGCGCGCTCTTGACCGAGCCATCGAAAAGTACCATCCGGACAACGGCACCATCGTAGTGCAGGACGTGCACTCGGGCCAGATACTGGCTCTTGCCATCCGGCCGACGTTCAATCCCAACCAGGCTCGCCATACCACGCCGGCGCTGCTCAAGGATCATGCCGTGAGCGACGTGTATGAGCCGGGCTCGGTGTTCAAGCTGGTTACGTACTCAGCCGCCCTCGAGCAGCACGTGACCACGCCGGACGACAAGATCGACTGCCAGGGCGGGCAGATGGCTCTGCCAGGCCGCATTATCCACGACGACAAGTCGGACCACTATGGCGTGATCACGGTGCATGAGGCGCTGGAGCACTCGAGCGACGTGGCCGCTGTAAAGCTGGCGCAGAAGGTCGGACAGGAGAAGTTCTACGAATTCATCCGTAGCTTTGGATTTGGCGCGCGAACCGGCATGGAACTGCCGGGCGAGACCCGCGGCCTGTTACAGCCTGTCAGCCGTTGGGGCACAACGTCGTATGCGTCCATCGCCATCGGCCAGGAAGTGGGTGTCACCCCGCTGCAACTGGTGTCGATGGTTTCCACCATTGCCAATGGCGGCGTCTACCTTCCGCCCCATGTGCTGATGCCCGGCCAGGTTGGGGCCAACGCCCAGAAGCCTGCCGCGCCGCTCACGCCGGAGCCCTTCAAGCCAGACGGCGAGCTGCCCAACCCGCTCCCGCCCGGCGCGCACCGAGTTCTGTCAGAGATGACCGCCGCGCAGATGCGCAAGATGATGGAGGGCGTGGTGCTCTATGGGACTGGCAAACCGGCCATCCTGAATGGGTATTCGTCGGGAGGAAAAACCGGCACGGCGCAGAAGATTGACCCGGCCACGCACACATATTCGAAGACCATGCACATCGCGTCGTTTGCGGGGATCGCGCCAGTGAACAATCCGGTGATCTCGGTGGCGGTGGTCATCGATAATCCGCGTGGTGGCGTGTACTACGGCACCACGGTTTCCGCGCCGGTATTTGCGGATGTGGCGCAGCAGGTGCTTGAGTACCTGGGCGTGCCGCACGACACGGATGTGCACGCGCCGACCGGGAAGAAGCTGCCGGTCGCGCAGATTGCAGAAGACGACGAGCACGAGCAGGGCGGCGATGTGAATGCGATGTTTGCCGCTATCAACGATCTGCCCAGCGATGATCCCTTGCGTGCTCCGGCGCCGGCTCCGGTGCCGGAGGCGCCCGCGCCAGCCGTGGACAAGCCGGCATTGAGCCAGGCGGCTGGGGTCAAGGCAACAGGCGCGCAACATGAGGCGGCGGTGGCTCAGGCCGCGCAGCCATCAGGCAACGCGGTGACGGTGAGCGATGCGCACAAACTGAAAGTCCCTTCGCTAATCGGCCTGCCCATGCGCCAGGTGATTACGCAGGCTGCGGCTGCCGGCCTTGAAGTGCAGATTGCGGGCAGCGGCACGGTGCGCGAACAGGCCCCCGCCGCCGGCACCATGGTCGCGGCCGGAACGCAGATTGTGGTGCGCTGCGCGCGCTAGATTCCCTCGGGCCGGCGATCGGTGGATTCCCGCAACCCGGCCGCATCCGGCGTCCTCTTGAGGGCCGCAAACTACAATGGAAGGCACGATGAAGTGGAAAGATCTAGTTGAAGAAGTGACCGCTGTCGGCGCCGGCGGTGAGTCGGATGAGCCGATCACGGGCGTCGAGTACGACTCGCGCAAGGTGAAGCCCGGCGCGGTGTTTGTGGCCATGAAGGGCGGCTCGACCGACGGCAACAAGTACATTGACAAGGCCATTGCTGCCGGCGCGCTGGGTGTCATTACCGACTCGTCGAATATGTTCGATCATCTGCTCGTGTACCAGGCGGGCGTACCGGTGCTGGAGGTGGAGCATGGGCGGCGGGCGCTGGCTCAGGCCGCCGCGGCATTTTTCGGGCATCCGGAGCGGAAGCTGGCGGCGACGGGGATCACCGGGACCAACGGCAAGACGACTACCGCGTATTTGATCGAGGCGCTGCTGAATGCGGCCTCGCGCAAATCCGTGCTGGTGGGGACGATTGAATATCACGTGGCCGGCGAGGTGCGGGCGAGCGTCCACACGACGCCGGAGTCGCGCGACCTGTTTGAGCTGATGGCCGAGGGCGCTGCTCAGGGCGCGACAGAACTGGTGACCGAGGTATCGAGCCACGGGCTCGACCAGGGCCGCGCAGCCGGAATCAACTTTGATGTGGCCGTGTTCACTAACCTGACGCGCGATCATCTGGATTATCACCAGACCATGGAGAAGTATTTCGCGGCCAAGCGGCTGCTGTTTGACGGCACTGTCTATCCGGCTCCGCGGGTGGCGGTGATCAACGCGCATGACCAACGCTGCGCGGAGCTGGCCGCCGCGGCGAGCAAGGCAGGCGCCGAGGTGCGCACGTACGGCATGGGGCAAGGCGACTGGCGCGCGGCGAGCCACACGCTCACGCCGGGCGGTGCGGTGATTGAACTTGAGACGCCGGCGGGATCGGCGCAGTTTACGTCGAAGCTGGCCGGCGAGGTGAATATCCTCAACCTGCTGGCTGCATTGGCTGCGGCGCATGCCCGCGGGGTTGATTTTCAAAAACTCGTCGATGCCATTCCGCATCTTGAGCCGGTTCCCGGCCGCTTTCAGCCAGTGGATAAGGGCCAGCCGTTCACCGTGATCGTTGACTATGCGCACACCGATGACGCGCTGCGCAACTTAATAGTCCTTGCCCGGCAGATGACGGCGGGTTCCGGCGGCCGGGTGATTACGCTGTTTGGTTGCGGCGGCGACCGCGATCGCACCAAGCGGCCAAAGATGGGCCAGGCGGCGGGCGCGAATAGCGATTTTGTGGTGGCCACCAGCGACAATCCGCGGTCCGAGGACCCGCAGGCGATTCTTGCGGAGATTGAACCCGGGCTCAAGTCGACCGGCGTCCAATACACCATTGAGCCGGATCGCGGCGCGGCCATCGCGATTGCGTTGGGCGCAGCGAAAGCGGGAGACGCGGTGCTCATCGCCGGCAAGGGGCACGAGAAGGAACAAATCCTCGCCGGGCGTACAATTCCTTTTGACGATGGTGAGGTTGCGCGCGCTGCTCTGTGTGCTTTGGGGTATGGTAAAGGGCAATGAAGCTGACCCTTGCAGAAGCGGCAATTGGCGCTGGCGCAGTGCTTGAGGCTCCGGCCAGCGTGGCCCATGCAGGCTCGCTTGAGGTGAGCGCGTACTCGATCGACTCGCGCACGGTGGGCGCGGGCGCATTGTTTTTTGCCGTGCGCGGCGAGCGGCTTGACGGGCACGACTTTGTTGAGGCGGCCCTTGCGCGTGGCACTATTGCGGCGGTCGTTTCGCGGGCGCGGGTGGCCTCTCTGCCCAACGCGGCGCTGGCCGCGCCGCTGCTGATTGCCGAAGACCCTCTTGTTGCGTTGCAGGCGCTGGCCGCGCATGTGCGCCGTCGCTGGGGCCGGCGCGTGGTTGCCATTACCGGCTCGGCAGGCAAGACGACCACCAAGGAAGCGGTGGCGGCGGCGCTGGGCGCACAGCTCAACGTGATGAAGTCGCGCGGCAATCTGAACAACGGCTTTGGCCTGCCGCTGGAGCTGCTGCGCCTGGAACCGGAGCACGACATCGCGGTGGTTGAGATGGGCATGAATCACCTGGGCGAGATCGCGGCGCTGGCGCGCATAGCCGCGCCGGATTGGGGCGTTGTGACCAACGTGGGCACAGCGCACATTGAAAACTTTGCCGACGGCCAGGCGGGGATTGCGCGCGCCAAGTTCGAGCTGGTTGCAGCGCTGCCGCCCAACGGCGTTGCGTTTCTGAACTGCGACGACGCGTATGTTTCGCAATTCGGCCGCGACTTTGCCGGGCGCACTGTGTACTTTGGCGAAGGCCCCTGCGCCGATCCGCAAATTATTTCCACGCATGAAGACTTGAACGGATTGCATGTGAAGTTTCGCGCCGGCGAGCGCGAAGGAGCGCTGACCATGCAGCTGCTGGGCGCGCACAACGCGGCAAACGCGATGGCCGGGCTGGCCGTGGCGCTCGAGGCGGGCGTTGATCTGGATGCTGCCCTGGGTGCGCTCGAGCGGTTGACTGCCGGCGACCAGCGCGGGGAGATTCTTGAGATCGACGGCGCAACGATTCTCAACGACAGCTACAACTCGAACCCTGAGGCGCTGCGCTCGATGATCCGCACGCTTGCGGCACGTCCTGCGGCGCGCCGGATCCTGGTGGCGGGCGAGATGCTGGAACAGGGCGAGCATGGTCCCGCTCTGCATGCAGCGTGCGGCCGCGCGGCTGCTGAAGCTGGAATTGACCTGGTGGCCGGTGTGCAGGGCAATGCCGTGCACCTGGCCGCGGCCGCATGCAGCGGGGGCGTTGCGGCACTGTTCTTACCCAATGCCGAAGCAGCCGGGGAGTGGCTCAGGCAGACTCTGCGCGCCGGCGATGTGGTGCTGGTGAAGGGCTCGCGCGGCGTGCACCTGGAGCGGGCCATCGGGGTTGTGCAGCAGGGTTCCGGCACGGACTGAAAACTGCGTGGTTCCACAGCTTCGGTTGCGTCCAGCCCTGTAAAATCACAATGAATCGCGCTTCGCTTCGGCTTTGGAGGCCAATTGCTTTACTGGCTGCTCTACGAAAAGCTCTACCCGTTCTTCCACCCGTTCCGGATCTTCCGCTACCTGACCTTTCGCACTGCTTTCGCATCGCTGACCGCGATGCTGATCGCGCTGTTCATTGGTCCGTGGGTCATCCAGAAGCTGCGCGAGTTTCAGATCGGCCAGTTTGTCCGGGAAGATGGGCCGCAGTCGCACCTGAAGAAGACGGGCACGCCCACCATGGGCGGCGTGCTGATCGTGATTGCCATTGTGCTGCCGACGCTGCTGTGGTCGATTCCGACCGACCCGTTTGTGTGGGTCGCGGTGCTCTCCACGCTGGCCTTCGGCGCAATCGGTTTTGCCGACGATTACATCAAGGTAGTCAAACGCCGCAGTCTGGGGTTGACGGCGCGCGCCAAGCTGTTTTGGCAGTGCCTGGCGGCGACCATGGTGGCGGTTGCGCTGGTGGTGCTGGAGCAGTTCCGTTTTTTTTCAACGCGCATGACGGTGCCATTCTTCAAGAGCCTGCAACCAGACCTGCTGTGGCATATGTGGCCGGCCACGCTGCCGTGGCTGGGGTTTCTCGCCTTCCTTCCGTTTGTGGCGTGGGTTGTGTTTGTGCTGATGGGATCGTCGAACGCGGTGAATTTGACCGACGGTCTGGATGGGCTGGCCATCGGCTGCACCATCATTGCGGCCGCGGCGCTGGCGGTGCTGACCTACGTGAGCGGCAATGTGGTGTTTGCCGACTACCTTGAGCTCCAGCACCTGCCGCGTGTGGCCGAGCTGACTGTCTTTTGCGGGTCCATGGTCGGCGCTTCGATCGGCTTTCTCTGGTATAACGCGCACCCGGCGGAGATCTTCATGGGCGACGTGGGCTCGCTGGCGCTGGGCGGCGCCATCGGAACTGTGGCCATCATCATTCGCCAGGAGCTGCTGCTGCCGTTTATCGGCGGCATCTTTCTGCTGGAGGCGATCTCGGTGATTTTGCAGGTGGGCAGCTACAAGCTGCGCAATGGAAAGCGTATCTTCAAGATGGCGCCATTGCATCACCATTTTGAGCAACTTGGTTGGAGCGAGTCCAAGGTCATTGCACGCTTCTGGATCGGCGCGCTGGTGTTTGCATTGTTTGCACTCACCACGCTGAAACTGCGCTAGGCACGGCGCGCGCGCGGCGCTTGGCGATGCACAATAGAAGAGTCGCGCGGGGCAAGGATTGGCCGGAATGATGGAACTCAAAGGCAAGAAGGTTCTGGTTGTGGGGCTGGGCAAATCCGGCCTGGCCGCGGCTCTGTTTCTGCGCCGGCGCGGCGCACATGTGACCGTCTCAGACGTGCGCAGCGCCGAGGCGCTGGCCAAGGATATTCCCGCGCTGCTCGACGAGGGCATCATGGTGGAGACGGGCGGGCACGGGCTGCTCACGTTTCGGCGGCAGGACCTGATTGTCGTAAGTCCCGGCGTGCCCTTGAACACGCCGGAGCTGGCGCAGGTAAAGAGCTTCGGCCTGCCGGTGATCGGCGAGCTCGAACTTGCTGCACGCTTCCTCAAGGGACGAACGCTGGCCATCACGGGCTCCAACGGCAAGACCACAACCACTGCTCTGGTGGGCGAGATTCTGGAGAAGGCCGGCGTTCCAACTCTGGTGGGCGGAAACATCGGCGTGCCGGTGGTTGCATTGATCGATCAGAGCACGGACGATACCTGGTCAGTGCTCGAGGTATCGAGCTTCCAGCTGGAGAGCACGGAGCGGTTTCATCCCAGCATCGCCGTGATCCTCAACATCACGCCGGACCACCTGGACCGTCACGGCAGCTTTGAGAACTATGCGCTGGCCAAGGAGCGGATTTTTGCCGCGCAGGACGAGCACGACTTTGTGGTGCTGAATGCCGACAATGCACGCGCTGCGCAGGCTGCCGCGCGATCGGTGGCCAAGGTTTACTTCTTTTCAATTGAGCATTCGGTACTGCAGGGCGCGTGGGTGGAAGAAGGCTACCTGGTGTATCGGGGCGGCAGGGACGCGGGGATTGAAAAGATCATGCCTCTCGCGGGCGTTCCGTTGAAGGGCGCGCACAATGTAGAGAATGTGCTGGCGGCGGTGTGCGCGGCGCGGCTGGCGGGGGTTGCGGCAGAGCAGATCCGGACCGCGGTTGAGGCCTTTCAGGCAGTCGAGCATCGCCTTGAATTTGTGGCCACTGTGAATGGAGTCGAGTTCTACAACGACTCGAAGGCTACCAACGTGGATGCGACGGCCAAGGCCGTGGCCGCGTTCTCTGTCGGCATTCATCTCATCCTGGGCGGCAAGGACAAGAACTCCGACTACACGCAACTGGCGGCGCTGCTGCGCACGCACGTGCAGGCGGTCTACACGATTGGCTCGGCGGCGGCCAAGATCGAGTCGGAGCTGCGCGGCGTGGTTTCTATCCTGAGCTGCGAGACGCTGGCCAACGCCGTGAGCGCGGCGGCCTCTGCGGCGCGGCCGGGCGAGGTGGTGCTGCTGGCGCCGGCCTGCTCGAGCTTCGATCAGTTTGAAAACTACGAGCATCGCGGGCGCGTCTTCAAGGAACTGGTGAGCGAGCGGCGGGGGTGGAAGGTATGGCAGCGCGCGTAGGCGTTGACAAGTGGCTGTTCTTCACCACGCTGCTGCTCGTCGTGGTCGGGCTGGTCATGGTCTTCTCCGCTTCGGCGGTTGTGGCGCAGGAGCGCTACCACTCGCCGTACGCTTTTGTGGGCCGGCAGGCCGGCTGGGCGGTTGCGGGCGTGCTGGCCATGCTGCTGATGATGCATGTGGATGTGCGTGTCTACAAATCCACGCGGTTCATGTACACCATCCTTGCCATCGCCACGCTGCTGCTGGTGTCGGTGTTCTTCTTCCCCGGATCACATGCGGTACACCGGTGGATCCGCTTCGGCGGGCTGTTCACGTTTCAACCGTCCGAGCTGGCCAAGCCGGCGACGGTGCTGTTCCTGGCCTGGTTTCTGCACACCCGTCTCGACAAGATGCGCGACTGGAAGAACACGCTGGCCAAGGCGGCCGTGGTTCCGGTGCTGTTCATGCTGCTGATTGTGAAGCAGCCTGACCTGGGCACGGCGCTGGTGATCTTTGGCGTGACCGGGATGATGCTGCTGCTGGCCGGCATGGAGTGGAAGTATTTGTGGATGGGCCTGGGCGTCTCGCTGCCTCCGCTGGCGGCGCTACTGCTGCTGGTCTCCTGGCGGCTGAAGCGGGTGCTGGTGTTCCTCAATCCTGATTCCGATCCGCAGGGCGCGGGGTTCCACATCAACCAATCGCTGATTGCTGTCGGCACAGGCGGGCTGACAGGGCGCGGGTACATGGAAGGCATGCAGAAGCTGTTCTACCTGCCCGAAGCTTCGACGGACTTTATCTTCGCCAACATTGCGGAGGAGCTGGGGTTCATTGGCTCCATCGCGATTGTGCTGCTATTTGTGGTCTTCGGCGCGCGGGGATTGAGAGCGGCGTTTCGCTCTCAGGACCCATTTGCGCGGCTGGTGGCGTTCGGGATTACTACCACCATTCTGCTGCAGGCGTTTTTCAACATCAGCGTGGTGCTGTCGCTGGTGCCGACCAAGGGCATTCCGCTGCCGCTGATCTCTTCGGGCGGGACCTCGGTGTTTGTGACGCTGGCGAGCATTGGGATTCTGCTGAATATTACGCGGACAGCGGAGTGACAAGAGCAGGGGACCAAGGGACTGAGGGACCGGGGGACCAGGAATCCCAGGCCGTGACAGACTTGCGGGTACTCATCGCGGGCGGCGGCACGGGCGGGCACATCATCCCGGCCCTCGCCGTGGCGCGCGAGCTGGTGGCGCGGTACGGGGCTGAGGTTCTGTTTGTCGGCACGGCGCGGGGGATGGAGAGCCGGCTGGTTCCGGCTGCGGGTTTTCCGCTGCACCTGATCGAAGTTGGACAGCTGAAGAATGTCTCGCTGATGACGCGGGTGCGGACGCTGGTTGATCTGCCGCGCAGCATCTTTGCTTGCAGGCGGCTGATTGGCGAGTTCAAGCCGGCGGTGGTGTTTGGCGTGGGCGGGTATGCTTCCGGGCCGGGGATGGCGGCGGCCCTGTGGACGGGCGTTCCGGCGATGGCTTTTGAGCCGAACGCGATGCCGGGGCTGGCCAACCGGCTGGTGGGCAAGCGGGTGCAGGCCGCGGCGGTCAACTTTCCGGGGGCAGCGAAGTGGTTTCGCAACTGCGAGGTGACGGGGATTCCGGTGCGACCGGAGTTCTTTGGCCTTGCCGCTCCCGCCGCAGACGCGCCACCGCATCTGCTCGTCTTTGGCGGGTCGCAAGGGGCGCGCATCTTCAACGTGCACCTGCCGCGGATTGTGCCGGCGCTGCTGGAGGCTGTTCCCGGCCTGACGATTCTGCACCAGGCGGGGGCGCGCGGTGCCGAGACGACGCGGGCAGCGTATGCGGCGACGGGCGTCGATCCCACGCGCTGGCGGGTTGAGCCCTTTCTGGACGACATGCCGGCGCGGTTTGCCGAGGCCAGCCTGGTGATGGCGCGGAGCGGGGCGTCGTCGGTGGCAGAGCTTGCGGCGGCGGGCAAGCCGAGCCTGCTGATTCCCTTTGCCGCTGCGGCGGACGAGCACCAGAAGCGCAACGCCGAGGCGATGGTCGATGCCGGCGCGGCGGTAATGCTGGAGGAGCCCGATCTGGACATTGCGGGACGACTGCTGACAGCGTTGACCGGGCTGCTGGAGGAGCCGGAGCGGCTGGCGGCGATGGCGGCGGCGGCACGAACCCAGGCGCATCCGGATGCTGCCGAGCGGATCGCGGTGCGGTTAGCGGCACTTGCCAGGGTAGCCGAGCCAGCTTGAACCGCGTTCTGTGCCGAAACTCTCAAATGTTACCGAAAGCGTCATCTCCCAAAAAACAAAGCCCGCCTGCCGAAGCAGACGGGCTTTGTGGGGGACATCCGCGGCGATCTGGGGTCAACCGCGGAGTCCAAGGGTGTTACCGGTGTCCGCCGCCGCCACCTGCGTGGCCGCCGCCGCCGCCACCGCCATGGAAGCTGCCACCGCCGCCGCCACCGCGGGCTGCGCCGCCGCCGCTGTAGCCGCCGCGAGCTGCGCCACCACCGCTATAGCCGCCGCGAGCTGCGCCACCACCGCTATAGCCACCGCGAGCTGCGCCGCCGCCGCCGTAGCCGCCGCGAGCTGCGCCACCACCGCTATAGCCGCTGCGGGCTCCGCCACCTGCATAGGCACGGGGAGTGCCGGCATAACCACCGCGATTGCCGCCGCCGTAGGCAGGGCGTGCGCCGCCGTATCCGCCACGGGCACCGAGAGCATACCCGCCACGTCCGTAGCCGTAACCACCGCGACCGTATCCGTAGCCGCCGCGGCCGTATCCGTAACCGCCGCGACCATACCATCCGCGACCGTACCAGGGGCCGGCGCCGATGAAGAAGCCACCGGAGAACCACTGCGGTCCGTAGTAGCCGTAGGGGGCGCAGGCGTAGGGGTAGTAGGAGTAATAACCCCAGTCGCAGACGGGCGGGCCGTAATCGTCAGGCGCGTCAACGACAGCGGGGCCAACTCCGACGCCCACAGCCACTTGAGCACGTGCCGTTGCGGCGAACGGCAGAGCCAGAAACATCGCAATCAGAACCAGGCGCAAACTCTTCATAGATCCTCCTCGTGCTGTCCTGTCCGGTGATTGCTGGACGTGGGTGGAACGGAGCCAATCTCCGTTCTCAGCACTTGCCGGGGTCTGGGTTTTTCTTCCCAACCGGCTCCTGATCGTTAGAACAGCAAAGGCGCGGATTAGTTGCGGTGCCTTCCCAAAAAGAATCGTACATGCGGGGACAAAGAGCAAGGGGTTTGGGGGAATCTGATTGGATTGGGCCTGCGGCGTGTCTGGAGGGGCTGAACAGGCTGCGGAAAAGCGCCCCATCTCAGCTTAGAGGCCTGAAAGACATCCCGCAGGGGCTGAAGCCCGGCCTTTGTTTTGTGGCGATAGCGGCACGATCCGCCGCGGCGGATCGTGCCCTAACACTTCTTGCCGCTTTCGAGGAGTTTTTCCGCAGCCAGTGAAGTCGTGCCCGCTTTACACAACTGGATGCGAAGTGTTTGCAGCCTGACTGAGGGCGCTTGCTGATTGCGAAGTTCGTTTTGAGCAATGAAAAAGCGGCCCCTCCTGGTTGGGAGGGGCCGCTTGAGGACGGGGAGCCGGGCGCAGGGCTACCGGCGGAAGTGCTCGTGACCGCGATCGAAGCGACCGTCGAAATGGCGGTCAAAGCCGACTCCGAAGCGGACGGCCGGGCCGCGGACGCCGACGAAGTTCCAGTAGCCGGGGACCCAGTAGCCGTTATCGGAATAGCCGGCGACCCAGACATATCCGGCTCCGGGGCAAGGCGGGACGTAAGCGACCGGTCCGCGCATGTGAAATCCGAACTCGGCTGCCTGCGCCGGTGCTGCGCCAAGGCCTGCCGCGCCCACTGCCACTGCTGCTGCCAACATCCAGTTCCTCATGCTTGCCATAACCCCTTCTTTTCTGCCGGCGGTTTCAGAGATCGGAAACCGTGCCCGGCCCGGCCCTTGACCGCCCTGAGGCTTGGTTCCTGCTGCCTCTGCGGTTGAGCCGCTTATAGACTGATTCAACAGGGTTTCAGGGAAAAGGTTGCGGACAATTGCAAAAATAAATATGCGCAACTTTTGGTGGATTCCGGGGTATTGAGGCGGCCGGAAGGGGCGTTCCGCGGCGCGTGCTTAGGCTCAAGTGAGCCCGAAATATGGGTTATACTGATACTGACTGGAGAATGTCGATGGCTGATCCTCATGTGATTGCTGTTCCGGGTCAGGGCCCGCTCCCTGGTGAGCGGCAGAAGCACCGCACGGTCAGACCGCGGAAAGGGCCGCAGAGAAGCGATGTGGTCGAGAGCGCGGTGACACTGACGCGGGAGGCTCACTGCGGGATTGCCAAGACTGAGGCGGCGCGGTTGATCAGCAAGATTGCGGAGGCGAGCTCGATGCCGCTCGGAAGGGTGCGCGCGACGCTCATTCCGGATTCAACCTGGAAGCGGGCGGGCAAGACGCTGGGACCGCAGGCAAGCGAGACGACGGCGCGGCTGAATCATGTGTTCGCCTTCGCACAGCGGATATGGGGCAATGAGCGGGAGGCCGCGGAGTGGCTGGCGGCGCCGCACACGGAGCTTGAGGGCGCAACGCCGTTTTCGATGCTGAGAACTGAATCCGGTGGTCGGGTGGTGGAGGCGCTGCTGGGTGCGGTTGAGTATGGGTTCCCGGTATAGATGATCGTTTACCGCATGCACCGGACGGGCTCCGACGTGTTTGACGCGACGGGGGCCTTTCTTTTTTCGGCACGCTGGCATTTTGCGGGGACGCGGGTGGTCTATGCTGCCGAGCATGCCAGCCTGGCGGCGCTGGAAACACTGATTCACGCGGGGCGCAAGGGTGCGCCGAACAAGGCGATCACGGAGATTGAGATTCCCCAGGATCTGGCGATTGAATCGCAGGAGTGGATGGAGATTGGCCAGTCGCAGGCGTTCGGGAGCGATTGGGTGCGTGAGGGGCGGAGCGCGGTGTTGCGCGTGCCGAGCAAGGCGGTGAACGGGATGGAATGGAATTTTTTGATCAACCCGGCGCACAGCGACTTTGAACGCATACGCAGGGGACGCAGCAGGGAGTTTGCGTTCGACGCGCGATTTTTCCTTTTGTAGGCGAGCCCGCGAGCTATACCGGACGGTTGTCCAGCTCGTTTCCTTCAACCTTGTTGCGTTGCCTGCGAATGCTAACCTAGACGCTTACCACCCATGTTTACAACGGCACAGCACGCGCACTTTATCGGGATTGGCGGGATTGGCATGAGCGGGATCGCGGAGATCCTGCTGAGCCTGGGTGTCCGGGTGTCGGGCTCGGACCTGCGCCGCGGGCTGGTGACGGACCGGCTGGCTACGCTGGGCGCCACCATCTATGAGGGCCACGAAGCGAGCCATGTGGGCGACGCGACCGTGGTGGTGACGAGCTCTGCCGTGAGCCCCTTGAACCCCGAGGTGCTGGAGGCGCATGCGCGCAAGGTTCCCGTAATTCAGCGGGCGGAGATGCTGGCTGAGTTGATGCGGCTCAAATACGGCATCGCCATTGCGGGGATGCACGGGAAGACGACAACCACGTCGATGGTGGCGAGCGTGCTGACGGCGGGCGGGCTCGATCCAACCGTCGTGGTGGGCGGACGCGTGGATGCGCTGGGATCGAATGCGCGGCTGGGGACGACGCAGTACCTGGTGGCCGAAGCCGATGAGAGCGACCGGTCGTTCCTGAAGCTGTCGCCGATTCTGGCTGTGGTGACGAATCTTGACCGCGAGCACATGGATTGCTATCGCGACATGGCCGACGTGGAGCGGGCGTATCTGGACTTTATGGACAAGGTGCCGTTCTACGGCGCGGTAACGGCGTGTGTGGACAACGCGCTGCTGAAGGCGATTTTGCCGCGGGCGCGGCGGCGGGTGTTTACCTATGGCGTGGCCGAGGAGGCCGATTACCGGCTGGAGTTTCTGGAGGCTGTGCCGGGGCGGTTTGGGCGGTTCATGGTGCATGTAGCGGAGGGATCGCTGGGGCCGTTTGAGCTGCATGTGCCGGGCCGGCACAATGTGCTGAACGCGACGGCCGCGGTGGCCATTGCGCGGCAGCTGGGAGTGAGCGAGGACAAGATTGCCGAGGGGCTGAGCGGGTTCAGAGGCGTGGACCGGCGGTTTCAGATGCGCGGGTGCGCCCGTGGCGTAACGGTGGTGGACGACTACGGGCATCATCCGACGGAGATTCGCGCTACTCTCGCGGCGGCGCGGGAGTGCGGCTACAGGAAGATCCATGTGATCTTTCAGCCGCACCGGTACTCGCGCACGCTTGATCTTTTGGACGAGTTTGCCGGCGCGTTTCGAGATGCGGACACGCTGACGGTGCTTCCGATTTATGCGGCCAGCGAAGAGCCGATTCCGGGTGTGACCGCGGAAGCGCTGGCGGCGCGCGTGGAAGGCCCGGCGACCGAGTTTGCGGCTGACTTTGGCGCGGCGGTTGCGGCGGTGGTGCGACAGGCCTGCGAGGGCGATCTGATTCTGACGCTGGGCGCGGGGAATGTGAGCCAGTTGGCGCCGCAGATTCTGAGTGCGCTGGATGCGAATTGGAAGGCCGCCGTGGGCGCAGTGGACGCGCAACGCGAGGCCTGACCGGGGACTCCGTGGGCCGACTTTGAGCGCGACAAGAAAGTGGTGTGGATTGCCGCTGACGATTCAAGAGCAATTCGGGCAGATCGATATTTACGTCTTCGACCAGATATTGCGCGGCAATATTGAGCCGGGCATGTGCGTGGTGGACGCTGGGTGCGGCTATGGGCGCAACCTGGTGCATCTGCTGCGCGCGGGATGCCGGGTGTTTGCGCTGGATGCGAGTGCGGAAGCAGTGGAGCATGTGCGGCAGTTGTCGGCGTCGCTTGAGACGGGATTGCCAGAAGAAAACTTCCAGGTGTGCGCCATTGAGCAGATGCCGTTTGCGGATGGCATCGCGGACGTGGTGCTGTGCAACTCCGTGCTGCACTTTGCGCGGGATGAGGCGCAGTTTCGGGCGATGCTGGCGGAGTTGTGGCGGGTGTTGAAGCCGGGCGGGATGCTGTTCTGCCGGTTGGGGTCGCGGATCGGGATGGAGTTCAAGCGGCTGCGCGGGAATGTGTTTCTCATCCCCGATGGCTCGCAGTGGTTTCTGGTGGATGAGGCGATGCTGCTGGGGCTGACGGACGAGCTGAACGCTGTGCTGGTTGATCCGCTGAAGACGACGATCGTGCAGGATTACCGCTGCATGACGACGTGGGTGCTTAGAAAGCGGAGGGACAAGGTCTCGCAGGGGTGAGCGGGCGGGCAGATCATAGGTTGCTTTCCCGGATATTTCTGGATATATTTCTGGATATAGGCTGGAGGCGGACATGAGCGAGACCCCACAGAAGCGCGCGCTGAAGAACTATCGCCATCGGCTCAGCCAGCGCGGGCTGGCGCGGTTCGAGGTGCTTGGATTGGCCGCGGATCGGGAGCTGATCCGGTCCATGGCTCGCAAGCTGGCCGATCCTAGCCCGGAGGCCCAGAAACTGCGGGCCTCGATCCATCGCGGAGTCGCGGCTGAGCCCAAAAAGAAGGGCGGGATTGTTGCCGCACTGCGCCGTTCGCCGCTGGTGGGGGCTGACTTGATTCTTGATCGACCCAGGATTGGTGGGCGCAAGGTCGACCTGTGACACGGTATCTGCTGGACACCAACATCATCAGCAATATCACCAAGCCGTTGCCGTCCCAGTCGCTGTTGGCGTGGATGGAGGAGCAGGCGGACGAGGATTTGTTTATCGCATCGCTGGTGGTGGCAGAGGTTTGGTTTGGCGTGTTGGAGTGTCCGAAGGGGCGGCGGCGGACGGAACTGGAACGCTGGTTCGCTGGGCCGGAGGGTCCACAGGCTTTGTTTGCCGGACGGGTGCTGCCGTTTGATGAGCGAGCCGGGTTGGCCTGGGCGCGATTGATGTCGGAGGGCGCGCGCACAGGCAGGCCAAGGAGCGCGCTCGACATGATGGTTGCGGCGGTGGCTGAGGCTCACAACTGCGTTGTGGTGACCGACAATGTGCGGGACTTCAAAGGGCTGAAGTTTATCAATCCGATGCGGCGCGCCCGGAAGTAGTCGCAAGGCCTTGACCTGGTGGAGGCGCGCTCCAGGGTTTCAATAAGCCGCGCCGCCGAGCAGCGTTGAGTGGATGCTCCCGGCATCCACGGTGAGCTGATACCAGGCGCCGTCGCCGGTCCAGTTGCGGAGGTTGAAGGTTTCCCCGGTCACAACTTTTTGTGCATCGAACCGGCCGAAGGTGAGCGGCCGTCCTTTCTTCAGCGTGCCGACGGCGTGAGCCGCCTCGACAAACCAGACGCCAGCCCCCGGACCGACCACCTTGGCGGTTCCGTCGGCGTCGACGAGGAGGGCCGAGCGCTCATCGATGCCGATGCCGCGGACAGAGAGAGCGGACGGTGGGGCGGGCTTGCCGTCGGGCTGATTGAGCCGGGCGAGAAAGACCAGCAGGCGGCCCATGCGGTTGCGTTTGGCAAAGTGGCTGTCGGTGATGACGTCCTTCAGCAAGGGGATGGCGAGGAATCCGTCGAGCAGCGTGATGCGTGGACTGAAGGGGTTGGCGAGCGCGGTCCTGGCGTCGAGGTCGGCGTCGTCGGGTTTGTCGCCCTGTGCGGTGTAGGTCCACTCGCCCAGCACGGCGAGGCCAGCGCTGGTGCCGCCGATGGGAATGCCGCGGGCGATGGCCCGATTGAGCTCGGCCTGAACGGGCGTGCCCCGCCAGAAGTTGATGTAGTTGGCCTGATCGCCGCCGGCAATGACGAGGGCGCTTGCCTGCGCGATGATCTGTGCCGTGAAGGGCTCGAATGCGGCGGCGCGCGAGGGGATGACCAGCGTGGCGACGGAGTTGAGATGGCAGAGCTTCTGGATGTAGGGGTTGTAGTCGTCGTCGCCGGTGGCGCGCAGGACGACGAGATCGCCGCCGCGCGCGCGGCCGCAGAGGAAGCCGAATGCCTCGTCCAGATCCTTGCCGCCGCCCATGAGGGCGAAGCCGGCGTGCGGCGCGGCGGCTCTGTTGGTGGGGTTGCCGGTGCGGAAGTAGCGATAAGCGGGAGGGGTTTGGGCGGGCGCGGCGAGGGTCAGGGCGAGCAGGGCGAGGAGTGCGGGATACGGGCGGCGCATGGGACTAGGGTAGTGCATGAGGGCGATCCTGAGTGGAAGCGGAGCCGCAGCCGGAGGAACGCGCCCCATCTCATCGGCGGGCAACTGCGCTTCGCGAGGGAAGGCCCCGTTACGACCTGGGTACCCCCCTTCCCAATGCGGAAAAAGGGCCACTGACCGCGGGCTATAGTGAAGGCTGGCGACTCTCCACGACCCTGCTCAGGCGTGATTAACCAAGGTAGAAACCAAACCCGGCCTCTGATTTGGGAGGATGAAACGCCCGGCGAATCCCGCTTCCGGCGCGTGCCAGCCGCTGTGCCCCCGAATGGGCGCGCACGCCGCGGCGGACCAGGCATGCCGGTGGAGATGGTGGACCCGGACGATGAGGATTCCTCGTCTCTAAGCGGACGAGCGGGGCGGGAGCGGTTCAGCGCGCCGAGCGGGCCGTGGTGGCGGCCGGCCTCGACCGTGGGACGCGTTCTGCTGGGGTTGGGAGCGCTGGCGATTGTGGGCAGCGTGATCGCCGGCGTTGTGGTTTTGAAGACCTACCTTGGCCGCGACTCGCGCTTCCGCATTGCGGGAGCGGGCAACATTGACGCCGTGGGCCTGACCCAGGTGAGCCGCGCGGAGATGCTGCCGGTCTTCGGCGAGGACATTGGCCGCAATATCTTCTTTGTTCCACTGAATGAGCGGCGCAAGCAGCTGGAAGCGATTCCGTGGGTGGAGC
>Ga0302319_10004341_pt1 | contig 29142 bp, 29 predicted proteins | sample Bog_T0_2_FD_203319 | JGI IMG/M metagenome (GOLD analysis project Ga0302319, IMG submission 203319) | Peat permafrost microbial communities from Stordalen Mire near Abisko, Sweden - Bog_T0_2 | ecosystem: Environmental > Terrestrial > Soil > Wetlands > Peat | place: Sweden: Abisko, Stordalen Mire... | reverse complement strand
GCATCAGTCGCGAGGAGATCGAAACCCAGTGATTCCTAATGGGATCAAAATACGTGCCAGGGGTGGCGGCGGGACGAGCGGGCATCGCCGCGTGGCGGCGTTTTTTTGGAAAGACGTGTTCGCTATCGACGATTGCCCATTTACTATCGGGTAATTACTCGGTAGTAAGGTCTCGATAACAACACGAAGGAGGGGTCGTGAAGGTAACGATCGACGCAGATATCTGCCAGGGACAAGGACGCTGTTTTTCCATCGCCCCAAATCTCTTTGGGTTTGACGAATTAGGGAACGGCGTCGTGATTGGCGACGGGATACTCACCAACGAGACCTTGGACCAAGCGCGCCTCGCCCAATCGAACTGTCCCGAGCACGCCATATTCATTGAGGAGGACCGATGACCCTAAAGCCGCCCGTGGAGGACTTTGCGACCGACTGGGACCACACTGATCCTCAATGGGTGCAGGATCCCTATCCCATCTGGGAGGACCTTCGCCAGCGCTGCCCGGTCGCGCACACCGATCGTTTCGGTGGTGGATGGTTCCCCGCAACGCACGAAGGCGTCTCGATGGTCGCGAAGGACACCGAGAACTTCACGAGCCGTACGGTTGTCGTTGGCAATGGGCGACCCGATGACGACGCACTGCCCGCGCCCATTGGCGTCGCGCCTCCCATCACGTCGGACCCACCGTTTCACGCGATCGCGCGGCGCATCATGCTGCCCGCACTTGCGCCGGGGCCCGTCAACGAACTCGAACCACAGGTGCGTGCCCTTTGTCGTCGATTGTTGGACAACCTTGGCGACCACGAGATCATCAACGGTGGCATGGAATACGCGCAGTACATCCCACCAACGGTCATTCAACAACTCCTCGGTTTCCCTCCCGAAGATGAAGAGACGTTTCGCGAATTTGTCCACGTGATCATGGAGGGTGTCGATCACCCCGAAGAACAGCGCGTCGAGGAATTCGCACCCATCGAGGAATACCTTCGCGCCCAGATCGAGGATCACCGCGAACATCCTCGCGACGACTTCACCAATTATCTTCTAAACGCGGAGATCGAAGGCAACAAGCTCCAAGACGAGCACATCGCGGGCACCATCATCCTGACGTTGGTCGCGGGTATTGATACGACGTGGTCAGCGATCGGGGCTGCGCTGTGGCACCTCGCGTCACATCCCGATGACCTCGCGCGACTCGTCAACGAGCCCGACCTCATGCCCGTCGCGATTGAAGAGTTCTTGAGGTTCTATGCGCCGGTGACGATGGCCCGCCTGGTCAAGCACGACATGGAGTACTTGGGATGTCCCATGAAGGAAGACGACTGGCTGCTCTTGGGCTTTCCGGCGGCGAATCGCGACCCCGCGGTGTTCAAGGATGCGGACAAGTTCATTATCGACCGCGTGGAGAATCGTCACGTCGCCTTCGGTCTCGGTATCCATCGCTGCGCTGGGTCGAACCTCGCGCGTATGGAGTTGCGGGTCGCAATCGAGGAGTTCATCGCGCGCCACCCGCGTTTCGAGTTGGCTGATCCGTCGAACGTCACGTGGGCGCCCGGACAAGTCCGCGGTCCGCGTAACTTGCCGATTCGAATCTTGCGTTGACGATGCACGGGCCTAGGGCCCCGAGAGGGAGACATGCCTGACGGAGAACCAGTAGTCGATTTTGCGACCGATTGGGACCACACCGATCCCCAATGGGTGAACAACCCCTATCCCATCTGGGCGGACCTTCGCGATCGCTGTCCCGTTGCGCACACCGAGCGTTACGGAGGCGGATGGTTCCCGACGACGCACGACGCGGTGTCACGGATCGCGAACGACACTGATCATTTCACTAGTCGCTTGGTGGTGGTCACGAAGAACAAGTTCCCGCCCAACTCGCCGCCTGCTCCGGTTGGTCCGGCGCCACCGATCACCTCGGATCCGCCATTTCACCAGATTGCGCGACGACTGCTGTTGCCCGCCTTCGCACCGGGTCCGATCAACGCTCTCGAGCCCCAGATTCGCGCGCTGTGCAACAAGCATCTCGACGCCCAGCGAGGTCGCAACGTCATCGACGCTGGCGGCGACTACGCCCAATTCATTCCACCGGGCGTCATTGCCCACATGCTCGGTTTCCCCCCGGAGGACGACGAGAAGTTTCGTGAGTTCGTGCACCTCGTCCTTGACCTCATTGACTTGGAACCCGAAGTCCGTGGACCCATGTTCGAACCCATGGCCGAGTACTTCACCCAGCAGATTGAGCACCACATTGCGAATCCTCGCGACGACTTGACCAGTTTCCTCTTGAACGTCGAAGTCAACGGGAGCAAGCTCGCTCCCGAGCACGTACGAGGATCCATGGTACTCATCTTGGTCGCGGGTATCGACACGACGTGGTCGGCGATTGGCTCGTCCATCTGGCATTTGGCGACGCATCCCGATGACCTCGCTCGTTTGGTGAATGAACCCGACCTGATGCCTCTCGCAGTCGAGGAGTTCCTTCGTTTCTACGCACCGGTAACGATGGCTCGTCTTGTGCGTGAGGACTATGAATTCGATGGTTGTCCGATGAAGAAGGACGATTGGATTCTCCTGGGCTTTCCCGCGGCGAATCGTGACCCTGAAGCGTTTGACGACGCCGATACGTTCATCATCGATCGCGCCGTGAACCGACACGCTGCGTTCGGGTTGGGCATACACCGCTGCGTTGGATCGAATCTTGCTCGATTGGAACTTCGTATCGCGCTGGAGGAATTCACGAAGCGCTATCAGAGGTTCGAGCTCGATGAGTCGAGTGGCGTCACGTGGGCACCGGGGCAAGTCCGCGGACCGCGTCACATCCCGCTTCGTGTCGGCTAGCTGGCCCCGACAGCGAGCAGTGCGCGCTCGATGATGTCGCTGGGCGCCGCGCTTACGTCGACGCGTATTCCCGACTCGTCGGCGCCAAGTGGTTCCAGCGTGGCGAGTTGTGATCCGAGGAGTGACGCGGGCATGAACTCGTGGTGACGGGCCTTGAGACGTTCTTCGAGTAATTCCGGTGAACCATCGAGGTGGAGGAAGAACACGTCGCTGACGTAATCGCGAAATACATCACGATACGCCTTCTTGAGTGCCGAACATGCGCAAACGAGGCCAACGCCACGCGCTCGGGCGTCGCGCAATTGTTCGCCCACGGCGTGGAGCCATGGAAGACGTCGCGCATCGTCGAGCGCTTGACCCGATGCCATGATTTCGCGATTGTCATGCGAGTGCAGCCAATCGGCGTCTACGAACTCGAAGTGCAGCGTACGAGCGAGCGCTTCGCCAATGGTCGTCTTTCCCGATCCCGATACGCCCATGACGACGATCGACAACGCGGCGGACACCTTAGGAGGGTTTCTCCACGTGCCCACCGAACTCGGCACGCATGGCGGAGAGTACCTTTCCGGTGAAGTCGCCCAGGGCGCGCGATTCGTAGCGCTGCCAAAGGGCCGCGCTGATCACCGGCGCGGGGATCGACTCCTCGATTGCCGCCTGCACCGTCCAGCGACCTTCGCCCGAGTCCGAGACGCGCCCACTGTACTCAGCCAACTCGGGTGAACTGGCGAGCGCTTGGGCGGTTAGGTCGACGAGCCAGGAGCTCACGACCGAACCGTGTCGCCAGACTTCGGCGACGTCGGCCACGTTGATGTCAAAGGAGTAGAACTCCGGATGCGCGATGGGCGAGGTCTCCGCGTCGGCGACGACCGCGTTCTTTCCGGCGTTGGCGTGTTTGATGATGCTGAGTCCCTCGGCGATGGACGCCATCATGCCGTACTCGACGCCGTTGTGCACCATCTTGACGAAGTGACCCGCACCGCTGGGACCGCAGTGTAAGTAACCGAATGACGCACGGTCCGCTGCTCGTCCGGGACTTGGATCGCCCCCGGGCGCGATGGAGTGAAAGATCGGATCGAGGTGCTCGACGACGTCATCCTCGCCACCGATCATCAAGCTGTAGCCGCGCTCCAATCCCCAGATGCCGCCACTCGTCCCACAGTCGACGTAGTGGATACCCTTGGTGGCCAGTTGTGCGCTCCTCGTGATGTCGTCTTGGTAGAAGGAATTACCTCCGTCGATGACGATGTCACCGGGTTCGAGCAACGGCGTGAGGTCATCGAGGACCGCTTGGGTAATTGCGGCTGGCAACATGAGCCAAATGGCCCTTGGCGTACTCAGTTTGGCGACGAGGTCCTGCATTGACCTCGCACCAGTGATTGCGTCACCCTCGAGTTTCTTCACCGCGTCAGCGTTGGTGTCGAAAACGACGCATCGGTGCCCGTCGCGGACGACGCGCTGGACGAGGTTGGCTCCCATCCGTCCGAGTCCCACCATGGCTAACTGCATTGGTTTGGTCGTGGCCATACGTGCTTTCCTCCGTTACATCAGTTCAGGGCGAGCATCAGAGCCCGAGGTTTGGCGTACCGCGTGACCAAATCTCGGTCATCCAGTCCTCGAGCGCCTGGGGCTCACGAGGAAGCGCCTCTGAAAGGTTCTTCGCGCCGGTCGAGGTGACGAGGACGTCATCTTCTATGCGCACCCCGATACCTCGGTACTCGACGGGCACGGTCAGGTCGTTGGGCTGGAAGTACAGACCCGGCTCGACGGTTAAGACGTAACCTTCGTGCAACTCGCCGAGGTAGACCTCATTTCGCGAGTTCGAACAGTCGTGCACGTCGATACCCAGCATGTGGCTCACGCCGTGCAGCGTGTAACGACGGTACAACTGGCGGTCCTTGCGTAACGCCGTCTGTGGTTCCTCGGACAAGATGCCAAGTTCGTAGAGGCCCTCGGCGAGGACCTGCATCGCGGCGTCGTTGGCGGCCATGAACGAAGCGCCGGGCTTGACCGCAGCGATTCCCGCCTTTTGGGCTTTCAGCACTAACTCGTAGATCCGGCGTTGCGCGGGGCTGAACGAACCGTTAATCGGCATGGTGCGCGTGACGTCGGCGGTGTAGAGGTTGTGGCATTCGACACCGGCGTCAAGTAACAACAGGTCACCTTCTTGAACGTTGCCGTCATTGCGCGTCCAATGCAGGGTCGTTGCGTGTGATCCACTCGCGGCGATGGTGTCGTAACCAACGTCATTTCCCTCGACGCGGGCACGAAGATTGAAGATTCCTTCGATGACCCGTTCGCCGCGTCCCACCGCCGTCGGAAGCGAACGAACGACGTCTTCGAATCCCTTCACCGTGTAGTGAATCGCGAGTTGCAGTTGGGCGATCTCGAAGTCGTCTTTGACGAGCCGCTGCTCGCTCAGGGCAACCGCGAGCTCCTCGTCGTCGGAGTTCTCCTTCACGAGTGCGTCGACGTCGGCGTCAAATCCACGCAACGTGAGCACGTCCTTGCTCTTCAGCGACGCGATGTCCTTCTCGAGGTACTCCAGAGGAGCTGTGTCGATGTCAAAATACGTCGCCGATTCCTCGACGCCACGTCGTACGCCGACCCAGAGTTCGCCGTAACGAGCGTCGGTAAAAAATTCGTGGGTGTGATGGTCGCGCCGATGCGGGACGTAGAGCGTCGAGCGCGGACCGGTGGGACTCGGGGCGATGACGAGCACGGCGTCGGGTTCCGCGCAACCCGTCAGATAGAAGAAGTCGGTTCCGGCGCGAAATCGGTAGTCGGTATCGTTCGCGCGAACCTTCGGGTTCCCCGTCGGGATCACCAAGGTCTTGCCCTCGAAGTGCTCGCCAATCGCGCGGCGCCGAAGCTTCGTGAAATCGGCCGCCGGGTGCACTTCAGACGACGGTTCGGCGACGTCCCAGTTACTGGTCATGTGTTCGAAGAGTGCCCGCGGACACGGAGGGCGATGTGGTCCGACCCACACCCAGTGTTCCGAAAGCGGGTGCTCCGCAGATACGTCGGGCTCTGGCGTCAACGTGGTCTCGCTCATGTCGCCAACTTACTAGTGGCGCCGAAGCCACGAATCTATGCTCGCACTATGGATATCTCTTTGCAGTACGTGGGACCTGTCGGACTCGTCACCTGGAATGAAGGCGAGAACCGGGTCAACCTCGATTCTCTGCAGCGGCTCAACGAAGTGCTCGATGAACTCGAGGCGATGGACGGACCTTTAGCGCTCGTACTCACTGGTCAGGGAAAATTCTTCAGCAACGGGCTCGACCTCGAACGATTCGGGGCCAATCCCGCCGAGTTCGTCGCCACGCTGGACGATCTCAACCGAACCATTGGACGGCTTCTGCTCTTTCCCGCCTACACGGTCGCCGCGCTGAACGGTCATACGTTCGCTGCGGGAGCGCTGCTTTCGTGCTCCTTTGACTACCGGGTCATGCGTGAAGACCGCGGCTATTGGTGCATGAACGAGGCGGAGATCGGCTTGGCGCTCGATCGGCGCCTCTGGACGATTCTCTCGAACCGGTTGTCGCGTCAAAGCGCAATCATTGCGGCGACGACGGCGCACCGCTTCTCGGGTCCCGATGCGCTCGCTCACGGCATCGTTGAGGCGGTCGCGAGCGAGGATGCGCTGGTGTCACACGCGATTGACGTCGCGAGCACCTACGCGTCGCTCGACCGCGCGATCCTCGGTGAGCACAAGCGCTTGATACAAGGTGACGTGGCGACGTACCTCGGATTCACGCCCACCTGATTCGGTTTCAGGAATTCGCTGCGTCAGTGCGACGACGTGCGATCGACCAGCCTCCACGTCGACGGTAGGGCAATACCCGCGATGCCGGCTTTGATGAGGTCGCCCGCGACGAAGGGCCACATGCCCAACGAGATTGCCTTGGCGAGCGACACGTGCAAGTCCACCGCGAGCCATGGTACGGCGATCACGTAGATAACGATCTCGCCAATGAGCATCGTGATGGCGGCGCGCACGATCGTGCGGTCACCGCCGCGTGACGCGATCCAACCCATCAACGCACCGGTCGCGATGAAGCCAAGCAGATAGCCGAAGGTCACGGCCGCGTACCCACTGGCGTGACTCGCGAACCACGGCACGCCCGCGAGACCGGCGAGCACGTAGAGCGCCATGGAGAGTCCGGCTCGGCGCCAGCCGAGCGCCGAACCGGCGAGCAGGACGCCAAGGGTTTGGCCGGTGATTGGCACGGGAGTGAAGGAGAGGTGGATCGAGATCTGCGCGAGCACGCCGACCAGTGCGGCCGCTCCCACGACCAGCAACGTGTCCGCGATCAACGTCCTTGGTAGGAGGTCCGCGAGAACGCGACGTGGTGAATCGACAGTAATGGTTGACATGAGTAGCTCCTCTGCGAAATGCTTACGACACTTTATCGAGGTGCCGAAGCCGTTTTGGTTACTCGTTGGTTATTGCATGACGCCAGTGTGTCTATCGCGCAAGCGGTGGCGTCAGGTTCACGAAACGACGATCACTCGCACGTTCCATGTGCTCGACCGCGTCGAGAAGACGGGCTTCACTGCCCCAGGGACCGAGTAACTGCAAACCAATGGGCATCTGTGAGGCGTCCAAGCCAACCGGAATTGACACGCCAGGTATGCCCGTGAGGTTGGCGAGCGAGGCTTGTCGAACATTGGGAACGTCGACGGGCACGCGTCCTGACGGCAGTGTCACCCATGGCTCTTCCAAGCTGGGGGCGGTCGCTGGGGCGGTGGGCCACGCCAGAAAGTCCACGCTGTCAAATGCGCTAGCGAGTGAATAACGCACTGCCGCGCGCACACGGTCGGCACGTGGGACGAAGCGAGCTGAAGTGAGAAGACCAGCAAGGAGCAGTGCCCTCGTCGGTGCACTCACCGAGCTCAACACCTCGCGCGATGGGATGCCCGCTTCGGCGATGAGTCGTCCGAGGAACGCAGCACCAGCGAGCTCGAGGTTCTCGATCTTCAAATCGATGGCCTTCCAACCCGCGAGGGCGAGGGCGTTCTCGCACGCCTCGTGAACTTCGGGTTGGACGTCATTCCAGAACGGATCGCGTACGACACCCACGCGCAAACCGCTGCCACTTTGTTGAGGAAGCGGACGCTGGAGTAATGCTGCGGTGAGAAGACGAGCGTCCCCGCCGTCGCGAGCGACGATGCCGGGTGCGCTGAATGTCGTCGCGGCACCGAAGTAGCCGTCGTAGGGGACCGCGCCGTACGTGAGTTTTATTCCGACGACGCCACAGAACGACGAGGGGAGCCGCGTCGATCCACCACTGTCACTCGCGAGACTTCCTCCCACGATCCGAGCGGCGACGCCAGCGGCACTCCCGCCCGATGAGCCTCCCGCACAATTGAGCGGATTCCACGGATTTGCCATGGGTCCGTACGCGGAGTACACGCCCGTGGTGCCAATGCCCAGTTCGTGTTGATTCGCGATGCCGATGACGATGACGCCTGCGTCACGAAGATTTCGATACGCACCAGACGCCGAAGCGGGAATCAGATTGTAGGTCGTGCCGTTACGAGCGGCGCGCCAGGGGAGTGCGTACATGTCCTTCACGGTGATTGGTACGCCGAAGAGGGGCCCCGCGGGCGCCTGACTGATTTGGGCCTGACTGAGCTCGTCAAACACGACCGGCGTCGAGTTGATGTCGTTATCGCGTTCCTTGAGTCGCAGCAACGTCGCATCGAGCATCTCTCGCGCGCTTATGTCGCCGTGGCGAATTGCATCGGCCTGCTGGCGAAGACTGAGGTCTTGGGGGTGTGTCATGAGGCTTTTGGCGCATGACGAAGATCGATGCCGCGCGCCGGGAAGGCGTCAAGGTCGATGCGATCGAGCATCTCTAATTGATGAAGAGCGCCACCGTAGATCAACTCCACCAACGCAAGGTCCGTCGCGTCAAAATCGATTTCTTCGTGTCGGAACGTCGCGCTCGCCCACTCCTCGAAATTGCTCATTGACTCGGCGCCTTTCTTCGGAGTGTGAATACGTCACTACGTCCTCATTCGATGCTAGCCATCTGACGAGCAATTGGGAAAAGGTCCATTTCAAGGCGTACGCGCCTACTACGTTGTGAGTACGTGTCGAGGAGGGGACGTGGGGGCAGAGGCTCGACTTCGTGAATTGGCCATTGATCTCCCCGTGGCGCCGGCAGCGCGCGCGAACTACGTCTCGTGTGTACGAACGGGATCGTTGCTATATCTTGCGGGACACGGGCCGTATCAATCCGATGGCTCCATGGTGCTCGGTAAAGTTGGCGCCACTCTTGACGAGTCCGCCGCCTACGATGCCGCACGTCTCGTGGGGTTCAATCTTCTCGCCACGGTTCGTCAAAATCTGGGATCACTCGACGAAGTGACCAAGGTCGTGAAATTGCTCGGCATGGTGAACGTGGCGCCCGGATTCAATGCGGTTCCCGCGGTGATTGATGGATGTTCCGATCTCCTCATCGACGTCTTTGGTCGCGACATTGGCGCGCACGCTCGATCGGCGGTGGGAATGGCGGAACTGCCATTTGATATCGCCGTCGAGATCGAGATGATCTGCGAAGTGGCGACGTAGGGATCAGAAGCTATATCCAGCCCTGGTCGCGACTGATCTGATCGACGTCACCTATGCGCAGACCAGTACGACTCTGCAGTGTTCGAATGAGTCCGCCCGCTTCATAGAGTGACTCGTGCGTTCCGGTGTCGAGCCACGTCGTTGCACGCGACAGGATCTCAGCGCGGAGTTCGCCCATCTCCAAGTACGCATTATTGAGTGCGGTGATTTCGAGTTCACCGCGAGCACTCGGTGTGAGCTCGCGAGCGAGTTTCGACGCCCTTTCATCATAAAAGTAGATGCCGGGCACGGCGTAGGTGCTCTTGGGTTTGGCGGGCTTCTCTTCGATTGAGATCACCCGACCATCGATACCAAACTCGACGACACCGTAGGCAGAGGGATCGCTCACCTGGTAGGCGAAAATGAGAGCGCCGTCGACATTTGTATTCTGCTGCAAGTGGGTCCCGAGTCCCGGACCGTAGAACAGATTGTCGCCAAGAATCAGGGCACACTTATCGCCCTCGAGGAAGTCATCACCAAGAATGAGCGCTTCGGCAAGTCCGTTCGGCTGCTCTTGTATGACGTAAGAGATCTTCATGCCGAGGTGCTCACCATTACCGAGAAGTCGACGGAATGATTCTTGATCGTGTGGCGTCGTGATGAGAAGAACTTCGCGAAGTCCCGTCAACATCAATGTGCTGAGCGGATAGTAAATCATTGGCTTGTCGTAAATCGGGAGCAACTGCTTGGAGATTGCGCGCGTGATGGGATAGAGACGAGTACCACTTCCCCCAGCCAGAATGATTCCCTTCACTCCATTAGTATAGAAGTCCACTAACCCTTTCTTAAAGGCCGAGGTACTTCTATGCGCGTGGTAATAACTGGGGCCGCTGGCTTCATTGGATCACGTTTCGCAGAACTCTTCGTAGAGAACGCAGAACGTCTCGGTTATGACGACATCATCATTCTCGACGCACTGACGTACTCAGGACGACGAGAAAATCTCGTCGACGTACTTCGCGACTCGAGAGTTCAATTTGTCAAAGGTTCAATTCTCGATGCAACGCTGACCGATGAATTACTCAGTGACGCGCACGCGGTCGTTCACTTCGCCGCAGAGAGCCACGTCGACAACTCGATCAGTGGTCCTCGAGTTTTTTACGAGACGAACGTGCTCGGCACCCAACAACTTCTCGAAAGCGCGCGCGGTGGAGGCGTCGAGCGGTTCGTGCACGTCTCGACCGATGAGGTCTACGGTTCGATTAATGAAGGCTCGTGGCGCGAAGATCACGTCCTAGCACCAAACTCGCCGTATTCATCGAGCAAGGCTGGTTCGGATCTCGCGGCGCTCGCGTACCATCGAACCTTTGGCTTGGGTGTGATGGTGACCAGATGTTCGAACAACTATGGACCGCGACAATTCCCCGAGAAACTTATCCCTCTGTTCGTGACGAATCTGAGCGACTCGCAAAAGGTACCGCTGTACGGCGATGGTCTCAATGTTCGAGATTGGCTGCACGTAGATGACCACTGTCGTGGGATCTTGCTCGTGCTCGAGAAGGGTCGCGTTGGCGAGATCTACAACATCGGCGGGGGCACCGAGCTCACCAATCGAGAGATCGTCGATCAATTATTGGAATTGTGCGCGAGCGATGAGTCAATGGTCGAGCATGTCCCCGACCGACTCGGACACGATCGTAGATACTCGGTTGACTGGACGAAGATCCGAACCGAGTTGGGTTATCACCCGCAGGTTCCTTTCGATCAAGGTCTGAAAGAGACGGTGCAATGGTTTCACGATAACGAAGCGTGGTGGCGACCTCTGAAAATTCAAACACCGTGAAACTTCTTGAACTCTCAATTCCGGGATTGTTCTTGCTCGATTCTCCGGTGCACGGCGATGAACGCGGATTTTTTCGCGAGTGGTTCAAGCTTCGTGACTTCGAAGACGCCGGCGTTGATTTTCGCGCGGAGCAAGCCAACGTGTCATTGTCAGGCCGTAATGTCGTGCGAGGCTTACATTATTCGCTCGCGCCGGAAGGACAAGCGAAAGTGGTGACGTGCGTCCTCGGTGAGCTCGATGACGTGATTGTTGACATTCGAGTGGGGTCGCCAACGTTCGGTCGAGTTGAGGTGGTGCATCTCGGGATGGATGAAGGACGATCCGTGTTGGTTCCGCGCGACGTCGCGCACGGCTACTGCGCGACGAGTGATCAGGCCGCGCTCGCGTATCTGATTTCCTCGCCTTTCAATCCGTCAGCGGAGTTCGAGATTCAGCCGCTCGACACCGATCTCAAGGTGCCGTGGCCGCTTACTGGTGAGGCGATCTTGAGCGCCAAGGATGCCGCCGCGCCAAGCTTCGCGTCGAGACGTGACGCAGGCGATCTCCCGTTGTTCTTCTGACGTCGCCCACTTGGGGGAATCGTCCATGATTGCTAGCGTTGCGTGCGTGAGCACCGCACCGCTTCGACTCGTGACGCCAGAGGACCGCGGCGTGAGAGTCTCACAGACCGGCTCAGTGCCCATGATTGATTCCGAATCCCAACTGAAGGCACTCCTTGCGGGGATGTCGGGCGTTGACGCCGTGGGGGTCGATGGGCGTTGTGCAAAATTGGCGACTCGCTCGATCAAGAGGTCGTCAAAAAAAGCGGCAATAGATTTGGCGATTTCCATGGTAGATCTGACGACACTGGAGGGAGCGGACACCGCCGGACGAGTCTCGTCGTTGTGCACCAAGGCACTTCGACCTGATCCGAGCGATCTGACCGTGCCGTCCTGCGCTGCGGTATGCGTCTATCCCGACCTGGTCGCGCACGCGCGATATGTCCTTGGCCCTTCAAGCGTCGCGGTCGCGTCGGTCGCCACCGCTTTTCCATCGGGGCGCGCGTCGCTCAAGGTAAAACTCATGGACGTGGCCGATGCCGTTGACGCCGGCGCTGACGAAGTGGACATGGTGATTGATCGTGGTGCCTTCCTGTCTGGCCGTCTCGGCCAGGTGTTCGATGAGATCGTGGCCGTGAAGGCGGCGTGTGGCGAAGCACATCTCAAAGTGATTCTCGAAACGGGCGAGCTGGTCACGTATGACAACGTGCGACGGGCGAGTTGGCTCGCGATGCTTGGAGGGGCAGACTTCATCAAGACGTCGACAGGAAAGGTCAGCGTTAACGCGACACCACAAGCGGCACTGGTCATGCTCGAAGCTGCTCGCGACTTCGCCGAGTCCACGGGACACATCGTCGGCGTCAAGGTCGCTGGCGGTATTCGCACGACCAAGCAAGCTATTTCGTATTTGGTTATCGTCAATGAGACGGCTGGGTCGACGTGGCTCACCCCCGAGAAATTCAGATTCGGCGCGTCATCTTTGTTAAATGATCTTTTGATGCAGCGGCTCAAGCAACAGCGTGGAGCGTACGTGCGACCCGATGAATTCAGTGGTGACTGATGAGTGAGAGTCTTGCGAACTCACAGCTTGGTGCCTTCACGTACGACCCAGCCCCGGAATCGACCGGCGTCGTGCGTCTTCAATCGAGTTACGGCCTCTTCATCGACGGCACATTCACAGAACCCTCATCACACGACCAATTCGTCACGTTGAATCCCGCGACCGAAGAAGTGCTCGCGACCGTCGCGCAGTCGAGTGACGCTGACATTGATCGGGCTGTGACGAGCGCGCGACGCGCCTATGACGACGTGTGGTCAAAGACGAGTGGCGCCGAACGTGCAAAGTACTTGTTTCGCATTGCTCGTCTTATCCAAGAACGCAGCCGTGAACTTGCGGTCCTCGAGACGCTCGACAACGGTAAGCCAATTCGAGAATCACGAGACGTGGATATTCCCCTCGCCGCGGCGCACTTCTTCTACTACGCCGGTTGGGCGGACAAGCTCGATTACGCCGGCTTCGGGTTGAATCCTCGACCACTCGGTGTCGCGGGACAGATTATCCCCTGGAACTTTCCACTCTTGATGGCGGCGTGGAAACTTGCCCCCGCGCTCGCCGCCGGGAACACCTGCGTCCTTAAGCCCGCTGAGAGTACGTCGTTGAGTGCCTTGGCGTTAGCCGAGATCCTTCAACAAGCGGAACTTCCTCCTGGCGTTGTCAACATCGTGACGGGTGACGGACAAAGCGGCAGCGCGCTCGTCGAGCATCCCGGTGTTGACAAGATCGCCTTCACCGGCTCAACCGAGGTTGGTCGTCTTATTCAACAGCGCAGCGCTTCGACACCCAAGCATTTGACGCTGGAACTCGGCGGAAAGGGTGCGAACATTGTCTTCGACGATGCGCCAGTCGACGAGATGATCGAGGGGATCATCGACGGCATTTTCTTCAATCAGGGCCATGTGTGTTGCGCGGGGTCGCGCCTCCTCGTCCAAGAGTCGATCGCTGACGAGGTGTTGCGACGTTTGGTTCGTCGTATCGATCAACTTCGCGTTGGTGACCCGATGGATAAGAACACCGACGTTGGCGCCATCAATTCGGCCTCACAACTTGCCCGAATCGAGGAACTGACGGCCTACGGCGAACGCGAAGGTGCGACGCGCTACACGAGTAATTGTGCGTTGCCGGAAAAGGGTTACTGGTTCGCGCCGACGGTGTTCGCGGACGTGGCCCAGTCACACCGAATCGCGCGAGAGGAAATCTTCGGACCGGTCCTTTCCGTCCTCACGTTTCGAACGCCCGAGGAGGCGGTCGTGAAAGCGAATAACACGAAGTACGGACTCGCCTGCGGCGTGTGGAGCGAAAAGGGGAGTCGCACACTCTGGGTCGCGCAGCGACTTCGTGCGGGTGTCATCTGGGCGAACACGTATAACCGCTTCGATCCCACGAGTCCATTTGGGGGAATGCGCGAATCGGGTTTCGGACGTGAAGGTGGTCGACATGGATTGGAGGCGTATCTCGATGTCTGAGGATCGTCTCGACGTGCGAAAGACATACAAGCTCTTGATCAACGGGGCATTTCCTCGTTCGGAGTCGGGACGCAGTTACAAGGTCGAGACCGCCACGGGGGACTTTCTCGCCAACGTCGCTCAAGGTTCTCGTAAGGATGTCCGAGACGCCGTAGCCGCAGCGCGCGGCGTGCAGCAAAAGTGGTGGGGCGCAACGGCATACAACCGGGGACAAGTCATCTATCGCCTCGCAGAAATGGCGGAGTCGCGACGCGTCGAGCTTCGCGATCACGTGATGCTCGCCGAGGGTCTCGACCGCGAGGCTGCGCAACGTCTCGTGAGCCGAACGATTGACAAGATGATCTGGTACGCGGGTTGGACGGACAAGATCGCTCAGGTACTCGGTGGTGCCAATCCCGTCGCTGGTCCTTTCTTCAATTTTTCGTTGCCGGTCCCCTCGGGCGTGGTCGGTGTCGTGGCGTCCCAGGAGTCGTCGCTCGAAGGTTTCGTAGAAGCCGTCATTGCGCCCATTGCGGCAGGGAATACTGTCGTCGCGCTCGCGAGTGAACGCCGTCCGACCCCGGCGGTACTGCTCGGTGAGATGACTGCGACGTCAGATTTTCCTTCAGGCGTGTTGAACGTGATCACCGGCGTGACGAGCGAACTCGCGCCGGTACTGTGCGCCCATGAGGACGTCGACGGCGTCGACATCTCTGGAGTTTCGTCGGGTGAGGCGGACCAACTGAACGTGGTCGCCGCAGGTTCCATCAAGCGGGTCTTTCGACCGAGGGGCGCTGATGATGACGAATTACGCCGGTTGCGCACCTTCGTCGAGACCTCTACCGTATGGCACACGATCGGACAATGAACATGAATCCCTACGAACTGAGTCAGCGAGCCGCGGACGAACTTCGCGAAATGACCGGTGTTGGTTCCTACGACGTGGGAATTGTGCTCGGTTCTGGTTGGCGCGAGGGAGCGACAGCGCTCGGGACACCGAGCAGTGAGATTCTTTCGAGTTCGTTGAGCGGATTCGTGGCACCCACGGTTGAAGGTCATAGTGGCCAGATATTGAGCATTCGCGTCAATGAGAAGAATGTCGCGCTTGTCGCCGGACGCGTGCACCTCTACGAAGGCAATTCCGCCGATCAAGTCGTGCACCCCGTGCGCACGGTCATAGCCGCGGGGGCGACGACCGTCGTCCTGACCAACGCCTGTGGTGGGATCGATCTCTCGACGGGTCCGGGCACCGTTGTCATGATCAGCGACCACATCAACCTCACCGCCACGTCACCCCTCGAGGGTGCGGCACCACCCGATGGCTACGGACCTCGATTCGTCGATCTCAGTGACCTCTACAGCAAACGACTTCGCGCACTGGTGCGAGCCACGGTCCCCGACATTACTGAGGGTGTGTACGCAGGTTTTCGGGGTCCTCACTACGAGACGCCCGCAGAGATTGTGATGGCTCGCACCATGGGCGCGTCACTCGTCGGCATGTCGACGGTCCTCGAAGCCATCGCCGCTCGTCACCTTGGTGCAGAAGTCTTAGGTCTCAGTTTGGTGACGAATTACGCCGCTGGGGTCGCTGCGGGTGCGCTCAATCACCTCGAGGTCCTCGAAGCGGGACAAGAGGCGGCGAGCTCTCTCGGTGCGCTGCTCGCGCAACTTGTCCCCGTGCTGTGAACCACGACCTTGATGCCACGGTGAGGGCATGGATCGCCAACGAGCCTGACCAACGCGACCGCGCGACACTTCAAGACCTGCTCGATGCCGACAACGAGGAGGAACTGCGGCGTCTCTTTGGTGCCCCCCTGCGGTTTGGAACCGCGGGTCTTCGCGGGCCCGAGATGCCCGGACCTTCGGGGATGAACCGACACACCGTTCGCCGCGCCACGCAGGGTGTGATCGCGTGGTTGGACGCCACCGGCATTGCTCGAGCACAGGGTGTCGTGATCGGCCGCGACGCTCGTCGCGGTTCGGAGAAATTCAACGATGAGGTCGTGATGGTGTTGCTCGGCGCTGGGGTTCGTGTGCTGGAGATGCCGCGTCCCCTTCCCACGCCATTCGTGCCGTTCGTCGTCAAGGCACGTGGTCTCGGCGCGGGCATCATGATCACCGCGAGTCACAACCCCGCACGCGATAACGGCTACAAACTCTATGATCACACGGGCTCACAGATCATTGCGCCCAGTGATGAGATCGTCGAAGGATTCATGGCGGAGCCACCGACGCCACTGCTTGGGGATCGACGAAGCGAATTGCACGAGTACGTCGATGAGGAGTTACTCGAGGCGTACCGAAACCATTTCGTCGAGCGCTTCGGTGTTGTCCATAGCGAGCTCTCGATCACCTACACCCCGATGCACGGCGTCGGAGGAGAAGTGATGACGAAGCTCTTCGATGAGGCAGGTTATTCCCGCATCACGGTCGTCGCGAGCCAGTTCGAGCCCGACTGACGTTTTCCAACGTTGGCGTTCCCCAATCCTGAGGAGCCCGGAGCGCTCGATCTCGCAATACGCGCCGCCGAGGATGCCGGATCCGCGCTCGTTATCGCCAATGACCCTGACGCGGATCGCCTAGGCGTCGCGGTCAAGGATCATGAACAGTGGCGGATCCTTCGTGGCGACGAGATCGGATGGTTGTTGGCGTCGACACTACTTCCCGCCATGTCGCCCGACAACGTCGTCGCCACCAGCATCGTGTCCTCGACGATGCTCGAGAAAATGGCGTTGGCGGCCCACGTGCACTTTGTCGTGACGCTCACGGGCTTTAAGTGGATCTCGCGCGCGGGTGGTGCCCTGGCGCTGGGATTCGGCTACGAGGAGGCACTCGGCTTCGCCGTCGACCCCGTCGTCGCGGATAAGGACGGCATGTCAGCGGCACTTGCCCTTGCCCGTTTGGCCCACGACTTGGCTGAGCGTGGAGTTACGCTACTCGACCAACTTGACAAGATCGAGACGACATTCGGCGTGCACGCGGGTTCGCAACTTGCTCTTCGGGCTGAGGGGCCCGAAGGTCTCGAGGCGATTCGTGACGCGGTGCATCGACTTCGAACGGCGCCACCTTCGACGCTCGGCGGCGTCGACGTCACCTCCGTCATTGACCTCGCGAACGGCTACGAGGCGCTGGTGCCGACCGACGGGGTCGTGCTCGAACTTGGCACCCAGGGTCGCGTGGTCGTGCGACCCAGTGGAACCGAGCCGAAGTTGAAAGCGTACGTCGAGATTACGGCGACGCCCGGCCGGGCGAACGAACTGGGGCAACAACGGGCGCGGTGTCAGCGCATCCTTGATCTCGTGCGAAACGACCTCTCGGGGCTTTTACAGCTTTAGAGCTAACGAAGTGCGGCGTAACCCGGCTTGATCACCGTGTTGATGAGGGAAAGTCGCTGGTCGAAAGGACAGAACGAACTCTTCGCCGCGTTCAACGTGAGCCACTCCATGTCCGCGAGTGTCCAGTGAAACGTGCTCGCGCAAACTTCGAATTCGCTCGACATCGTGATACCACTCATCAGACGATTGTCGGTGTTGAGTGTCACGCGGAAGCGAAGAGCGCGTAGCAATTCGATGGGGTGCGTGGCGATCGACTTTGCCGCGCCCGTGTGGACGTTCGACGTCGGACACACCTCCAGCGGTATTCGACGGTCGCGCACGTAACTGGCGAGGCGACCCAATTCGTAATGGTCCCCAACATGCTTGATGTCGTCGACGATACGTACCCCGTGTCCGAGTCGCTCGGCGTCACAAAATTGCACCGCTTCCCATATGGAAGGCAATCCGAACGCTTCGCCGGCGTGGATCGTCATGTGGAAGTTCTCACGCTGAATGAGATGGAACGCACGCAGATGTTCGGTCGGCGGGAAGCCGTCCTCGGGACCCGCGATGTCAAAACCACACACGCCATGGTCGCGGAAGGAGACGGCCAATGCGGCGATCTCCTCGCTCTTGTTCGCTTGGCGCATCGCTGAGAGGATGGCTCGCACGACGATGACGTGTCCTTCGAGGGCCGCTTGACGTGTCCCGTGGTTGAATCCCGCCAACACCGACTCGACGACCTCGTCGAGCTTGAGCCCACGCTCAAGGTGAAGTTCGGGGGCGAAACGCACCTCGGCGTAGACAACGCCGTCACGGGCCAGGTCGAGCGCGCTCTCGCTCGCCACTCGCTCGAGTTGCTCCCTCGTTTGCATCAGCGCCGTCGTGTGACGAAAGCCTTCGAGATAGCGGACCAGGTCACTACCAGGGGTGTCGGCGATGAACCACTGGCGCAGTTGGTTGGGATCGTCAGTCGGTAATTGGTCGTAGCCAACGTCCTTTGCCAATTCGAGCACAGTCTCAGGTCGAAGTCCTCCGTCGAGATGTTCGTGTAAGAGGACCTTTGGCGCTTGAACAATGGCGTCTCTCGTAAGCGCCGGTGAGGACATGCCCTAAGGCTAGTAGTCGCGGGCCGTTTTTAGGCTGTGATCGTTTCGACGAGGAGGGGAAGCGCATCATCAGGCACGCCGTTCAGCACGAAGGCGTCGCGAATAGTGTCGCGACCTTGCGTGAGGTGTGATTCGTCGTCAGCGAAGATCTCGAACAGTGGCTGTCCCTTCGTGACGCGGTCACCCTCTCGTACCAGACACATCACGCCCGCGCCTGCGCTGACGTCGTCTTCCTTGCGTGCTCGACCTGCACCCAGTCGCCAGGCGCTCACTCCTACGCGCAAGGCATCGACCCGCGTGACGACGCCGTCGTCAATCGCCTCGATCGTCTCGTGCAGCTTCGAAGGAGCGAGGTGCGCGTCGGGATCTCCACCTTGTGCTGCGATCATGGCGCGGTAGACCTCGTAGGCCGAGCCGTCGTCGAGCTTCGCGGCGGGGTCTTCGTCGATGCCGACGAGAGAGAGCATGGAGGAAGCGAGCGAAAGCGTGAGCTCGCGCACATCGCGCGGCCCATCGCCTTGGAGGACCCGCACTGATTCAATCACCTCGAGAGCGTTGCCAACGGCTTGTCCGAGTGGCTCGTTCATTGCCGTGAGTTGTGCGACCGTGGCGACGTCGTGGCTCACGCCGAGTCCCACCATGGTCGTCGCGAGTTCTCGAGCGCGTTCGATGTCCTTGATGAAGGCACCTCGTCCAACCTTGACGTCGAGCACGAGAGCTTGGGTCCCTTCGGCGATCTTCTTGGACATAATCGACGATGAGATCAGCGGAATCGATTCGACGGTGCTCGTGACGTCGCGCAACGCGTAGAGCCGTCGGTCCACGGGCGCCAATCCTTGCCCCGCGGCGCATATCACGGCACCGACCGATTCGAGTTGGTGTCGGATCTCGTCATTACTGAGAGCAGCGCGCCAACCCGGGATCGATTCGAGTTTGTCCAACGTCCCTCCGGTGTGACCAAGCCCTCGCCCAGAGAGTTGGGGAACTGCGGCGCCGCACGCGGCGACGAGGGGAGCGAGGATCAAGGAAATCTTGTCACCGACGCCGCCGGTCGAATGTTTGTCGACGGACGGTCGTGATAGTCCCCGTAGGTCGAGGGTCTCGCCCGATGCGATCATGCGATCCGTCCACGTACGAAGCTCTCGGTGTCCGAGACCCTGGAAGTAGATAGCCATGAGGAGAGCCGACATCTGTTCTTCGGCGACGTCACCGCCTTGATAGGCGTCGAGGACCCACGTAATCGCGTCGTCACTAAGTTCGTCACCATCTCGCTTGGCGCTGATCACGTCAACGGCAGAGAACCTACTCATTGATTCTTTCGAATCCCAAGGTCCTCGGGACCGAAGGCGTCAGGTAGGAGTTCGTGCAGGTGTTTGGGTTCGCGTCCTTCTCCAGCGTCGATCAGGAGTCCGTTACCCCCGTGTTCAAAGAGGAGTTGGCGGCATCGTCCACAGGGGGCGATGGGTTGATGATCGCCTGCCACGATGGCGACGGCCGCGAGTCGCCCTCCCCCTTGACGAATCAGGTCGCTCACGAGAGAGCATTCCGCACAAAGCGTCAATCCGTAACTGGCGTTCTCCACGTTGGCGCCTTCAACGATGCGACCATCAGTCGTGTAACCAGCGGCGCCCACGCGTACTTTGGAATAAGGGCTGTAGGACGTCACGCTCGCGCGGATAGCGTGCTCACGCACGTCATCCCACGGAATCTCATTCAAGGAACTCACGGTCAAACAGTACACTTCGCAGTGCGTGGACAAATTTCTGGAGCAACATGTTGTGCTGAGCGACGAAGTCGCAACGGCACTCTTCGAAGGACGTGGCGTCGTGGCACTCGAGACGACCATCGTCGTGCACGGGCTTCCCGCGCCAATCAATCTCGAGGTCGCCAATGAGTGCGCCAAGGCCGTGCGCAACGCCGGGAGCGTACCGGCAACCATTGGTGTGTTGGGCGGAAAGATTGTCGTCGGACTGCGTGACGACGAACTCGAGGAACTCGCGTCACCTCGTCGCCATGCGGCGAAACTCTCGGCGCGCGACCTCGGCGTGGCGATTGCGAATGAAGTCGACGGCGCGACAACGGTGGCGGGAACGATCGCGGTCGCCCGCGCCGTGAATATTGATGTCATGGCGACGGGGGGACTTGGTGGTGTCCATCGCGGGGCCCAGCAGACTTTTGATGAGTCGGCTGATCTGACCGCGTTATCGCGAACTTCGATTGCCGTCGTGGCTTCGGGCGTGAAATCTATCCTCGACATTGGCGCGACGCTCGAGCGACTCGATTCGCTCGGTGTTCCCGTGGTGGGTTATCGCACGACGAGGTTTCCCGGGTTCTATCGAAGCGATAGTGGTTTCGGCGTCGATTGGTCGATGGAGAGTCCGCGTGATGTGGCGTCTGCCTTCCGGGCACATCGGTTGTTCTCGCCCACCGGCATGCTGATCGCGAATCCGGTGCAACAAAGTGTGCAGTTGGATGCGACCTTGCATGACGACGCGCTCGCGAGTGCCCTTCAGAAGGCCAATGACCTCGGGGTCACGGGCAAGGACGTGACACCAGTCGTCCTCGCGGAGTTTGCGAACTACACCGGCGGTAAGAGTGTCCAAGTGAATCGAGATTTGGTGGTCGCGAACGCCAGCGTGGCGTCACAGATCGCGTTCGAGTTAGCGGGGTCGCGATCATGAATCAAAAGCACGTCGTCATCCTTGGTGACGCCATGCTCGACGTCGTCGTGCGCGCCCTCGAGCCGGTACACCTGACGAGTGACACATCATCAAAAGTACTTCTTTCACGCGGTGGATCCGCCGCGAACATAGGGGTTGAAGTCGCACTCAATCATCACGTCGCCTTCGTCGGTGTGGTGGGTGACGATTCAGCGGGCGAGGTGTTCACGCGCGATCTTCGCGACGCGGACGTCACGCCACTCGTGCACGTGTTGCCGGGATCGACGGGCGTCGTCGTCGCGTTTGTCAATGACAAGGGCCAGCGAGCGATGCTGACAGATCGCGGTGTGAATCCTCGTCTCACGTCAGAAGTCGTGCGCAGCGGACTCCAAAGCCACTTTGATCATCTGCACGTCTCTGGCTACACGGTGCTCGACCAGAGGACGAGAAAATTGGCTACCGAGGCGTTGTGGATCGCTCACGAACACGGTGCCAGCACGTCGGTCGATGTCTGTTCAGTAGGTCCGTTGCGCCAAGTCGGAGCGAAGAAATTCTTAAAGGCCATTGGACCAGTGTCGATGTTGTTCGCGAATCAGGAAGAAGCGAAGGAATTGTCCGGTGAGAGCGACGTACGCAACGCGTTGAAGTTCCTACAGGAGCGCTCGAAAGAGGTCGTGATTACGCTCGGCAAGGGAGGGGCGATCGCGTCCTGTGAGGGAGAGGTCGTGCGAAAGCCTTCGCGGAACGTCGAGGTCGTGGACACGACTGGTGCCGGTGACGCTGCGACCGGCGTGTACTTGTCGCGCCGACTGAGCGGACGTAGTTGTAATCAGTCATTGGAGCTCGCGATGAGTCGCGCGGCCCAAGTAGTTCGGCGAATGGGTTCGCGGCCGTAGCGCTTGGGCGGCGTCGACTAGTGACGCTGGAACGGTACGCCGTCAGCCGCCGGGGGGCGGATACGCCCGACGAGACCCGACACCACCGCAATCGTGATCAGGTACGGCAGCGCGGTGATGAACTGTTGGGGAATGACCAACTGATTCAAGTACAGATTGAGGTTCGCGCTCAGCGCGATGGTGAAACCAAAGAGCAGTGAAGCCATAAGCGCGCCATAAGGACGCCAACGTCCAAAGATCATGATGGCGAGAGCGATGTAGCCGTACCCCGCCGTCATGCCGTAGGTGAATGGTGATCCCGGTCCCAACGTGAAACCCGCGCCACCGACTCCGGCGATGAATCCTCCAAGAATCACGGCGCCGTAACGGATGTGGACGACGTTGATGCCAACGGTCTCTGCGGCGATCGGTTTCTCTCCGACTGAACGCACGCGAAGCCCCCATCGGGTGCGAAAGAGGGCGAAGTTCGCAATGATGACCGCCGCGAAGGCAATGAAGACGAGCACGTTTTGATCGAAGAGCACCGGCCCAATGAGTGGGATGTGCGAGAGCCCGGGAATGGCCCAGACCGGAAGACCGTAGGAGCCGTCGAGATTCTGGTGGACGTTAAGGACCTGGGTTGTCAAGAACTGCGACATCGCCGTGCAGAAGGCGACAATCACCACGCCGACGATGATCTGGTTGGCCTGGTAGCGAAGTGCCATCACGGCGAGAATCCAGCCGAATAAAGCGCCAAAGAGGCCCGCGAGTAGCAGCGCGAAGGTCATGGAGATTCCCGATCCTCGAAATGCGCTCGCAAAGACAATGGAAGCCAAAGCACCGGCCATGAATTGACCCTCGATGGCGATGTTGACCACTCCCGCTCGTTCGCACAGGGTGCCCGATAGTGAGCCGAACATCAAGAAGGTCGACACCGCAACGGCACTGGCCAAGATACTGGTGAGCTGTAAGGGGAGGCTACCGCGAGCGACCCAGATGAGAAAGCCCAATAGGAAGATCAACAGTCCGCCGTACAACATCCCCGAGGCGCTGCGGTCGAATCGCCTCCACGCCATCAGCGCGCCCGCCCCGATACTCATGATGCCGAACAAGTAACCGGTGAGGGCGACGTCAACCGTCATTGTTCGTAGCTGACCATGAAGGTTGATACCCCACCAGAGAAACACTGGCCAAATGAACAAATACGCACCAATGAGAATCGCGATCGTTCTGGATCCGCGAACCGTCTCGAAGATGTGACCAATGCGAGCAACGGACCTCGGACGTACCGCTACGGCGATGATCGCAATTCCTGCCAGCAAGAGTATGACTCGTAGGAAACTGGAGACCACGGGCCAGACCGTCGCCGTGTTATAGCCGAACTGGATCGTTGTGTGTAGTTTTGAGTCAGTTGACCCGTACCAAAGAATCTCGAGGGCACCCATCGCCATGAGTGTGATGCCATAGGCAAGTGAACGTGTGCGTGAAATGATCCGCAGGTTGTCCAGAGTGACGATCTCGCGTGTTGCGGTAGTCATCAGATCCAACCTCCCGTATTGTTGTTACTCACAAGTCGTGCGCCACCACGCAAATGGAAGATCTCGACCAAGAGCGCTGGCGTCGCCACGCAGAAGACGACGACGGCCTGGATGACGTCGGCGAGAGAGAATTGGATGTTGGTAGGGGTGAAGGCCTGCATCGCTTCGCCGCCAGAGAACATCGCACCGAAGAAAATCGCCGCGAAGAAGACGCCCCATGGCTTGTTGCGACCTAAGAGCGCCACGGTGATGGCGTCGAAGCCATAGGAGCCGCCAAAATTAGGGGTAACGAAGTGGTCGACGCCGGTGAGCTCCAACATCCCCGCGAGACCCAGCAGTCCTCCGGCGAGGGCCAAGCAAATGATGATGGAGCGTTTCGAGAAGATGCCGGCCACTCGGGCGGCGTCCGGGTTCTGGCCGACCATGAGGAGCTCGAAACCGGTCTTGGAGCGGTTGAAGAACCATTGCACGGCGATGACGGCGACGAGGGCGATGACAAATCCGACGTTGAGTAGAAGCGAGGAATTAATGTGCGAAAACAAGTACGGAAGTTGCCCCGACACCCCCACTGCCTTCGAAGCGCCGTCGAGGACGCCTGGCCGAGCAAAGAGGGGTTGGATAAGTAAATACCCGAGGATTGCAATCATCGTGTAATTGCTCATCATGGTGACGATGACCTCGTGGGCCCCGGTGTAGGCCTTCAGCACTCCAGCGAATCCCGCCAGAGCTGCTCCCCCAGCGATTGCTGCAAGCATCTCAAGGGGAACTTGGAGAATTGGTGTGAGGTGAATCGAGAAACCGACGAGCAGGGCGAGGACGCCACCAAGGATCACTTGACCTTGCCCACCGATGTTGAACAGTGAACTGCGAAAGCCAATAGCAAGTCCGAGTCCAGCGACGATGAGAGGGGTCGCGTAGGTCAAGGTCGCCGAAAGGGGACCAAGAACAATTCCCAAGTTGGCTTTGCTCGGGTCGTCAATCAAAACTCTTAGTGCGTGAAAGTTGATCACCGCGCCTTGGAAAAGCTGTTCGTACGCGAACCATACAGTGTTAAAACTGCTCGCGATGGTTCCCCCGGGATGGGAGAAAAAATGTGACCACGAGGTCAACAAGAGCGGTTGCGTGACGATAATCATGATGCCGCCAAAACTGAGTCCCATGAAAAGTGCCAGAACCAGGACGAGGAACATGTTGGCTTGACGAACTCGCATGGCGAAGCGCAAGATCGCTCCGAGTTGGGGATTTTGAAATTCCGTCGTAGTCACAGCGTTGCCTTGTCTGCGCCGGCGCCCGCCATGAGCAGGCCGAACTCTTCGCGACTTGTCGAGGGTGGAACAATCGCTTGAATCTCGCCGTCGTAGAGAACTGCCACGCGGTCCCCAAGGGCCACGACCTCGTCCAGCTCACTCGAAACGATGATGACCGCAACACCAGAATCTCGAATGTCGACGATCTGGCGGTGCATGAATTCAATCGATCCAACGTCGAGTCCGCGCGTAGGTTGCGAGCAAATGAGGATCTTCAACTCGCGCGATAGTTCGCGCGCCATCACGACTTTTTGCTGATTGCCCCCGGACAATGCGCCGACGGGTGCTTCCTCGCTTTGAGCTCGAATGTCGAACGATTCGCGCAGCGCGGCGCCGTTCGCCTTGATTGCTTTCAAATTTCTCCCAAATCGACGTCGAAACCGCGAGTCGTCGAGCTGGTCAAGCACCAAATTGTCCGATATTGACAGACTCGGAATGAGTCCGTAGCGCTGCCGGTCCTCGGGCACGTGCCCGACGCCCGCGTTCAAAAAGTGGCGCACGCTCTGTCCGGCGAGGTTGGCACCATTGAGCACAATGTTCCCAGACGAAGGATGGCGCATGCCAGTTAGTGCTTCCACAAGCTCCGTTTGTCCGTTGCCTTGGACACCAGCCACGGCCAGTATCTCACCGGCGCGAACGTCAAATGAAACATCCTTTACACTCGTTAGCCCACGCGCATCCTCAACGTAGAGGGCTTGGACCTCTAGTACGACGTCGCCAGGCGTGGCGGGATTTTTTTCAACGACGAAATTGATGCTCCGACCGACCATCAGTGTGGCGAGCCCACGTTCGTCGGTCTCAGCGGGGGAGGTTACACCGACGATCTCGCCCAGGCGCATCACCGTGATGACGTCAGCTAATGCGAGTACCTCGCGGAGTTTATGGGTGATGAAGATGATGGACTTGCCGCTGGCTTTCAGCGATCGCAAGATGACCATGAAGGCGTCCGTCTCCTGGGGGGTCAAGACCGCGGTCGGTTCATCCAAGATCAGCACCGAGGCGTCGTGACTGAGCGCCTTGAGAATCTCCACTCGTTGTTGAGCGCCGATCGGCAGGTTTTCAACCGTCGCATTCGGATCATCTATTTCGAAGTTGTACTCCTTGGCGAGTTCAAGTAGTCGAGTGGTCGCCGCCTTGTAGTCAATGACTGGCCACGGCCTCACTGGTTCGGAACCGAGAATCACGTTGTCCGCGACACTGAAAACGGGAATGAGCATGAAATGCTGATGCACCATGCCAATACCATGATTGACGGCGTCCTTGGGGTCCGCAATGGTGACGACTTCGTCGTCGATAAGAATTTGTCCTTCGTCGGGAATAAGAAGTCCGTAGAGGATATTCATCAGTGTTGATTTTCCGGCGCCGTTCTCACCAAGCAAGCAGTGAATCTCGCCGGGATTGACGACCAGGTTCACGTTGCTGTTTGCGGTGAGCGAACCGAACCTTTTGGTGATACCGCGCAACTCAAGTTTCATTGCTCAATCCGTTTTCAGTCGTTTAGAAACAACGAGGGGCTGAGCCGTGCGGCCCAGCCCCTCGTTGTACGAATTACAACTCGGAGGCGTTAGCTGCTGGCGCCGCCAACGGGTACCTTGATTTCACCGGCTTCGATGCCCTTCGCGATCTGGGCAACTCCCGCGATGACGGCCTTAGGCAACATCTTCGCCATTGCGCTCTGGGAGTCCTGAACAAATGCGGCGCCACCGTTGGCGAGCGTTCCAATGTAGTCTCCCCCGGCGTACGTTCCTGTCGCCTGGGCGATGACTGCGGCCTTCACTGAGGCGGTGACGCCCTTGGTGACCGAGTTAAGGAACAGGTTGCAGTCCGCCGCGTCAGACACGCAGCCGTCTGTGTCAACCCACTCGACGTTGGCCTTCAGTTTGTGCGCGGCATTCCAAGTTTTCACTGCTGACGTCGTGCCCAGTCCGTCGTTGCCTGCCACCGGGAAAATGGTCGTGGCGCCTTGGGAAAGGAAGGCGTTCGTGTCGGCACGCGCTGTCGCGGTGTCGGTGAAGCTACCAATGAAGGTGCCCTTCTGCGTGACTTCGCTCCATCCGAGGACCTGCACCTTGTGCTTTGGCTTTGCCTCGTTGTTGTAGAACTGAACACCATCCCAGAAGCCGTCCATGTAGTTAGTGACCGATGAGAACTGCTCGCCACCGTAGGTCGCGACCTTGGGTGCCTTCGGGTTCTTCAAGACGGCGTAGGCCGCAGCTTCAAAACCACCAAGGAATGCATCCTGCTGGGTTTCGTAGGTGAGGCCCAAAATGTTGTTACCAGGGGCCGTTCCCGTGTACGGCGCAACCGCGATGCCGTCATTGCCCGGACTCGTGTCGCCGTTGTCGACCTGTGCAAAGTGGATCGTTGGGTTCGCCACCGCGGCATTCCACGTGGCGTCTGACATCAAGAAGCCGACTGTGATAATGATGTCGCACTTTTCAGCAACGAACGAGGCTATTTCGGAGTCGTAGTTCGACTCGGTGCCGTTCGAAGGCGTCGAGATGACCGACGTGGAAATGTTCTTGCTCACTTTGGCACCCTCTTGGAGACCAAGGAATGCTGAAGCGTTGAACGACTTGTCGTTGATGCCGCCGGTGTCGGTGACTTCACACGCAAGGGTGTTCGCATACGTGGTATGGGCCACCCTCGTCGTAGCACCTGCCGAGACCGCAGTGCACGATAGCGCGAGAACGACCAAACCTATTGATGGAGCAAGACGACGAACGCCCAAGAACTTCATGCCTCTATTCATTCTTCCCTCCGGAAAATCGATATGCCGGTTTGCCAAAAACTATTGCGTTTTTCACTTACCGGACAGTTTGTGATTTGGACAATAGCCGAACCTTCGCCTCGCCACTGGGGCCCTCATTACGTCAGCGTTAAGTGTTTCCTCAAGAAAAGGGTTCGTTGAAATATGACCAAAGCGGTCACTGTTTGGCTGGCGCCGCCACTTTTTTCGGGACGAAAAAACTTCCGGCGAGCGCAATAAGCGTGATGAGGGCAGATATCTGAAATGCGCGCTGGTAGCCGCCGACGAGCGCGACGCCCGATTGCGGGTCGACGAACGTCCGACTGCGATCCGCCGCGACGGTGGCCAATATGGCGAGTGCGAGCGACCCACCTACCTGACGAGAGGTGTTAAGGACACCAGAGGCGAGACCGGCATCCGCTCGGTCAACGCTAGACGTGGCCGCGTTGGCGAGCGGAGAGAACAACAGCCCCATGGCAAACGAGCACAGAATCGCTGGTAAGAAAACGGCTCCCCAGTACGAGCTTCCCACTTTGATCAGGGAAATCCATAAGAAGCCAAGTGTGGCAATCGATGTCCCGGTCAAGAGTATGGGTCGAGCGCCGGTCTTGGCCATGATGCGAGAACTTATTTGGGCTCCCGCGATAATGCCCAGCGCCATTGGCAGAAATGCGAAACCAGCCTTCACTGGTCCGTAGTGCAGGATCGTTTGGAAGTAATACGTAAGGAAGTACCACATGGCAAAGAACGCGCCGCCCACTAAGAACATGACGACGTTGGCCGAACTCAGCGCCCGTGATTTGAATATCCGAAATGGCACGAGAGGGTGCGACGCGACGTTGGACTCCCAGAACAAGAACGCAATGAGTGCAATGGCGCCACCAATGAACCACGAAAGGGTGAACGACGAGCCCCAGCCGTGCGTCGTGGTGTTGACGACACCGTAGATGATCGATGCCAGCGAGCCGGTGACGAGAACCGCGCCCGTGATGTCGAGTTTCACTTCGGCGTCACGGTTACGCATTTCTCGCAAGTACAACGCGGCGGCGACCGCCGCGATAATGCCGAACGGCACGTTTATGAAAAATACCCAGCGCCATGACGCAAGACCAGTCAAGATGCCGCCGAGTAGGCCGCCAACCGCGCCACCGGCACCCGCGACCGCGCTCCACGCACCAATCGCCTTGGGAAGACGCGGACCTTGAAAGGTGGTGACGATGATCGTGAGGGTCGCGGGAGAAAGAATCGCACCGCCGATGCCTTGCACGGCGCGAATCGCCACCATTTGCGAACCTCACGATCATC
>Ga0302319_10004340_pt1 | contig 29145 bp, 21 predicted proteins | sample Bog_T0_2_FD_203319 | JGI IMG/M metagenome (GOLD analysis project Ga0302319, IMG submission 203319) | Peat permafrost microbial communities from Stordalen Mire near Abisko, Sweden - Bog_T0_2 | ecosystem: Environmental > Terrestrial > Soil > Wetlands > Peat | place: Sweden: Abisko, Stordalen Mire... | reverse complement strand
TGGCGACCCTTGGTCGTACGAATCTCGATGAGCTGACGGCCCGGTTGAAGGACCGCTTGCACCAGGCTCAAAACAATGAGGCCAGCCATGCCTGCTCCCTGTTGAGTGGCAAAACGGATTGCGCTACTTGTGGGTCGCCCCTGTCCAGTCTGGAACGCCAGGGTATCACCATTGAGCAGCACGGCGATGCCACGACCATCGCCCGCGTCACTTGTCCGACCGCACCTAAATTCTGGCGCTGGAGCGAAATCCCTTTTCCCAAAATTTCCCCCCGCCAGATCGAAATTCATGAGGATGAACACCATGAAGACGAATGGAAGTGGCAACTGTTTGCCGCGGGATTATGCGGCGTTTTGGGCCTCGCCGGGTTTTTCGCAACCGGATCGCTAAAAGTCGCCTTTTACGCGGTCGCCTACGTCGCCGGCGGATTTTTTCCGGCGGAGGAGGTTTGGGAACGCCTGCACACGCGGACGCTGGATGTTCATTTTTTGATGCTGGCCGTCGCGATCGGCGCGGCGTCGATTGGCGCCTGGGGCGAGGGCACCACGTTGCTGTTTCTTTTTTCGCTGTCCGGCGGGCTGGAGCATTACGCGCTGGGACGAACGCAGAAAGAAATCCGCTCACTCTTCCGGGACGCCCCGAAGACGGCCACGGTTCTCGATGACCAGCAGCGGGAGCGGGAGGTGCCGGTGGAAAATCTGCGCACCGGCATGCGCTTGTTGATCAAACCGGGCGCCCAATTTCCCGTAGACGTGGAAATTGCCAGGGGGGAAACGGCGGCGGATGAGTCGAATCTCACGGGTGAGGCCGCCCCGGTCACAAAGGGCGTGGGGGATACCGCGCTGGCCGGCACCATCAATTTGTGGGGCGCGGTGGAGACCATCGTCGTCCGCCCCGCAGCCGAGAGCGCTCTGCAAAAAATCATCGCGTTGATCCGCGAAGCCCAGCAGCAAAAGGCGCCGGCCCAGCGGTTCACCGATCGATTCAGCACGGGCTACACCTACGGGGTGCTGGGGCTTTCCCTGGCCATGTTTTTTGTTTGGTGGCTTGGCTTTCATCTCGTGCCATTCCACTCGCCTCCCGGCGTCCATAGCGCCTTCTATCGGGCGATGACGCTGCTGGTGGTTTCGTCGCCCTGCGCCCTGGTGCTTTCGATTCCGTCGGCGGTCCTGGCCGCAATCGCGTACGGGGCCAGCCACGGCATTTTATTCCGGGGCGGGGCGGCGGTGGAGAAACTCGCCACGGTGAACGTGGTGGCCCTGGACAAGACCGGCACCCTGACGACGGGGGAATTGCGGGTGGAGACCGTGCAAAGTTTCCCGCCGGGCCGCGAGGCCGAGGTGGCGCAGCTTGCTTATTCCCTCGAAAAATTATCCGCCCATCCGCTGGCCCGCGCCGTCACGCGCCATGGCAAAAAGCATGGCCTGGCCTCGCTGCCCCTGGAACAATTTGAATCGGTGACCGGACAGGGGCTTCGTGCCAGAAGCGGGAATCTGGAATACCGGCTGGGCCGGCGCGAATGGGTCGCACCTGACCTCGCCTTGCCTTCAGATCCATCGGCCGACGCTGCGCCCTCCCAATCAAGCGAACCCGCTCATCCCGGTTTCTCGGAGGTGTGGGTTGCCGGCGGTGGCTTGTTGGGCCGTTTGATTTTGCGGGATGATATCCGGGCGCAGGCACGCGGGGTCATTGATCAACTTCGCGCCGAAAAATTAACCACCATTGTGCTGACCGGCGATCGCCGGGCCACGGCCGATTATCTTCGCACCGAATTGGCAGTGGATGACATCCGGTCGGAATTGCACCCCGAACAGAAGGTGCAAGCCATTCGTGATTTGACGGCCCAAGGCAAGCGGGTGGCGATGGTTGGCGACGGGGTCAACGACGCACCCAGCCTGGCTGCCGCCCATATCGGAGTGGCCATGGGGGCGCGCGGTTCGGATGCGGCCCTGGAGCAATCAGATGTGGTGTTGATGCACGACCGGCTGGAGAATTTTCTGGCCGCGTTCCGGCTGAGCCGGCGTGCCCGCGCGGTGATCCAGCAAAACCTGGTAATTTCCCTGGGGACTATTGTGGTGCTCGTGTCGCTGGCCATCGCCGGCATCATTCCGCTGACAGTGGGCGTGGTCGGTCACGAGGGCAGCACGGTGGTCGTGGTCATGAACAGTCTCCGGTTATTGTTCGGCGGTTCGCGGCGGTAAGAAACACGTTTGAAATCTCGTGCTCCAGTGATCCCGGGCGCAGGGAGGGACTCTTAAGTCAGGTTATACCCGCTAAGACGGTTGATTTAAAGTTAAGTGAACTAATGTTAAAAACTAACATTGTTAATACTTTTTCCTAGCCAATTGCCGGCGAATGTTTTATGCTTCAGACATGAAGCCGACTTTGACATTCAAAGTTCTTCCCGAGCCGCTTAATCATGCAGCGATTCCCAGCAGTGTGATTGCCGCGCACGAGCCCGCCGCCTTGCCTTCTCCAGCCGACACAACCATTTCCCATGCTTTGGAAGACATCCGGGTTCGCGCCGAAACGGTCTCCACGCTCTTGAAAGGGATCATGGACCAAGGTGCGAGCAGGCATTGGGGCATTAACGAGTAGTCTCAAAGGAAGATTTCGTGGGAGATTGAACCCGTGCAAACGCGGGTGACGCTGCCGGTCATCAAAATATCAAAGCCATCGCGGATCTCGATTTTGATGATGCCGCCCGGGCTATGGACGGAAACGGTCCGGTCCACCAACCCGAGTTTGTGGGCGACCGAGGCGGCGGCACTGCTGCTGCTGCCGCTGGCAAGGGTATAGCCGGCACCGCGTTCCCAGATCTCAATTTGAATATTGGCGCGGTCCAGAACCTTGAGGAATTGGACGTTGGTTTTACGGGGGAAATTCGCATGCGTCTCGAGCAGCGGCCCAAACTCATGGGCGAGCTTGGCGTTGATTTCCCGCAGGGGCAGGACGCAGTGGGGATTGCCAATGGTGGCCGCGCAATAAATAAATTCACGACCGCCCACGGTAATCCTTTCGTTGATCACCTCGCGCCTGGGGCCGACGACGGGGATTTTTTCGCTGTCAAAACTTACCTTGCCCATCTCGACGCGCACCATCCGCCCGTTTTCAAACACCGTGGAACGAACCACACCACCGTCGGTTTGGATGGCGAATTCTTCCGGCCCGACCAGTTTGGAGTCCCAGAGATAGCGGGAGAAGATGCGCAAGCCATTGCCGCTCTTTTCGGCCATGCTACCGTCCGGATTGTAGATTTTCAGGGCGCACCGGGCGGATTCGGAGGGCAGGGGCCCCAGGAGGATGCCGTCGGAACCCACGCCAAAATTCCGGTGGCAGATCTTTTTGACCTGTTCCGCGGTCAGCGGCAGGACTAAATCCTTCGGGTCGATGACGATATAATCGTTGCCCAGCGCGTGATACTTCGTGAAATCAATTTGCATGCGAGCAGCTTAAGGCATTTTCAAACCGGTGTAAAAATGGAAGTTGAGCGGTTCCAATAAAAGTGTAGTCGATCGTCGGCGGATCTTCCGCCAACGTGCTTCCGGCATCTTGCCGGAAGATCAAACATGGTTTTATGTCGCCTCGTCGATCTTCTTTGCCAAATCGGCTAAGGTATCCATAGAAACGCTTTAGTTCGGGCTCGCACCATTCCGGTACCCGCCGTCCTACCTCTGGACGACCATAAAAGTTTGTTCTGTGGCCAAGCTGCCCACAGCACGTTTGGGGGATTACTTTACCGGGCGCCCCTCATCCTCCAGGTGAAATTTGTGCAGAAAACGATGGATGACGGGCGCAAAAATGATGCCGAGGACGGTGATGAGCGCAATGCCGCTGTACAAGGCAAAACAACCTGCGAAGAGCTTGCCGGCGTCGGTTTGCATGGTGGCGACGGGACCCATGCCGGATAAAATCATGGCCGAATTCAAAAAGGCATCGATCCAGGGCAGCTTTTCGAGGTGGTGATAGCCGACCATGCCGATCCCCAGCGAGACCAGAATCACCATCACGCCCATGAAGGCATGACGGGCCAGGCGTTGGTAATACACCCGGCGGGGCAGTAATGGTTTGGTATGGTGTTCGTACATTAGGGTTGATTACCGGAACCCACGACGGATCGCAAATCTTTGCTGCCGTGCATTTCCATTTTTCGGAGCAATCCACGGACAATGGCGCGGGCAATTCCCGGGCCCTCATATACCAGACCGGTGTAAAGTTGAATGAGGCTGGCGCCGGCCGTGATTTTTTCCCAGGCATCCTCGGCGTTAAAAATACCGCCCACGCCGATGATCGGCAGTTGGCCGCGCGTTTCGCGAAACAGATGCCGGATAATTTCGGTGCTGCGCACACGCACCGGCTGGCCGCTCAATCCCCCGGTTTCGGCATAAACGGCCTGGAGCGCGGGAAGATTGGTGGATGGGCGCGTAATGGTGGTGTTGGTGGCGACGATGCCCGCGATGGCGCGGGGAACCGCGAGCTCAAGAATTTCGTCGAGGGCGCTGAAAGAGAGGTCCGGGGCGACTTTGACCAGAATCGGTTTGCGGCCGCTGGCGGCAGAAGCACCCTGGGCCTCTTGAAGGGCGGCCAGAATATCATTCAGGGCCGATTTATCCTGCAGTTCGCGCAAGCCGGGTGTGTTGGGCGAACTCACATTGACGACAAAGAAATCCGCCAAATCGCGCAGGGCGCGAAAGGATTGGGCGTAGTCTTCCGCCGCCTCGGCCAGCGGAGTTACTTTGGATTTTCCAAGATTGATGCCCACCGGATGACCGGGCCAGCGGCCGGACTTCTTCCAGGCGGAAAGCTTGCGGGCGAGGGCTTCCGCCCCGGAATTGTTAAAACCCATCCGGTTAATGATGGCGCCATCGGCCACCGCCCGGAACATGCGCGGCGGCGGATTGCCCGGCTGAGCCTGCCAGGTCACCCCGCCCAGCTCGCAAAACCCGAAACCCAGCGGCCGCCAAACCGGGACCGCGGCGGCGTGCTTGTCCAGGCCCGCGGCGACGCCGACCGGGTTCGGGAATTTTAACCCGAATAATTCAACCGGCAAATCGGGCGCGGCAAAAAAAGCTCCCAGGCATTTTAGGGCCAGATCGCTCTGGCTGGCGCGGGCCAGGGATCTGAGGGCAAAATCATGGGCCGATTCCGCATCGCTTCGGAACAGTCCGGGGCGAATGACATGGCGATAAGTCCAACTCATCGGCCGACGGCGCTTGCCGGGGCAGCCTCGACCGGCGCTTTGGTCCGGCCCGCAGCGCGTTCGCAGATCTGGCGGTAAGTCGCCAGCGCGAGCAGCGGCCACGCGTTGCGATACATGTCGTATTTCAGATAAAAGACTTTGGGGAACCCGGTGCCGGTGGTTTCGTGTTCGGTCCAAGAGCCATCCGGGTTTTGGGTGCGGGCCAGGTAATCAATCCCGCGCTTCAAGGCCGGGTTTTGCGGATCATCAAAGGCGCACAAACCCATGACTGCCCAGGCCGTTTGCGTGGCGGTGCTGGGGCCCTGGCCCTTGAAAACCGGGTCATCGTACGTGTTGCACCGCTCGCCCCACCCGCCGTCGTCATGCTGGACACTTTCCAGCCACGCGCGGGCGCGCTGCAGCCAACCCTCATTCATGTCCCAATTCAGCGCGCGAATCCCACGCAACGTCTGCCAGGTGCCGTAAATATAGTTCACCCCCCAGCGGCCATACCATGATCCGTCGTCTTCCTGCTCTTCACGCAGGAATTTTAGCGCGGATTCGATCTGTGGGTGGCTGCGACTCCAGCGCTCGTAGCCCAGTAATTCCAAAATGCGGGCGGTGATGTCGGCGCATTCCGGATCCAGCATGGCGTTATGGTCGGCGAACGGCACTTTTTCGAGGATGTTTTTGGTGCAATCCTTGTCGAAGGCGGCCCAGCCGCCATCGCGGCATTGAAAAGTCATCATCCAGCGCAGCCCGCGCCGGAAACATTCATCGCGCTTTTGGGGATTGTCGGTGGGGATATGACGCAAAGCCAGCAGCACCATTGCCGTGTCATCCACGTCGGGGTTCCACTTATTGTTATACTCAAACACCCAGCCGCTCGGTTCAACCTTGGCGGGGTTTTTATGGTGCCAATCGCCGCGGAAACGGATTTCCTTTTCCATCAGCCACTCCGCCGCGCGCTTCAATTTCGGGTGATCCGGGGAAACCCCGGATTCCGCGAGGCACATCAGGACGATGGCCGAGTCCCAGACTGGAGAGAAACAAGGCTCGATGCGGAGATTGTCGGCCGTCTCATGTTGCAAGCGCTTGAGTTCCGCCCATTCGCGCTTGAGGATGGGGTTGTCCGGTTGATACCCCAACACCTTCAAAGCGATGACGGAATTAAGCATTGCCGGGAATATTGCGGCCAGGCCGTCGCTGCCCTCGAATCGTTCCACCATCCACTGCTCACATTTTTTCAAGGCGATCCGGCGAAAGGGATGGATGCCATGCTCGGCAAACCATTCCGCCAGCTTGTGCAAACGATCCAGCCACAGGAAAAAATTGCGCAGGGAAATTTTTTCCGGATCTGGCGCCAGGGCCAGGTCGCGTTCATGAATGCCTTCCGGATAAAGCTCGTCGAGGGTGACACTGACTTCGCGGGTGGGTTTGAAGTGATTGATGATCGCCAGGGGTACAATCATGCCCCGGGACCAATTGCTCATGTCCCAAAAGTTCACGTGGAACCATTTGCCCAGCAGGAGAACCTCGCAGGGGATGGTGGGGACGAATTCCCACGGGAATAGGCCGATCAGGGCCAGGTAAAGCTTGGAAAAAGTGTTCATGCGCGGCACCCCGCCGAAATGCAGCGCCACCTCCCGCGCTTTGAGCATCCGGGGATCGGTGACCGGCACGCCGGCCAATTTCAAGGCCAGGTAAGCCTTGATGGTGGCGTTGACTTCGGAGGGGCCCCCGTAATAAATGTTCCAGCCGCCATCCGGCAGTTGCAGCGAAAAAATATGGTTGATGGCTTTGCGTTCCCATTCCTTGTCCACACTGCCATCCCAATGGTGGTAGGCCACCATGTCCGAGACGAGCGTGGAATCGACCATTAACTCTCCCACCCAGTAACCCTCGGGTTTTTGCACCGACAAAAGGTAATCTTGGGACCGTTTGAGGGCGGTCCGGACGCGGTCATCAAAATCATCAGGCGTCTGGACCTGGCCGGCATGATTCAACGGCGTGGTCCACGAATTGCGTTGAGTTAACACAAGCATACTTTGCGGTTTTGGGAAAAAGCTGTAAAGAGTTTAGTCGCAGCGGGTGAGGGCGGGGTATTGCCACCGTGACACCGAGACACAGAGGAAAGGACTTGGACGCCGTTGCCTCGTCCTCGGCGGTTCGGGTGCAGGGCGGAGGCTAATCTCACGCCTGACCCTGTCAGCCTTAATCAAGGCAGGGCACGGACGCGCCAGAAATTGTTGGTGGCAGGGTCCGGCGTGTTGAAGAATTCCACCACCCCGCCCGGGCCGGCAGTATTGGTTTCTTGCGGCAACCAAGTGACGATCGGTGACAGGTTGAAGGTTCGATCCAGGACATAATTTGTTCCGACGGTGCCAATATAGGTAAATTGCAGGGCGGCACCAGTCGTGTTTTGGTAGGTTAATTGATTGTATCCGGGCGGCGGCCCGGCGGTGCCCATGACAAACAGGCTGTCGTCATAGGCTGCGGCAACCGCGATAACGCCGTTGGTGATCATCTCGGGTTGGTTGGTGTATCCCAGATCACCGCCGTACGTGCCGTCGCCGAGTTGGCCATAAGAGTTTTGCCCCATGGCCCAAAGGCTGCCATCGCCCCTGATAAACAGGCTGTGATAATCTCCCGCCGCCATGGCAATGACGTTTGTGGTAATCTCGAAGGGCCGACTGATGGGGGTCGTGACATTGGTGTTGCCTAATTGGCCATAGTAATTCAGGCCCATGCCCCACAAACTGCCGTCAGTCTTGAGAAACAAACTGAAAAGACCCCCGGCGGAAGCGGCGACAACGTTATTGGTTGCAATTTCAAAGGGAGCATACACGTCGGCGATTCTTCCGTTGCCCAGGTTGCCGCCGGTGCCGTCGCCCGTGCCCCACAGACTGCCGTCGTTCTTGATAAACAGGCTAAAGTATTGACCGGCGGCAATGGCGGTGACATTGCTGCCCTGGATCTCCACCGGCACGTCAGAGCTCGCATTGCCGCCGTTGCCGTACTCGCCGTAGGTATTATCACCCATAGCCCACAGACTGCCATCGGTCTTGATAAAGAGGCTATGCTGGTAACCGGCGGAAATCGCCACGACACCATTGGTGATTTTGACCGGCATGTTGGTTCCGTAATTATCAACCGAAGAGCCGTAGGTTCCGTCACCCAACTCGCCCGCGCCCTGGTCTCCCATGCCCCACATGGTGCCGTCGCTTTTTAGAAACAGGCTGAAATCATACCCAGCAGAAATGGCAATGACGCCGTTGGACTGGATTTCAACGGGGATGTTAGTATAACCCGTGCCGGCACCAAAGGTTCCGTTGCCCAACTGGCCGATGGTTTCCTGCCCCACGCCCCACATGCTTCCGTCACTTTGGAGCCACAAACAGTGATAGTAACCGGCAGAGACCGCCGTGACATTGGTGGGGCCAAGCCCTTCGGGGGAATCGATCGTGCCACTAACCTCGTTGCTATCAATTCCGGCCAACTGGCCGTCGCCGGCGAAACCCATGCCCAACAGGCTGCCGGTTGGAACGGCTTGCAACGCCCCGGCCGAAAGCAGCAATAATGTGAAACAACTGAAAGCTAATAAGGTTTTCATAATTCATGCCTAGGCCGTCTTTATGGAATATTGACTCCCTAATGCATTGATGCAAGAGATTTAATCTTCTTTTGCAGCCGCGCCAGTTCCTTCCCCGGCGGACCGCTTTTAAAGGCTTTACGCCCTGGCCAATTAATGGAAAATTTGCTTCGGCTAATATTGGCGAAATTCCAAGGTCAGAGTTGATGATGATTGCTTTGACGGAACAATTTGAAAAACGCTCACGGGCCTTTGCGGCCACAGTCAGCGTGGTATTGGTGATCGCCATCGGCATGGTGGATTACCTCACGGGCTATGTCCTGGTTTTCTCGGCCTTCTATCTCCTGCCCGTAAGCCTGGCGGCCTGGTATGTCGGCGGGGGATTCGGGGCGGCAATTTCCGTGATGAGTGTCGCCGCCTGGCTTACGGGGGATGTTGCGGCCGGGGTGAAATATCCCAATCTCTTTGTGCCTGTCTGGAACGGTACGATCGCCTTGACGGTGTATTTTGTGGTGGTGAAGGCGCTGGTCAGTCTGCGCAAGCTGCAAAAGGAATTGGAGGAGCGTGTGCGCCAGCGGACCGTTGCCCTGGCGAATGAAATGGAGGAGCGCACCCGGCTCGAGAAGGAACTGTTGGAGATCAGCGAGCGGGGTCAGCGCCAGATCGGCCATGATCTGCATGACAGCCTGGGGCAGCACCTGACCGCCACGGCCTTTGCCAGCCAGGTCTTGCAACAGCAATTGGAAGCTAAATCTCTGCCGGAAGCCGCCGCCGCCCGGCATCTGGTGCAAATGGTGGAGGAAGCCATCTCGCTCACGCGCACCTTTGCCCGCGGATTGCACCCGGTGGATGTCGAAGCCGGTGGCCTCATGGATGGCTTTCAGGAGCTGGCGCGCATTGTGAGTGAGCGTTTTAATGTCAACTGTGAGTTTGAGTGTCGCGAGCCAGTGTTGTTGCATGATGCCGCCTGCAGCACGCATTTGTATCGGATCGCGCAGGAGGCCATCACCAATGCAATCAGGCACGGCAAGGCGAAATTCATCAACCTCAGCCTGGAAAAGACCGGGGAGGAGGTGACGCTTGCGATTACCGATGACGGGATCGGCCTGCCGGAAAAACTGGTGACCGCCGGGGGCCTGGGGCTGCGTATCATGGCCTATCGGGCAGCCATGATTGACGCCTCCTTCAAAATCGAGCGGTTGCCCGAATCGGGCACCCGCGTTACCTGCAAACTGCCGGCCAGCCGTTCCGACGCCAGCGAAAACCATGTCGCAAAAAATTAACATATTGCTGGTGGATGATCACCCGCTGGTGCGTGAGTGGCTGACCACCCTGATTCGCCAGCAGGCTGACCTGCATGTCTGCGGCGAAAGCGGCAGCGCGCCGGAAGCGCTGCGGCTGATGGAATCTCAACGACCGGACATTGCCATCGTCGACATTTCGCTCGCGAGCGGTTCGGGCATCGATTTGATCAAAAGCATCAAGGCCGTCCACCCGGGCGTGGCTTTACTGGTGCTTTCCATGCATGATGAAATGCTCTATGCCGAACGCGCGTTGCGCGCGGGTGCGCGCGGTTACATCATGAAAAGCGAGGCGACCCAAAAAGTAATCCAGGCGATTCGTGCCGTGCTGGCCGGGGAGATTTATGTCAGCCCCAAGGTTGCTGCCTTGATGGCCCGGAAATTCATCGGTGGCAAATCCGGGAATACGATCGAGCAATTGAGCGATCGCGAACTGGAAGTGTTTCAATTGCTGGGTCGCGGGCATAGTACCCGCCAGATTGCCGAACATCTGCACATTGGTTTCAAAACGGTTCAAGGTTATACCGGGCGGATCAAGGAGAAGCTCAATCTCGCCAACATCAACGAATTGATGCGGGAAGCCATCCGCTGGCATGAAACCTCGGAAAAACCTGATAAAACCTTGTAGGGTTTCGCCTCTCAAACTTTAGGGGCATCACCACGCATACTTCCCACCCCGCTTCCGGTACTTTGCGGCCAGTGAGAGGCTTGATTGTGTTGATGTTATGGGTTTTGGCGGTCGTTGGTTCGGCCGCACAAACCAATTTGCTCACCCTGGCTGCGGTGAAGCAGTTGGCGTTTGCCCAAAATTGGAATCTCTTGGCCGCTGAAAGCAGTGTGGATGCCGCCGAGGCCCAGTTGATCATGGCCAGGGAATTCCCCAACCCCACGCTGTCCCTGTCCACCTTCAAAATTGGCGACCACGACGCCGGCACCCAGCTTGGCAACGGCCTGTGGGAGCGCAATTACGATTCTTTGGTTGCGGTCAGCCAGTTTTTCGAGATCGCTGGCAAACGGCGCGACCGCCAATTGGCCGCTCGGGCCGGCGTCCTGAGCGCCCGGGCCCGCTTTATTGATGCCAGGCGCACCCTGGATCAGGGGGTGACCAAGGCTTACGTCAGCGCCCTGTTTGCCGGGGAAAATGCGCTTAATTTGTCTGAATCCGCTGGTTACATGCGTCAGGCAGCCACCATTGCCCAGGCGCAATATGCCGCGGGCGATCTCTCCGAATCCGACTTGAAGACCCTCGAAATCAATGCCGAGCAATTCGATTTGCAGGCCAAGTCGGCCGACGCCGCTGCCGTGCAGGCCCGCATCGCTGTGGAAATCCTCATGGGCGTGGATCATCCCACCGGCGATTGGACACCCGGCGATAAGCTGGAGCAATTGGCCGGGTCGGTGACTTCCTGGCCCGAGGCCGGGAATGGCACCAACGCTGTCCGTCCCGATGTGCTGGCCGCCACTACCGATTTGCGGGCGGCGGAGGAGAATCTCCGCTTGCAAAAAGCGGAGCGCATCCCTGATCCCACATTTTTCATCGGTGCCGAACACAACCCGCCGGGGGACAGTCCCCAGGTGGATACCTTTAACCTGGGCGTTTCATTTCCGTTGCCGATCTGGAATCTCAATGGGGGCGGCATCAAGGCGGCGCAGGTGGCGGTGACCCAATCACGCATTGCCCTGGAACAACTCCGGGCCCAGGCGGTGGCGGATCGGGCCACGGCGGAGTCGGAATACAATGAAGCCTTTTTGCGGTGGCTCCGTTACCGCGACCAAACCGTGCCGAAATCCGCCAAGGTCCGCGAGACAATCGAGTTCAAGTACCGTAAAGGTGCGGCCACGCTGGTGGATTTGCTGAATGCGGAACAAACCGACAACGCGGTGAGGCTCGCCCTCGCCCAGGCTATGAACGACACCGCGAGTGCGGCGGCGGATCTGACCGCCGCGAGCCTGGCCCTCTCCGAATCCGGGCTGAATTCAAACTCCGGGAAATAAATTAGTATGAAAAAAGGTTCTCGATTTTGGCAATGGGTTAATAACGCGGCATTGGGTTCAAAGCTTATCCGGTCTGGAGGGGGCCAGTTGTCCTGCGAGGGGAAAGCGCCAGAGGGCGAGCGTACTCCAAGACGCTCCGCGCGGTCCGGGCGCGTTCAGTTAGCGCGCCAGCGTCCTGGAGTACGCTCGCCCTCCGCCGCTTTGCTTTCACGAACCGCGTACATTTTCCCCGCACAAGGCCACCACCGCCTCAACGATCATTTTAAGCACCCGAGCTATCCCGTGTTTTGGAACTGACGCGCAATCGAGGCCTTTCCCTTTAAAAACCTCGTTGAATCATGAAAACGTTATTTCAATCAAAATTTTATTACCTGTTGCTAATCGCCGCTCTTCCCGTCGCCCTCGCCGTGGCCGGATGCGGCAAACACGCGGATACCTCCACACCGGATCTGCCCGCTCCCCGGGTGAATGGCGATGAGGTTGTTTTCCCGGATCATTCGCCGCAATTGGATAGCATCGCGGTCGAGCCAGCCCGGGCGCGGACAGTGGCGGTTAAACATGTGACGGGACGGCTGTATTGGGATGACGACCTCACCGTGAGAATTTTTACCCCGGTGTTTGGCCGGGTGACCAAAGTGCTGGCGGATGTGGGGGATGCGGTGGAGATCAAATCACCGTTGGCGGAGCTGGACTCGCCGGATTATGCCCAGGCTTTGGCCAATGCCCGCACCGCGGTCGGTAATTTAATGGCGGCCGACAAGTCCTTGCAGCGAACCCGGGAATTGCTGGCTCATGGGGCTTACGCCCAGAAGGATTTGGAGTCGGCGGAAGCGGCCTATATCGCGGCGCTCGCGGAGCGGGATCGTGCCCGGGCGGTGCTCATGAATTACGGGGGCGGCGATCGCATTTATAGCGAATTGGAACGGGCCATGGCTGTCGATCACGCCGAAGCGTCCGCGCAAAATTACGCGGGCACAAATGACACGTTGAGTTCCCGGTACGTGGTGCACAGTCCGCTGGCCGGGGTGGTGGTGGACAAGAGCATTGATCCCGGCCAGGAACTCCGCCCGGATTTGCAACTGGCCAATGACCCAACCATTACCATGCCACTGTTTATCGTCAGCGATCCGACCAAACTCTGGCTGCAAGTGGACGTCGCGGAGGGCGATTTGGCCTCGCTGGAGGTGGGCCAACCGCTGCACATCTATTCCCCGGCCTATCCCGACCGGGTGTTTGACGGGACGGTGGAGAAGATTGGCGACACCCTGGATCCGGCCACCCGCACCTTGAAAATTCGCGGGGCAGTCGCCAATCCTGAAAAGCTGCTCAAGGCGGAAATGTACGTCACCGTGGATGTGGTGCAGGCGGCGGACAAACTGGGGCGGGCCGGCGTGGAAATCCCCGCCAGTGCGGTTTTCCTCATCGACAGCACCTCTTATTTGTTTGTGCAAACCGCTCCCGGTCATTTTACCCGGCAGACGGTGCAAGTGGGGCCGGAGCAAGACGGCAGGATTCCCGTGTATTCCGGACTGAGCGCCGGGCAGAATGTCGTGTCGGAAGGCGCGTTGTTGTTACAGTCCATTCTCAACCCCGCTGGCTGAAATGATCTACAAGCTCACCGCCGCCATGTTGCGCAACCGCCCGATTGTCGTGGCGTTTCTTGCGGTTTTCATCCTGGCGGGTATGCATGCCTATGAACGCCTGCCGGTCGAGGCGTATCCCGATGTCAGCAACCTGCTGGTGCAGGTTCAAACCCTCTGGCCCGGTCACGCGGCGGAGGAAGTGGAGCAGCAGGTGACCATTCCGCTCGAGGCGGCGCTCAACGGTGTCCCGCAACGGCTCTCGATGCGTTCAATCTCCCTGTTTGGTTTGTCCCAGATATCCCTCATCTTTGACGAGGATGCCGATCCGGCCACGGCGCGCAACCTGGTTAATCAATTGCTTAGCACGGTGAACTTGCCGGCGGGCGCCAACGTTAGCCTCTCGCCGGATGCCACTCCGATTGGCGAGATTTTCCGCTATACCCTCCGCGCCCCGCCGGGTTTTCCGCCTGAGGAATTACGCGCGGTGGAAGACTGGGTGGTGGAAAAGAAATTCCGGTCGGTGCCGGGGGTGGTGGATCTCAACCCCTTTGGCGGCCTCACCAAGCAATATCAAGTGCTGGTCGACCCGGTCAAACTGAAGTCCTATGGCCTCAATTTGCAACAGGTGTTCACCGCGCTCCAAAACGGCAACGTCAACGCCGGCGGTGGTTACGTGGAACACGGGGCGCAGCTTTACGTGGTGCGGGGGTTGGGCCTGATCCGCAACGTGGATGACATCCAGAACGTGGCGGTCGCCACGGTCAACGGCACGCCGGTCCTGATCCAGGACATCGGCCAGGTCGTCATCGGCCATGCCACGCGCCTGGGCCGCGTCGGCCGGACCGACAGTGCCGATGGCAAAGTCATCACGGATGAAGATGACGTCCCGGAAAACATCGTCATTATGCGACGAGGCGATAACCCCACCGTGGTCTGTCAGCGGGTGGAGCAAATGTTCAGGGACATCAACGAGAACTATCTGCCGCCCGGTGTCAAATTGGTGATGTATTATGACCGGACGGCCCTGGTTGACCGCACGGTGCACACGGTTCACAAGAACCTGCTGGAGGGGATTGGGCTTGTGATGACGGTCACCCTGCTGTTCCTCGGACTGGGCAATTGGCGATCCGCCCTGGTCGTGGCCCTGGCTGTGCCCGTGTCGCTGCTCGGTGCTTACACGCTGCTGGATCTGCGCGGGATTCCCGCCAACCTGATCTCGCTGGGCGCCATTGATTTCGGCATCATTGTGGATTCCTCGGTGGTCATCATGGAGAACTTGCTCCGGATTTTGCACGAGCGGAAAGGCAAATTACGTTCATTACCGCGTGCCATCACCGAAGCGGTGGCCCAGATGGGTCGCCCGATCTTGTTTTCGAAGGTCATTTTGCTCACCGCCTTTATCCCGCTGTATACCTTGCAACAAGTCGAGGGCCGCATCTTCCGCCCCATGGCTTGGACCCTGACGTTCGCCCTGATTGCCGGCACGATTTTTGCCATGCTGGCTGCGCCGGTGCTCGCGACTTTCGCCGTGAAGAGGGGGATTCAGGAGGAGGAATCCTGGATTGTCCGCTGGTTGCTTCACATTTACCGGCCGGCCCTCAAGTCCGCGATGTCCGTGCGCTGGCTGGTATACCTTTCGGCCTTAGTCTTGTTGTTGATCGGGGGAGTTGTGCTGGCCTATTCGGGATCGGAATTCCTGCCCAAATTGGACGAGGGCGATTTATGGGTGCGCACGTTTGCGCCCCAATCCATTGCCCCGTCCGAGGCCGCCAAGATCACCCACCGGGTCCGGCTGATTCTGGCCTCTTTTCCTGAAGTGCGCTACGTCGTCAGCCAGGACGGCATGCCGGACGACGGCAGCGATGTCAATGGCTGGGATACCACGGAATATAGCGTGGGACTGATCCCTCGGGAACGCTGGCAGACCGCGCACACGCGCGAGGCCCTCTGCGATGCCATGGCGCGTAAACTGGCGGTCATCCCCGGCATCGACACGCAATTCAGCCAATATATTGAGGACAACGTCGATGAGGCGGTTTCGGGCATCAAGAGCGAGCTCGCCGTTAAAGTCTTTGGCCCGGATACCTATAAATTACAAAAGCTGGCGGATCAAATCGTGCAGGTGATCAGCCAGGTGCCGGGGGCGGCGGATGTGGGCACGGAACATCTCACCGGCCAGCCGCAAATCCAGATCACCGTCAATCGCGCGGCGATTGCGCGGTATGGCCTGGCCATGACCGACCTTCAGAATGTCATTGCCACCGCCCTCGGCGGGCAGGCCGCAACGCAAGTGTTGGAAGGGGAACGCAGTTTTGATCTGGTGGTGAAAATGGCGCCGCATGCGGTCTTGGATATTCCCTCCATCCGTAATCTTCCGGTCTTCGGTTCGAATGGCGAACGGCTCATGCTGGGGGATCTGGCGACGGTGGAGACGCAGCCGGGTTTGGCGCGCATTTATCGCGAGGAAAATGAGCGCCGCACCGACGTGAAACTATCCATTCGGGGGCGCGACATGGGGTCGGTCGTGGCGGATGCGCAGCGCGCCATCAAAGCCCGGATCAAAGTACCGGCCGGTTATCACATTGTCTGGACCGGTTCCTTTGAGAACGAGCAGCGGGCCGAACGCCGCCTGGCGATTATTTTCCCCATCACCCTGATGGCCATCTTCTTTTTGTTGTTCATCACCTTCAACTCCTCGGCGTTTGCCACCCTGGTGCTCGTGGTAGTGCCGTTTTCAGCCGTGGGCGGCCTGCTGGCGTTGCCGGTCGCCGGCCTGAACCTATCCGTTGCCGCGCTGGTGGGTTTCGTGGCACTGTTTGGCATCGCCATCCAAAACAGTGTGATTCTTGTCTCGCGCATCCATGAATTGCGGAAGGCGGGCCTGAACCGGGTCGAAGCCGTAAGCGAGGGCGCCGCCTCGCGCGTGCGGCCCATGGTCATGACCGCGCTAATGGCCATGCTCGGCCTGTTGCCGGCGGCCATTTCCACTGGCGTGGGGGCGGAAACCGCCCGGCCTTTTGCCGTGGTCATCATCGGCGGCTTGATCACCGGCACCGTCATGACCCTGTTTCTGGTGCCGCTGATGTATTCCTTTTTCGAAAGGAAATCCGCCGTGTCAAACTAGTTGATTTCTATGAAAATGATCCTGGCCATCGTTCCGCCGAACCATCTGCACAAACTGCTTGACGACCTCGATGAACAACATTTGCCCGGCTTGACGGTTTCGCAGGCAAGCGGTTTCGGCCAGCATGACCGGGATTTCACCGATGTTGAACTCATGACGAAGGCGCGGGTGGAAATCGTCTGCCACGATCACGAAGTGGAATCCATCGTCAACGCCATTTACCACAGCGCCCACACGGGCCAGCGCGGCGACGGCAAAATTTTCGTGCTGCCGGTTTTGGATGCCCTCCGGATCAAGACCGGGGAACGCGGCGACGCTGCGCTCGGACCGTCTGCGGAGTGATTCAGAATTATGAATTAAGAGGTTTTCGCGGTTCCAGAGGACGGCGAGGTGGCCACCATGGACATGGTAGCTGCCCTGAGTCCTCAGCCAGGCGAGGATTTCGGCGGTGGATTGGTTCTAGTCTCTCTTCTGGGCCAGGCTCTCGGTTAGGCGCCCGGAAAATTACGCGTGTGAACCGACGGTTTCGTTGCAAGGCAACGCCAGCGTGAACGTTGCGCCACGGCCAGGACCATCGCTATGGGCGGTTAGGAAACCGCCCAATTCCTTGGCTGCCAGGGCGCCGCTGTGCAGGCCAAACCCGTGGCCATCTTTCCGCGTCGTAAATCCGTGATTGAAGATTTTGGTCATATTCTCCGGCGGAATGCCGACCCCATTATCGATTACAAATATTTTGATCCAGTCCGCAGTGTTGGTCACCCGCACGGTCACACGCCGGTCCTTTCGGTCGGAATCCTGACAGGCATGTTTGGCGTTGCGTATCAGGTTCACCAGGATTTGCAAAATCTTATGCTTTTCAACATTAATCGGTGGCACCTTCTCAAATTCATGGATGACTTCCACACAGTGACGGTTCAGGGTTCCTTCGTTGATGTGCAGGCTGGCTTCCACCAGCTCGTTGAGGTTGATGACTTCCCTGACACCGGAAACTTTGGCGTAAGTTTGCTGCATCGCCACAATCTGCTTGATGTGCTCGATGTTGCCACATAGCTGATCCAGTTCCTGAATGGCCGCTTTTTGCTCGGCCAGCAAGTGATCCGAGAGTTCGGCCAGATAGGCTGGCAACTGTCTGCCTTTGGAATCACTGGTGATAAAAATTCCCAAATCGTGCGCATGGTCCCGTAACATGGCGACGACTTTGGCCAGGTTGGCTGCCTTGGATCGCTTCACGCTGCCAGACACCAGGCTGGCCGAGACGTTGACGCTGTTCAGTACGTTACCCACGTTATGGAGAACATTCGAGGCGATTTCAGCCATGCCCGCCATCCGCGATGTTTCCAACAATTGCTTATGCGCCTGTTCTAATTTGGCCTCCGCTTCCTTGATATCCGTAATATCCTTGGAAATGCCGAACGTGCCGATGATCTCACCGGCTTTGTTGCGGAGCGGCATTTTGCTCGTGAGCGCCCAGGATACCCGTCCATCTTTCAAGACCTCCTTCTCCATTATGTTGATCAATGGGATGCCCGTGCGGATGATTTCCTGTTCGTCTTCAAAAGCCGGACGTGCGTGTGCTTCCGAAAAGAACTCGAAATCGGTTTTGCCCAACAATTCATCTGAGGATGCCACGCCAAAGTGGATGGATTGGGACTTGCTCAATTTGATAAAGCGGGATTGAGAGTCCTTAAAATAAATTGGATCCGGCGAGTTATCCAGCAACGCCTTCAACAAATCACGCTCATAAGCCAGCTCCCCGGTTCGCTCGTCAAGCCGCGCCATGGTCTGGGACAACTGAGCTCGACTGCGGCGGGCGGCCAGCAGGACAAACATCACCGCCCCAAAGGCCACAGCGATGTTCACGGTGCCGAATAGGATGGCGTTTTTCTTGATCCAACCGAAACTGTCGAAGGTGGCGTTTGCCTGCCCACCCGAAAAATTATAGCAATAGTCGCTAAAAGCGTCCGCGGCGGCAGTTACCCGACCGGTTAGTGGGGGGATATTCTGGTCCATCGACTTCATGGCGCCGGCAAAATCAGAGTCTTCCAGGCTTTGAATTTTACGAAATTCAAGGTCTAGATCGGTAAATGTTACTTGCAGATTGGACGCGAGGCGGCGCCCGTCCCCTTCGGGCAGAAGGGTCTTGATGCTATCCAGTTTCGCGCAGGTTTGGCCCGCAATATCCTGCACCGCCTTCGCCTTTTTGGCTTTTTCACCTTCCTGCGCGAAAAGATATTCATAGGCTTTGAGCCGGTAGACAGCCAGATCCTGCTGTAACGATGACAGACCGTTGAGCGTGGGCAGGCCCTGGTTTTCCAATGAAGCGGCGGTTTTCATGCCGGCGTTGCAGACATGCCAGAGCATGAACATCTGTAACATGGCGCAAATGAAAATCAGGAAAACGACGAGAAGAATATTGCGAAAAGTTGCCCAAAGAGGCCGCATTCTCTGTTCATAAGCCGAAGCATCACGCGCTTCCATCGGCTCGGAGGCTTGGAGGTTCAATTCCCTTGGGGAGATCGCCTGGTTCTTGTCGTCCGCGGTCAGATCGCTTCCATGGTCTGTTTTAGGTTTCCTCCCGTCCATCGGGGAGCTGGACATTTCTTTTTGTCGGGTTTTCATGATGCGCAACCACAGTTATCTGATCTCTATAACTTTCACGCCAGTCAGCTTGGTGTCCGCCGGCACGAGGGCCATGGCCCCCTTCGTCGAAGCCACAAACGCAAGCAGGGCGGCAGTACTGCCAGTTCTTTCCGGTTCTGCACCTCGACCGGAGAAAGCCAGACGCTCCCAGAAGGTCTTGAACTGGTTTGCGTCCATGCCGCTGGCCTGTTCCAAAGCGGCATCCGTCTGGTCCGGCAGCACGACGAGGATGATCGCCTGTCCGTCATCCCAATACTTTGTCCTGGCAGTGTAAATGTCTTTGAGTACGTTCGCTGAGAGGCTGTCAGCACGCACACCCGGATTGGCAATCACCAAGGCGCCATCGAGCGCCAGTGCACTACGTGTGCCGGCGACCGATAAAACGATCAGGAGCCCAATCTTCAACCAGAATAATTTCATATGTCGTTGGCCTGCTTTCTGATTGATTAGAAGCTGACTGTGGTTTTGAGCATGAGCATGAACCAGCCGTTGTTATTTCTCACAGGATTGTCAGAGTTGTCCTCCAGGAGCGCGGTGCCTCTGATGTAATGTCCTTCCAACTTGATAACCCACCACGGTTCCGGGTCGAAGCGGAATGAAAGCGCCGCGTCCTTTTGTGCTGCATCCGACCCGGACGCGTCCGACTCATTCGCGTAATACTCGTTGTAATAGCCACCTGCTTCCAGCCACTTGTTAAAACGATAAGCCGTCGCCCCGTACCAGGAATAATCGATATCATACGAGTTTGCCGTGCCGGCTGGGGAAGTCGTGTCCTGATTGACTTGAATATTATAATATTCGGCCTGGAAGGTCCAATTTTTCCACAGGTATTCCGCAGAATACTGCTGCAGTATGAACTGGGAAGAGGCTTCCAAAGAAACCGATGACGGGAAAGGTGGCGGCGCTCCGGTGGGCAAGGATAAATTATAATCAAAATTAAATCCATATCCGAATGATGCCCCGAAACGCAGACCGTCCACCGGCGTGTTCCACCAAAACTGGGAACCTGCAGTCAACGTTGGCTCGAAGGAAGTGACGTTTCCTCCTGGCAGCGAATTGTTAATCCTGGCGGCCACGCCGCTGTCTGCCGCGACGTTGATGTATCCTGCATAAACGTCATAGGAAAACGCACCCGCAATGCTCAATGGAATGTTGCCGAAGACATCACCGCCATCCACCGACGCGGAAAAATCACGAGATCGGGCATCGTATATCCCCTGAGGCAAAAGCACGTAGGTGCGCGCCAGATCCACATCTTGAATGTCATTGTAAATACCTTGCGGCCGGCGAATCCTGCCCGCGCGCAGGCCGAGATAATCGTTAACGGTATATTCAATTGAAGCGTAATCGAGAAAGGGCCGATATTTGCCGGCCTCGCCCACGGAATACAAAAATCCCTGAGCCGTGATGCGCGTGCGCGGGAACGGATTCAGGGATACATTCAAACCCGCTTCGGTGAATTTAAATGAGCCGTCCTTGCTGTCGCTGTCGAGATAATTATATTTCGTGGTGGCGAGAAATCCCTGGCTGACGAAGCCGTGGAAATCCAGCGCGGGCAGATTGGTCCCCAAGAGATTCATATCCGCGGCTTTCACCTGGCAGACCATCAAGGCAGCTGTCGCGGCGAGCAGTAAATATTGGGTCCGGAGTTTCATTACTGTTTCTTTCATATTGCACATTGGGATGGGTTGCTGAGTGGAGTTTTAACCTGGGTCGAAGCCATTTTTGCTACTGCATGAATTGGCTGCGTGTGTCTCAGGTCGCCACGTCCGCTGCCGAAGGAAGGGGCTGCAGTCATTGGCAGCCTCAGGATGAAGCTGGTTCCCTTGCCGGTTTCGGTTTCAAACCTCACGGTGCCTCCATGCTTTTTGACTATATTGGTATGGATGATTGACAACCCTTGGCCGGTGCCTTTGCCCACTTCTTTGGTTGTGAAAAAGGGCTCGAAGATCTTAGTTCGCGCCGATTCGGGAATCCCGGTGCCAGTGTCGATCACCCGCACTTCGACATGATCATGATCACGCCGGGTTCGTACCGTGATGAGTCCTTTGCTGCCGGGATTTTCCTTGATTACATCGGCGATGGCATGAGATGCATTGACCACCAGATTAAGAATGCACTGGTTGAAATCATTGAGATAGCATGGAACCAACGGCAGGTCGGGGTCCAGTTCCAGGTTCAGGTCGGCGATATATTTCCATTCGTGTTTGGCGACCATGACTGTGCATTCGATGGCCTTGTTCAAGTTGGCAGGGGTTTTATCCTGGCCGCCGGGATGCGAAAACTCCTTCATCGCGTTGACGATCTTCGAAACGCGTTCGATGCCTTCGAGCGTCTGATTGATGGCTGGCGGGATTTCCTCAAAAAGATAATTCAAATCACTGGCGACCAGGATTTGTTCCGACTGCCGGACGAAATCAGGAGTCAAACTGTTTGTCTGTACCGCCTTCAGCAGCGCTTCGTGATTAAGCAGCAGCCTGGCAATGGTTTCGAATGAATCCTTTAGAAAACGGGCGTTGTCGCCAATATATTGGGTGGGCGTGTTGATCTCATGCGCAATGCCAGCGGCAAGTTGACCAATGGCTTCGAGTTTTTGGGATTGCCGCAACTGCACTTCCATGATTTGGCGCTCGCGTTCCAGGCCTTTGCGCTCGGCGATTTCTGCCACCAAGTCCGCGGTGCGTCCCTGAACCAGTTTTTCGAGATCAATCAGCTTTTGTTTCGACTGTCGTAGCAGTTCCCATTTGCGCGTGAGCGCTTGGGCCAGTTGTGAAACTTCGATATTATCAAATGGCTTTTTAAGAATAACCAGCTGATCCGTCCGCCCCAGCTTGTCAATCATCGACTCCCAGGAATAATCCGAGAAAGCGGTACAGATGACTATTTGGATATCCGGATCTACTTTCCATATTTGCGCAGTTGTTTCAATGCCGTCCCAGCCCGGGGGCATTCGCACGTCAATGAATGCCAGGGCATAACATCGCTCAGCGTTCTTGGCCCGTCTTACCGATTCCCAACCTTCCTGACCTTGAAAGGCCGAATCAATCTCAAAACCATCCAGCCTTGCAGGATTGGGATCATCACCAAACCGCGAGGCTTCAAAAGTTGCCAGGGTTTTCACACTCGGCAAAGGCGCTTCCAGAATTTTTCGGAAATCCGCGTGGATGGCGTGGTTGTCATCAATTATTAGAATTCGCCCCTTGGATATTTCGTTCATGGTGGGCAAAGCCGCCTAGTGTGACTGGATTGAAAGTTCCCCTTCAATCGGATCGGCAATATTGGGGTCGCCGGTTTTTGCATAATTCTTGATCACCGCCTGAAGCGCACGCTTCAATTCACTCATGTCAACGGGTTTGGAAATGTAATCATCCATGCCCGCCGCAAGGCATGCCTCGCGATCGCCCTGCATCGCGTTGGCGGTCATCGCAATGATTCGTGTGCGGGGCAGGTTTTCTTTCCTCTCCAATTCCCGGATTTGTTGCGTGGCTTGGTAGCCGTCCAGATCCGGCATCTGGCAGTCCATGATAATAATCACGTCGGTGTCTTGTTGCCAGGCGGCCACTGCGTCCGCCCCGTTATCGACGACCTCCACGCGGGTATATCCCAATTTCCGCAGTTGCTTGAGACCAACCATCTGATTGACCTTGTTATCCTCGGCTAAAATAACGCGAATATGGCTTGTAAAGGGGGAAACCGTGACGTCCGGGCCATTTGGACAATGGTGGTCGGCTGGCGCTATCTCAATCGGCCCGGGTTGTGACTGCTGTTTGCCATATGCGAGCACGAACCAAAAAGTCGAACCGTGGCCATAAATGCTTTTAACACCAATGCTGCCACCCATTAGATCAACCAGCTTGCGGCAAATGGCCAAGCCCAGCCCCGTGCCACCGAACTTACGGGTCGTGGATGCGTCCGCCTGAGTGAAGGACTGAAATAATTTATTCTGTATTTCTTCGGTCATGCCGATTCCCGTGTCACGGACCGAGAAACGCAGGCCGATTTCCTGGTCCGTTTCCTTGATTAGCGTGATGGCCAGGGCAACCTCGCCCTGGTCGGTGAACTTGATGGCGTTGCTTAGCAGATTGAGTAAAATCTGGCGGAGCCGCGTGGGATCACCCGCCAGATTTGGGTCGATTTGTTCCGCGATCGAAAATGTCAGGGCGATGTTTTTTGCGTGCGCGCGATGGGCAAGCAAGGTCATCGAATTTTTTACTGCTTCGCGTAAATCAAAATTCACCTGTTCGAAAACCATCTTGCCGGCTTCAATTTTCGAAAAGTCCAGAATATCATTAATGATGGACAAAAGCGCATCCGCGCTGTTTTTAATCGTCTCGGCGAATTCACGTTGTTCCGTCGTCAACGAAGTGTCGATCAGAAGATTGATCATGCCGATGACGCCGTTCATGGGGGTGCGAATCTCGTGGCTCATGTTGGCCAGAAACTCGCTCTTGGCTTGGCTGGCCATCAATGCGGCCTTGGCCAGTTTTTTTGTTTTTCTGGTGGCGCTTTTGAGCAGGTTGTTGGCCGTCCCCAATTCAGCGTTGGTTTTTTGCAAGACCGTAGTGCGTTCCTGCACCATCCACTCCAAGTCAGCCAAACGTAATTTGGCCTGTTGATAGAGCCGCCACTTTTCAGTCATGGAAACCGCCAATTGCAACACTTCGATGTTATCAAACGGTTTTTTCAAAATCACGAGCCGGTCGGAATAGCCAAACTGCCTCAGCATTTCCTCCCACGAATAATCCGAGTAGGCCGTGCAGATCACGATTTGTAGTTCCGGATATTTCTGCCAGATTTTCGCAGTGGTCTCAACGCCGTCCCATCCAGGCGGCATCCGCACATCCACAAATGCCAGCGCGTAAGGATGATTTTCTTGCAGACTCTTCTCAATCAAAGCGAGACCTTCCTGTCCCTGAAATGCCGAATCAATCGTGAATTCAGGGAGTTTGGTCTGCGGTCCTGCGTCGTCGAACAAAAAAGCCTCGGCCGCGGTTATGAGACTTTGTTGGGTCATGGTCGGGGTCAGGATCTTGCGAAAATCCTGATGAATTGCCCGATTGTCATCAATAATGAGAATTCGCCGGTTTTGAGCGGGATCAAGGTTCATGAATTTGATTTCGGGTGCTGGATCGTGAACTTAAGGGTAGGAGCAGCGTCGCCCCTGGCTCCTTCGCATATTCAGCGGCCTTTGGGGGATTCAACCAGCCCGGAGGACTTTCCGTATGGGCCCATCGTGGCTCCCAGTGCGTGGCATGGCTCCGGCTCGGTGCTGTTGTTCCCGCCCTGGCTTGAGTTTGCTCCCGCCAGGCACCGGGGGTGGTCGATCGGATTGCCCAGCCAATAGGAAGCAGGATCTTGGTGCCATTTCGCATAAATCACGTTGGCCTGTTCGGTCTGGTATTTCTGTTTCAATCGTTCATAAGTTGATTCAGCGATGTGAATTTTCCCCGCTTCGGCGGCAGCCTCCAAACGGAAGGCGCGATTGACGGTTTCACTCCAAAGATCGTAGGCGAATCTCTCTCGCCCGATGACCCCGGCCACGACCGGGCCGGTGCAGATGCCGACCCTGAGTCTGATCGAGCGGTCGTTCTGCTGGTTGTATTGCGCAATCTCTTTGTGCAAATTGACCGCCAGTTCAGCGCATGCCTCCACATGGTCTTCCAGCGGAATGGAAAGACCTCCAACCACCATGTAAGCGTCACCGACGGTCTTGATTTTTTCGAGACCGTGATTTTCCACCAAGACATCGAAGGCCGAAAATATTTCGTTCAAGAGGTGGACCACCAGTTCGGGATCAATGTGGTGTGAAAGTGAGGTGAAGCCCACCAAATCGGCCACCAGCACCGTGACGTCCGGATGGCTGTCCGCAATGTTGAGCTCCCCGCGCTTCATTCTCTCGGCGATGGGTTTGGGCAGGATGTTCAGCAGCAACCGCTCCGACTTTTCCCGCTCCAATTGCAGGTCGTCGTAAAGACGTTTGGCGTAAACGGCGTTGCCGACCCGAAGCATTACGTCTTGAAGATCAATTGGCTTGTTCAAGAAATCATTCGCACCGGCTTGGATCCCCAGCAGCCGGTCCCCGCGTTGCGTCAGCGCGGTGATCATCAGTATTGGAATGTGCGCCGTTTTGGCGTTCTTTTTCAATAGTCGGCAAACTTCAAAGCCGTCCATCCTGGGCATCATCAGATCGAGCAGAATAACGTCGGGCTGGCGGGAGGCAATTTTCTGCAACGCCTCATTTCCATTTTCGGCTTCCCCGACCTCGTAGCCGCGCGCCTCCAAAGGGTCGCATAACAGGGTGCGGTTTTTCTCTTCGTCGTCCACGACAAGGACGTAACCGAGACCAACCTTGGTTTTCTTGCCATGGGCATCGGCGTCTTGGATTTCAGTGATCATAATTCGATTGATGATTTGTTTGTGGCTTTGCGCAATTTTGCCGATGCGATAAATTGGTTAATCGTTTGAACGAGGGTCCTGCTGTCGATGGGTTTGGTCAAATAGCCATCGCAACCGGCTTGCAGCGCGATTTCCTGGTCACCTTTCATCGCGCGGGCTGTCAGGCCAATCACGGTAAGGTGACGCGTCGCGGGGTTCGCTCTCAGTTCTTTGGTGGTGCTCAGCCCATCCATGCCAGGCAAACCCCAATCCATTAGCACCAGGTCCGGCAAGTTCACCTGTGCGGCCCGCAGGCCTTCCTCCCCCGTTTTGGCCGACGAAACCACAAAGCCATTCGCCATCAACAAGTCACGGGTCAGCTCGAGATTCAACAAGTTGTCCTCAATGATGAGTATTTTGTTATCGGTCATAAACTCACCTCGGATGCAAGTGAAGCATTCACTTTTCCGATGATAAAATCGTTATTTGAGTCCGGCTTTTTGCCGGGGGGTTCCACCGAGGCTTCAGTGTTTGGGATCGGAATCAGAAAGGTGAAGGCGCTCCCTTTTCCCTCCACGCCCTCACTCGCCACCCGGATTTGGCCGCCGTGCAGTTCCACCAGGTTCTTGGCCAATGCCAGTCCCAGGCCCGTCCCCTGTTGCTGACGTCCATAAGAAGAGTCCACTTGCTCGAATTCTTTGAAAATGCGCAGTTGGTCCTGGGCATGAATCCCAATACCCGTGTCACTGACAGCCACTCGCAAACAATCCTCCGCTGGACTGGCCTCGCCGATGGCGGCGAATTGCCGGTCAATGGTCACGAACACTTTCCCGCCGTCCGGGGTGAACTTGATCGCATTGCTGAGGAGATTATATAGGATTTGCTTGAACTTTGCTTCGCAGGCATAGAGTGCCGGCACGTCCGGGGCAGACCAGAACTCAAGGCTGATCTGCTTTTTGTCAGCCATGGTTTTGACGATGGTCCTGACCTCCGACAGCGCCTCGGTTACACTGAAAGTATGCCGCACCAGCTCCGCGTGTCCCGACTCAACTTTTGCCAGGTCGAGAATATCGTTTATCAGTTGGAGCAGTTGGCGCCCGCTCGTGAGAATGTTGTTGGTGTATTTTAGTTGCCGGCTGTTCAATTCGCCAAAGGTCTTGTCCGTGAGGACTTCCGAAAAACCGATGATGGAGTTGAGCGGAGTTCGCAACTCATGGCTCATGTTGGCGAGGAAGCGACTTTTGGCCAGATTCGCTGATTCGGAATGCTCGCTCCGCGCCTCCGCCTTTTCCCTCTGCCTTTCCGCCGCCTGCTGCAGTAGCCGGACTTCAATCAAATTGTGAACCCGCAGTAACACCTCAACCAGATCGAATGGTTTGCTCACGAAATCCTTCGCGCCGGCTTTCAAGGCGCGTACTTTATGGTTTGGCTGGGAGGTTTGCACCAGGACTGGGAGGTATCCTCCGGTCTCGATTTGCTTCAGCTCCTCCATCACCCGAAATCCGTCCAGACCCGGCATCTGCAAGTCCAGCACGATCAGCGCATAGTTGTGCCGGCGGTACAACTCGCAGACCTCGTGGGGATTGCTCGTGGAGGTAATGCAGGAGTAGCCTGCGCCGCGCAACATTTCGTCCAGCAACGAGACATTGGCTTCGTTATCGTCAACGATTAAGATGCTCGCGTTAAGAATGTCGGCTGCAGAAATCATGATGAGACTGGCAATTCAAGGGTGAAAGTCGCGCCCAGGCCTGCTCCGTCGCTGTGGACGGAGAGCGAGCCGCCGATTTCTTTTGCCGCTGCCGCGCTGCCGTGCAGGCCGAATCCGTGCCCGTCTTTTTTGGTCGTAAACCCACGTTTGAAAATGCGTGTTAAATTTTCCGGCGCAATTCCTTTTCCATTATCCTTGATCGCAATCTTGATTCGTCCGTCCACCCTGGACACGCGGACTGTCAGTTGCTTGTTGTGCGCTCCTGATTCGATGCAAGACTGTTTGGCGTTACCCACCAGATTCAAGAGAATCTGAAGCACTTTATGCCTCACGACGACGACCGGCCCCGTGAACGCAAATTCACGAAAGATTCTCAGACCATGATGGGCGAAGGCGCCGCCATCCATCCGCAAAGCCTCTTCCACCAACTCGCCGATTTGGACGATTTCGGCGGAATCTGCAGCCTTCGCGAGACTTTGCTGAACGGTCACCACGTGTTTGATATGCTCAATATTCTTTTGGAGGTCGTCCAAATCTTTGAGCGCGGCAGTCTGTTCGGAAATGAGGTCGCCGGCCAGTTTCGCGAGATAGCCGGGCAATTCTTTGCCCCTGGGATCACTGGTGAGAAAGGTACCCAAGTCTCCTTCGTGCTCGTGAAGCAGCTTGACCACTTTCGACAGGCTGGCGGCCTTGGAATTCCGGAGATTGCTGGCCAGCATGGAAGAAGCGAGGTTGACGCTGCAAAGCACGTTGTTGACATCATGGAGCATATTGGTGGCGATTTCCGCCATGCCGGCCTGGCGGGAAAGGATCAAAAGCTGTTTGTGCGTTTCTCTCAACTGATCCTCGGCCTGTTTGCGATCGGTAATATCAATGAACATGGAGATCAAGACCGGCTCGCATTCCGTGGCCAATTCGATCAATTCCAGCGAGGTCAGGACAACGCGCAGTTCGCCGGACTTAAGCCGCTGCTTGCATTCATGGCCCCGTACAGCCCCTTCAGTGAGTAATCGCTCCATTACGGGCGCGCGCTCCTCGGGATTGGCCCAGAGGTCGAGCGCCGTCATGCTGTTCCCAATGAGCTCCGTTCGCGGATAGCCATAGAACTTGCAACACTCTTCGTTCGCGTCGATAATGCGTCCACCAGCCACGGCGGTGATGCTCACCGCGATTGGGCCGGAGCGAAAGACGAGTAGCAGTTGTTCCGACACTCTCCGTTCCTGATCGTAGAGCCTGGTGGTTTCCAATTGCAGCAGGCGGACTTCGATCAAGTTGTGAACCCGCAGCAACACCTCGGCGAGATCAAACGGCTTGCTCACAAAGTCCTTGGCCCCGGCTTTGAGCGCGCGCAGTTTGTGGTCCGGTTGGGCGGTTTGCACGAGAACCGGCAGATACCCGCTGGCTTCGATTTCCTTCAGGCCCTCCATCACTTGAAATCCATCCAGGCCGGGCATGAGCAGATCGAGTATAATCAGCGAATAGTGGTTTTTGTGGTGCAGTTCGCAGACTTGGTGCGCGTTTTTGGTGGAAGTGACACAAACGTAACCGGCGCCAATCAGCATTTCCTCCAGCAGCGTGATATTGGCATCCTGATCATCAACGATCAAGATGCTGGCTTTAAGAATGTCGGCCGCGCTTATCATTTCAT
>Ga0302319_10004337_pt1 | contig 29151 bp, 26 predicted proteins | sample Bog_T0_2_FD_203319 | JGI IMG/M metagenome (GOLD analysis project Ga0302319, IMG submission 203319) | Peat permafrost microbial communities from Stordalen Mire near Abisko, Sweden - Bog_T0_2 | ecosystem: Environmental > Terrestrial > Soil > Wetlands > Peat | place: Sweden: Abisko, Stordalen Mire... | reverse complement strand
GGATCGCAGACCAAAACGCGGGCCCACGCCGGCGCGTGATGCAGACCGTGCGTACCGTGCGCGTAGGCCTGGCTGGAAAGTTCGCTCATGCCGTATTCATTCCAAATGGAGTTGTCGCGCACGGAAATAGTCCGGGCCAGTTGCGAGTAGAGTTCGGCCTTGGAGATTTCGCGGCTGCGGCCTTTGAACCCGCCGGTTTCAAGCAGCCAGCTTCCACGCGGCAGGCGCAGCGGCGGCAGATCGGTCCAGGCGTCGATCAGGTGGACGAAGCTGAACGCCGTGCCGCAAATTGCGATGGGACGTTGCGCTTTGATTTGCGCCGTCAACGCTTCCCGCAGCCTCGCGAATTCGAACCGATTTCGGTGAATCCAAAAGCGCGGGTGTGGGGAGATTCGGGCGCAGGCTTTTTGCCAGAAGCCGAACATGGCGCTGAGCGAAGAAGAGGGAGCTTCCACGGGCGAGGGAGTCAAGAAATGAAGCTCAACTTCCTTGGAAAATAAACCCGCGCGGTGCGCGCCCTCGACCGAAACCGCGCGATAGATATCCGTGCTCAGCAGATGTTGCCGGCCCGGCCGGCCGGTCGTCGTGCCGCTGGTTTCGTAGACGACGGCCGGTTTCGGCAACCCGGCGCAATAAAGCCTCTCGCGCTTGAAGAGTTGCTGTGGGATGGCGGGGATGTCGCGCCATGAAGCGAGATTTTTTGGCGTGACCCCATGCGCGAGGCAGAGGCGGCGATAGGCAGGTACTCGGGCGAACTGCCATGCGAAAAGTTGTCCGGCGAGTTCGTCCCACTTCGCACCGTCCATCGGCCCGAGCAGTTGCCGGGTCCATGCCCGGCGGTTGACGGGTTGAGCGAAATCAATTGGCATGCTCTTGTTCAGTACAACTGAACTGATCCTTCGACAAGGCGAACATTCGCCTTGCCTGTAGTCCTGAGCTTGCCGAAGGATCAGGATGACGATCCGCATTGATACCCGGTAGCGCGAGTTCCGATTGCCACGGGATCGGTTTGAGGTATGATTTCGCCCATGGATTTTCCGATGAATCAGTTTTTACGCCGTGAGGACTCGCCCGATAAAGAAGAGAAAGAGAAAAAAGAAAAGGAGCCCAAGTTCAAACTTGAGGAGAAATTTCTAGAAACGCGCACGATTCTTCTTTTTGGCGAGATCACCCAGAAGGTGGCGCGCGAGTTTTGCGAAAAGCTCATCCTGCTTGCCGCGCTCAACGATGACGACATCAAGGTTATCATCAATTCGCAGGGCGGCCACGTCGAGGCGGGCGACACCATCCACGACATGCTCACCTTCGTGAAACCGAAGGTGAAAATTCTCGGGACTGGCTGGGTGGCCAGCGCCGGGGCTCTCATCTATGTCGCCGTGCCGACGGAAAACCGCTATTCGCTGCGGAACACCCGCTTCATGCTCCATCAGCCCAGCGGCGGCGTGGGCGGCCAGGCGACCGACATCAGCATCGAGGCGCAGGAAATCCTGAAAATGCGCGACCGGCTCAACAAGATTTTTTCCGTGCAGACCGGCCAGCCGGTGGAACGAGTCGAGAAGGACACTGACCGCAATTTCTGGATGAGCGCTGATGAAGCAAAACAGTACGGTCTGGTAGGCAAAGTTATCACTAACCAAGCCGAGTTTTAAGGGGTCCATCCCGTCCGATCGGATGGTTTTTCAGAGGTGGCGACGGCTTGTGTCATGCCCTGAAAAAGAGTAAGGTATAGGAACTGCTCTTTTAACTTATGCGAGTCTCTAAGCTGCTTGCTTGGCGTCTGATGCTCGGGCTATTCCTGTGCGTGTGGATCGTGTTCCCGGCCTTGGCGCTGGAAAAAGGAGGCATGCCCGATTTGGGCCAGGAAGAGCAGACGTGTCTTCCCACGTCCACAGCCAACTTGATCGTCTGGTTTGGCACCCACGGCTATCCGAAATTGATTGTGAGCGGGGATAGCAAGGACAACGGTTATACCCACACAGTGCACGCCCTCATGACGGCCACCAACGCGACGTATCAACTGGGCACCCGCACGGAGGCGATCACCTATGGGATTGAGAAATATATTCGCGATGCCGGCTATAGCTGCGATGTCGAGTATCGCGGTTTGGATTGGAGCATGGCGAAGTTCCCGGAGATCGTGAGGGACCCCGACGGCGAGAAATACAAAAAAGTATTCAAGGCGCCCGGTCCGTTCACTCAGGATTGGCTCCAGGAAAATGACAATCCCAACAAGGGCTTCATCCTGCTTCTTGCCTACTGCAGTTTTGACCGGTCCACCAATACATTCAAGGATGCCATGAACGCCGGCCACGCGGTCACCCTGGTGAACGCCGAACCCAACATGATCCTGATTCACGATCCCGCCCATTATAACGATGAGACCGGCCGCAAAATCCTGACTCCGGAAGCTTTGACTGGCGGGACTTTTGAATTGCCGGGATATAGCGCGCCGGTGTCGGGCCTTTTGCTTTTGAGCGGATCGCTGCTTGAAGCGCCGCCCGATGCGGGGGTCATGCTCACTGGCGCGGTTTGCATCACCATGCATCCGACCAGCGAAGGCACAAAGGTCCTCGGGTCGGTGTCAGGCGGTCCCAACGCCAGGGTTGGTGAAAGTGGTTCCAGCGCTCCTTCATCCGCGGCGCCGCCTGCGACGCCCCCCGCACCGGCGACTCCGCCCAGCACGAGTTGGGCAATGTGGCTCTTCGATCTGCTCTTTAAAAAATAAAAGAGCCTGTCATCCTTCTGTAGCCGAGCGTAGCGAAGCCCTGAGCTTGCCGAAGGGTCAGTCGAAGGATATCTAACTATTCCTTCTGACGCCATCCTCGTTCTCGAAACTCCAATATGAAAGCTGTCATCCTCGCCGCCGGGAAGGGAACCCGCATGGGCGACCTCACCGCGAATATTCCGAAGCCGATGCTCCAGGTCGACGGTAAGCCGGTTCTCGAGCACATCGTCGAAGGCCTGCGCGACGAGGCGAAGATTCGCGATCTCTTCATCATCATCGGCTGGCAGGGGCACGTCATTCGCGACTACTTTGGCGACGGCGCGCGATGGAATGTGCGGATCACTTACGGCGAACAAAAAGTGCAGGACGGGACCGGCAAAGCGCCTGAAGTCGCGAAGGAATGGGTGGGCGATGAATCGTTCATGCTGGCCAGCGGCGACATCTTGCTGCGTCCCCCGACCGATTACGCGCTGCTGGTGGAGGCCTTCCGGGAAGACGGCGTGATCGCGTTGAAAGCGGGAGAGGATTTGACCAAGGGCGGCGCTGTGGTGCTTAACGACGAGGGCTTCATGACGAACATTGTCGAGAAGGGATCGTCTTCGCAAATTCCGGCGAATGCCTATTATAACGCCGCGATTTATGTGCTGCCGCCGCGCATTTTTGAGTACACGGCGAAGCTCGAGAAATCACCGCGAGGCGAATACGAATTGACCGACGCCCTGAAGGCCTTTGTTCGGGCGGGGGCCCGGCTGCGCGGTGTTATCCTGCGCGGTGGATGGGCCGACGTGCGCGACCCGTCGGTGCTGGCGGAATTGAACAGCCGCGCCAACAAATGAATCCCGACTGGGAAGAGGCGGTTGAGGGATGCCTGGGCTATCTCGCCACGGAGAAAAGCCACGCGCTCAACAGCCAGCTCATCAACCGCATTGCGTTGGAATCCTTCGCCGTGTGGATGGAGAAAAATCATCCGGCGCTGGAGCCGGGCCTGATCGTCAAGGAGCACATCCGCGGGTTTCTGCGCGCGCAACGGACCGAAAAGCGGCTCGCGCCCTCGTCGATGAAAATCATCGTCGTCGCGCTGCGCCATTTCTTTGCCCACCTCAAGCGCGAGGGCCTCATCGAGCACGATCTCTCATCCGCGCTTGATCTCCCGCGCCTCGACCGGCTCCTGCCGGAAATGTTGAGCGAGGCCGATGTCGAGCGCCTGCTCTCCGTGGAACTGCCGGAGACGCCGCTTGGTTTGCGCGACCGCGCCCTGCTCGAGGTGCTCTACGCCAGCGGCCTGCGCGCGGGGGAAATTGTCGGGCTGCGCCTGGAGAATTATCTGCGCGAGGAAAAACTGTTGCGCGTCCTCGGCAAGGGGAATCGCGAGCGGGTCATTCCTGTCGGCGAAAAAGCCATGGCGGCGCTCGATTGCTGGCTGGCGCGGGGCAGGCCGCTGCTGGTCAAGGCGAAGACCGGCGGCGAAATCTTTCTCGGCGAACATGGCCGAAGACTGACCACGGCGCGCGTCTGGCAGATTGTGCGGGAGATGGCCAAACTTGCTGGCTTGCGGCAAAAGATTTGGCCGCATCTCCTGCGCCATTCGTTTGCCACGCATCTGCTCAGTCACGGAGCCGATTTGCGCGCGATCCAGGAGATGCTGGGCCACGCGAGCCTCGCCACCACGCAGGTTTACACCCATGTTGATCAGGCGCGCCTGAAGCAGATTCACCGCCAGTTTCATCCCCGCGCCTGAACGAGGGAATTTTTATAGACGAGCCTTGGTAACGGTTCGTCACAAAAATCTGAAAAAAATCAGGCGACGATCTCATTCTGTGCTTATATTAGGTATCCAATTTTACTGTGCGTTTGAGAATTTTTCAGATGAAACATTGATTATCCGATACCCAATTGAGTTCTAAGTGAAAGATAGCCTTAAAGATGCAGATTATGGCCATCCCTAGCAAAACCGGGGCCGACGAGGAAAAGCGGGTGAGGGTAAGCTTCTCTGATTCCATCAATCTGATTCGGGATCAAATTCATTGGTCGCCAAAAGGCGTCAGTCTCCTCACAAAATGGCCGTTCCGGGAGGGCGCGGAAATTGAATTTGCCATCGATCACCAAGGCGAGAGGCATTGCTGCACGGGGGTTGTTGTGGAGTGTCATCCGCTGGGCCAGCCGCTTGGGTTTTACGAGATTGTCCTCTTTTTTGTTGAGAAGCCCTGTTCCGAATTGGTGAAAGCCGCTTGCGATTGCCATCTTGCCCATGAGCAGGACAAGTTGGAGGACAATCACGAGGCCGTCTTGGACGGAGTTTCCAACGGTGACGGTGCGATGGGCAGCCACGCATCATCCCGGCTTCGCTCGCACGCCCATCATTGATTTGCATCTGGAGGGTCTGGCTTTGTAGGGAAATAGCCACAGCACCGCGCCTCTTTAGAAGCGCAACGCGACGATCAGGGAAGCCGCTGGATTTGCGATCTGAGATGAAAAAAAATAAGCGAATCAGGCGAATGGAGCGAATGGAGCGAATCAGCCGAATGGGATTCGCTTAAGGCGCTCATGGGGAATTTTTGGGTTCATGGGGAATTTGCGAAAAGATGAGATGAAGTGGCTGTCATATCGTCATCCTAACAGGAATTCGGCCAGGGCGGTAACCTTGCAAAGCCTAAAACGCTTAAAATCTTTTTTCTCCCTCTGAAAAAAAATGCAACAAAGTTGCGCAGACAATCGCGTTCCCAAACTCCTGCGGAGGGCAGCAAGTTTGGGAACGAGGGAATGAGACCTATGGGACGAATAGGACTGATGGGACGAATAATGCGCGAAATGGAATTTCGTGGAAGCAGGGAGCGTTCCCAAGCACGCACGCGTGATGCAACTTGGGAACGAGGGAATGCGGACCTCCCAGCCTTGGAGGGTCAGCTTCCAGCCTGACCCTGAACGGAAGCGGAAGCCTGAGCCGTTAAAGGAGAAGTTACGGGGTCTTTTTTCACGTTCTCCAGCGAGCGGACAATGACCTTGGCCGTGCGATGGGCTGCGCCGAGATTTGCCTCGAAAGTGGCCCGGGCGCGGTCGCCCAATTCCCGCCGGATTTTGTCGGACGCAAAGAGCGTCCGCAGGCAATGCGCCAGCTCGAATTCATCTGTCACCTGGACGACGGCCTGCTGGTTGATGAATTCGCGCGTGATGACTTTAAAGTTTTGCATGTTCGGCCCGACGACAATCGGCACGCCGACAGGTGCGGCCTCGATGAAATTCTGCCCGCCCTGGCCACGCAGGCTTTTGCCGACGAAGGCAAGCGTGACGCGCTTGTAAAGGGAGCTGAGTTCGCCGGTCGAGTTGACGACCAGAACGTCCGGGGCGCTTCCGTTGCTCAGCGGCACGGTGGCTGTGGCGAGTTGCGTGCGCGTCACGGCGCGCAGGCCCATCCGGTCGCACATGTCCCGGATCGCCGCTCCCCGTTCGGCATGGCGTGGGGCGAGAACCAGCCGCAACTTGGGCCATTCTTCGCGCAGTTCGCGGTAGATGCGGACGAGCACTTCCTCCTCGCCGGGATGGGTGCTGCCACCCAAAAGGATCATCTGACCTGACGCCCACCCGGCGCGGTCCCACCAGGCGCTGATGTCCTTTTCGGTCGTGGTATCAACCACGTCGAGCTGCGCCACATCGTATTTCAAGCTGCCCAGATTGAAGATCGTTTCCGGGGCGAACCCTGCCTGTACCAGGCGCGTGACCTCCGTCGGGTCCTGCGCAAAAACGAGCTCGATTTCCTGGAGTAGCGGGCGGACGAGCCAGCGCATGCGGCGGTAACGCTCCTCGCTGCGGTCGCTCAGCCGAGCATTCACGAGAAAAACGGGAATCCGCCGCCGCCGCGCACACCAAAGGTAGTTGGGCCAGATTTCCGATTCGATGAGGAGGAGCCGTTTGGGCCGGATCACCTTGAAGGTGTGGACCACGCTCCAGAGGAAATCGATCGGGTTATAAATCACCGAGGTCTGCTCGTCTTCCAGCCGCGCCTTGGCCAGCGTGAAGCCGGTCCCGGTGGTGGTTGAGACGACGATGCGCAGATTGGGTTGCATCTCGCGCAGGTGGCGCATCAGCACGCGCGCGATCTTCACCTCGCCGACACTGACGGCGTGAATCCAGAGGTCCGCGCCGGGCGCAAGGCGTTCGCGGACTTCCTTTGAGTAGAGCCCGAACCGCTGGCCGAATTGGGGCAGAAGTTTGCCGCGCCGCCAGAGCCGGTAGAGGAAAAATGGACCCGTGACGAAGAAAAACGTCATGAAGAGGACGTTGTAAACCACCTGCAGAGAAAATTTGATAAGGGCTTTCATGACAATTTTTTAGCCGCGAAAGAACACAAACTCTCCTCGTTCCCAAGTACAACTTGGGAACGAGAAAACATTCTTTGCGTTCTCTGTGTTCTTTTGTGGCCAATGATTTTCATGCTCTGGGATGGGCCCGATCATAGACACGCTTCAGGCGTTCGACCGAGACTGAAGTGTAGATTTGCGTGGTGGTCAACTGGCTGTGGCCGAGCAATTCCTGCACGCTGCGCAGGTCGGCCCCGTGATCGAGCAAATGGGTCGCGAACGTGTGCCGCAGCTTGTGCGGCGTCAATTTCGCATCGAGCCCCGCCGCGGCGAGGTAACGCTTCAGCGCAAGCTGGACGGTGCGCCCGTTGAGCTGCCTGCCGTGAGCGGAAACAAAAAGCGCCTCGCTGTCGAAGGGGCACGCGTCGAGATAGGCCTCCAGCGCGCGGACGGCGGGGTTTCCCAGCGGGCAGAGCCGCTCCTTGCGGCCCTTGCCGACGACGCGCACGGTTCCCTGGTGAAGGTCGAGTTCGCTCCGCCGAATCTGGACCAGTTCCGAAAGGCGCAGCCCGGCGCTGTAGAAAAGCTCAAGCCATGCGACGTCGCGCAGCATCTGCCAGTTTTGCGCGCTGCGGCGGTCCTTCTTGCGCGCGCCCGCCGCCAGCCGCTTTTCCTCAGTCGCCCACAATTTCCTCGGCGCGTCGAGCAGGGCCGTGACCTGTTCCTGGTTCAGGAAAACGGGCAGCCGCCGGGGTAGCTTCGGAAGCGACAGGTCGGAGACGGGATTCAGTTTCATCTTTCCGTCGCGCACGGCCAGCTTGTAAAAAGTGCGAAGGGCGGCGAAGCGCAGCCGGACTGTGCTCGGCCCAAGTTGCTGCGCGCGCGCCAGGCGATAGAGGTAATTCTTGAAGTCGACGGGCTTCATCTCCCACCACGATTTGTCGGGGACGGTCGCCTTGAATTCAAGCAGCGCCTGGCGGTAGTTGCGGAGCGTGTTAGGCGAAACGCCCCGCCCGTGTTCGAGCTGCTGAAGGAATTCCGTGACCGCCCGATCCTGGTTGTCTGGGCGGGTCGTGATGGAGGGCGATGGCATGGCGAGGAACGCAGCAGGATAAAAGGCGCTTGTGAGATAAACCATCTTTTCTTTTTGGTACTGACTGCGCCGAATTTTGACGGAATTAACGGAATTAACGGAATAAAAGGCAGGGAAGGTTTCGGGATAGGATTAATATGAGTAAGGGGAAATCGGCTTCTTTTTTAAAATCATTTTAATCTCTTGGGTCGAATTCCTCGAAGCTTGCTCCGAGGTTCTTTACTCTTATTAATCCCATCCCAAAACTTGGTTGCCCTTTACCCTTTTCAAAAAATTCCGTTAATTCCGTCAAAATTCAGTTCAGCTTTTCGATGTCCCAATGATGCGAGACGGAGTCGTTGGCGTCGTCGGCGTTTTCGCTGAACCAGAGATTGGGATTCTGAATCCACTGGACATGCGCATCAGGCTTGCGAGGCGTGTCGAAATGGAAATCGGTATCGACGTGCCACGCGAAGAAATAGCCCGGATCGCGCCCGAAGAAATCCAGATCGGAGTAGCCGGGCGCTCTCAGGAACGTGGAGGAGATGTCCTCCGGTATCCAGCCGATTTGTGGATCGAAGAATTCAGCGATGACATGCGCCTGCCGGTTGTCCGTCAGCGCGATCGTGCCATCCGAGAGGCGCCGTCCCTTGAAGCATTGGCCGACAAGCAGCCGCGCGGGGATTTTATTGGCACGGCACGCGGCGGCGAAGATGAGCGAGAATCCGCCGCAATCGGTGCGCAGTCGCTGGCAGCACGCGGCGGAGGTCCATGCCGATACCGGCGGATAGGTGTAGCGGCCATGCGTCTTGAAATAGTTGTAAACCCGCTGGCCGAACGCGACGGGCGACTCGTTTCCCGCGCGGCGCAGGCCCGTGGAATCGAGCCATTCCTGGAACGGCCCGGACTGCCAGTTGATCGATTCGGTCGAGGCGAGGAATTTTTCTGATTCCGGCTGCGGCGGGATGATCGGTTTCGCCGGTGGGCCATCGACGAGCTGCCGCGTCTGGAACACCCCGGTAATTTCAACCCGCCAATGGACCCGGCGTTCGTCGCCGCTGGCGTGGTGGATTATTGCGGTCAGGATGTGATGGCCTTCGGCGTCGGTTTCGACCTGACCATGAAGCGAGGAAGTGAAGCTCTCAATGTGCTGCGCACCTGTCTCGGGCGGAATGGGCAAATCCATCACGGCGGTGTAACCCCCGCCTCCGGGCCAGACAAAAGAGGAATCGTACGTGATGCGCAAACGCTGGCTGCCGGTGATTTCAAGGTGCTTCTGTAGCGAGACAGGTTGTGCGGCGAGGCCCGGCGACGCCCATGCGCCGATGCCCATAAGGGCAATCAGGCTGGCCGAGCGGAAAAGGCGGGGAATCATGAAACGCATGGCGAAAAGGAAGAATGTAGCACTTTGTTGAGAGGAGAAACGCAAATAAATCAGACGAAAGGCTTGCTTGAGCTTATATTAGATAGATTCCTTGGGGGACATCAGGCCTAAACCTGTCGCTTTTCTATTGTAACAAAGCCAAATACCCCTATTATCGCCTCTTATGCATCGAAGCATTAACATTTCTCTACCCGGTATCCTTTTTGTCATGGTTCACTTGGCGTGCATTGCCGTCTTTTGGACCGGGATTGCCTGGTGGGCCGTCGGCCTTTGCGCCTTCATGTTTTTCACCCGGAAGTTCGGGATTACTGGGGCTTTCCATCGCTATTTCTCTCACCGAAGCTACAAGACGAGCCGCCCCTTTCAATTTTTCCTCGCGTTTCTTGGCGGCGCGGCGGCGCAAAAGGGCGCTCTCTGGTGGGCCGCCCATCACCGCCATCATCATAAGCATTCGGACACGGAACTCGACATCCACTCAGCCAAGCTCGAAGGCTTCTACTGGTCGCACGTCGGCTGGGTGCTCTCGAAGGAATACGAGGAGTACGACGCCAATTCCGTGCGCGACCTGAACAAGTTCCCAGAACTCGTCTGGCTCGATAGGTACATTTTCATCCCGCCCGTGGTTGCGGCCGTTTTTTGCTTTCTGGTTGGTCACTTGTTCGGCAACGCTTGGGAAGGCTTGGTCGTCGGCTTCTTTATCAGCACGGTGATTCTTTATCACACCACGTTCTCCATCAATTCGCTTTGCCACATGTTCGGATCGCGCCGTTACGAGACGGGCGAGGAGAGCAAGAACAGCCTGTGGCTCGCCATTCTCACCATGGGCGAAGGCTGGCACAACAACCATCACCACTACCCGCTTTCGTGCCGCCAGGGCTTCTTTTGGTACGAGCTCGACATCACCTATTACATTCTTCTCGGCTTGGAAAAACTCGGCCTTGTCTGGGAACTTCAAGCACCGCCGAAGCGGATGCTCAAGCCCGAAGCCATGACCGCCATCAACAAGCTTAAGGTCGAAGAGCCGACCCCCGAGCTGGCTGAAGTGGCGTAGCAAACTGGTGGGGATGCGAATTCCTGCGCGATAGCGCAGAAGATATTCTGGGCCCCTGACTGGAAAGGGCCGGGAGGCCAATCCCTTCGCGTCCCAAAATAAGTGGGACGGCAAGGGACTGCCGTCCCTACCTTACTCCGGCACCAGCACCCGCAGCTTTCGCCGTCGGACGGAAAATTCCACGGGCGCATGGCCGACCAACTCGCCGTCTGCTTCGAGAGGGACATGGCGATTGGCTTCGACGCGAAGGTGGCGGGCCTTGAAATAATTGACGTCAGTAAATTTCGTGAGCGAACCAAAAAGCGCGCCGCGAAAATAGCGTATCAGCGCGAGGTAATTCATGTGCTTGAAAACGCACACGTCGAGCAGGCCGTCCTGCATGTCGGCTTCCTTGAAAAGCGAAAACGGGCCGCCATAAAACCGACCGTTGCCGACCAGCACAAAGGAGCCTTCCGCCGTGGGACGCCCATCGCAGATGACGCGGAGCTTGGGCGGTTTCTCGGCGGCGACCTGCGTTGCGGTGAGCAGGTAGCTGAGCGGGCCGAGCACCTGCTTGATCTGGCGGCTGTTGCGCTCGACGATTTGCGCGTCGAGGCCGATGCCCGCCATCTGGATGAAGAGATGGCCATTGGCGCTGGCCTGGTCGATGAGGCGGATTTTGCCCCCACGGATGACCTTCCATGCGGCGACCAGATTGAACGGGATGCCGAGTTCCATGGCCAGGACGTTGACCGTTCCCATGGGCAAAATTCCGAGCGCGACCGGTGCGCTGCCGATGCCGTTGACGACTTCGTTGATTGTGCCGTCGCCACCGGCGGCGACCAGCGTCGTGTAGCCTTGGTCGACGGCGCGTTCGCTCTGGGCCTCGGCGTCGCCGGGGCCGCGTGTGGTTCTGATGACGACGTTGCGGCTCAGGCGCTTCAGGCGTTCGAGACTTGCCCGCACGCCGCGCGCGGCGGGGTTGGCGATGATGCAAATGCGATTCAAAGTTGTCGGGATGAAAAGGTGAAGTAGTATTTGGCCATGCGCTCTTTTCGCTGGCTGATCATAACCGGTGCTGTGGTCGTTGGGGTGATTATTATAGCTATAGCCTTCGGAGCGGTCTGGCTCAACACCTTCATCCATTCCCCGGCATTTAAAACGGAAGTCGAAAGCCGGGCGTCGCAGACCGTCGGCGGGCCGGTCCAGGTCGAGTCGATCGACTTCGATATTTTACGCGGTGTGAAGCTGCAGGGTCTCGTCACGCAGATCGACCCCAGCCACGCCGGTGGACAGGGAGCATTAAAGATCCAGGCAGCGAGCGTGAATTGCGCCTATTCATGGAGCGATCTTTTCCAGCGCAAGCTCCGGCTCACCGGCGTGACGCTCGATAAACCGCAGGTCGTCCTGACGAAAGAGCCGACCGCGCCGCTGGCCCCATCGGGTGAAACTCCCGTCGCCGCCGCGTCGACTTCGAGTGGTCCGGTGAGCGCAGGGCAGGGGACCTCGATGCCGTTTCAATTTGTGCTGGACCGGGCGAAGGTGAGCGACGGCGGCCTCTCGGTGCGCGATGCGTCGGGGACGTCGATGGTCGAGTTGCAGGGCGTCAACTCCGATGCGGACACGTCGGGCTATTACGACGGCAAGGATGTGACCGGCACGCTGCGCATCGCGGACGTGGAGGCATCGAATCTGCATGTGACCGATTTTTCCACGCCGTTCACCTATCACCAAAATTTTATAAGCGCCCAGCCGTTCGACGCCTCGGCCTTCGGTGGCAAAATCGCCGGCGGGTACCAGATGGATGGTTCGGGGCCGTCCGTGCTCGATCTCAACGCGAAGGGCTTTGATGTGGCGCAACTCACGGCGGCGACGAATTCCGGCTCGTCGGCCAGGCTGAGCGGCGCGCTCGATTTCCAGAGCAAATGGCGTGGTGCGGAGACCGGCGATCCGAACGGCGAGGGCGATGCGCAACTCGCCAACGGCAAGCTCGAAGGCGTGAAAATTCTGCACGACTTGTCGCAAATTCTGAAGATCAAGGAACTCGACTCGCCGGTCATCAGCTCGGCGAAGACCCATTTTGTTGTGCAGAACCGGCAGACGAAATTCATCGGCCTGCAACTCAACTCGCCGATTTTCCAGATCACTGGCGACGGTACCATCGATTTCAACGGCGGCCTCGATGCGAACCTCGTGCTGATCCTGACACGCGATGCGATGGGGAAAATGCCGAAGGAACTCGCCGCCTCGTTTGTGCAGCAGCAGGACGGCACCGGCTCGATTGCGTTTCACGTCACCGGCACCACGGCCAATCCGCAGACCGACCTCGCCGAGCGGTTGCTGATGCAAAACACGCAGATCAAAAACGTGCTTAACAAGGCGCTGAATAAGTTCTTTCATTAGGCAGCCGTTGTAGCCGCCGCCGTGAGGCGGTGGGCTTTGGGGCCACGTTCTTACGAACGCGGCTACCCATTGTCACCTCAATGTAACGCTGTGCGGGTTGACACTTATTCACGGAGTTGCTAACAAAGTTGTCCAACGTGACAACGACACGTTCTACTTGCCGAGGGTTCTCCTCGAGCGCGAAAGGGATCCAATGGAAGCGATCCTAAGCAACAACGTCCTCGTCCTCAACCGTCTCTGGCAGGCCGTCAACATCTGCAGCGTCAAGAGGGCCTTCATGCTCCTTTACCAGGGCCACGCGCAGGTCGTCGAAGCCGACAGCGGCTCGTTCCAGACGATGACGTTCGACCAGTGGTTCAGCTTTTCGCGCGGCTACGAAGGCGCCGATGTCGTCAGCACCGTCTCGTTCAAGATTCGCGTGCCGAAGGTGATCCTGCTCCTCTTTTTCGACCGGATGCCGAAGAAGGAAGTGAAGTTCACGCGCCACAACATCTTCGAGCGCGATCACAATACCTGCCAGTATTGCGGTGAAAAGTTCGACCGCAAGGACCTCAATCTCGACCACGTTGTGCCGCGCGATCGCGGCGGCGAAACGTCGTGGGAAAACATTGTTTGCTCGTGCGTGGCCTGCAACAGCCGCAAGGGCAACCGCACGCCGGGCGAGGCCGGGATGAAGCTGCTCCACAAGCCGAAGCGTCCGAAATGGCGGCCCATGCTCCATCTCCAATTCAGCAAGGCACGCGACGATTCGTGGAAACACTTCGTCGACCTGGCCTATTGGAACGTCGAGCTGACGGACTAAGGGCCGGTGCGCGTCTTGGGCGCGGCCAGCAATCCAAACGGCGAGATAACATCAGGTGCGGGTGCCGCTTGGGTTTGCTGCGCGGGCGGTTCGATCTTCACAAAAATCTGGGTGAAGTAGATCGCGCCTTCCTTGTCCTGCCAAACGCCGAGGCCCGAGTAATTGAAGTCGCCGCGGATATTCTCGAGATGATGCGGACTGTGGAGCCACTTCGTCACCGCGTTGCGCGCGATCTGGTCGGGATCATCGCTCATGTAGACATTCTCGCCCGCGCCGCGAATTCCGATCAGGACATTTCTCAAGTGGCTGACCCGGTCGCTGAAACCGTCGTGGCCGAAATCGACTTCGCCTGTCGCCATGTCTTTGCTGTGGCCGCGAGCCGCCTTGGCGATCTCGCTGTTCCACGCCAATGGCGGCAGCTTGCTGTTTTTCCGGTACTGATTGATAAGTGAAAAGGTTTCCTGTTCCACACCGCTGAGATAGTCGGAGCTGCCCGCTGCCGAAGGAGAGCCGTGCGTCGGCTGGGCTTCAACGCCCGAAAAAGCGGCGAGGGCCAGGAATGCAAGAATTGGCAGGAATCGCGTGGTCGATTGGGCTTGGAGCATAAAAGGAAGCTCCGATTCAAGCGCATTCGCCGCGAAAAGTCACCCTCCCTCGTTCCCAAGTTGCACTTGGGAACGGGATTGTCTGCGCAACTTCGTTGCTGCTTTTGCATGCGTGAGGTTTGATCGAAGAAGCAAAGCTTCGCCGACAAGTGCGTTCCCAAGTGCAACTTGGGAACGAGGAAAAAGCTTCGCCGACAAGTGCGTTCCCAAGTGCAACTTGGGAACGAGGAAAGTCAGGGTCAGGACGGAGGCTGACCATCCAATTATGCAGTCGGCGGATGCGTCCGCTTCATCGGGATCGGCCCTGTTTTCAGATCCTCGCCACTTGGCATATCTGCCGGAACAGGCGACAGATCGGCTGCGGCATTGCTGAGCGCATCGACCTTCTGGAACGCCTCGGCCGCGCCTTCCTTGTCGCCGAGTTTGTCCAGCGTGACTCCCAAATCATACCAGGCGCGAATATTGTCCGGCACCCAGACGACTTCGCAGCGGAAGGCGTTCGCGGCGGCGACATGATCACCGTTTTGCGCGCAGACGATGCCGAGATTGTGCCACGCGCCGGGGAACGACTCCTTCAACTTGACGGCCTGCTGATAGGAATCGCGCGCCGATTCGAGATCGCCGAGCTTGTGGAAACTCACGCCCAGATTGAACCAGCCTTGGGGTTCCTCGGGCCTCACAACCGTCGTTTCGCCATATGCGGTGGCGGCCCGCGAATAATTGCCCGCCGAGTACCAGGCCAGGCCAAGCTCGTTCCACGCCATCCAAAGCAGGTCGCATTTGGGATCGGCCTTGACCGCGCGCTGCACCGCCGCTTCCGCCGCATCGGGCTGTTCAAGCCGGGCGTAGATGATGGCTTGGAACGAATCGCAATAGGCGGAGATGGCCGGGAGATGCGACGCGCGTTTGAACTCCTCTGCTGCGTGGAGAAGATCGTTTTGGCTGAAGTAAATCACGCCCATCTTGAAAAAGGCTTCCGGATAGTCCGCGCGCAGGTTGACCGCGCGCTGGCAGGCGATGAGGGCCTCGTCGAGCTTGTCCTGCGCGCCCAACGCGGCGGCGAGGTTGTCCCACGCGCGGGCGTATTCGGGACTGGCCATCGTGGCAAAGCGCAGCGCCGACTCCGCCTGCGGATATTGATCGGTTTGAAAATAAAGCACGCCGAGATTGCACCAGACCTTGGGATGTTTCGGATCAATCTTGTTGGCTTTCAGGTACGTCGCGAGGGCGAGATCGTATTTGTTGTTGAGCTGATATCCGAGGCCGGCATTGAACTGCGAGGCAAGTTCATCCGGGTCGAGTTTGAGCGCCTCGAGAAAGGCCTCCTCGGTCATGAGAAATTGTCCGGCGTCGAAACAAGCCTGTCCGAGGTCAGTCCAGGCCTGCCACATTTCGGTTTTGCCGAGGGGTTGTTCGTTGGCTTTCTTGAGGAGCGTGCTGGCCCATTTCAAGTTGCCCTTCGCGATGGAGAGCTTTGCCTTGTCGAGGCATTCCTGTGTCGTTGACGGGATCGGCTCGACCACCTCAGGCACAAGCCGAGGGGCCATCTTCGTGGTGACGGCTGCCGAGCTGGGAGCCGGACGCGCCGGCATGAGTATCTTCCCGGTCTTGCGAATGATATCGGTCGCCACCGGCTGGGTATGCTGCGCGGCGGTGATTCCGGAGTGTCCCGCTTGCGCCCCGGTAAGCTGCGACATGTTTCTTTGCACCGCGACAGCCGCCGCCTCGCTCAGCGGGCGCAATTCTTTTTCCGGACCGCCAAGGCGCATCGAGCGCTCGAAATGCTGCAGCGCCACGTTGGGCAGGCCCAGGTCGCGCAGATAAATCAGCCCCACTTCTTTCAGGAGGGTCGGACTGTTATAGGCGCGGGCCAGCCGCGAAAACATCGACTGGGACAATTGCGAAACTTGAAGCGGCGCGGTGTTTTGCTTTTTGGCGAGGGCATTGATCCCTTCGATCGTCTTCAGGCCCTCAATAATCACTTCGAGGCTTTTGATGCTGAGCGGATCGTTCTGGCCCCGCACCTTGACGGCCAGCGCTTCCCACTGACCGGGGTTTAGCGGGTCCGCCTCGATCACCTTCAGGTTCTCGGTCGAACGCGCGGAGTGGGTGGATGGCTCGCTCATGAAGGCACAGTGCGATGAACGGTTGATTCAACGCAAGCTCAACTATATGGGTGGAAATAGAGCGAGGCAAGTCCCGCGCCAAAACGCAACGGCGCGCCGATGGGGTAGCCGTCGACCTCCGGGCGACGGTGCGCAAAAGACCCGCGCTCGGAGATCGCGGGCTACCCATCGAAAAGATCAACCCGCCTTGAGCCAGCGCGCGCGGTAAGTCGCCCGGCCCTCGGCATCGAAGGTCTGCTGAAAATCGGTCTTGGGATCAGCGGCCCAGTCCCATTCGGGCGCGGGCTTCAGCGCGTTGGCGTCGCGCACGGCCTGTTGCGCGGTCTCAAAATAATGTGCGTGATCGGTCGTGAAGCGGAGTTCGCCGCCGGGTTTGAGCGCCACGGCCAGGTCGCGCACGAAATCGGGTTGCATGAGCCGCCGCGGCCAGTGCCGGCGCTTTGGCCACGGATCGGGGAAAAGAATGTGCGCGATGGAGACGCTCCCCGGCGGCAAAAGGTAACGCACCGTGTAGCCGAATTCCAACCGCAGGACGCGGAGATTATTCAGCCCGGCGCGCACGGTCCGCTTTTCGATTTTGCGCACGCGGCCAAGCAGCCGTTCCACTGCGAGGAGATTGATCTCCGGATGCTGCCGTGCATAGGCCAGCGCAAAACCGCCATCGCCCGCGCCGAGATCAAGTTCAACGGGATGGTCATTGCCAAAAAGCTCGCGCCAGTCGAGCCGCGCGCAGATGTCGGTGATGATGACGGTTGGGGAGGAGACGACCATGAAGGCAGATTAGCCACAAAAGAACACAGAGAACTCAAAAAAGGAACGAAATACAGCGGAAGATAGTGGGTCAGTTTGAAATTTGATCTCCTCCTTCAAATCCGTAATATTTTTGCATTGAAATCAAAAATTCCCGCGTGATTGGATAGCGTGAACGAGTTCCAATCACCGTATCCATAAAGCAGTGTGGGCAAAAAGCAGTGTTATCAGTTTCTTGGAAACTCTCCAGCCACTCAGTAATTTCCTTTGAGCTATAAATTTTCAAGCAACAGAAACACCCGCAGAGCTCGCTTGCCATGATCTCATCATGGTTGTGGATACAGTGTTCATGCGCGGCTCTTATGGAAACATCGTCAGTTGCCATAGCTAGCGGTCTAACAGAGCAACTACGTCTTTCAAGCTCCAAACGTGATCAGCAACGCCAGCTTTTCTCCTCGTTTCCAGGTTGCACTTGGGAACGAGGGACGGCCGACTTTTTTCTCAGACCCTTTGTTTTCTCTGTGATCTTTTGTGGCCAATGAATCAGCTACTCCGCCGGCAAGTCTGTCAGCCAGTGGAGAATGCCCTTCTGCGCGTGGAGCCGGTTTTCGGCCTCGTCGAAAATCTCCTGCTGGCGTTCTTCAAAAATATCGTCCGTGATTTCCTGCCCGCGATAGGCCGGCAGGCAATGCTGCACGATCGCGTGTTTCTTCGCCAGGGCGACCAATTCGTGATTGATCTGGTATCCCTGAAACGCCGCCTGCCGCGCGGCTTTTTCCGCTTCAAGCCCCATCGAGACCCAAACGTCGGTGTAGAGCACGTCGGCGTCGCGGGCCGCTTCCTTCGCGTCGTGCGTCTGCGTGACAAAGCGGTTCGTGACCGCGCTCAGGTAGCCATCGGGTCCGGCCAAAGTCAGATGAAATTTCAGCGTTTCCGCCGCATAGACCCACGAGCGTGCGACGTTGCACGCGCAGTCGCCGATGAACGCGACTTTCCGGCCCGCGATGGGGCCAAGTTTTTCCTCGATGGTCTGGATGTCGGCCAGAATCTGGCACGGATGCTCGTCGTCGGTCAGCGCATTGATGGTGGGGATTTTCGAGTAGGCGGCAAATTCCTCAACATCACTTTGCGCGTAGGTGCGGATGACCGCGCCCTGGACCATTCGGCCCAGCACTCGCGCGGTGTCCTTGATCGGTTCGCCGCGTCCGAGTTGCATGTCGTTGGCGTTGAGAAAAAGCGGGCTGCCGCCCAGCTCGCGGATGGCAACCTCAAAGGAAACGCGCGTGCGCGTCGATGATTTGTTGAAAATCATCGCCCAAGTCTGTCCGGCCAGTGGACGCCACGAGATCGATTTGCGCTCCGCCTTGTAACGCGTGGCCAGCGCGAGAATTTCGCGGACGGTTTTTTCTTCGATGCCCTTGAGGCCGAGAAAGTGACGGATGGGCGTGCTCATGAATGATTTATTTTGTTGCGGCGATTTCCGTGCCGATTCCGGCATCGGTGAAAAGTTCAAGCAGCAGGGAGTGTGCCTTCTTGCCGTCGAGAAAATGGACCTTGGCCACGCCGCCCGCGAGCGCTTCCAGGGCGGAATCGACCTTCGGGATCATGCCGCTGGCGATCACGCCGTCCTGCTTCAGTTGCTGAATCTGGGCCGGCGTCAGCGTGGAGATGAGCGATGCTTCGTCCTTGGGATCGCGCCGCACGCCGTTCACGTCTGACAGATAGATGATTTTATGGGCTTTGAGCGCCTGCGCGATTTTGGCTGCGGCGATGTCGGCATTGATATTGTAAACCTGCCCGTCCCGGCCCCGGCCCAGCGGTGAGATGATCGGGACGATTTCCGCATCGACGAGCTTCTGCACTTGGGCGATCTGCACCGACGTGATGTCGCCGACAAATCCGAGGTCGATTTTCGCGCCCGTCGCGTCGCCTCGCGGCAGCGCTTTTTCCGCCACCAGCACGTCTTTGCCGGAAAGGACCTCCGCCTTGCCGCCGAGTTCCCGCACTTTGGCCGCCAGCGAAGGACTGATCACTTCGGTCAGGACGCGGTCGATGATTTTGATCGAGGCCGCGTCGGTGACGCGATGGCCGTCGACAAAACGGGCTGTCAGGTTTTCCTGCCGCATGGCCGCAGTGATTGCCTTGCCTCCGCCATGGACGACGACGGGATTGATGCCCACCGCCTCCAGGAAAACGATGTCGTGCATGACGCTTTCGACGAGTTCGGGGTTCTCCATCGCCGCGCCGCCGTACTTGACCACGACGGTGCGCCCGCGAAATTGTTGGAAATAGGGCAGCGCTTCAAGCAGCGCGTCTGCCTTGTTGTTTCTCATCATTCTCCCTTGTTGATCCGGACGTACTCCTCGGTGAGGTCGGTCGTGAGGATGCCGTACTCGCCCGTGCCGGAGTGGAGATGAATCGTGATGGTGAATTTGGGTTTGCGCACCAGCTTGCGTAGTTTGACGAGGGGTGTCTTGCTCGGCTGGCCGTTGACCACAGCGAGCACTCCGTCGTAAAAAATCTCCACCATCTCCTCGCGCACGCGCGCGCCGCTGTAACCGAGCGCGGCCATGATGCGGCCCCAATTCGGATCGCCCCCGGTCCAGGACGTCTTGATCAGCTCCGATTTGGCGACCGCGAGCGCGGCGAGTTTCGCGTCCTTGGCGCTGACTGCACCCTTGACCACAACATCGACCACGCGGGTGATTCCTTCGCCGTCCTCGACGATCATCCGCGCCAGTTTCCGCATGACATGTGTGAGCGTGTTTTTGAACAGGCCGAATTGCGGGTGATAGCTCTTGAGCAGATTGGTTTCCGACAAGCCGTTGGCCAGGACGATGACGGTGTCGTTGGTCGAGGTGTCGCCGTCGACGGAAATGCGGTTGAAGGAGTGCTCCACCGCGTCCTCGACGCATGATTTCAGCGCCGCCCGGTCGATGCTCGCGTCGGTGGTGATGACGCAGAGCATGGTTGCCATGTTGGGATGGATCATCCCCGAGCCTTTGGCCATGCCGCCGATGGTCACCTTGCGTCCGTCCACCTTGAAGCGCATGGCAAACTCCTTGCGGCGTGTGTCGGTGGTCATGATCGCCTTGGCCGCTTCCGCGCCGTTCTTCGCGCTGAGTTTGGCTGTGGCCTTGTCGATTCCCTTGCGCACTTTGGCCATTGGTAGCCGGTTACCGATCCGGCCCGTGGAGCAGACCAGCCATTCGCGCGGCTTGGATTTCGATTTCTTCGCCGCGTATTCGACCATCGTCTTGGCGTCCGCAATCCCCCCCACACCCGTGCAGGCATTGGCGCAGCCCGAGTTGATGACTACGCCGAGCAGTTTTCCGTTATGCATGTGCTGCATGGAGACCTTGACCGGGGCGGCCTTGACCACATTGGTGGTGAATGTCGCCGCCGCCAGCGCCGGAACGTCGGAGACGACGAGGGCCAGGTCCTTTTCGCCGCGCGGCTTGATTCCACAGGCCACGCCCGCGGCCTGGAATCCTTCCGCAGAGGTGACGCCGCCTCCCTTGAGAGTCTTCGCTTCCATGGATTTATTGGTCTTCATAGCAGGCCGAGAGTTTCTTCCAGGCCGGAGGCCAGGTTGGCTGCTTGAATCGCTTGTGAAGCATTGCCTTTGCCAAGATTGTCCAAGGAAGAAAAGAGTAGCAGTCGGTTGGTGCGTTCATCGATCCGGGCCGCGACCTGGATGCGGTTGGAATTCGCCACCTGCCGTGCTTGGGGAAGGGCGGGGGCGGAGAGCACTTCGACGAAGGGTTCCTCGCCGTATGTGTCCTGCAATACGTCCTGTACTTCGGCATTTGTCACGGACCGGCTGAGCCGCGCTGTGATGGTCGAAATCATCCCGCGATGGATCGGAACTAGATGAGGCACAAAAGTGATGACGATCTTTTCGCCGGCGGCTAGCGAAAGCTCCTGTTCGATTTCACCCAGATGCCGGTGCTGGGGAACGCCGTAGGGATACATGTTGTCGGTCACCTCGCCAAAGAGCAGCCGCATCTCCAGCTTGCGTCCCGCGCCGGAAACGCCGGAAAGCGAAGTCGCGACGATGGAATCGAGTTCGAGCCAGTCCGCGCGCAAAAAGGGCGCCAGTGGCAAGATGATGCTGGTGGGGAAACATCCGGGCGCGGCGATAAGCCGGGCCAATTTGAGCCGTTCGCGATGAATTTCCGGGATGCCGTAAACGGCCTCGGCTAGCAGCGCGGGCGCGGGATGCTCATGGTCGTAAAATTGTTTATAGATGGCCGGGTCGGTCGTCCGGAAATCGGCGCTCAGGTCGACCACGGTCTTGCCTGCCTCGCGCAAGGCGACGGCGTAAGGCGAGGCGGTGCCATGGGGCACGGCGAGGAAAAAAAGATCGGCCTGCTCCGCCAGGGTGAAGTCGGGCTTGGAGTCGGCAAAAGTCAGCGCGCCCAGCTTGCGTGGGAGGCCATGAACAAATTGTGAAAGCGGCTGGCCGGCGTTTTGCCGGGAGGTGACCAGGCAAAGATTGAAAACGGGATGCCGGGCGAGGTAATGCAGAAGCTCCTGCCCGGAATAACCGGAAGCGCCAACAACCGCCGTACGTACGGATTGCAACTGAGGCCTTTCTCCTCGCGGTTCCATGAGCGGACCGGAGGGATTTTTAGCGTTTGGAGAACTGGAAGCGCTTGCGTGCGCCCGGTTGTCCCGGCTTTTTGCGCTCTTTCTTGCGGGGATCGCGACGAAGCAAACCGGGCTTCTTCAACGTCGTCCGCAGGGCCGGATCAACCTGAATCAAGGCGCGCGCCAAAGCCAGGCTGAGCGCGCCGGCCTGTCCGACGAGTCCGCCACCGTGGGCCTTGACCTTGACATCAAATTTCTTGACCGAATCGGCCGTCTGCAGCGGCTGCAGGGCGAGAGTTTTCATGGCCGGAGTCGTGAAGTAATCCTCATAATCGCGTCCGTTCACTTCGAGTTTGCCCACTCCGGGAACAAGTTGAATGCGGGCAACCGCGGTTTTGCGGCGGCCTGTGGCGGCGATGACGTTTTTAGCGGGGGTAACCATGACTTAATCCTTATTTGACCTTGAGAGGAGTGGGAGCCTGGGCTTCATGCGGATGCGTGGAGCCCTTGTAAACATGCAGCTTGCGCAAGACGGAACGTCCGAGGCGATTGTGCGGGATCATGCCCTTGACGGCGCCTTCGATGATCAATTCGGGATGCCGGTCGCGGCGCGACTTGGCTGTCTCGCTGTGATGGCCGCCGATGAAGCCCGAATAACTCATGTATTCCTTCTGCGTGTCTTTCTTGCCGGTAAAGACGGCTTTCTCGGCATTGATAACAATGACGTTATCGCCGGTATCGACGTGGCTGGTAAAAATGGCTTTGTGTTTGCCGCGAAGCAGAACGGCGGCTTTCTCAGCCACACGACCGACAACCTGGTTGTCGGCGTCGATAATGTACCACTTGCGTTCTACTTGTTCGGCCTTGGCGCTAAAAGTTTTCATCGGGAGCCGAAAATTAAGCCATGCCGCTCGAGATGTGTCAAAGATTTTCGCGGTTATTTTTAGGAGGGCGGAATCTCTTCTTGTAGCAGTGGTCTATGGCCCGCTAGTTAATGAGACTAATGGCGCTGGGGCTCTTTCTGCAAAAACGCAAGATAGGCTGCAACTTTTTGCACAACTTCCTCGATCGTGTTCCCGGTGGTTGCATCGGCTGAACTTTTATCATCGCTGCTCTCAATTATGAAAGGGCAGGTACCAGCGGAAGACTCAATTTGGATATCCTTGGTTTTTCCCGAAAGTCGGAACCACCAAAGGCCATCATCGTCCGCCGGGTGATATTTTTCCATTTGAACAACCCGTAAAGTTGGAAACTGTTGGGTGAGAATTTCGATAATTTTATCGATATCTCGTTTCATGGATAGTTGCTTCTAAATGCGGCGGTACTATACCGCCGCTACATTACAACCGTCCCGTCGACTTCGACTTCGCCGTGGCGAGGTCCCGCGTCAACTGTTCGATCTGGGCCTGGAGCACCGTGTTTTGCTGGGCAAGGGTCGCGCACTCGGTTTTGAGATTGTCAAAATTATGCCGGCTCAGCGAGGTGCCCTCGGTGGCTTCGCGCAGGGTATCGCGGGTCTCCTGCAGCGCTTTCTGGCTCAGTATCAGGCCGCGCTGGGCGTTGGAGGCATCCTCTTTCGCGCGGACGAGCTGTTCGCGAAGCGAGGCGACTTCCTGCTTGAGCTTGCCGTCTCCAACATCCTCGCCGCCAGTGTCGCCGGAACTGCCCGTGCTGCCGACACTGGCTTTGAGATCGGCGATTTCCTTGTCCCGCTCCTCGAGTTTCTCGCGCAGTTCATCGAGTTCCTGATCCAATTCATCGCGTTTTTCCGCTTCTTGTCTGGAAGGCTGCTCCTGCTTCAAGGTTTCAAATTCCTCGCGGAGAGCGGCATATTCCCGCCGGGCCTGGTCCCGCTCCTCGGTGAGAAGATCGACATCTTCGGATTCAGACGGTTCGCTTTGGGTTCCACCGGCATCCTCGGCTTGGCGCAGTTGCTCGCGCAGGATGACGCCTTCGCTCATCGCTTGGTCACGCTCCTGGATGGCGCGGGCAAGCTCCTCGTGGAGCTGGTTCATTTGTTCCCAAGTCGAGTTCAAATCTTCGCCTTCCGCGGCGTTAGGCGCGTCTTCCTCGGCATTGTGCGGGGCTTCAGCTTCCGGCGTCTCCTCCGCCTGGATTTCTTCGCTGGCGGGAAATGTCTCGGTCGGTGTCTCCGGCTCGGGCGACGGCTGGCTGGGAACCGGCGAATAGCGGGTCGCCGGCGTTTGCGAGAAGAGCGCCTTGAGCGTCGGCAGAGGCGTGGTGCGGCGGGGCAGCGCGGGAAGAGCCCGGCTTTCCGACGACATCAGAGACGGCTTGGAAACCAGGGAAATATGGGCTGTCGAAGCCAATGATTGAGGACGAGCTTCAGGCTCCGAAGCCGGAGCGGCAACGCTGGGCGTCGGTGCCGAGACGCTGGGCAGCGCCCCGGTAACGGCTTTGGGTCCCACCTTTTTGACAAGGCGGGAGAATTTTTCCTGGTCAAACCACGAGGGAGACGTACTCATCGTTTTGTTCGGGGGCTACCAAATCGAGCTTGGATTCAAGTTCCGCCGCAAGTTGATCAAAGACCAGCGCGATGGCGGGCGGTGCGACGCCGCGAATGAGTCCAAGGGGCATGCCCTTCATGCTCGCGTGAATGACGGCGGCGTCACGCGGCAGCATGGCCTGGCAAACCAGCTCCGGCGGAAGGACGCGTTTGATTTCTTCGACAATTTTCTTGGTGTCCTCGACATGCGGATCGGCCATGGTGAGAACGACGCCGACCAGCGAGCAGGATTCCTCGTTTTCGGTTTGCAACTGATTGAGGAAATCGACCGTGAGCATGAGCGAGCGCAGGGCGAGAGGTTCGCACTGCTGGGGCACCAGCACGTGGCCGCAACTGCGCAGGATGCCTTCGGTCGGGCCGTGCAATCCGGAGGGTGTGTCCAGAATGACGAGCTGGTAACCGGCCTCCTCCGCCGTCTTGAAGAAAGGCTCCAGGCGCTTGCCGCTCTCCAGGCTCGAACACCACTTCGAGATGTCCTGGCTGGGGATTTTTCCCGCCATCACGATGCTGAGGGCGTCGAGCTTGGTTTTGAGAACCGCTTGATCGAACGGAACGTTGGAATTGAGATTCTCGTACAGGCCGGCATACGTCTGGGCGCTGGGCGAAAGCGACAGCCCCACGGAACCCTGAGGATCGGCATCGACGAGAAGTGTCTTCCACCCGCGCTTGGCGAAGGAGAAAGCGAGGTTAATGGCGCAGGTGGTCTTGCCCACGCCTCCTTTTAGACTTGAAATGGCTAGTGTTATCACGACGGTCCTTTTGTTGTTACCTACTTAAGACGATTATCGCGAGCTTGAAACAAAAAAATATAATATCTGGGAAGTGGGCTGAATATTCATGGCTGTTGTGTCCCCATCTCCAGACTGAAGTCTATCGCGCGAACGCTGTGGGTCAATGCGCCCACCGAAATAAAATCAACGCCGGTCCGCGCCACGTCAAGCACCCGTTCCAGCGTCATGTTGCCGGAGGCCTCCGTGGCGGCCCGCCCGGCGATCAGCTCCACGCAGGCGCGCATCTCGTCCAGCGACATGTTGTCGAGCAGCAGGACATCCACACCGAGGGAGATGATTTCGGGGATTTGGTCGAGGCGATCCACCTCGACTTCCAGCACCGCTTTCGGATCGAGGAGGCGCGCGGCCCGGACCGCCTCGGCCAGGCGGTTGCCCGTTCCCATCAGGGCCAGGTGATTATCCTTGATGAGAAACCGGTCGTAGAGGCCGAAGCGGTGATTGACCCCACCCCCGCAGCGCACGGCATATTTTTGCAATGCGCGCAGGCCGGGCGTGGTCTTGCGGGTATCGAGAATCTTCGCCTTGGTTCCGGCCACGGCATCGACAAAGCGGCGCGTTTGCGTCGCGACGCCTGAAAGCTGCTGGAGAAAATTAAGCGCGCACCGCTCGCCGGTCAGAATCGCCGCCGCCGAGCCGCGAATCTCCAGCACCGTGTCGCCGGGCTCAAGCGAGGCTCCGTCTTCGGCGCGCGCGGTTAGCGTCAGCGTGGCATCCTGCTCGCGGAAGACCTGCTCGGCCACGGGCATTCCGGCAAGCACGCAGGCTTCCTTCGCGAAGATGCGGGCGGCGGCCTGGGTGTCGAATTTAACGCAGGCCAGCGTTGTGATGTCGGCAGGGCCACGGTCCTCGCCGAGCGCGCGCGACGCCGCTTCGCGGATGACGGCGGTGTCGGGGGGAGGGATCATGGCTGAATTTTTGATGGGATTAATAAGATTAAAATGATTCTAAAGGCAGGAAGCTCCCTTCAGCCAATCCTATTAATCATATTATTTCTATCGAAAAATTCGGCCGCTTCCCGCCGGAAAAGCGCTTATTTTGACACGGGGGCCGCGCTGGCGACGAGTCCGCCGTTGGCGGCGAGTTCCGTCAGGGCGACGCGATATTTGGCCTCGATTTTGAGGAACGCATGCTGGCGGTCCAGATCATCGAGGAGGGCGTTGATCCTGATGTTGCGCGCGTCGCGCAGATCGGAGACCTGCTGGGCTTGTTGCAAAGGCGAAAGCGCGTCGTTGTTGAGGATGTCCTTTATCTGCGCGCCGTCCGCGACGTAATAACCCGTGATCTTTTTCTTTTCCGAGTCGGTCAGGATGAGCGCGGTCGTCAGCTCCTTGATATAGCTGTCGAATAGCCCGGTTGTTGCAGGCGCTTGTGCGGCAACTGGCGGAGGTGTGGGCGTGGTGGCGGCGGGAGTTTTGACGTCGGCTGTCTTGGTTGCCGGGGCCGGAGAGGCGGTCGCTGATGGCGCGTTCGTGGCGGGCGCGACGGCAAAAGCGCCGGTCGTGAAGGCGAGGAGGGCGAGGCAACTCAACAGGTTTTGGGAAAATTTCATGACGAGGAGAGTTTTGGTTAAAATGAGTCTGCCTGCAAAATTGTCACAGCGCCCGAGTTTGTCCACGGGATTGTGAAATTAGCCACAAAAGAACACAAAGAACACATGGGAAGAATGGGGCATTTTCGGGTGGAGTGGCCCGTTGCCGAGTGCGGCTATTACCGAGTCCCCGCGTTGAGCCAGCGCGGGGCTACCACTGAGAGGCTGACGACGGTCATGGAATGCTGCTACAATAGAAGAGATGCACTACGACGTGGTGATTGTCGGGGCGGGGCACAACGGCCTGACCTGCGCATGCTACCTAGCGAAGGCGGGGCGCAAGGTGCTTGTGCTCGAGCGGCGGCATATCGTCGGCGGGGCGGTTTGCACCCAGGACGACCTGATACCCGGCTACCGGCTCGATGTCGGTTCGTCGGCGCATATCATGATCCATCTGACGCCGGTGTTGCGCGATTTGGAGCTGCACAAGTTCGGGCTGGAATATCTGGAGATGGATCCGTGGGCCTATTACCCGATTCTGGGCACGGGCACCGGCATCAGCTTTTACCGCGACCTGGACCGGACGTGCGCGAGCATTGCAAAAATCTCGCCGAAGGACGCCGAGGCGTATCGCGCTTTCGTGAAGCATTGGGGCGAGCTGAACGAGGGGATTTTCGAGACGTTCCTGAAACCGCCGACGCCGGGGAAAATCTTCGGCACGATCTTCAGGCGCAACATGCTGAACTGGCGGTCGAGAAAGCTGTGGTCGTCGCTCGATACATCGCGGCAATTGATGGCCCCCTACCGCTCGCTGATCGAGGAGCTTTTCGAGCATCCGGCGGTCCGCACCGCGCTGGTGTGGCTTTCCGCTCAATCGGGGCCCGCGCCGGGCGAAATGGCCTCGGGGGATATGCTCGGCTGGAACGCGATGATCCACAAGAGCGGCGCAAAGCGGCCGAAGGGCGGCAGCGGCGCGCTGACGCAGGCGATGGCGAAGTGTTTGCTGAGTTATGGCGGGGAGATCGTGTGCAATGCGGAGGTGACAGCGATTGCCCGCAGCGAAAGTTGGACGGTCTCTTATCGAACGAGTGATGAGGAAGGCCCCGTCGCACGGAGTGCGACGGCTACCTCAGAAGTCACTGCAAAGCGCGTCGTTTCGGCGATTCATCTCCACACGCTTTTCAAGATGCTGCCAGACGCGCCGGAAGAATTGAAGAAACGCGCCCTGCGTACCCGAATCGGCAACGGGTTCGGGATGATGGTTCGGCACGCGGTGGAAGAACTGCCCGATTACGGCGACGCTTCCGCGCCTGCCGGTCCGCTTCCCGGCACGAAGGATTACCAGACGTCGCTGCAGTTGCTTTGTCCTTCGCTGGAGTATCTGACAAGCTCGCACCGGGATTTCATGGCAGGCCAGTCGCCGCAAAAGCCGTCCGTATTGGCGATGAGCTTTTCCGCGCTCGATCCGACCCTCGCGCCGGAGGGCAAGCACGTGCTTTTCACCTGGGGTCAATATCATCCCTACGAGCTGGGCAATGGCGAGAATTGGGACGCCATCCGTGAACGCGAGGCCGACAAGCTCTACGACCTGGTCTGCCAGTACGCGCCGAATATGCGCGGCAAGATGATCGCCCGTTACATCCAGACGCCGCTCGATATTGAACGGACGCTTGGCCTGCTTCGCGCGAACGTGATGCATCTCGAAATGAGTCTCGACCAGATGTTCATGTTCAGGCCCTTGCCCGAGCTTTCGGGGTACAAGGTGCCGGGCCTGCCCGGTCTCTACCTGACCGGCGCGAGCACGCATCCCGGCGGCGGGGTTTTTGCGGCGAGCGGGTACAACACGGCGCGGGTCATATTGGGGGACAAGAGCTAGAAGAGTTGTAACACGTTCGTTGCTTTCTATTTTCAGACATTTTCTCTAGGTGTATTAGATGCCTTGGGCTGTCCTCCTGATATTCTTCTTTGTTTCGTTCTTGGCGGTTCCCGTTCGAGCCATCGAGATGAATAACGCTTTTGATACGACTCCTCCCACGAGTTCAAATATTCCCAATTGGAACACAGGCTGGCCCGCCAGCAACGTCACGGGATGGAATTACGTGGGACAGATTGCCGGAGCCAGCGGCGTCTATATCGGCAACGGCTGGGTGTTGACCGCAGGACACATCGGCTTTGGGAACTTTACTTTAAACGGGGTCACTTACACGGCAATCGGCGGCACTGGCCATGCGATTTTGGATTCGGACGGAGATGCGGACCTGTACATGTTCCAGATTGCCAACCCGCCCAATTTGCTTCCTCTTCCGATCAGAAGCAGCGATCCGGTTGCGTTTTCCCCGACACAGGCTGGCTCTTTGGTGGCCATGCTCGGTTTTGGCGGTGGCAACGGCAACCTGACATGGGGAGTCGATAACGTGACGGAAATCAACGAATACCCGGTTACTCCGAGTAATTACAGCTTCGTCTCCAATGATTTTTTTACCGATGATGGCGAGGTCCAGCGCGGTTCATGGACGATCA
>Ga0302319_10004336_pt1 | contig 29152 bp, 34 predicted proteins | sample Bog_T0_2_FD_203319 | JGI IMG/M metagenome (GOLD analysis project Ga0302319, IMG submission 203319) | Peat permafrost microbial communities from Stordalen Mire near Abisko, Sweden - Bog_T0_2 | ecosystem: Environmental > Terrestrial > Soil > Wetlands > Peat | place: Sweden: Abisko, Stordalen Mire... | reverse complement strand
CGCTGACGTGGCGATGAGTCCATGGACTGCAGGACTGACCGTTACTCGCGTCGCCTGAAACTCGAGCAAGCAAACGGGAGCGCCCCATGTCCGCGAGACCGCCGCCTGGTGCGAGTTCCTACTTGATCCGCACGGCCGCGCTCCGCTTGCGTGATCGGCGCCGCAGCGTAGACGTCGGAGCTTCCGAATTTCGCCCTGCGATTTCGGCCTTGAGCGTGCTGAGAATTTCGTCGGATAAGTCTTCATCCGAAACAGCTCTGGCAAGTACCATTCCGCCGACCATCATGGCGTAGTCGGCAATCGCCTGACGCCTCCCCGCCTTCTCTGAACCCGCCTTCTCGGCTTCGGCGAGAATTGCGAGAGCGCTGCGGACGCTCTTGGTAAATGAGTCGCGGACCAGGGAGCCCTGACGGGCTACATCGATTCCGAGCGTTGCCATGTAGCACCCTTCGCCCGGGTTGTCGCGATGTCTACGCGACAGATACCTCTCTGCAAATCCGGCCACCCCCTTGTCGGGCGCCTCTTGAAGCTGCTGATGCAACGCAGCCGCTCGCTCATCGGCTGCTCTGGTCGCCGCCTCGGCCATCAGGTGCTCCTTCGAGGGAAACTGCGCATAAAAGCCGCCGTGCGTCAGACCGACAGCCTTCATGAGGTCCGAAACTCCGATTCCGTCGAATCCGCGCTCACGAAACAGCCGTGCAGCGGTCTTTACGACTCGGTCCCGATTCTGGGTCGCCTGGTCCCGCGTCACCTTCATTTCCGCAGCTCCTCGAAAAGTGCTTGACAGCTTATATGATACTCGTAATATTATCTATGACGATCATCATATAACGGAGATCGATTATGAAATTGAAGGAAAGTGTCGCGCTGGTTACCGGGGCAAATCGCGGTCTTGGGAAGGCATTCGTCGAGGCGCTTATTGAAGGGGGCGCCGCACGTGTCTACGCCGCCGCGCGCGCGCCATGGAACATCGAATCCAGCGACCGCGTGGTCCCGATCCGCTTGGATATCAGGAGTCCGGAGGACGCCGACGAAGCAGCGCAACAGTACAGCGATGTGAACCTCATCATCAATAACGCAGGCGTAGGACACGCGGTCGGCTCCCTCGATCCGCGCAGTCTTCTGGTCGCCCGGGACGAATGGGAGACAAACGTGTCCGGACCCCTTCGTCTCATTCAGAAGTTCGCGCCGATCCTTGCGGCAAACGGGGGTGGGGCAGTCCTCAATGTCCTGTCGGCTCTCACCTGGATCAGCATCCCGGGCGCCTTCGGCACCTATGCGGCGTCCAAGGCGGCGTTGTGGTCGCTCACGAATTCGCTGCGTCTGGATCTGCAGGCGCAAGGAACCCAGGTGGCTGCGCTACACGTCGGGTTCATGGACACCGATTTTATCAAGGGCATGAGCGTGCCCAAGACCGCGCCGCGCGTTGTCGCCCATGACGCGTTGGCACAGCTGGAGGCGGGGGCGGTGGAAATTCTGGCTGACCAGGTGAGCCAGCAACTGAAGCAGCACCTCAACGCTGGGGTGTACTTGCGCGCTCCGCAGCTGGGATAGACGTGCCGAGGAAAAGCGGACCGCCATCGACAGGGCGAACACGGGATATTCGCGATGAGCCGTTGGAACCGAGACACTGAGTCACAGCCTGTGGTCGTCAGGCGCAGGTTCCTGCAGGTCGTTCTTGCGGCTCTTGCGATTGGCGGTTGTGCCGTCGGCCCTGAGTACCGGGAGCCAAACGAGGATCTTCAGCCCTTCCACGCCTCGATTGCTCGCGCTGCGCCAAATACGGTCGGCGGTGCGGAAATGCTCGATACGTGGTGGACCGGATTCAACGATCCTGTGCTGGCCCAAGTCGTCCAGCGGTCCCGGGAACAGAACCTTTCGCTCGCGATGGCGCTCGCGCGGGTTCAGGCTGCGCGCGCAATGGCCAGCCATGCCGGCGCGGCGCTGCTGCCTGCCACTGCGTTCGAGAGCCAGGCAGCCAGGATTCACGAGTCTCTTCAGAGCCCCATCGGACAGGTCGGGTCTCATCTGCCTGGCTTCGACCGCAATCAGTCCCTCTACGATGTCGGGGTCAGCGCGAGCTGGGAGATTGATCTCTTCGGGGCTCTGCGCCGCGCCAGGCAGGCGGCTGGTGCCGAATATCAGGCGGCGGAGGCCGCAAGAGTTGGTACACGAATCACCGTGACTGCCGACACCGCCGATGCCTATCTGAGAATCCGGGGTGTCCAGTCGCAGCGGCGTCTCTTGACCCGGCAGATTGACGTTTCCGCGCAGATGCTGCTGCTAACGGCCGAAAAGTTCCGCAGCGGGGTGGCGACCGTGCGCGACGTGGCCGCTGCCGAAGCCGAGCTGGCGCAGCTGAAAGCCGCGATTGAGCCCATCGAGATCGACCTGGAGGACCAGAGCAACCGGTTGGATGTGCTGCTCGGTCAACAGCCGGGCACTGTGGCCGATGCCCTGCGTGAGGCCGCCGAAATTCCGAAGGTCCCACCCGTCCCTCGACCGGGCACACCAACGGAGGTTCTGCGCCGCAGGCCTGACGTGGTTGCAGCGGAAAGGACTCTGGCTGCCGCCAATGCCAGGATCGGACAAGCGCTTTCGGAATACTACCCAAAGGTCTCGGTCGGGGGACTCATTGGCTCTGAAAGCACGTCCCCGCGCAGCCTGTTCACGTCGGCGACTTTTCAACCAGAAGCCGTGGCCGGCCTGCGCTGGAGACTCTTCGATTTCGCGCGTGTAGGCGCGGAAGTATCACTCGCCAGGGCCGAGCACGCAGAAGCCCTGGCCGACTACGGCCGTGCGGTCCTTCATGCGGCGGAAGACGTCGAAGACGCCTTTACGGCGCTCGCGAAATTGCAGGCGGTCCAAATGCACATGGAAGCGGCGGTCGCAGCGCTGGATCGTTCGCTCCTTGCAGCAAGGGAGTCCCGCCTCGTCGGCGTGGAATCTCAGCTCACCGTCCTCGACGCTGAGCGTCAACTCCTCGTGGCGCAGGAGGCATTGGCGGTGGCGCGACAGAACAGCTGTCTCGCTGCCGTCGGAACGTATCGCGCAATCGGCGGTGGCTGGTGACAGCCATGCGCAGCCGGACCGCCCTCCTCATCGTCCTGCTCTTGGGCGTGATTGGCATCTTCCTGTTCGGGCTCCGGTGGTGGCGCAGCGACCGATATCTTGAATCCACGGATGATGCCTACGTAGGGGGCGACGTCACGTCGATCACACCGCGAGTCGCCGGGTATGTGACCCGTGTCCTCGTTGGCGACAATACGTTCGTCCATTCCGGTCAGCCGCTCTTGGAACTCGATGCAGCCGACTTCCAAGCGCGCGTCGATTCCGCGGAAGCAGGCGTGGCAGCCGCAGATGCAACCGTGTCGCGAGTCTTCGAGCAGCAGGCCCTCGATCGTGCAAACGTAGAGGCGGCTCAGGCGGACCTCGCGGTGGCACAGGCCGCCGCGAGATTCTCAGGTATCGAGGCGCAGCGGTATGCGCATCTCGCCCGCACGCAAGCCGGAACGGATCAGGACGCGGAGCGGCGCAGCGCTGAACTCGAACAGGCGCAGGCGCGCGAGCGGGCGGCCGCCGCCATCGTCACGGCCAGAACCCGGCAGCTCTCGGTGACTGGGGCCGGGTTGGCGGAGGCCAGGGCGCAACTGACGGAATCGTGGGCTGCACTCCAGGCCGCCCGGTTGAACAGGGGTTACACGACCCTGTATTCGCCGATCGACGGTTACATCGGCAATCGATCGGCGCGGCCGGGAACGTTTGTTCCCGCGGGGACGCAGCTTCTGTCCATTGTCCCCGCGCATGGGCTCTGGGTGGATGCAAATTTCAAGGAAGATCAAATCAAACGCATGCGCGTCGGGCAACCGGTACGGATCAAGGCGGACGTGGACTCCGGTTTGTCCATGGCCGGTCGTGTCGCGAGCCTTGCGCCGGCAACGGGTTCCGTGTTCAGCATCATTCCAGCGCAGAATGCCACCGGAAACTTCACACGCATCGTGCAACGCGTGCCTGTGCGCATCGAACTCGATCCGCACAGTGCAACCCTCGGTGCGCTTCGCGCCGGGCTCTCGGCCACGGTCACGGTCGATACGCGACAGGGTGGCTCGTGAAAGCCGTCGCGGCTCCTGCCGAGCCATCGCACCCGTCCATCGTTCCCTTTGCGGTGATGACCCTCGGAATGTTCATGGCCCTGCTGGACATCCAGATTGTCGCCTCGTCGCTGCGAGACATCGGCGGTGGCCTGTCCGCCGGTCAGGACGAGATCGGCTGGGTGCAGACGGCCTATCTCATTGCCGACATCATCGTGATTCCGCTGTCCGGGTGGCTGACGCGGCTGCTCTCGACACGTTGGCTTGTCGCGGGGTCGGCATTTGGTTTTACGGTCGCGAGCATGCTGTGCGGCCTCGCGTGGAATATACAGAGCATGATCGTGTTCCGGGCGCTTCAGGGCCTGCTTGGCGCGTCCATGATACCGGCCGTTTTCACCTCGACATTCCACTATTTCCCCGGCAAGCGACAGCCGCTTGCCGCGGCTGTCATCGCCACGATCTCCGCCATCGCCCCCGCGCTCGGTCCCGTCATAGGTGGCTGGATCACGGACACCACCTCTTGGCGCTGGCTGTTCTTTATCAATCTGATACCGGGACTGTTTGTGACGGTCGGCGCGGCGATGCTGGTGGACCTGGACCGGCCGGAGGAGTCGGCTCTGAACGAGGCCGATTGGCCGGGAATCGGTTTATTGGGGTTCTTTCTTGGCCCCCTGGAGTACGTGCTCGAAGAAGGTTCGCGCTGGAACTGGTTCGATGACGCGGGCATTCGGCGCGCCTGTTGGATTTCTGGGGTCTCGGGCGTGCTCTTCGTCTGGCGGAGCCTTGCCTCGGTACATCCGGTCGTGGATCTGCGCGCACTGCAGAGCCGAAACTTCCTGCTCGGATGCGTTCTTTCATTCATCACCGGACTGGGAATGTTCAGCACCATTTACCTCGTGCCGCTATTCCTGGCGTATGTACGGGGCATGTCCGCGCTGCAGATCGGGCAGATCGTGTGGGCGACGGGTCTGGGTGTTCTATTGGGGGTGCCGCTGTATGTCGCTCTGGCGACGCGGGTGGACTTGAGACTGCTGATGACTTTCGGGATGGCGGCATTCGCATTGTCTATGCTCCAGTTCAGCTCCGTCACCAGCGAATGGGGCAATGACCAGTTTTTCTGGCCGCAGGTCTTGCGTGGCCTGCCGCAGGTATTCGCGGTGGCGCCCGCAGTATCGCTGGGGTTGGGGAGCCTTCCACCCGCGCGACTAAAATTTGCGAGCGGACTGTTCAACATGATGCGCAATCTCGGAGGCGCCTTCGGGATCGCGATCTGCGGAGCAATTCTCAACAGTCGGACCAATCTTCATTTCGAACAGATCGTCGAGGCGATGTCGAGAGGATTATCGGCTGCGCCGGCGGTACTGCACGAACTTGCCCGATCGTTCGTCGCGGCGTCGGGCGACAGTGTCGGGGCGGGCGGGGCGGCCCTCGGCGAATTGAGAAGCAGGGTGTACCTCGAGGCGTCCACGATGGCCTATGCCGATGCCTTCGAGGTGGTCATGGTCGCGTGCACAGCGGCCGCATTTCTGGCGCCATTGCTCCGGCGGGTCGGTCCGAGGCCGGCAGGCGCCGATGCGGGACATTGATGCGGCACTTGCGGGTGGCGCCTGCGGCAAAGATGCAGAGGAGCGACGACGATGAAGAGCAAAGAAAAAGGCAGTCATGCAATGCCGCCTTCAAGTGCCGAAGCGTCCGGGCCGGGAATGGTCCGCCGTTGGCTGGGTGGTTGGAGGCGAATCGAAGAGGCTATCCTGCACATGAACTACGGGCCGTATGACCATGTAGCCGACCGACTGCGAGCATTGGAGACTCGCGTTGCAGAACTCGAGAGCCGACCGAATCCGCTCAAGAATCCGTAGGCGCTATCGAGCTTCGCCTCGCTAATGGATCGATCATATGTCGACAGGGCGTGCGATCGCCGTCGCGATCGCCACGAATGAAGCCGGCGCAGTCTTGGCGCCGATGGTGGCATCGAACCAGCCGTCGAATAGCGGCTGGAGATCCCCATCGACCGCGTGTCCGAACAACAGGCGCTGCGCCTCCACAGAGCCCGAGGAATAAATATAAAGACGATGGCCTTGGGCCCGCCAGGCGCGCAGCGCCGGCGCCACGTCCGGGTACAGCGGTGCGACCAGTGATCCGTCGGCATAGCCCTCCCGCCATGCGATGCCCTGGAGCGCCTTCAAGGGCGGGGCCTTGACGTCGGCATCGCTCATGGCGAGCAGTCGCTGGATGGCGTCGTCCTCCGACAGGGTGGTCGTGCCGACCGACACGGCGAGTTGTGCAAGTGCCGCGCGGACCCCGGCATTGCCGCCCGCCGTGCGTACGATCGCCGCCAATCGCGCCCGTGCATACGGAAACAGCACGTCCTTGACGAATGAGATCGGTGTTGTCGTACCCTCGATGTCGAGCACCAGCGCGGCGGGCCCGTCACTCAATGGTGAGATTTCCCGGCTCGAACCGAGGTATCCGGTCGGCAATCGGATCGCCGGTGTACTCGGCGACCCAACCGCGCGCGTCGGCGAACAGCCGGATGGCGACGAAGTCCGGGCGCGGACCGGCATCGAACCAGTGGCGTGTTCCCGACGGCACGAGTACGAGGTCGCCGCGCTCGCATACCAGCGCCTGCACGTGATGGTCGATGTGCAGATAAAAGGCGCCGCGGCCGGCGATGAAGAAGCGCACTTCGTCGTCTGCATGCACATGTTCGGCCAGGAACTTTGCTCGCAAGGCGTCCCGATCCGGGTGGTCGGGTGTCAACGCCACGACGTCAGAGGTGGTATAGCCGCGCAATGTCGACAGCTGCTTCAGCGGTGCGGAATACGCGGCCACGATTTGCGCGACCGAGGCGGTGGCCGGAAGGTCACCCGGGGTATCCCAGTAGTCGAGTTGGATTCCAGACGCGTCGAATGCGGCCGCGATCTGGTCGCGATCGCGAGTCGCACTGACGCGGTCACCGGATACGGCATCGAAGCTTACGAGGTAAGTCATGGCGACAGTTGCTCCTCCAGGGCGCAAAGAGTGAGAAGTCCCTCGACCGCTTCGACGTGGCGGCGGGCGTCCGCTGCAGTCCGCCCCCAGGCGTAGAGTCCGTGGCCAGAGAGGAGGAAACCCGGCGCCGTTCGCGCTGAATGCGAGCGGCGCCTCGGCTGACAATCCGTCGAGGGTCGGTGGGCGCAGTGTCGTCAAGGCGACGTCTGCATTGCGCAGCTGACGCTTGCCGCACCCACTGCGGGTCATCGCAACGCTCTCTGCGGTTCGCACCGAGAAATTTCCCGCGGTCGCCGGTGTCCACCCCAACGCGCCGAAGTGGCGCGAAGCGGCCACGACCGCGGCAATGGCCGCGCGTGCGGACACGCGGAAATTGGGCTGCGCGAGGGGATCCGCCGTGGAGGGCATGTGATGAACTTCTAGAAGGAGACTCGTGCCGGCCCGCACGCGTTCGCCCGCCAGGCGCCGATCGCCGGGAGGATGGTGAAGCCATCGGGAAAACGCGGGATCACTTCGGCCGCGGTGAAACGGCGCCAAACGGTCTCGCCGGCTGCACTGTCGCCAGCCCGCCCGATCGCAAAGTACAGGTCGATCTGTTGCCAATCGCGCGCCAGGACCAACACGTTGTGTGTACGCATGCATCTCACTCGCAAGTTCTGGCAATCCGCCCTTGCAGTTGCCGATAGCCCATCTTATATCGTAATGCAAGACGCTGCAGACCCCGCGCTGATGCTTCCAAGCCACCGGGGAATGTCGACCACAGATCGTTTATCCTTGCTACCCGCATCGGCTGCGCTATCCGCCATGCGCGGAAAATCGACTGAAGGGAGCCGCGATGAATTCCTCAGAAAAGACGACACCGTCGCGGCATCCCGTGCCATGAGTCCCGTGCGTCGCGCCGCATGAACATTTCCGGGACCCCTTATCGATCGATCTGGGTCACCCCGGCGGGCGTCGTGCGCATCATCGACCAGCGGCGTCTGCCGTTCGAGCTGGCCACGCTCGATCTCGCGACGCTGGAGGACGCGGCGCACGCGATTCGCGATATGGCCGTGCGTGGCGCGCCGCTGATCGGCGTCACGGCGGCCTACGGCGTGGCCATTGCGATGCGCGCCGATGCCTCGGATGAAGCGCTCGCCGACGCGGAGCGGACGCTGCTGGCTACGCGGCCGACGGCGGTCAATCTGGCCTGGGCGCTCGATCAGATGCGCGCGGCACTCGCCGGCCTTGATCCTTCGGCGCGTGTCGACGCGGCACTGCGCGTGGCGGCAAGGATCTGCGACTTCGACGTTGCGACGTGTCATGCGATCGGCCAGCACGGCCTCGAGATCATTCGCGCTCTGGCGCACCGCGCACCGCGCCCTATCAATGTGCTCACTCACTGCAATGCCGGTTGGCTCGCGTGCGTCGATTGGGGCACGGCGCTTTCGCCCATCTACCTTGCCCATGATGCCGGGATCCCGATACACGTCTGGGTAGACGAGACGCGGCCGCGCAATCAGGGCGCGTCCCTGACGGCGTTCGAGTTGGGAGCGCATGGTGTCCCGCACACGGTGATCGCCGACAACCTCGGTGGAGAGCTGATGCAGCGTGGCGAAGTGGACCTCGTGATTGTCGGCAGCGACCGGACCACGGCGGCCGGTGACGTCTGCAACAAGGTTGGCACCTACCTCAAGGCGCTGGCGGCGAAGGACACGGGCGTGCCTTTCTATGTGGCGTTGCCTCTGAGCACCATCGATTGGGCGATCGAGGACGGACGGCAAATCGTGATCGAAGAGCGCGCCGCGGACGAGGTGACCCATGTGAGCGGGCAGGCCGCGAACGGGCGGCTAGAGCGCGTGCGCGTCGTCCCGGAGGGATCGCCGGTCCTCAATCTCGCCTTCGATGTGACCCCGGCGCGCCTCGTTACCGGCCTGATGACGGAACGGGGCATCATCGGCGCTTCCGCCGCCGCACTCGCCCCGCACCGCCCTGCTGCAGGAGACCGCCTGTGACCGCCGCCAACCTTCTCCCGTCCACAGCGCCGTCGCGTGCTGCTGTGATCGCCGCGGCCCGTGAACTTCTCGACCGGAGACTGACGGTCGGCGCATCGGGCAACGTCAGCGCGCGGCTCGACGCCGCGCACTTCCTCGTGACACCAACCGGCCGGAACTACGCGACGCTAGAGCCCGGCGACCTGCCGGTGGTGCGTGCGGACGGCACCTGGTACGGACGCGCGCGCCCGTCGAGCGAGTGGCGGTTTCACCGCGACATCTACGCGGCCCGGCCGACCGTGGGCGCAATCGTGCACACGCATTCACGTCATGCAACAGCGCTCGCCTGCGGTGGAAGCGGTATACCGGCGTTTCACTACACGGTAGCGCGTGCCGGCGGGCGGGACATACGCTGCGCTCCGTACCACACCTTCGGTACCCCGGCGCTCGCGGCAGCCGCCGTCGCGGCACTCGCGGATCGCCGCGCCTGCCTGCTTGCCCACCACGGGGTGATCGCACTCGGATCGGATCCCGCAGACGCGCTCGCGTTGGCCACCGAGGTCGAGGAGTTGGCGGCTCAGTACCTTGCCGCTCGCGCGCTCGGTCCCGTGCCGCTCCTGGACTCGGCTGAAATGGACCGCGTCATCGAGAAGTTTCGCACGTACGGGACCGATGCCGCGCCGGATGACGACCTGGTGCACGGTGGCCCGGTGCCGCCGGAGCTCGGAGCGCGTGCATGACCTCGCCCGATACCCCGGCCGGTTACGCACCGCTCGACGCGGGCCGCCTGATCGCCCTACTCATGGGGCACGAGGGCACGCGGATGCGTCTCGGCGAATCTCCCGAGCGCTGGACCGTACGGGAGGTTGGCGACGGCAACCTCAATCTCGTCTTTATCGTCGGCGGCCCGTCCGGATCCGTGTGCGTCAAGCAGGCCCTGCCGTACGTGCGTGTCGCGGGCCCTTCGTGGCCGCTCTCACTCGATCGTATCTACTACGAGCAGGCCTACTACGCCGCGGTTGGGCCTCATGTGCGCGGGCTGGGTCCGGAAATCCTGTTCTACGATCCGGTGCTCTATTGCCTGGTCATGGAGAATCTGACTCCGCACATCATTCTGCGCAACGGTCTGATCGGTGGTCTGCGCTACCCGGGCCTCGGCCACGCGGTCGGCGACTTTATTGCGCGTGCCACCTTTCACACCTCCGACCTCGCGGAGCCGTTGGAGCGGAAGATGAGCCGGCTCGCCCTGTTTGCCGGCAACCAGTCGCTGCTGCGCATCACCGTCGATCTGGTCTTCACCGACCCGTACCGGCAGAGCGAACGCAATCGGCACACCACACCGCAACTGGATGACATTGCCGCCGCGCTTAGGGCCGATGCGGCGCTCAAGGCGGCGGTCGGCCGGTGGGGCGAGATCTTTCTGACCCGCGCGCAAGCCCTCCTGCACGGCGATCTTCACTCGGGATCGATCATGGTCACGCAAGGCGACACGCGGATCATCGACCCGGAGTTCGCGTTCTACGGGCCGATCGGTTTCGACCTCGGCGCCTTTCTCGGGAATCTGCTGCTCGCCTGGTGTGCACAGCCCGGCCACGCGACGGCGGAGGACGAACGCGCTGCGTATCGCGACTGGATCCTCGGTGAGACGGTGAGTTTCTGGGAGACGTTCCAGACCAGCTTCCTGGCCCTGTGGCAGCGGCACGGCACGGGCGATGCCTACCCGGCGGCCCTGTATGCGTCGCCGGATGCAGCCGCGGCGCTCGACCGCGAGCGCGCCGCTTACCTGCGCGTGGTTCACGCCGACATGATCGGCTTCGCCGCCTGCAAGATGATCCGGCGGATTCTCGGCTTTGCACACGTCGCGGATTTCGAGCGCATCGTCGACCGGGATACCCGCGGTCGCTGCGAGCGCCGCGCGCTCGAACTCGCACTCGAGATGCTGGTCTCCCCGGAGCGCTTCGAATCGCCCGCAGCCCTCGGCGCGCAGGTGTCGGCGGGAACCGCCGGATCCTCGCAGTCGTGACACTCGGAATTCACACGCGCCCGGACGCAGGATTCCAGCCGAAAAACGGGTTCTTCGGTCGGGCAATGCCCAAGTGGTCGCGCAGGCTAGCTGCCGCGATCGGCATTAGGCATGCTCCTTTTGCAAATAGTAGGCAGCGCTATAATCCCCGCTGACGCCCATTTGCAGTACATCCTGTTTGTCAGCATTCCGACTGGACTCGTCGGAGGACTTGCGGCGGGCGCGCTGTTCACGCTACTGCAGCGCGCTCGGAACAGACATCGTCGCCCTGTGAGAAGACTAGTAAATGCGATAGCCTGACCCAGCGTCAGTTGGACCAGGTCCGGTCGATCGGCTCTTCACCGACCAGGCTTCGGGCAAGGACGCGCAACGGCCCGCGCTCGAGTCGCTGCTCTCGTTGTCCGCGAAAGCGTCACGGTGGTCGTGCACAGCACATGGATCGCCTCGCGCGCAACCTCGATGACTTGCGCCGCCTCGTGCAAGAGCGGGTCAAGCGCGGCTTCCGCATCGAGTTCATCCAGGAGCACCTGACCTTCACCGGCGAGGACTCGCCGATGCCGACGCTCATGCTGTCGGTGATGGGAGCCTTTGCAGCGTTCGAGCGCTCGTTGATCCGCGAGCGTCAGCGCGAGGGCATCGCGCTTGCGAAGCAGCGCGGCGTCTATCGAGGCCGCAAGAAATCCCTGCCGCCGCATGGAGCGGACGAATGGGAGAGCGAGCGCTCGGTGATCCGCGACGGGACCGCCCAATCACCTGCGATCAATCCACATTGTCTTGTAATTCGGAAACGTAGCACGGGTATCCCTGTTGCGCCGTCTTCACCATCCCGAGATCAATGTCGACCAAGGCAATCGGGCTGGAGGCCGAGGTCTTCGCGACAAGCTCTCCATTGGGGTCATAGACAAACCCTTCTCCACCAAATAGGCCCTGCGGCCTTTGCGCATGTTCGGACCTGTTCGAGCTGACGACATAGCAGCCAGAAACAATGGCAGCCATGGCTCCGGCGGTACTCCAGCGGGTATTCAGGCCGCCGGCCGCTCGAGGCGCGGCAATGATATTGGCTCCGAGGCGCCGATAGTGGCGAGCCCACTCATTGAAGAAGAGTTCCGTGCAGAGCAGAGCTCCGATGCGAAGTTCTCCATGATCAACCACCTCGAATCCAGGGCGAACCGGGGCAAACCAGTCCCTTTCATACCACCCCTCTTCCTGCGGAAAATAGTGCTTGTGATGTGCCGGGTGGTAGCTGCCATTGGCGAGGAGAAAGGCCTCGTTAGCGAGCCTGCCGCTTCCCGCCACGGGCCTCGAGCCGAACGTTCCCCATGAAAACCTTGCAAGCTCGCTGAGCAATGCGTCATGCGATGCCGCGAACCTTAGCGCTGTGCCGCGATCGAATCCGCGTTTCACGGCGATCCAGTCGCCAACCGGCATTTCGTTGAGGATCAACAAGTCAGGCTTCTCGTCCTGCAGGTTCTCGATCAACTGCAGCCACGGTGCCCCCGAAAGATCGAGACCGTCAGGCAGTTCACACACGGCAATTTTCATAAGGGCGGCTCTCCGGGGAAGAATACCCACCGGGCTACGCCCAGCGCCCGGATCCTTCGGAAATTCTGTCGGTGCTCGACACGCTGCGCCTCACCCCGGCGGCCTGAGCGAGCGTCGCGCAAACTCGACTGAGCCGTCAATGATCCGCCCCCTCGTTCTGCGACCTCGCAGCTGATGCAGCGGGACTTGAACCATACCAACCGGTTGGTTATATTTCGGACGTGGCACAACCCTTCCCACCGATGCCATCAAAGCCAGCTCACGGCAAGGCGCGCGGCGCCCTTCTGGACGCTGCGCTCTCTTTGGTGCGAAAACAGGGGTGGGCTGCAACCAGCGTCGATCAACTCTGCTCAGCTGCGGGCGTGACGAAAGGCGCGTTCTTTCATCACTTCGCAACCAAGGATGCGCTCGGCGCGGCGGCTGCGCAGCACTGGAGCGATGTGACCGGCAGTCTGTTCGCCAACGCCGATTATCACCTGCTCGCTGATCCTCTCGATCGCATCTTAGGCTACCTCGACTTTCGCGCTGCGAGCGCTGCGGGGCCGTTGGAATCGTTCACCTGCTTTGCCGGGACGATGGTGCAGGAGGTCTTCGCGACCTCAGAATCGATACGCAGGGCCTGCGGCGCCTCGATCTTCGATCACGCCGGGCGACTGGCGGACGACTTTCGTGCCGCGATCGCGCTATACCCTCAGGACGTTGCCGTCTCCGCCGAAAGCCTCGCCATGTACACGCAGACCGTGCTCCAGGGCGGCTTCGTACTATCGAAGGCCAAAGGCGAGCGCTCCCCTCTGCTCGAGGCGATTGACCACCTCAAACTTCATCTCAAACTGCTCCTGCAAAGAGGAAAACCGCAATGACCACCACGGGCAATTTCATTTGGTACGAGCTGATGACCGGCGACACCCGTGCTGCCGGGAAATTCTATGGCGCCGTCGTCGGCTGGACGGTCGCCGATCGTGCTGATCCGCAGGCCGGCACTCAGGACTATCACATGATCGTCCGGAGCGACGGCGGTTTCGCTGGTGGAGTGCTGAATTTGTCGCCGGACATGCAGAAACAGGGCGCGCACCCGGCGTGGCTCGGATACCTGCACGTCCGCAACGTTGACGCCGCGACTGCGGCCATCGAAGCCGACGGCGGCAGGATACTCATGCCAAAGAAGATCTTGCCGGTCGGCGCGATCGCGATGGTTACGGACCCGATGGGCACGCCATTCTACGTGATGGATCCGGTTCGGCCGGCGGGCAACGCCGCCGCAAAGAGCGACGTCTTCGACCCTGCCGCCCCGCAACGAGTGCGCTGGAACGAACTCGCAAGCCCCGACCCGGCGCGTGCCAAGGCGTTCTACTCCAAACACTTCGGATTCGAATTCAATGAGGCCATGCCGATGGGCCCGTTGGGAGATTACTGTTTCATAGACGTCGGTGGACTGCGGGTCGGCGCCATCATGCAAAAGCCCGAGCACGGTGCGGGCGCCGCATGGCTGTTCTATTTCGGCGTACCTTCCATTGCGATTGCAAAGACAGCAATCGAAAAGAGCGGGGGCAGAGTGACGCGCGCGCCGCAAGAGGTACCAGGCGGCGACTGGGTTGTCGTCGCCGCCGACCCGCAAGCCGTGCCTTTCGGTCTCGTTGGTTCCAAGGGAGATTTTTGAGCCTCACGGGGCGGAACGAATTGGAGTTTCGAGCGACTTGCACACGTTGGTGATGAGTTCGGCGGCCTTTTCGAGCTTCGGCGCGATACGCGACGTCGGACCCGCGATCGTCACGATATAAACCGCCGAAGTCCACATGAAGCGCGCCGAGAGAGTCGTGACACCCTCCTGGCTCTCCTCGCGATTCAAGAACCATCCGCGCTCGTTGCCCGCCTCGATCTCCAGGAGCAAGTCCGGCTTCGACGTGATCGTATTGGAGGTCAATGCGGGTAGGTGCGCGTTCTTGAGGAATTCGCGAAGCGCGGCTTCGCTGAGACTTCCGAGCAGAGCTTTACCCGCGGAGGTGGCATGAAGACTGCGGACGTGGTCGCCGACCGTAGCAAGGAAGCGCAGCGGATGGGACGGCTCCAATGCGAGCAGATAGGCGGCCTGCATGCCGCTGACCTTGGAGAGCAGCACCGACTCGTCGAGCGCATCGCGCAGCGAGCGCAGCAGGCCGTCGGCGCGCAGCACGACCGGATCGTGATCCGCGATCTGCTTCGCGACATCATAGAGCCGCAGGGTCGGATAGAAGCCGCCACGAGCGACGAGCTCGTAAATGTAACCGCGCTCCTGCAGCGCTTGGAGCACGTCGTGACAGCTCGATGCCGGGATGTCCAGGAGCCGGGCTATCTCCGAGGAAGACAGCGGACGTTTTTGATCCGCAAAGACTTCGAAGAAATCCAGTGTTCGGGCGACTATCTTGGACATCGTGAAACTCGGACTGATCCATTGAATCGATGATACCGCTAGTTCGCGGGTTTGGTTGCCTTAAGGTGGGCCGGCCGCAGTTCTCCGCGCTCGAGAACCACGCTGAGCTGACGCCAATTGGCGACAAAATGCGCCGCGCGCTCCGCTCCGATGCGTGCCTCGATCGTCGCGCGCAGCGGACCGCACATCGACGCCAATTCGCGTCGCGCGAGTTCCCGGTACCAGGCATGACGGTCGCGAATCGCAACGTCCAAGAAGCCGGCCTCGCGCAGTCGAGCGGCGCTCTCCGCGAGAGTCGCCATGTTGTAGGTGATGCCTTCCAGGCGGAAGAATTCCACCATCTCCGCTGAATAGGCGCCGTCGCCGCCGCGCAGCCAGTCGCTGGCGATGAATCGGCCGCCAGGACGCAGTAAGCGAAGAACTTCAGTGAAGATTGCGGCTTTGTCCGGAATCTGTACGAGCGAATCCTTGGAGAAAACGACGTCGAAGCTGGCGGGCGAGAACGGCAGGGGTCCGCCGTCGACCGCGATCGCCTCAATGCGATCCTCTAGACCCGCCTGCGCGATTGCAGCGCGTGCCAACGCGACGAGCGCTGGATCGATGTCCACGCCGATGACGGACCGGGCGCCGTGGTCGGTGACGAGCAACCGGTCGATTGCACCGAGTCCGCAGCCGATATCGAGAACCGCACAGCCTGAAATATCACTGCCGTCGAGCAGGCGGCCCAGCTCCTCGGGGCCGCCGGGCGACAAAAAGCCGTCGCCCCAAACAATTTGGAGCAGTTCCAGCATTGCTGCGTCGTACTCGCCGGGTTCGCTCAAACCATCGACTTTTACAGACACGGTTACTCCGGGATATGCTGGTCGGGAACACGCAGCCCAAGGAATCGCACCGTTGAGCATCGAGACCAGCGCCCTGCGCCCGGCTGCACCCCCGCATCGCGCTTTTGTCGCGTTCGAGAACGGCAATTTTCGTACGTATTTTATGTGTTCTACGGCCGCAATGATGGCCGACAACATTGAGCATGTCATCAGCTATTGGGTGATTTTCCAGAAATTCCATTCACCCGCGCTCGGCGGGTTTGCCGTCATTTCCCACTGGGTTCCTTTTCTGCTGCTCGGTGGGTATTCGGGCGCACTCGCCGACCGTCTCGATATCCGCCGGCTGATCCAGGTCGGGATGCTGCTGTTCATCGGCGTGTCGGTGGGTTGGGGCGTGATGTTCATGAGCGACACCGTGACCATGTGGGAGGCGGCGGCGCTGCTCGTCGCGCATGGTCTCGCCGGCGTTACTTGGACCCCCGCTGCCCAGGTCCTGATCCATCGGATCGTGATGCCCGAGCAGCTGGCGAGCGCCGTGCGTATGAGCGCGACCGGCCGGTATCTGGCCATGGTGGTCGGACCCGCGGTCGGCGCCGGACTGCTGCTCTTGTTCGGGCCAACACTCGGGATTTTCCTGAATGCCGCGATCTACGTGCCGCTATGCGTCTGGCTCATTCGCGCTCCGTACGGTCCCAACCAGGTGACGCGGCGCGCGGGCACGGGCATTCGCGGTCTCGCGGACGTCGTCGCAACCGTGCGCATCGTTGCTCGAGATCCGATTTTGTTGTCCATGACGGCGCTCGTCGGCATGGCCTCGCTGCTCGTAGGCAATGCCTACCAGGCGCAGATGCCGGGATTTGCGCTGGATCTCGGCCACGGACGCACCGATTTTTCGTATAGCCTGTTGCTGGCGGCCGATGCGGCGGGGGGACTCGCCGGCGGATTGCTGCTCGAGAGCCGAGGCTTGTTGCAACCCCGGCCCGCAAGCGCTTTTTTCTTGGCAACGATCTGGGCCGCCGCACTCCTGGTCTTCGCGCTGTCGCGGTCCTATCTGCTGTGCATCGTCGTATTGTTCGCGGCGGGATTCGTCGAATTGTCGTTCAACGCGATGGCGCAGACCCTGGTGCAAATGTACGCACCCGCCGACAGTCGCGGCCGCGTGATCGGCGTGTTCGCGATGTCGGGAATGGGTTTGCGAACGTTCAGCGGTCTCTCCGTCGGCATTCTCGGGGCTGCATGGGGCATTCATCGCTCGTTGGCGGTGAGCGCCGCGACGCTGCTGGTGGTGTTCGCGGCACTGTTCGCGGTCCGAGCCGCGCGCCGGTGATGTCATCGTGACGGCGATGACGGATGAGGATTTCATGCACCAGGCGATCGCCCTCGCGAGATGCGCGAGCGCGGCAGGCGAGGTGCCGGTCGGTGCGCTCATCACGATCGGCAACCGGGTCGTTGCCGAAGGGTGGAATGAACCGATCGCCACGCACGACCCGACTGCGCATGCTGAGATCGTCGTGCTGCGCGCGGCCGCCAAGCTCGAGCGCAATTACCGCCTGGGTTCCGCGACGCTCTATGTCACTCTCGAGCCCTGCGCGATGTGTGCCGGCGCCCTCGTCAATGCGCGCCTCGCGCGTGTCGTCTTCGGCGCGTGGGATGCAAGAGCCGGCGCCTGCGGCAGCGTAGTGGACGTGCCTCGGTCGCTGCAATCGCTGCACCGGATCGATGCATTCGGCGGAGTTTGCGCAGAGACCTGTCGCGAGCTTCTCGGCGAGTTCTTCAGCGCGCGTCGCTGAAATCCGCGAGATCTCTAATTCAGGGAGGCGCGGGCGCCCCAGACCGATTCGAGCAGATCGCGGTAGCCGCGCACGTTGTCGACATACCGAACGGGTTCCGAACCGCGCGCGTAGCCGTTCTCGGTTTGGGTGTACCAATATTCCTCTGCGAGTCGCGGCAGAAACCGGCGTACGTCGTCCCAGGAATCGGGATCGCGACCCGCCTTCTGCGTGAGCTTGCGGGCGTCCTCCACGTGGCCGTATCCGATGTTGTAGGCAGCGAGCGCAAACCACGTGCGATCCGGTTCGGCGACGTGCGGCGGTATCTTCTCGAGCACCTGTTTGAAATAGCGCGCGCCGCCGAAAATGCTCTGGCGTGGATCGGCAAGGTCTTTGACCTGCGCTTCCGTCGCCGAATGCCCCGTCAATTGCATGAGGCCCCGTGCACCGGACCCTGAGGCGGCTCGCGGGTCCCACTTGGATTCTTGGTATCCCATCGCCGCGAGTAGGCGCCAGTCCTGGCTGCTCTGGCGGGCGGCCTCCTCGAACCATTTCTGATAAAGCGGCAGGCGGCTCAGCAAGTCTCGCAGAAACCCGGGGGGGCCCGCGTAATCGACGTTCTCGGGTCGGTCGTAGTAGCGATTCACCACCGCCGCGAGTTCGCCGTTCCGCCGTATCGTCGAAAAATAGTCGCTCACCGCTCGCAGTAGCCCGCGATCGCGGTCGCTCACGGCCCAGGCCAGTGCGCGCTCGCCCGGAAAATCGAACGCGACGCGAAGTTCCGGATGCACGGTGTGTGCAATCGAGAACTCGGTCGAATCGGCAATCGTGAAATCAATGGCACCCGCCGCCACGCTGTCGAGCAGGGCTTGTGCATCGGTGCTCTTGTTCTCGATCCAGACGAGATCCGGGGTCGTTTGACGCTCGAGGTCGAGAGTTTGTGCCTGCGCACTGCCCGCGATGATTTCGAGATCCCGATCGCCGACCTCCGCCAGCGAATTGGGCCGTTCGTTGCCGCGCAGATAGACCAGATGATCGCGAACCTGCTGATACGGCGGCCCGAATGCAATGCCCGGGACCGAAGCCGGGGGGACCTTGAGGCCCGCGGCCGCGACGTGCGCAACGCCGGATCTTACAGCCGCATAGATTTCGGCATAGCTTCGGACCGGGATGATTTTCAGACGTACACCGAGAGCATTCGCGAAGCTTTGAGCCAGATCATATTCCGTGCCTTCGGGCACCGCGTTCGAACCCTCAAAAAATGTCAGTGGTCCGCTGCGGGTGACGACACGCAGTTCACCGAGGGTTTTGATTTGCGCAAGCACGCCCGGCACCGGGGTTACGGAACCCAGTAATGTGACCGACCCAACGGCGAGCGCCAGCTTCGCCCAGTGTGGTAAATTTTTCAGCCGTTTTGATGTTTGCACGGTTTGGTTCTTGGAGTTCCGTAAGCCGGCAGAGTTCCCCAAAGGGGAGACGGGCCTGCCGCTATTGGGTTAGAATACTGGTTTATCGGCCATTGCGAACCCTTGACAAATGCGTTTTCCCCCCTGACGCCGATCGCGTCACAGCACGCGAGGCGATAAGTTAATCGGAGAGGTACCGAAGTGGTCATAACGGCGCCGACTCGAAATCGGATGGTCGGGTAATTCCGGCACGTGGGTTCGAATCCCACCCTCTCCGCCACTTGCCAGGAAGCTCAATGCAGGTCGTTCCAATTGCTTTCGATGCGGGCGCTGGTGAAGCGCACGAGATCTGCAGGAACTGCGGGACTGAATAGGTAGCCCTGACCGACGTTGCACTTCTGGCCGCGCAGCCAGCCGAGCTGGCCGCGGGTCTCCACGCCTTCGGCGATGGTGGTCATCTTGAGCGCTTCGGCCATGCGGATGATGGCCTGGGTCAGACTTCGGGAATGCCCATCCTCGGTCAAGTCCGCGGTGAAGGATTGATCCACCTTCAGGGCATTGATCGGCAGTTGGCGCAAGTGCGACAGCGACGAGTAGCCGGTGCCGAAGTCATCGAGCGCCGTCAAGACACCCAACTGCTTCAAACCGCTCAGGACCCGCATCGCGATCCGTGGATCCTTCATGATCACCGATTCGGTGAGCTCGACGGTCAGAGCATCTGTTGGCATCTGGAATTCATTCAGAAGCCTCGCGATCGTGCCCACCAGTGCGCCCGACGTCGCCTCGCTCATGGATACGTTTACGGCGATCGGCGGACACGAGTTCCTCTGTAAGCGCCAATTGGCCTGGGCGGCGATTGCCGTACGCATCACCCAGCTGGGCATCGGCGGCCGGCAAATTGGATGCCATGCGAACTCCGTCGATTGCGGCTGCGGGGAGTCACGAAAACAGAACCGCAGTGGCGGGTCTGTGTCCTAGCAGACGCAGGCAGCAAAAATCCGTGCGGCAATTTCGGCAGATCCCGCCACAACCGCGTCGGGGGCGGCGGCGCAGCACGGTCGTGCGCGCGAGTGACGATGAACCGGAACCGAACCTCATGGGACTAATAAAACACTCAGCTCGGTTCCGGTGTCTCAGTGCAGACGAAGATAGTTTGCGTTGTTTTCAAGGATTTGCAAGTCCTGCATGAGTATCAAGGACTTCGATCACGCCTTGCGCACTGCGAGAAGGCGGGAGGCGGCATCGGCCCGCAGCGGCCGCGCGGAACTTGCGGTGGGGCAAATGACTCGACCTCATCACATTTTTAGGGGGCAGCGTCATTAAACATTGAGGATGAAACGCCGATAAGTTCGCTCATGGCAAGAAGCGCGGGGCGATCACGCCGGCGGCTTCGCACGATCCAACGTCAACTCCGGTTCAAGTTCTAAAGGGATCCTTATGGCAGCGACGATACTAGCCGTCGACGACTCCGCGTCCATGCGGCAAATGGTGAGTTTCACGTTGAAGCACGCGGGCTACAACGTCGTCGAGGCCGTCGACGGAGTGGAGGCCCTCGAATATGCCCGCGGCAACACCGTCAATCTCGTGCTTACGGACGTCAACATGCCGAGAATGGACGGTATTACGCTCGTCCGCGAGCTGCGCCAACTCAATCCTTACAAGTTCGTCCCCATGCTCGTTCTGACCACCGAAGCGGGTCAGGACAAGAAAATGCAAGGCAAACAGGCCGGGGCGACGGGTTGGCTGGTCAAGCCGTTCAACCCCGAGAAACTGCTGGCAACCATAGCCAAGGTGCTCTGAGCTCATGTCGATCGACCTGGAAATGGAGGAGATCGTGAAGGTCTTCTTCGAAGAGAGCTTCGAGGGCCTCGATGCCATGGAGTCGGGCCTGTTGACGCTCGACGTCCACGCCGACCGGGAGACGATCAATACGATTTTCCGCGCGGCCCATTCCATCAAAGGTGGCGCCGGTACCTTCGGCTTCCTGGAGATCGCGCAGTTCACTCACTCGGTCGAAACGCTGCTCGACGAGATGCGCAACGGCATGCGCGCGGTCACGCCGGACGCCGTTCAGGTGCTGCTGCAGTCGGTCGACGTCATCCGTGAAATGACCCAGTCCGCGCAGGCGAAGCAGCCGATCGTCACGGTCGGTGCGGACGCTCTGAGCGGTGAACTCGCCCGCATCCTTGCCCAAAAGACCCCCGCTCCGGCGCCCGCCGCCGCCGCCGCGCCGCAGGCCGCCGCCGCGCCCGCTCCGGCGAAGCCGGCACCGGTCACGCCGATCGTCGTCGCGCCGGGCAGCATCAGCGGCTGGCGCATCACGTTCACGCCCGATCCCACACTGTTCCAGACGTGCAACGATCCGATCAGGATTTTCCAGGAGCTCTCCAGCCTCGGACGGGTCGAAGCGACGCCGAACTTGAGCGCCGTTCCGCCGTTCGATGCCATGGATCCGACGCTATGCTACCTGTCGTGGCAACTCGTCGTGCACGGCGACATAGAGCACGTTCGGCTCATCGAGGTTTTCGACTGGGTCGAAGCGGTCTCGAAGATCGTCTACGAGCCGATCTACTGCGCCATCCCGGCGGCCGCCTCGATCAAGGCCGCCGCCGAGTCTTCCCAGCCTTTGCCCCTCCGACAGTCGCCCGCGTCGGAGCCGGCCGCGGCCGCCGCTGCGACCGTGAAGGCGGGCAGCGATGCCGGCTCGATTCGCGTCGCGACCGAGAAGGTCGATGCGCTCATCAATCTGGTCGGCGAACTCGTGATTACGCAGTCCATGTTGGGCCGTTTCGCCGAGCGGTATGAGCCGACCGATCTGGAAGCGCTGCGGCGCGGTCTCATTCAGCTCGCGCGCAATACCCGTGAATTGCAGGAAAGCGTCATGCAGATCCGCATGCTGCCGATTGGATTCTCGTTCAACCGTTTCCCGCGGCTCGTCCACGATCTCTCGCGCAAGCTCGGCAAGAAGGTCGACTTGAAGCTCTGTGGTGAAAACACGGAACTCGACAAGACCGTGCTCGAGAAGATCGGCGATCCGCTCGTGCACCTCGTGCGCAACGCCCTCGACCACGGCATGGAGTTGCCGGAAACGCGTATTGCGGCCGGCAAGAGCGAAACGGGGACGCTCGAACTCAACGCCTTCCACGAGGGCGGCAGCATCATCATCGAAGTCAAGGATGACGGCGCGGGCCTGAACAAGGCGCGCATCCTGGCCAAGGCGCGGGAACGCGGCCTCGTGGAGGAAGGCGAAGAACTCACCGACGAGCAGATCTACAACCTGATCTTCGTCGCCGGCTTCTCGACCGCCGACAAGGTCAGCGACGTCTCGGGCCGCGGGGTCGGCATGGACGTCGTCCGCCGCAACATCAACGATCTGGGAGGGCACGTCCAGATATTCAGCAAGGAGGGGATCGGCAGCACGATCCGTATCCGGCTGCCGCTGACGCTCGCCATCCTCGAAGGCCAGGTGCTGCGGGTCGGCAAGGAAATCTACGTTGCCTCCCTCGTGTCGATCATCGAGACCGTCCAGCCGACTCGCGACAACCTGAGCAGCGTCGCGGGGCGCTCGGAACTGTTCAGGCATCGGGACAGCTACCTGCCGATCATCCGTCTGCACGACCTTTTTGACATTGAACCGGACAGCCGTGACATCGCGAAGGGGCTGCTGGTCGTCGTCGAGGCGGACGGCCGCCGCGTCTCGATCCTGGTCGACGAATTGCTCGCGCAGCAGCAGGTCGTCATCAAGAGTCTGGAGACGAATTTCAAGCACGTTCCGGGCCTTGCCGGTGCGACGATTCACGGCGACGGTACGGTGGCGTTGATCCTCGACGTCCCGGGGCTCATCACGAATTTCCTCGAGCGCCAATCCGGCCGCGTCGAGTTGGCCGCGTAATTCCGGTGGGACGAACATGAGCGCAGACGGCAATTCACTTCCCGGCGGTTCGGTCGCATCCGGCGCGTCCACCGAACAATACCTGAGCTTCATGCTGGGCACCGAGGAGTACGGTGTCGACATCCAGAAGGTGCAGGAAATCAAGGGCTGGGATACGGTGACCCGGGTCCCGTATTCCCCCCACTACGTGCTCGGCGTCATCAACCTGCGGGGCTCGATCGTGCCGGTCATCGACCTGCGCATCCGCTTCGGCCTGGAGGAGATTCCGCACGACGCGACGACCGTGATCATCGTCGTTCATGTCCCCGGAGAGCGCGGCGAGCGCACGGTCGGCATGGTCGTCGACGCCGTCGCCGACGTCTACGACGTCGCGGGCGAGAGCATCATGCCGCCGCCGGAAGCGCTGGGCTCGGTGGACCGGGTATTCGTACGCGGTCTCGCGAATCAAAACGGCAAGATGTTGATCCTGCTCGATGTGGACGGACTCGTGGTTTCGAGCGTCAGTGGCGAAAGCAAGGCGGCGGCATAATCATGGCGCGTAAAAAATCTGCGGAGAAACTCGCTCCGGCACCGCTGGGCGGCGCGTCCCCGGCGGGGTTTGTGCTCGATTTCGACGGAAATCTCGCCGTCCAGCACATCGAGGCCGCGCGTCAGCGGATCAGCGCCGCGCTCGCGAGCGCGGGCCCGATCACCGTCGACTTCAGCCGCATTGCGCTCATCGACACGGCCGGCGTGCAACTGCTGCTCGCCTTCGGGAGGGAGGCCGCGAGTCGCGGGCTCCCGCTCGAGCTGCGCGGCGAGTCGGCGGTGCTCACGACCGCACTCGACGTGCTGGGCTTGCAGGGCTCGCTACGGTCGGCATTCGGCAATGCCGTTCGATAAGGCACCTCTCCCCGGTTCGACGCACAAGGACACCGACGTACGCAGTGTCGTCGAGGAGTTCGGCCGCCTGCTGGAGATATTCAGCGCGCAGCTCGCCGAGTCGCTGCACGAGGCGGACGGCGAGTGTACCGCCGTCGGAGAATCCTTCCACGAGATGGCAGCCGCGAAGGCGCGAATCGAAGGCATCGAATGTCAGGAACCGGAGCGCAGCGTCCTGCGCACCGAATGCACGCGGATCGGGCGCTCCCTAGGGACCGCCGTGGAGGCCCTGCAGTATCACGATCGCCTGACGCAGCGTATCGGGCACATTCGCGTCGGTCTGAATCATCTCCAGGAATTGCTGAGGCACAAGCCCGATCGCTCGGACGATGACTGGCTTGCGCTCCTGCAGAACGTTGAACGCAGCTACCACCTGGAATGGCACCGCCTGGCGCGCGCCGCGGGACCCGGCGTGGGCGAGGCGGCCGATGCGGACGCGGCAGCGGCCGATGCGAACGGCTCGAGCGTGGAGCTCTTTTGAGAAAGTCCGGTTTCTAAAGGATCGGCTGCGCTGCGCCGATAGGGTGGCGAGGCGCCTGCCGATACTTCGGTTCGCGCCGCGTTGAGTTCAATGCCAGAGGTGTCCTTGCAACACAAAGCCGAGAGCGCGGGCCCTGCCTCACGCCAGATTCTGACGTTTTCGCTCGAAGGTGAAACCTACGGCATCGACATCCTGCGTGTGCAGGAAATCCGCGGCTGGTCGGCGGTCAACCGCATTCCCCAGACCCCGGCGCATGTCCTCGGCGTTCTGAACTTGCGCGGTTCGATCGTGCCGATCATCGATCTGCGGCTGCGGTTCAATCTGTCGAGCGCCGAATTCACTCCGCTCACGGTGATCATCGTGATGTCCATCCGGACGGCCAGGGGACTCAGCGAATTCGGCCTCGTGGTCGACAGCGTGTCGGACGTCATCGATGTGCGGGGCGAGGACATCAAGGAAACGCCCAATATGGGGGCGCGCATGAACGCCGACTTCATCGAATCGTTGGCGACGGTCGCCGACCGGATGGTCATCCTGCTGGACGTCGATGCCCTGATCGGCCGGGATCCGGCGTTGAGCCCAGACGCGCCGTTCGCCGGCGCGGCTTGAAACGCACGCCATGGCTATCATGACGCAAGGCCGCGCAGGGGCATCCGACGGCAAGGCGGATCGGGAATACGATTTCAGCGACACCGACTTCCGGGCGCTGCGCGACCTCGTGAAGGCAATGACCGGCATCAGCCTCGCCGAAACCAAGCGCGAGCTCGTCTACGGGCGCGTCTCGCGGCGGCTGCGCGCGCTGGGCCTGAAGAGTTTCGCGGAGTATCGCCGCCTGATCGAAGCCCCGGATGCGCCGGAGCTCGTCGAGTTCTGCAATGCGCTCACCACGAATCTCACGTCGTTCTTCCGCGAGTCGCATCACTTCGATTACCTGCGCGACGACTTCCTTGCGGCGCGCGCGAACTCCGCCCAGGGTACGCGCCGCATACGCATCTGGTCCTCTGCGTGTTCTTCGGGCGAGGAGCCGTACTCGATCGCAATGACCATCTGCGAGGCCATAAAAGACTGGCAGCACTGGGACATCAAGATTCTCGCCACGGATCTGGACACGAACATTCTGGCCACCGCCCAGCTCGGAGTCTACAAGCAGGAGCGCACCAAGGGTCTGAGCCCGGAGCGGCTCTCGCGCTTCTTCCACAAGAGGAGCGAGGACGGCGGCCCCTGCTACGAGGCCAAGCCCGAACTCAAGGGCCTGATCACGTTCAGGCAGATCAACCTGATGGACGATCTGCCGATGTCGGGTCCCTTGGACGTCATCTTCTGCCGCAACGTCGTGATCTATTTCGACAAGGACACGCAGCGCGGCCTGTTCGCCCGGATGGCGAGACTGCAGCGCCAGGACGATCTGCTGTTTCTCGGGCACTCCGAAAATCTGTTCAATGTGTCGAGCGACTACGCCTTGATCGGCAAGACCATCTACCGGCGCAACGACACGTGAACCAATTCCTCAAGGCCCGGGCGAAGACACCGCTGTACCCCTGCATCAGGGGCTTCGAACATGTTCAGCGCTACTGGGACACGACCAGCAACGCGTGGACCGCGAAGATTCTGCCGGGCGAGTACTTCGTCACGATGCACGACGAGACGATCACCACGGTGCTCGGATCCTGCATCTCGGCCTGCATCCGCGACACGGCGCTCGGCTACGGCGGCATGAACCATTTCATGCTGCCGGAGGACAATTCGGTCGGCGCCAACAGCTGGATGAACGGCACGGACGGCCTCGCGACACGCTATGGGTCGTACGCGATGGAGAGTCTCATCAATGAACTGATGAAACTCGGCGCGAAGCGCGAGCGGCTCGAGGTCAAGATCTTCGGCGGGGGCCGGATCCTGCCCGCCATGACCGACGTGGGCGCGAAGAACATCGCCTTCGCCAGGAGTTTTCTGAAGCTGGAGGGCTTCAGGGTCGCGGCCGAGGATCTCGGAGAGGTCTTTCCGCGGCGGGTTCTGTACTTTCCGAAGACCGGTCGGGTGATGGTGAAGCGGCTGCGTGCGCTGGAAATCGACGCGATCGCCAGTCGAGAAACACAATACCTTAAGAATCTGGCGCGCAAGCCGGCCGACGACGACGTCGAGCTGTTCGGCTAGCGCGGTGGGAGATAACCGATGATGAATTCCAAATCGCCCGGAACGCAGTCGGGTTCCGCCAAGCGCATCAAGGTGCTGATCGTGGACGATTCCGCCCTGGTGCGGCGCATCCTCACCGACATGCTGACCAGCGACCCGTCGATGGACGTGCTCGGCGCCGCCGGAGATGCCTATATTGCACGCGAAAAGATCAAACTGCTCAATCCCGACGTCCTGACGCTGGACGTCGAGATGCCGCGCATGGACGGGCTGACCTTTCTGCGTAATCTGATGCGCCTCCGGCCGATGCCGGTGATCATGGTCTCCTCGCTCACGGAGCATGGCGCTGAGGTCACGCTCGACGCGCTCGCGATCGGAGCCGTCGATTACCTGCCGAAGCCGAAGATCGATCTCGCGGCAACGCTCGCCGACTACAGGGACGAGCTGATCGCCAAGGTCAAGATGGCGGCGCGCACCCGCGTTTACTCGCGCGAGGTGCCGGCTTCGATGAGCGCGGATGCCGTGCTCGCCAAACAGGCGGCGCCGCGGCAGTTGCGCACGACTGAGCGGATCGTCGCGATCGGGGCCTCGACGGGGGGCACGGAGGCGATCAAGGAGGTTCTCGTGCAGATGCCGCCCGACATGCCGGGGATCGTGATCACGCAACACATTCCGAAGCTGTTCAGCGGCGCGTTCGCGCGCCGCATGGACTCTCTTTGCCAGATGACCGTCTGCGAAGCGCAGGACGGTCAGCAGATCCTGCGCGGACACGCTTACATCGCCCCGGGGGACAAGCATCTGCTCGTCGTGCGCGACGGTGCGCGCTATATGTGCCGGCTCGACGAGGGTGAACCCGTCAACCGTCACAAGCCGTCGGTGGACGTGCTGTTTCGTTCCGTGGCGCAACAAGCCGGTCGCAACGCGATCGGCGTCATCTTGACCGGCATGGGTAAGGACGGTGCGCTGGGACTCAAGGAAATGCGAGAAGCGGGCAGTCCGACGATTGCCCAGGACGAGGCCACGAGCATGGTTTGGGGGATGCCCGGCGAGGCGGTCGCCGTGGGCGGGGCGGGCGAGGTGCTGCCCTTGGGAGCCATTCCGAATCGAATTTTGGCCCTGTCCGATGAGATGGATGTGACGCGCAGAACAGTCAAGGCGTAGATGTCCGCTTATAGTCAAATGGTCGAAATCGAATCCCCGGATGGCGTGCGCTGCGGTGCGTCGGGGGGGTGTGCATGAATAATCAGCCAAGGAGTTACCCTTGAAAATCATGATCGTGGACGACTCGACAGCGATGCGCATGATCGTCAGAAAGACGATGCGTCAAGCCGGCTTTGACGGCCACGACTACTCGGAGGCCGAAGACGGCGCGAAAGCCCTGACCGCGATCAAGTCCGCCGCGCCGGATCTCGTCCTGTCGGACTGGAACATGCCGAACATGACCGGCATCGAACTGCTCGAAAATCTGACCAAGGACGGCATCAAGATCAAGTTCGGGTTCGTAACCACCGAAGCGACGCCGGACATGCGCCAGCGCGCGACGGCAGCCGGTGCGAGCTTTCTGATATCGAAGCCGTTTACGCCGGAGTCCTTCAAGGAAATACTCGGAGCGCACATCAAATGAGCGCCGTGGCAACGACGACCTACCCGCTGCCGACGGTCAACATGGTGCGGGAACTGCTCGGCATGCTGTTCGACGGTTTGGTCGTCAAGGTCGGCGGCAAGCTCGATGTCACCCCGAAGGGTAATCCGTATTTCGCCGTTTACGTCAACGATCAGGGATCCCCGGCGGCGCTGGTCGTCTCCGACATCCCGTTCGCGGCCAACAGCGGCGCTGCGCTCTCGATGCTGCCGCCGAACGTCGCCAAGGACTCCGTCAAGAGCGGCGTGCTCACCGACGTGATGATCGCGAATCTGCGCGAAGTGATGAATATCTGCACGCGGCTCGTCCTGCACGAGAATTCTCCGCACATACGGCTCGACGCGGTGTGCCCCGCGGCCCAGTTGACGCCCGCCGCGGCGGCGATCGTCACGAGCGCCAAAGGGCGGATCGACTTCGAAATCGGCCTCGGCAAGTACGGTGGTGGCCTGCTCGCCGTGCTCGTGCTTTAGAGCACTCAGGCAAACCCGTAAAGCGCCGTCGAGCCCGGGCAACGACGCCGCCGCGAACCACCCCGGCGCGGTAATCCGGCCCGATGCTGTCTAGGCAGCAATCGACGGATCAGCCATAATGACCGCGGCGCGCGATCCAGTCCGACGCGCCCAAATCTCAATCTAGTCCAACCGGGGATCCAATCGGGCATGTGGATTGTCGAGGTCGCATTGCGGCGGCCCTATACGTTTCTCGTGATGGCCTTGCTGATCCTGCTCGCAACGCCGCTTGCGCTCGTGCGGATGGCGACCGACATCTTTCCCGAAATCAACATCCCCGTGATCAGCATCGTGTGGAATTACGGCGGCTTGTCGGCCCAGGAAATGGGCCAGCGCATCACCGCACCGACCGAGCGCAGCCTCACGACCACGGTCAACGACATCGAACACGTCGAGTCGCAATCGCTTGCCGGGATTTCGGTCACGAAGGTGTTCTTCCAGCCGAACGCGAACATCCCGACGGCGATCGCGCAGGTGGTCGCGATCGAAGAGCAGCAATTGCGCCAATTGCCCCCCGGCATCCAGCCGCCGCTCGTGATCCGCTATTCGGCATC